>Ga0315291_10003315_pt1 | contig 20865 bp, 20 predicted proteins | sample YL17G12_20_MG_FD_203070 | JGI IMG/M metagenome (GOLD analysis project Ga0315291, IMG submission 203070) | Sediment microbial communities from Yellowstone Lake, YNP, Wyoming, USA - YL17G12_20 | ecosystem: Environmental > Aquatic > Freshwater > Lake > Sediment | place: USA: Wyoming | collected...
ACCCCATCTCGGCGTACAGCATGGGATTGGCCACATGACAGGCGCCCCTGGCTTCGACGGCGTACGAAAGCGCCAGGCCATGACCGCCGCCTCGCGGGTCGTGCATGGGAGCTTCCATACCTTTCGAATGAATGGTATAGTCAATGGAACCCTTGCCGATCTGTTTTGCTGCCGCGACACTGCCCTGCGAAAGGAGTTTACCGAGTTTTCCTTCATGATTGGCGATTTTGGGGAGGAGTACATTGATGACGGTCTCCATGTCACCCCATTTCAACGCAATGCCTTCCGTATCATCGAGAGTAAGATGGCCCCTTTCGAAGGCCTCCATTGCCCAGGCAATGGTGCCGCCCGTGGATATGGTATCAATTCCCATGTTGTTGCAGTCCCTGCCGGCCCTGCAGGTGGCGGCGAGGTCGCTTGAGCCGATGAGCGTCCCGAAGGCCACGATTGTTTCATACTCGGGTCCGGGACCTTCGGAAACCGCCCAGGGACCTTCCTTCACTTCCACCACGCGCTTGCAGGCGATACTGCAGAAGGCGCAGGCGCCGCGCTTCGTGAGGTATGTTTCCGCGAGTGTGCTCCCCGTAAGCGCCTCGGCGGCTTCCTCCCAGAAATTGGAGGTCCAGTTCCTGATCGGTACGTCGCCGGCAAACATGCCCCCGAAGAGGTTGCCGGCGGTGCCGTTTTCACGAAGTACATTGGACGTCAGGGCTTCGGTGATTTTCGTGTTCAGCACCTTCCTCATCTCCTCGAACTTTTTCGGATCGGCGAGCTCCATATTTTTCTTGCTCGCCTTCACGATGATGGCTTTCAGATTTTTTGATCCCATGACGGCACCGAATCCCGCGCGGCCCGTAGCGTGATGTCCTTCGTTGAGAATAATTGAAAAGGGAACAAGCTTCTCACCGGCGGGCCCGATGACAAGCGTACGATGATTCTTGCCGAATCGCTTCTTGAGCGCCGCAGTCACATCGGCGGCCCCCATCCCCCAGTATTCGCTCGCGTCGAGAATCTGGATCTTGTCGTCCTCCACAATAAGCAGGGAGGGCTTGGCCGCTTTGCCGGTAATAATGATTCCATCGTACCCTGCATATCTGAGCTCAGGGGCCAGATATCCGCCACAGGAGGAATCTCCCCACCCCCCCGTGAGGGGGGAACGGCCCGCCGTGCTGTGCCTGCTCGCGCCTGAGAGTTTGAGACCTGCAAAGGGACCGTTCATGAAAATCAGCATGGCTTCCGGGGCAAGGGGGTCGGCATCGAAGTTCCCCCTTTCCCAGAAGAGTTTTGCCGAAAGGCCGCTTCCACCGATGTACTTCGTGTAATATTCCTCCGGCAGCTTCTCAACAACCGTTGTGCCGGCGGAAAGGTTCACGTTGATGATTTTCCCCGTATTTGCTTTCATCTATAGTCCCTCATCCTGATCGCTATTTCAAGATCAGATTATCTTTGCCCGCTTCCTTGAGGATCTTGACGTAGAGTTCGGCAACTTTCTTCAGCTTGGGGGCGAGCTTGAGAAGACCCGTTGCGGAACCCTTGACCCTGATCTTCTTCCTCGTGATCGCCACCACGGGATTCAGCTTGTTTGACCATGAACGGTGGGCATCGTCGGCCGAGAGACTCATGATGAGGTCCGGTGTACCGGCGGGTTTACCTGGTCCAGTCTTGAGCTCTCCGCCGCGGCAGTCTACCCAGAACGAACAGTTCGGGCCGCTCTCGGTGTAATCAAACAAGATGAGCTGGTTGACTTTTTTGAGGCCGGCGGAAAGTTCCACATCCCTGAACCCCGCTTCGAAAAGTTTCACGAACATGTCTATTGGTTCTTTTTCGTCCTTCCAGTATTCCATATTCATTCCTCCTTTTTGAGGTACTTAAAACGCCTTAAGATACAGTTTAAGAATGTCCGCTTCCTCGAGATAGCGGGGATTATAACTTATCTGCGAGTCGCCCGCCGCAATCTCCACCAGTGCCAGTAGATCTTTTTTCTTCTTCGAAATATTGAAGTCTTTGAGTGTTTCCGTGAACCCGATTTCCTTCTTCAGTTCCTTTACGGCCTTGACGGCTTTCTTGCCTGCCTTGACAGGGTCCATGCCCTTGACGTTGATGCCCATGGCATCGGCAATCATGAGGAACCGGAGCGGGGCAGCTTCAATGTTGAATTCCATGACAATAGGGAGCATGATGCCGTTTCCCATGCCGTGGGGTACTCCGTACTTCCCGCCGAGCGCGTGGGCCATGGCGTGGACACCCCCGCACATGGTGTTGCCGAAGCAGAGCCCTGCCAGGGAGCTCGCGATGAGCATGTGTCCTCTTGCCTCGATGTTGCCAGGTTCTCTGACAGCGATGGGGAGGTACTTGAAGATGAGCCGGATCGCGTGGAGCCCCATCGAATCGGCGATCGGCTCGGCACCCGTGGACGTAGTGCCTTCCACTGCGTGGGTCAGGGCATCCATGCCGGTGAATGCAGTGATTTTGGGCGGAAGCTTCACCGTAAGTTCCGGGTCCAGCATGGCGATGTCGGCGTTGTAGGGATGGGTGAGCGCCAATTTCACGCCCTGTGCCGTATCGAGGACGACCACAGCATTGGTGATTTCACAGCCTGTGCCCGCAGTGGTGGGGAGTGAAATATGGGGAGGCAGCGGCTTGGCGCCCTCCCACAGAGCGGCCCTGTCAGCGAGCGGCTGGAAGTCTTTCTCTTCCATTCCAATCATGATATTGACTGCCTTTGCCGTATCCATGACGCTTCCGCCTCCCACGGCGATAAGACAGTCCGCACCCTTCTCGCGATAGAACGCAGCTCCCCTGTTGATGATATCGATCCGGGCATCCTGGACGATATCGTCGAAGACGCCCACGAGTTCAAGGTCGGAACCTTTGACGGCCTCGATTACCATGTCGGCCACACCGGCGTTGACAAGACCTTTGTCCGTGTAGATAACTACTTTTGTGCCGCCGAGCTGGATCATCTCAAAGCCGATTTCCGACCTGAGGCCCGGTTTATACATGATGCGCGGCCTGTTGGACCAGGTGAAAAAAGGATCAAACTGGATATCAGGATATTGCATGACAGATTCCCTCCTTATCATTCATTATCGTATCTTGTGAAGAAATGAAATACAACTATACAAGGTAGCTTAATTTGAGTAAAAGTCAAGCACGTTTTAACGGATGGGTAAAATTTTCACCGCCTGGTTCTTGCGCGCTCCCGGATGTATCATTGTAATCAGGACTTTCCCCAAAATAGGTAATACTCCTCCGACACATGACCGATAATTTTTCACATCTCAAATTTCAACAGGGAGGCTGCTACCCTTTCTCGAGCATGAGGGAGTGACGGCATACGCTGTCTCTGGTTTTGTTTCCATTATTCCGATGACCGCGTGGGGCAGAGGCGATGCTTCCCTGTGGATATGGTTTCCTTCCTTGGTCCAGCATGACGAACTTCCACAGCAATTCCTGAAGCCTTTTTTTCATGCATGCGCAACAGCGTCAGGTATTCGATGGCGATATAGACAAAGGTTCCGGATTTAATGATCCAGGAGAAAGCAGATCAGCCCGGCAACCTTTTATCCATCCTCCCGCATTAATCTGCATGCATGCATGACTCTTTGTTACCATTGTCCTCACGCCATGCTCGTGCTAAGCTCTGTTGGACAATGGATAAACTGCGATACATGATCAGGAAGATTACTATGTCTATACAAATTATCATGAAATATCTTTTACTGATAGCGCTTTTCTTGTGCATATCGTGTTCCAATACCAGAAGTTTTAGGATGGGCTTCTCGCCTTGGCCTTATGATGCTACTCTGGAAGCGTTGGATTGGGTATATACTCATCTTGCCAATGAAGGCGACATCATATCACAGCATATGGAAGAAGGAGTCCCTTGGCCTGAGGCTTATTCCGGAGCGTCATTTTCAGTGAGTTTTCAAAATGAGATACAGTCCAGAAAAGACCGCTTCGTGAGCGGACAAAAAGTGCTTCTCCAAATAAACCCGCTCAATAATAATCGTGACAGCATGGCTCTCTACAGGGGTGATAGCATCAATATGAGCCTTCCTTCGCCATGGAATACCTATGCATTGGATAACCAGGAGGTTAAAACAGCTTTTTTAAATTATGCCAAGCGGATGAAGGAATTCTTTAATCCTGATTATATGCTGATCGGGGTTGAAATAAACCTCTTGATCCGTAACAATAATAATCTTTGGCAACAGTACGTCACACTCCACCGTTATGTATATACTGAGCTAAAAAAATTGTATCCATCTTTACAACTTGGTGTGTCGGTATTTTGTGTCCCCTATTTCCCGGAATGGTCTTCTTCCGACAACCTGCAGGAACAATTAAATGGCTTGCAGGACATGACTCCTTACATCGACTTTCTCGCCTTTTCCGTACACCCTTTCATGAGCGGTTTACTGGCAGAATCATTCCCTGATGATTATTTCAAGAGGCTTTTTAATCTAACCACCAAGCCAATTGCGATTTCCGAAAGCAGCTACCCGGCCCAGGTCTGGCAGCAGATCTCCTCGCCTTTTTTAATATTCCATGGATCCCAGGGCAAGCAGAATCACTTTTTATCACTGATGCTGGACGAATCCCAGAAAAGGAGGGCCCTGTTTGTCATATGGTTTTGTATCCGGGATTATGATGCGCTGTGGAATGGTCTCCTCGGAAGAGATCCGGCATCATTAACTTGGCGCGATACAGGCTTGTATGACGAACTTGGAAATGAGAGGCTTGGGCTTTCCACATGGAAGTCCTGGTTCTCAAGGCAATATACATAAGGCTCATGACAACTTGAGAGGATCATCTCTCAGCCCATTCGTCTCAGTGTAAATCTCTGCGATATAGGAGGGTTTTCGCAATCCTAGAAATAGTAACATTTTAATATCAATATGAGATCTATAACTGGTCTCACCCGATGCGCAGAATAATGAGATCACGATATCTTTGCTTCGAGAGTATAGAAAACCGATAGAAACCCGCACTATCGCCAGCTATTTTTGTGAGCCTTGAGATAAACGGGGATATTTCTCGTTTCAAGAAAAAAAGGAGGGTCAGACCCCAGCAATCATCACGGTGGCGTAAGTCCAGACCCCCCCTTTATTTTCGTTGACTACCTATTTCATTATTTTTCTGAGCTCGCGTTTCAGGATCTTACCCACACCGCTCGTGGGGAGCTGATCCATGAATTCAATCACCTTCGGGACCTTGTAAGGGGCCACGTTTTCCCTCAGATATTTGATGATCTTCTCTTTTTCAGCCGCGCTCTTCTCAATGCCGGGTTTCAGCACGATAGCAATGCCCACCCGCTCGGAACCGGGCCGATCAGGATCGGGTATGCCGATGGAAGCTGCGAGTTCGATATCGGGATGTTTTATGAGGACATCGTCGAGCTCACGGGTGAAGACCTTGAACCCGGAGACAATGACCATGTCCTTCAGCCGGTCCACGATATAGAGGTACCCGTCCTCATCCATCCTGGCCACATCTCCCGTGAACATCCATCCGTCCCTGATGGCATTGGCCGTTTCCTCAGGCTGGTTGTAGTAGCCCTTCATAAGCTGAGGTCCCCGCACGGCGATCTCACCGGGCTCTCCGGGTTTCGCCGGCTGTCCCGTCTCGGGATCGATGAGCTTGAACTCGGTGTCTGGCAGGGGCATGCCGATGGAGGTTGGCTTCTTTATCCCATAGCGGGGATTGCAGCACGTCACAGGGGATGTTTCCGTCATCCCGTACAGTTCGATGAAGTTGCCTTTTCCGATGATGCTCTCAAGTTCCCCGATATAATCGGGGGGGAACGGCGCCGCAGCACTCAGGCACCACTTGAGTTTGCTCAGGTCCAGTTTCCCGAATTCGGGTTTTTTCATCAATTCGAAGAAGACCGTTGGTACGTTCACAACAGCGTCAGGCTTATAGGTCTTGAGCGCATTGATGATAAAATGCGTATCCCGCGGGTTCGGCACGCAGATCTGGGTGGCACCGGTGGTGAGGGAGAATCCACCGAAGGCAAGTCCTGCGATGTGGAAGAGGGGGAAAGCGGAGAGCGCAAAAAACTCGGGTCCTATATCAAGCCATGTGAGGGTCTGCACCCGGTTGGACATGTAGCTTCGCTGGGTGAGGAGCGCACCCTTCGAGGGCCCGGTGGTCCCTCCCGTGTACATCATGAAGATTATGTCGTCCATACTGCGTTTCACGGCGACCCGGTCCTTCGGCATTCCCCGGATGACGTCCATGAATTTCGCCACGGTCTTCCCGGAGAGAGGCTTTACCTCGCCTGTGGGGATCTTCTTGAGAAGCTTGCCGAGGACCCGTTTCATACCGGGCAGAAAATCGGCGATCTCCGAGACGACCACGGTGGAGAACGTCGTCTTGTCGGCCACTTCCGCGATCTTCCCGAAGAGGAGATCTACGGTCATAATCACCTTCGCCTTCGAGTCGTTGATCTGATGTTCCATTTCATTGGGCGTAAGCAGGGGGCTCAGTCCCGTGGATACGCATCCCGCCTTCTGAACGGCGATGATGCTGATATAGTTGGCGGGGATATTGGGCATGTGGAGACCTACCACGTCATCCGGCTTGAGGCCGATTTTGATGAAATACTGGGCGAGCTGGTTGGATAGCTCATCGAGGTCGCGGTAGGTGAGCTGCGTGCCCATGTAAATAAGGGCTGTCTTGTTCGGGTATTTTTCCACGACCTCCCGGAACTTTTCTGCAAAGGTCTTGTCCTCGTACTTCAGCGTCGGCGGCACTTTCTTGTCATAATTCTTCAGCCATGGTTTTTCCGAATAGATGTCACCCATTCCGATACCTCCTTTTTATTTATTATGTATCTAAGATAATGCTAACTGTGTCAATTGCAAATCACAACTATGGGAGGCCATGATCAGTGCGAAGATCTTATCACCTTAGATAGCACGGGAGAAGCCCGGAGGGCTTGCCCCGTGTTCAGGATGAATTGATCTGTTCCACTCAAGATAAAATTCAATCAACATGCATGTGCTTTACCAAGCAAAGCATGTAGCTACCATGATGGGCAATCATTCACCCTATAGATCTACGACAGTTATGTGGTTCAGCAATCCCTAAAATACTAAAATATTAATACCTTAACATTCAAACAAACTATTCATGGGAAATCTATTCCCTTCTCTTGTCTCATACCAAAAGCACAAATATAGGCGCGCCTCGAAGCGGCGATGACCAAGGATGACTTGTATCTCCCTCACCCGGCGGATGTCGAGCCCCCCTGAAAATTCAGGGGAGGGCTTGTCGGGGTGAGCTTTTAATCGCTCTTGATCTGGATCTTCTTCTGGGACTCTTTCGCCTTGGCCGCTTTCGGCATGGTTATGGTCAGCACTCCCTTCTTGAAGGTGGCATCGACCTTGGCCGTATCAACTTCGGCCGGTATGGAGATCATCCGCTGGAACGAGCCGTATGAGCGTTCCATATAGTAGCGTTCTTTGCCCTTTTCTTCCTTCTCTTCTTTCTTCTCTCCCCTGAGGGTGAGTATATCCTTGCTCAAATTGATCTCGATATCCTTCTCGTCCAATCCGGGGAGTTCAGCCGTGATCTTGATCTCTTTCTCGTCCTCGGCCATGTCGATCTTCGGGCTATACTTCCCGAAAGTCTCCTCGAAGGGCGCAAGATCAAAGCCCCGGAAGAAGTCATCAAAGAGGTTATTGATTGCCCTCTGGAAAGAGACGATCGGATGTTCTTCTGCCTCTCTCCTGGCTGGGACTCCTCTTCCCCATTTCCATGGAGCCATGTTTTTCATCGTATATGTGCCTCCTTTCTCTCTTATCCTCTCTTATCCGGCATGGATTGAAATCTTCTTGGTTTTATGCGGCTCGGCCTTCGGCAGTACGATCCGCAAGATCCCGTTCTTCATGCTGGCCTCGATCTTCTCCCGATCGATCTCATCCGACAGGGTGAAGGATCGGTAATAATCGCCGATGTCGTATTCCGCATACGACGCCTTGCGGTCGCCATAGACCTTCTCATCAACGCCCCCCTCGATGGTGAGCACTTCCTTTTCGAGGGTAATGTTCACACTGGACTCATCCGCACCCGGCATGTCGGCAAGCAGATACAGGTTCTCGCCCACCTCATGGATATCCACCCGGGGGATGTAGGTCTTCCTATCCCGCGTCCGCTCGGCAACCGCACCTTTTGCCTCGGTCTTTTTGGCTATCTCTTCTGCCATGGGTCTTCACCTCCTTTTCTATTCTGACGTCCGCACACTGATCTTTCTCGGCTTGTCCGCTTCCGCCCTCGGCAGGGTGACTTTCAGGATCCCATTCTCATACTTTGCCTCTACCTTGCTCCCGTCGACCGTATAGGGCAGGCGGACCGTCCGCACGAAATTCCCATAACCACGCTCCCTCCGATGCCATGTCTCGCCCTCTTTGAGTTCCAGCGGTTTGCGCTCGCCTTTGAGTGTCAGGATCTCGCCGGCTACGGAAAGATCGATGTCGTTCGGCTCGATTCCAGGGATCTCGGATGTGACGATCACATCACCTTCGCCCACGAACACATTGACTGGTGGAAACCCCGCAGAACTTGTCCGTGAAAATAATCTGTCTATGTCACGGTCGAATGCTTCCATTTCTCTCAATGGATCCCAAATTCTCAACATCTTCCTCACCTCCGTTTTTAATTTTTCTAAAAAATAAATAGGGCTCAGTTTTTCGGATTTCAAGGGCTCCCAAACCGATATGTCGCAGCCCTAAGATGAACCGAAAAAGCATATAATTTTGCAGGATAGCAAAATTAAACGGCCATTTGGCTGCCTGAAGGGTGAGGTCAGGGATGGCCTGAGTCAAGCCAACGACACCCTGGATCTTTGGGGGACCAGACGTCCGCAGGGTGGCTGCTCCTGACGAAATGAAGATGAGCGGCCCCAGAATGTGGAGATCCCGTCTCATTCTGAGCTAAGCGAAGGATCTCGAATTTGTTTTGCCTATCTGTTCATTGCCTATGCTTGACTTTTCATTTCTAAAAGCTATTAATTTATGCGAGGCCTCGGGAGTTCAAGGAGCTCTCCCCATGCGCACAATGCATATCAAACAAAAGTTTCTGGGGCAGATCCGGACCGGGGAAAAGACCCTCGAGATCCGGGTCGGCTATCAGAATATCAGAAGCATTCAACCTGGAGAACTGATCAGAATAGCATCCAGTGACGATGAACTGAACGTGCGGGTCATTGCCAAGCGCGAATATAAGAACCACCTGGAGACACTCGCCCATGAAGACTTCCATAAAATTGCCCCGCAGATATCATCCGAGGGAGATCTCCTGAAGGTTTTATGTGAAATTTATCCTCCGCATAAGGAAGCCCTGGGCGTCATCGTCCTGGATATAGAAAAGGCGTCTTGATGTCATACGCCCTCTGTGGTTATATGGGTATCGATGAAGGCATTCCTTGAACCAACCACTTACATAGAAAGCGACCATCCGGAAATCATCCGTTTCGCGCAGAGTGCCGTAGTTGATGCTGTCACGCCAGTCGATAAGGCGGTCAGGCTCTATTACGCCGTGCGCGATCGCATACGCTACAACCCCTATTGCACGTCCATCACCATGGATCATTACCGGGCGAACTACGTGCTCGCCCAGAAACAGGGCTTCTGCATCCAGAAGGCCATTGTGCTCGCCGCAGCTGCGCGCGCCGCAGACATCCCGTGCCGCCTAGGCTTCGCCATCGTCAGGAATCACCTCGCCACCCATAGGCTCATCGAAATGATGAAGACCGACCTCTTCGTATTCCATGGCTACAACGCCTTCTTCCTCAATGACAAGTGGGTCAAGGCCACCCCGGCCTTCGATCTCGCCCTGTGCGAAAGGTTCGGCACGCTGCCGCTCGAATTCGACGGCACCGCGGACTCCATCTTCCACCCTTATAACCGTGCCGGCAAGCGGCACATGGAATACGTGTACGATTACGGCCAGTTCGAAGACTTCCCCTTCGATCTGATGCTTTCAGAATTCCGAAAATACTATCCGCACTTCTTCGAGCTGCTCCAAGGGCAGGGAGCGGATGTCGCTCAAGAACTCTCTGGCGACTTCCGTAACGAAGAATAGAAGCTCACAATACGGCAGGAAAGCATAATTGTGAGCTTTTTTAACTGCCAATAAAGGTCTTAATCTCCTGTTTGAGCCAATTGGTCCAGGCGTTTATGCCTACGCCGGTCTTAGAGGAAACCTCAAAGATCTTGATTCTGGGGTTGAGCTTGAAGACGCGCTTCTGCATGGCAGCTAGGTCAAAGTCGGAGAAGGGGAGGTAATCGATCTTGTTGACCATGAGGACATCGCAGACGGAGAACATGAGCGGGTACTTGAGGGGTTTGTCGTCGCCCTCGGGGACGCTTAGGATCATGGCGTTCCTGATGGAGCCGGTGTCGAACTCGGCCGGGCAGACGAGGTTGCCGACGTTTTCGATGATGACGAGGTCTAACTGATCGAGGTCGAGGGCAGCCAGACCCTTGGATACCATGGCGGCGTCGAGGTGGCAGAACCCGCCGGTGCGCAGCTGGACGGCCTTGACGCCCGTAGCGGCTACCTTCTCGGCATCCACCATGGAGTCGATGTCGGCCTCAATGACGGCCAGGCGGAGCTCGTGCCTGAGAACAGCGATGGTGGCGAGGATGAGGGTGGTCTTGCCGGCGCCGGGGGACGACATGAGGTTGAGGAGAAAGGTCTTGTGTTTCCTCAGTGTGGCGCGCAGATCATCGGCCAGTCCTTTGTTGTCTGCGAGGATATCCTCTTTGACCTCGATGAGCCTGATCTCCTCCATCATTTCACCTCCATGTCCTTGATGTAGTACTCCCTGCCCGAGACGAGCGTCCCCTTGGTGTTGCCGCAGGTGGGGCAGACCGGGTCTTTCTGTTCGCGAATTCGTATCGCGTAAATGTTCTGGCACTGATCGCACTTCAGGGTGACCGGCACCCGTTCGATCTTGAGCTTGGCACCCTCGGCGACGGTGTCCTTGCTCAGGTAATCGAAGTAGCGCTGGATCCACTCGTCTTCCAGATCGCTCATCTCGCCGACTCTCAGGCTGATGGAGAGGACCTTGTGCACCTTGTTGGCGTGAGCGTGTTTGAGGGCAATATTGAGGATGCTCTCGGTGACCGGGAGTTCATGCATCGCTTGCTTTCCTCTCGCTTCCTTTTACGCGATTATATACCCTATACCCTCGTTTTAGGAGTCCCTGTCAAGAAGTCTTACGGCATCTCAACAAGCCTTATGATGAGTGTATTCCTTATTTCAGGTAGTTGGCTATGATGAGTTTCTGCACTTCGCTTGTCCCGGCGCCGATGGCGAATACCTTGGCGTCTCGCATGTAGCGTTCGACCGGAAACTCCTTCATGTAGCCGTAGCCGCCATGGATGTGAACCGCCTCGGCGGTGACCCTGTTCACCATCTCGCAGGCGTAGAGTTTGGCCTGGGCGGCGAGCATCCGTGCCTCCTTGAAATTGCCCTGATCCCAGCAGGCGATCCCCTTGAGGGTGAGGAGCTTGGCAGCCTCGATCTCGACCAGCATGGTGACGAGCTTATCCTGGATCATTTGAAAGTTGAAGATGGGTTGGCCGAACTGCTCCCGCTCCTTGGCATACTTGAGGGCGGCGGCGAAGGCCGCCTCGGCGATGCCGACGGACATACAGGCCCACATGAAGCGCTCCACGTCGAGCCCTGAGAACATAGTCTTGATGCCCTTGCCCTCCACGCCGCCGAGGAGATTTGCAGCCGGCACCCGGCAATCCTCGAGGATGATCTCCCCGGTGGGAGAGGAGCGCAGGCCCATCTTGGAGAGCTTCTTGCCGACTTTGTAGCCGGGGAAGTCCTTCTCCACGATGAAGGCACACAGGCCGCCGATGCCCAGGGCCGGATCGGTCGTGGCGTAGATGAGGGCGATATCGGCAATGGGGGCGTTGGAGATGAAGGTCTTGGTGCCGTTCAGGATGTAGTAATCGCCGTCCCTGATTGCTCTGGTCTTGAGGGAGATTGCATCGGAGCCGGCGCCGGGCTCGGTGAGGCCCATACAGCCGCGCTTCGCACCACTGGCCAGAATTGGGAGGTATTTCTGCTTCTGCTCCTCGGTCGCGTTCCGGGCGATATTATTCGCGCACAGGAGGGCGTGGGCTCCGTAGACCACGCCGACGCCGGGGTCGATCTTGCTGATTTCTTCGGCCATGATTCCGAAGGAGAGGTAATCGGTCAGCATCCCGCCGTACTCGTCTGGGATACCCATGGCGAGGAAACCGACCGGTTTGGCTTTCTCCCAGAGGTCCTCGATGAATTTCTCCTCCCGATCCATCTCCTCGACCAGGGGTGCGACCTCTTTTTCGGCAAACTTCCGCACCGTTTCCTGGAGCATCTTCTGTTCTTCGGTGAAGTCAAAATTCATGGGCTACCTCCGCCTCAAGCTGGATTGCCTTACCGGCTCATCGCTCCCTGAAATACAAATCCACGCGTACGTATAGCATATATAAAACAAATTGATATGTCGATCAGTTTTCTTTAAAATATCCCCTCTTGGCGAGTGCAGCATTCCTCCCCTTACAAGGCGGATGAGGGATGTTCGGGGAAACAAACGGTTTTCGATGACAGGATATCCCGGTCTGGATCTCCTGCCGTGTAGCCGTTGGATATCTGGGGCGAACGCCCGCAGGCGAAGGGCAGGCTCGTATCCCATAGACAGCTAACCAAAAGATACGCTTGCAAAATGCGTTCTAAGCTTGATAACATGGTGAGCATGGAGAACGCAGCAAGAGAGCGACGGCTCGTATCCGTGAGATTTGCCCACATGCTCATCCCCTACATCTTCGATGCCGGAGACCTGGAGCTTCAGGCAGGAGAGCCAGTGGTCGTGGAGACGGAGATGGGTCAGTCGGTGGCAAAGGTGCTCGGCTATACCCCTGAAGAAGATGCCATCGGCCTCGAGGAAATAAAGCCTGTCGTGCGCAAGGCCACCGAGGCAGACCTGAAAAGGCTCGCGGAGATTGGGGAAAAGGAGCGAGAATGTTTCGAGTTTTGCAGGGTGCGCATTCAGGCCCACCGCCTGCCTATGAAGCTCTCGTCCGTAGAGCAGGCCTTTGACGGGAGCAAGATCACGTTCTTCTTCGTCGCAGATAGCCGGGTCGATTTCAGGGATCTCCTCAAGGACCTGGTGGAGAAATACCGCACCAGAATCGAGCTCCGCCAGATAGGCTCCCGGCAGGAGACCTGCATGCTCGGCGGGATCGGGAGTTGCGGAAGGGAGCTGTGCTGTGCGAGCTTCCTTACGAATTTCCAGAGGATCTCGGTCAAGATGGCGAAGAACCAGAACATGACGCTCAACCCTTCGAAGATCTCCGGATTGTGCGGCAAACTGAAGTGCTGCCTCGCCTATGAGAAGGAGTCCTATGCCAACCTCATCGAGAACCTGCCGAAGTCGGGCAAGACTGTGTATCTCGAACAGGGCGAGGCGATGGTCGTGAGCATCAACGTTATCAATCAAACGTTCATCGCCAAGCTGCAGGACAGGCGTTTCATCAAGGCCAAGCCCACGGACATCTTATCCAAGGAAGAGTATATCCGCGTGAGCGAACAGAAACTCCTCGATCAGACGCGGCCGAAGGAGCCGGTTGAGTCCATAGCCGGTGCTCAGGCCGAAACCGGCGGGAGAGGGCAGAAAAAGAGATCGTCAAGAAAACGGAGGGGCAAGTCGAAAAGGAGAACTGAGGCATGATGGATTACTTCTATATCACGACTCCCATTTACTATGTGAATTCGAAGCCCCATCTGGGCCATGTATACACCACGGTGATTGCCGATGTCCTGGCTCGATTCAACCGCTTGACCGGGAAGAGTGTCTTTTTCCTGACCGGTACGGACGAGCATGGGGACAAGATCGTCGAGACTGCCAAGAAGCAGGGGACTACACCGGAGAAGCTCGCGAACGAAAACAGCGCCCGCTTCAGGGCCCTCTGGCCGGAGATGTCCATCAACATCAGCCGCTTCATCCGCACCACGGAACCCGAACATATGAAAACCGTCCAGAGAATCCTCCAGGAGGTATACGACAGGGGGGATATCTATTTCGGTGAGTACGGTGGGTACTACTGCATCGGCTGCGAGCGTTTCTATGCGGAAAGCGAGATGGAGGACAGGCAATGTCCCATCCATCAAGCCGAGCTGCAGTACGTCCACGAGGAGAACTATTTCTTCCGCATGGAGAAGTATCGGCCGTGGCTCATAGCGTATATCCATGCCAACCCGGACCTCATCCGGCCGCAGCGCTACAGGAACGAGGTCCTCGGCATGCTTAAAGAGCCGCTCGATGACTTGTGTATATCGCGACCGAAAAAGCGGCTTACCTGGGGGATCGAACTCCCCTTTGACAAGGACTATGTATGCTATGTCTGGTTCGACGCTCTCATCAACTACCTGACCGGCATCGGCTATCCGGACGGCGAGCATTTCCAGGAATACTGGGGTGTATGCCAGCACCTGATCGCCAAGGACATTCTCAAGCCGCACGCCGTCTACTGGCCGACCATGCTCAAATCCATGGGACTCGAGTCGTACAAGCACCTCAACGTGCACGGCTACTGGAACGTGGACGAGACTAAGATGTCGAAGAGCCTCGGCAATGTGGTCGATCCGCTCGACATGAAGGAGAAGTACGGGCTCGATGCTTTCCGGTACTTCCTCGTCAGGGAGATGGTCTTCGGGTTGGATGCAAACTTTTCCGAAAAAGCACTTGTCGACCGGTACAATGCCGATCTTGCCAATGACCTCGGCAACCTGGTGAACCGGAGCATCAATATGGACAAGAAATACTTTGCTGGCGTCGTCCCTCCTGCCGCGCAGCCCGACAGAGAAGAGGACAAGGAGATAAGGGATCTGGCACTCGATTCGGTCGCCCACTACCGGTCAAGGATGAGGGGGCTCGAGCTCCACAATGCCATGATCTCGATCTGGAAACTCGTTTCCGGGCTGAACAGATACATCGACCACACCGCGCCGTGGATCTTGGCGAAAAGTGACAAGGCACGGCTGGCTATCGTCATGTACAATATCCTGGAGGGCCTGCGGTTCGTTGCCGTCATGCTCAATCCCGTGATGCCCTCCGCATCCGCGAAAATCCTGGAACTGATAGGATATACCGGCACTGTCCAGATCGATGACCTCGACACCTTCGGTCTCCTCGCACCGGGGAGCGCGGTAGGAAACCCGCAGGTATTGTTCCCGAGGATAGAGAAGCGGTTCGAGAGCGCGCAAAAGGAGCCCAAGGTGGTAAAGAATCTCATTGATATCTCCGAGTTCGCAAAGGTGGAACTCACGGCTGGGGAGATCATTCAGGCGGAAATGGTAAAAAAGTCGGACAAGCTCGTGCGCATGCAGGTCGATGTCGGTGGCTCGGTGCAGATCGTGGCCGGGATCGGCAAGGCGTACCAGCCGGAAGAACTGGTCGGGAAGTATGTAGCCGTGGTGACGAATCTCAAACCCGCGAAGCTCATGGGCATCGAGAGCCAAGGTATGCTCCTGGCGACCGAAACTCCGGAAGGAGGACTGTCCCTGCTCACCTTCGACAGACAGCCGGCCATCGGTGGCAGGATCCGCTAATGACCACGAAATCTGAATCTCCCCATCCATCCAATGCCTCTCCTGATGAGTCAGAGGGTATGGGGGGGGGATTTTATAGCCGTAAGGAGGGTATATGCAGAGGGTGCCGCTCGATTTGGTGAAACCGGGGATGGTGCTTGCCAAGCCCATCCTCAATGAAAAGGGCATGGCGTTGTGTGGGGAAGGTGCCGAATTGAGCGCGGCCATGCTTGAGCGGCTCAAGCGCATGGATGTCTCCTTCGTCACGGTCAAAGGACACCCTGTCGATCTCGGCGTGGAGGAGAAATCGAAGGAACAGCTCCTGGCTGAAATGCAGGGACGCTTTATCCATGTGGAAGGCGACCCGATCATGGAGCTGATCAAGGCATCGATCGGCAGGGCGATCATGTCCGCACAAGAGGAGGGAGTGGAGACCCCATCCCATGGGTAAGGAACAGCACATCAAGTCTATCACGAAGAAGATCCAGGGCCTACCTACCCTCCCTCATGTGGTGGAGAAGCTCACCAAGGTCGTGGAGAGCCCGGAGTCGACGGCCAAGGAGGTGGGGAAGCTCATCGCCTCCGACCAGGTGCTCGGAGCCAAGGTCCTCAAGCTCGTGAACTCCCCCTTCTACGGGTTCCCGGGCCGTATCTCCTCCATCAGTCATGCCATCATTCTCCTCGGATTCAATGTCATCAAGGGCGTGGTGCTCTCAGCGTCGGTCTTTGATCTCATGGAGCGCTCCATGGTGGGGCTCTGGGAGCACTCATTGGGGTGTGCGGTGACCGCGGGCACGATCGCCCGGCGGCTCGGACTCGCAGAACCGGAGGAAATTTCCACCGCTGCGTTGCTTCACGACATCGGGAAGGTGCTCATCAAGGTCTCCTTGAGCGACGACTACGAGAAGATCGTGCGCGTGGTCGAAAAGGAGAAGGTGTCTTTCAGGGACGCCGAGGTGAGCGTCCTGGGCATCGACCATGCGGAAATCGGGTCCTGGCTATCGAACGAGTGGAATCTGCCCGAGAAGCTCACCATACCGATCGCTTTTCACCACACCCCCGAAAACACGCTCAGGCTCAAGGATCGGGCAGCGGTGGTCCACATCGCCGACAGCATCACCCGGGCGTTCGGCATCGGATTCGGCGGAGACCCCTGGGTTCAGAAGATATCGGATGCAGCCTGGAACTACCTCGGCATGGAGAAAGAGGATCTTGATGCACTCATGCAGCTGATCATGATCGATCTCGAAGATGTGAGTACTTTCAGATTTTAAAGGACGGAGCGGCATATGAAGGTAGTCGTTGTCGGCAAAAACAAGATCGGGAAAAAGCTCTCTGGAATATTGGATGAGATCTTCGAGACCGTTTATATCCTCCACAATCCCAACGAAGCAGTCTCCCTCATCTACACCGATCCGCCGGACATCATCATCGTCGACAAGGAATTTGCCCGCGAAGGGGGCGGGAAAGGCATTCAGGAGTTCAGGAGCAATACGATCTACGGGCATCTGCCCATCGTAGCGATCTTTGATGCGGAGGACACCGAGGATAGCGGTTGGGATGATATCCCGGTCGACGACTTCATCCTCTCGAGCGAGAGCAGACTCTCCATCAGCAAACGCCTGCCGTTCATCGTCAAGAGGTCGATTAAGGAGCTCGACACCAACCCCCTGACACGGCTGCCGGGCAATGAATCCATCATCCGCCATATCCAGCGCATGCTCGACAAGGAGGAGGAGATCGCCATCGCCTGGCTCGATCTCGACCACTTCAAGCCCTACAATGACTACTACGGCTTTGCGCGGGGGGACGAGGTATTGCTCGCCACGGCTCGCATCATTACCAATGCGATCAAGGAGCTGAAACAGGAACCTACCTTCCTGGGTCATATCGGGGGCGACGACTTCGTCTTCACCTGCCCCATATCGTCCATAAAGGGGCTCTGTGAAGAGATCATCTCCCTCTTCGACATGGTCATCCGCAACTTCTACAACGACGAGGATCTCCACCAGGGGTACATCGTCTCCAAGGACAGGACCAGCAAGACGAAGATGTTCCCTATCCTGACGGTCTCCATTGCCACCGTCCTCAACAAGAACGGCCGGTTCAAGCACTACGGGGAGGCATCCCGCGATGCCACCGAGATCAAGGATCATATCAAAGCCATGGAGGGCAGTAATTACATGATAGACAGGAGGAGTTCACGGGAATGATTCCGCGCTATACCACCAAGGTCATGGAGCGGATCTGGTCGGATCAGAACCGATACCAGAAGTGGCTAGATGTCGAGATAGCGGCCTGCGAGGCATGGGAAAAACTGGACAGGATACCGCAAGCGAGCCTCAATAATATCAAGCGGAACGCCCGGTTTGACGTCAAGCGCATCGAAGAGATCGAGGCCATCACACGCCATGATGTGATCGCCTTCGTGACCTGTGTGGGCGAGCATGTCGGCGGGGATGCCCGCTTCATCCACATGGGGCTGACCTCATCCGACGTCCTCGATACGGCACTCGCCCTCCTGCTCAAGGAGAGCGGGGAGGTGATCCTCCAGGACATCTTCGACCTCATGGAGGCCATCAAACAGCGGGCCTACGAGTTCAAACACACCCCAGCCATGGGCAGGTCCCACGGCATCCATGCCGAACCGATCACGTTCGGCCTCAAGTTAGCCCTCTGGTATGCTGAGATGGAGCGGAACGCAAAGCGCATGCAGGACGCCATTGAGATGGTGGCTTACGGCAAGATATCGGGTGCGGTGGGGACCTTCGCCAACATTCCGCCCGTGGTCGAGGCCTATGTGTGCGAAAAGCTGAAGCTCAAACCCGCGCCCATCAGCACGCAGATCATCCAGCGCGACCGGCACGCCCAGTTCTTCACCACGCTCGCCATCATCGGGGGCAGCCTCGAAAAGATTGCCACCGAGATCCGGCACCTCCAGCGTACCGAGGTGCTGGAAGCCATGGAACCATTCGGCAAGGGGCAGAAGGGGTCATCCGCCATGCCCCACAAGAAGAACCCCATCCTCTCGGAAAACATCACCGGTATGGCCCGCCTCCTGCGGGGTTACTGCCTGGCCTCCCTGGAAAACATCGCCCTCTGGCACGAACGCGATATCAGCCATTCGAGCGTGGAGCGGGTGATCGGCCCGGATGCGACCACTCTCCTCGACTTCGCCCTCAAGCGACTCAAGGGCGTCATCGCGGAGCTCGTCGTCTCCCCGGAAAACATGCGCAAGAACCTGGAACTCACCAGAGGACTCTGGCATTCCCAGGGTGTGCTGCTTGCCCTCGTCGAAGCCGGCATCTCCCGGGACGAGGCCTATGCCTGGGTACAGAGGAACGCCCTGGCCGTCTGGGATGGCAAGGGCGAATTCAAGGACCGGCTCCTCGAAGATCCCGACATCGTTAGGGTCCTGGGGAAAGACACCATCGTAAAACTTTTTGACCTCTCCCATCACCTGGCCTATGTAGATACCATCTTTGCAAGGGTGTTCAAATGACAAGGCTCGCAGAACTCAAGGACCTAGTGGCAAAAGACGCTGTGAGGCACGGAAAGTTCATCCTTGCCTCGGGCAGACAATCCGATATCTATGTGGATCTCAGGAAGGTGACCCTCAATCCCCAGGGCGCGGCTCTCATCGGCGCCCTCATCTTCGATATCATCAGGGACAGGCGAGTGGACGCCATTGGCGGGCTCACCATGGGTGCCGACCCCGTCGCACTCGCCACGAGCATGATGGCACTTCAGACAGGATCGCACATCAATGCCTTCGTGGTGCGCAAGGAGAAGAAGGCCCACGGCACCATGGGATGGATCGAGGGTCCCATAGAGCCAGGACAGAAGGCCGTCGTCGTGGAAGACGTCATCACCACGGGTGCGAGTGCCATCAAGGCCATCGAGCGCCTCAAGGAATCCGGCGTGAGCGTCGACATGGTGGTGGCCGTTCTTGACCGGGAGGAAGGCGGGAAAACGGCCATCGAGGCCCTTGGATATCCAGTCTGTGCGCTTCTGAGACTCAAAGATCTGTAGCACCATGAATATCCTCGCCATTGAGACATCCTGCGACGAGACCGCCGCCGCCGTCGTGACAGACGACGGACAGATCCTGTCGAGCATCGTCGCCTCTCAAATCGCCGATCACGCCACCTTCGGCGGTGTCGTCCCGGAGATCGCCTCCCGACGCCACATCGAGCTCATTGAGCCGGTGGTGAAGGAGGCCTTGGACGTCGCAGGGCTCGGCCTCAAGGACTTGGGCGGTATTGCAGTCACCCAGGGCCCCGGCCTCGTCGGCGCCCTCCTCGTGGGCATATCCTTCGCAAAGTCCCTGGCCTATGGCCTCGACATCCCCTTGAGCGGCATTAACCACCTCGAGGGACACCTCAATGCCGCTCGGATCGACCACGAGCTCACCTATCCGTATATCGGCATGGTGGTCTCCGGCGGCCATACCTCTCTTTACCGGGTGGATTCTCCAGAGCATATGACCCTCATCGGTCAAACCATGGATGATGCCGCAGGAGAGGCCTTCGACAAGGTGGCAAAGCTCCTCGATCTGGGCTATCCCGGAGGGGTGGTGATTGAGAGGATCGCCCACGGTATCCGCGACCACGGCCTCAATCTCCCGCGTCCCATGCTCAAGGAGGCGGGCTATGACTTCAGCTTCTCGGGCCTAAAGACCGCCGTCCTGAACCTCGTGGTAAAACTCAGAATATTCCCCGATCTAGACCTGAGCTTTTCCGGGCTGCCAAAGAAGAGAGTGCCCACCCCCGGCATGGAGGAGTTCATCCCGCGCATCGCCGCAGCCTTCCAGGAAGCCGCCGTCGATGTCCTCGTGACGAAAGCCCTGCAGGCGGTTCAGGATCACAAGGTCGAACTCCTTGTAGTCAGCGGCGGTGTGGCCTGCAACACGGCCCTGCGGGAATCTCTCGCGCAAAAGGCTGCGCAGATGGGCATACGGCTCATCATCCCGGAGAAGAAATATTGTACGGACAATGCTGCCATGATCGGCATGGCGAGCATCCGGCACTTTCAGCAAGACATCTCCGCCGGCCTCGACCTGAACGCCGTGTCGCGCTGGGACTCCCGATGAGGCCCAAACGGTCCTTAGGCCAGAACTTCCTCACCAACCCCCATATCATCGCCAAGATCATCCGCTTCGCCGATCTTATGCCGGACGATACCGTCCTGGAGATCGGACCAGGGCGGGGCATCCTCACCACAGAGCTCGTGAGGTGTGCCTCGCGGGTCATCGCCGTAGAAAAGGATGAT
>Ga0315291_10003316_pt1 | contig 20864 bp, 21 predicted proteins | sample YL17G12_20_MG_FD_203070 | JGI IMG/M metagenome (GOLD analysis project Ga0315291, IMG submission 203070) | Sediment microbial communities from Yellowstone Lake, YNP, Wyoming, USA - YL17G12_20 | ecosystem: Environmental > Aquatic > Freshwater > Lake > Sediment | place: USA: Wyoming | collected...
CTCGGGGCCGACGCCCCGGTGATCTTCGTCAGGTCCGTGCCGTCCCCGTTCACCGAGTAGATCTCCCACGCTCCGGAGCGGTTGGAGTTGAAGTACACCCTCCCGTCGGCGCCCCAACTGGGGTTCACCTCTTCGGCCGGGTCGTCGGTCAGGCGGGTCTCGGCGAGGGTGGCCAGGTCGACCACGTACAGGTCGACGTTCTTGTTCCGTTCCGACGAGAAGACAAGCCGGTCCCCCTGGGGCGACCAACTCGGCGACCAGTCGTTCGCCTGGTTCTTCGTAAGCTGGACCGTCTCGCCGGTAGCCAGGGTGCGCGCGTAGATCTCGTAGGTCTTCTCGGCCAGGGTCTCGAAGGCGAGCTTCGTCCTGTCCGGGGAGAGGACCGGCTCCCAGTTCTTCACCTGGGGGGCGCTCGCTCCGCCAAAGAAAGAACAGCCGGAGAGAACGGCAGCGACGAGCCCTCCCGCCAACCCTGCCGCCGCTCCCTTCGTCCACGTTCGCCTCACCTCTCCCATCGCGCCTCCCCTGCCGGCTCGACGAACAGCATCCGTCCGGCCTCCGTCTGCAGCGTGCTCTTCACCGTGGCCCGAATCGTCCGGCCGACGTGGCGCCGGCCGTTCTCGACTACGACCATCGTCCCGTCGTCCAGGTAGCCGACCCCCTGGCCGATCTCCTCCCCGCGGTCGATCACCTCGATAGACAGCTCCTCCCCAGGGATGAAGGGAACCCTGACCGCGTTGGCCACCTCGTTCACGTTCAGGATGCGCACGCCCTCCACCTGCGCCACGCGGTTCAGGTTGTAGTCGGTCGTGACGAGGCAGGCGCCCTGCTCCTTCGCCAGGCGGATCAGCTTGCGGTCCACCTCGGCGATCTCAGGGTAGTCAACGGCGAGGAGGCGGATCCGGACCGACTCATCGCGCATCAGCTCCCCAAGGACCTCCAGGCCTCGCCGGCCCTTCCGCCGCCTGACGCTGTTCGAGGAGTCAGCGACCCCCTGAAGCTCGGCCAGGATGAACTCCGGGACGAGGACCTCCCCCTCCGGGAAGCCGGTCTTCAAGAGGACGCCGATCCGGCCGTCGATGATCACGCTCGTGTCGAGGACCTTCGGCAGGGCGGCCGGCGCGGACTTCCTGCGGCTTGGCGCCGAGAGCGAGAGGAGAGGGCGCTCCAGGGCGTACCCGAAGCGCAGGCCGAACAGAAGGGAGAGGAGGAGGATCAGACCCTCGGCCACCCGGACTCCCACGCCGGGGGAGAGGGCAAGCCGGAGGGCGAGAGCGAGAAGGCCCCCCACGCCAGCCGTGGCAAGACCGACGAAGACCGCGTTGACGACGCGCACCGTGGACTCCTCGCGGACGGTGCGGAGGGAGATCTCCCGCCACGCGAAGCGAACTCCCCACGCCAGGAACACTCCGGCCAAGGCTCCGACCACCGCGCTCGACGCCCAGCCCGGGAGGGGTCCGAGGGGAGGAACGAGGCCGTTCCTTGTGGTGACGCCTGCACCCACGGCCGAGAGAAAGAGGTACAGCAACACCCTGGCCATCCTCCGACCTCCTCTCCCCCTCTGGAAGCGGGACCCCTTGGGGGCAGTCTCGCAAAGGTCCATTATATCCGCGCTTGACTTCACTGCAAGCTTCTGCTATCGTGTACAGCGAAATCGCGCTGGGGGGCGCGTGCCGGGGGTGAAGGGGGGAGGCGAGCTGACCGTCACCTGGACTGTCCGCGAGGTTCTCAACTGGACGAGGGGGTACTTCGAGGACGCGGGGATCGTCCAACCGAGGCTGGAGGCGGAGACGCTCCTGGCCCATGTCCTGCGCGTCGACCGACTCCACCTCTACCTTTCCCCAGACCAGCCGCTGACCTCGGAGGAGAGGGAAGGCTACCGCACGGCTATCCAGAGTCGCCGCTCCGGTACCCCTCTCCAGCACCTGATCGGCGAGGTGTCCTTCCTCGGATTGCGCTTCCGCGTCGGCCCGCAGGCCCTCATTCCTCGGCCTGAGACCGAGGAACTTGTCGAGAAGACCCTTCGCCTTGCCCCCAGGGAACGGGAGATCTCTTGTCTTGACCTGGGGACCGGCTGCGGCGTGATCGCCGTTTCCTTGGCGCGCTACCTCCCGAGAGCGAGGGTGACCGCGGTCGACCTCTCGCCGGAGGCTCTCACCCTCGCTCGGGAGAACGCGGCGCTGAACGGCGTCCTGGAGAGGATCTCGTTCCTGGAAAGCGATTGGACGTCCGCCCTCGACGGAGACGCGTTCGACCTCGTCGTCTCCAACCCGCCGTACCTCCCGCGTCAGGAGATCGCGGGGCTCGCGACCGAGGTCCGCGACCACGAGCCGCGGATGGCTCTTGACGGCGGAGAGGACGGGACGGGCGAGATCGCGCGCATCGCCCGGGGCCTCTACGGCCGCCTGCGGGCGGGGGGGACCGTGCTCCTCGAGATCGGGGATGGGCAGGGGGAGACCGTCGTCGCACACCTCGCGCAGACCGGTTTCCTGGGAGCGGCGGTCGAGCGTGACCTCGCCGGGAAGGAGCGGTTCGTCATCGTCCGATGTCCGTGATGATCCAGGTCTCCGAGCTCTCGCACACGACGGAGGACGCGATCAAGGTTCTGGAAGGGGTCCATCTGCACGTGGAACGCGGGGAGCTCGTCCTCCTCCTCGGCGCGGCGGCGGCAGGGAAGTCGATCCTCCTTCTCCTCCTCTCCGCGCAGCTTCCACCTCAGAGTGGGCAGGTCCTGGTCCTCGGAAGGAACATCCCCCGACTCTCGCGGGAGAAGGCGGCCGACCTTCGTCGGAGGATCGGCTTCCTGCCGCAGGGGTTCACCCCTCTCCGGCGGACCGTCCTCGGCCAGGTGGCGTTCAAACTTCGCGCGCTGGGGGACTTCCGCGAGAAGGCCGAGGAGCGGGCCCTCGTGGCCCTCGAGCAGGTCGGGCTCGCTGCGCGCGCCGGGGCTCCAGGAGAGGAACTCGCGCCGCTGGACCGCGTCCGTCTGGGCCTCGCCCTGGCCGTCGCCAACGAGCCCTCCCTCCTCCTTGCGGACGAGCCGTTCGCCGAGCTCACGGAGCACGAGCGCGAGGACGCCCTGGCGCTCCTCTTCCAGCTCCGGCGCGGCGGGATCACCTCCCTGGTCGCGACGCGGGGGCCCGTCCCACCCGGCACGGGGCGAATCCTCCACCTCGCCGATGGAAAGGTGACCGGCGCGTGAGCCCCTCCTGGTTCGTGTTCGGCGAGCTCCTGGCCGCACTCCGGTCCCGGAGCGTCCTTCTCCTCGGGGGCGTCGCGCTCGTCACGGCCGCCTTCCTCGTCGCCTTCTCCGGCCTCTTCCTCCTGACGGAGGCCGAGAACACCGTCGGAACACTCGGCCCGACCGGGATCGCGGCCCACCTCTCCCCACTTCTCTCCACACGCGATGTGGAAGCCCTGTATCTGAACGTGCGCGGGAGGCCGGAGGTGAAGACCCTGTCCTACCTCTTCGGGCAGGAGGTGGGAAAGAAGGGCGGAGGGATCCTGCGGATCGAGGCGACGGGTCCGGAGGCGGCGGCGAAGCTTGCCGAGGCCTTGCGCTCGACCCAGGGCGTCGCGCGCGTCGAGGGGCCGGGGAGGCAGCCCTCGCGAGGGCCTACCCTGCCCTCCCCAACGCGCCTTGCGCTCCTCATCTCCCTCGCCTCGACCCTCGTCCTCGCCCTCCTCGTCGCCCGCTTCGCCTACGGTGCTCTCCTCGACGACTTCGCCGGGGAGATCCGCCTCCTCCGGCTGTCCGGGGTGACGGAGGGGACGATCCAGTCGCCGCTCATCCTCCTGGGGGGGATCGTCGGCCTCGCGGCGTCCCTCCTCGTCCTTGCCGTCCTCTCCCTCCTTCACCTGTGGGCCGTCGCCCGTCCGTGGGTGTTTGGGTTTGTCCCCGGCCTCGCGGACGCAGGGAGGGTGACGGCGGCGATCCTCGTGGCGTTTCCCCTCGGCCTCCTCATCGGAGGGGTGGGAGGGGTCCTCGGAGCGAGCCTGACCGGGCTAGCGAAGTACCGGGCCCGGGCTCACTCGTAGCGCAGGGCGTCGACCGGAGGGAGCTTCGCCGCCCGCCGCGCGGGCAGGAGCCCGGCGACCGCACCAAGGAAGAAGGAGAAGAGGAGCGTCGCGGCGATCAGCCCTGGGCTGATGACGGTCACAAACTCCACCTGCTCCACGAAGCGCCGGATCAGCGCCCCAGCCACGACGGACAAACCAACACCGAGCCCGGCCCCGACGATGCCCCCGACGAGTCCCATCAGCCCAGACTCGATGAGGAAGATCGCAAGGACGTGGCCGTTCGTGGCCCCGATCGCCTTCATGACGCCGATCTCCCGCGTCCGCTCGAGGACAGAGGTGTACATGGTGTTCATGACGCCCACCCCCCCCACGAGGAGGGAGATCCCGGCGAGTCCGGCGAGGAAGGCGCTCACCGCGCCCATGATCGTGCCGATCTGCTTGCTGATGTCTGTGTAGGTGACGGCGACCGCGTCCTCGTTCCCCAGGTCGTGCAGCGTCGTCTCCACCCGGTCGGCGACCTCGTCGACGTTCGCCCCGTCCGCGGTCTTGACCAGAGTAAGGAGGACTGTGTCCGAAGGCCCGAAGAGGGAGTCCATGACCTCGAACGGGACGTAGAGGGTGTCATCGGCCGATGCCGTCCCGACCGAGAATCCACCGCCCATTCCCCCGCGAGAGCTCTCGGCCCCCCCCTCGACCAGGGTCAGGACCCCGATCACCTCGAACGGCCGGTCTTGAATCTCGAGCGTCGATCCGAGCGTGGCCCCGAGCCTCTGCGCGATCCGACCCCCGAGGATGACGCGCTCGCCGTCCCCGGATTGGAAGAACCTTCCACCCTTCTCCAGTGTCTGGTCCATGAGGAAAGACCTGAACTCCGTCGCCAGCTCGGGGGAGAGCCCCATCACGGGGAGCAACCCCTTCTTCTCCGGCCCGACGACAAAGCCGCTCTCCTCCCGCACCGCCGCCACCGCCACGACACCCTCCACGGCCTTGACCGTGCCCAGGTCGAGCTGGAACGCGCCCATACTCGAGTGGCTCTGCTGAGAGAAGGGGTCCTGTCCGAAGATGACGAAGGTGTTGTAGCCGAAGATCTTCCCCACTTGGCCGGTCATCGTGCTCTGGAGGCTCAGGCCGATCGAGATCAGGGCGACGACGGCCGTGATCCCGATGAAGATCCCGATCACGGTCAGCCAGCTGCGGATCTTGCGGTGCGCGATGCTCCGCCCGGCGAGGACGAGGAAGTCCCTAAACGTTCCGCCGCTCATGGGTGATCCTCCCGTCCTTCAGGGTGACGACGCGGTCGGCGATCGCCGCCGCGTCGGGGTTGTGCGTCACGAGGATGACCGTCTTCGCATCGCGGCGAGCCAGATCGGCCAGGAGTTCGAGGATCCGCTGCCCGCTCTCCGAATCCAGGTTCCCGGTCGGTTCGTCGGCAAGGATGATCTCCGGGTCGTTCGCCAGAGCGCGGGCGATCGCCACGCGCTGGCGCTCCCCGCCCGAGAGCTGGCTCGGCCGGTGGCGGATCCGGTCGTGAAGGCCAACCTTCGTCAGGATCTCCGCGGCGCGCTTCGCGCGGACATCCCGCTTCACCCCCTGGAAGATCATCGGGAGCTCCACGTTTCCCTGCGCGGTCAGGGTTTCGACGAGGTTGAAGGTCTGGAAGACGAACCCGATGCTCCTCCCGCGTAGCCCCGCCCTCTTGCGCTCAGTGAGGGAGCTGACGCCGGTTCCCTCGATCGCTGCCTCCCCCGAGGTGGGCGTGTCCAGGAGGCCGAGGATGTGCATCACCGTCGACTTGCCGGAGCCGGAGGGCCCCATGATCGCCAGGACCTCGCCCTTCTCGATCTCGAGGTCGACCCCGCGCAGGGCCTGGACCTCGGTCTCGCCGAGGCGGTAGGTCTTGGTGACATCTCGCAGGCTGAGGACCGGCATCGCTACCCCTCGCTTACCGTGTACTCGACGAGCTCCATGCGAAGCGTCTCCACCCAGACGCCGTCGCGCAGCTCTTCCACCCGGACGTAGGGGGAGGTGAAGACGGGTCGGAGGAGCGAGAAGGCAATCGTCATGCGGAGCTTCTCGTCCTTCGTCGTCGTGTACGTCCCGCGAATGCAGGGCAGGGTGGCGATCGTCACGAGCTCGGTCCCGGAGAAGCTGGACCCTCCCTCGAGGAGGTACTCCTCCCCCGGCGCAAGGCGGTCGCGGCGCTCGATCAAGGCCGAGAGGGGATCGAATGCCACGCTGGATCCTCCGGTCGTCATGCGCGTCGTCCCGAACAGGTAGCCGAAGACGTCGAGCTCGTCCGGCTTCCCGACCGCCTCGGCCGACATCTCCACCTTGTACTGGCCGTCAGGGTAGCCGGTGACGATGAGGACGAGCGACTCCGGGGAGGAGACGTGCTCCGTCCGGATCTCGTAGGCCATCCTTGTCGTCCCCACCGGGAAGTCCTCTACGTCGCTTTGAGCGAAGGCCGCCCCTGCGAAGACCGCGACGGCGAGCAAGGCCGCGGCGCAACTAAGCTTCTTCATGTTCATCGTGATCCCTCCCACGGGTACCTGAAGCAGGCCGGTAAGTCTACGGCGAGTTCCTCTATGGCGCAAGGAGACGGGGGAAGGGCTACGGGACGGCGTCCTCGCGTCGCTCGCGGTGCGTCCTCTCGTGCAAGCGGCGGACGAGGCTTCCGATCCCGCGGCTGAAGACGTAGGCAAGGCCGACCCCGACCGCAGCAAACTCGAACACCTTGAAGATGAGCGAGAAGGCGACCGCCCCTTCCTTCCCCACCCCCACGAGCTGGTAGATCCCGATCAGGGCCGCCTCGCTGGTCCCCACCCCCCCTGGTGTGATCCAGAGGAAGAACCCCATCAGGATGTTCAGGGTGAACAGGAGCGAGAGCTGGGCGAAGTCGAAGGTCGTCGACGCGGAGAAGTGGAAGAAGACCTGCGGGCGCATGTAGGCGCAGAAAGCGGCGAAGAGCTGGATGAGGAAGGCGAGGGCGGTCCCCTTCCAGTGGACGGTGAAGGCGGTGTGGATTTCGTCCTCGGTCTCCGAGACCTTGTCCGCCGCGCGGAGGAAACCCTTCTGCCAACGCCGGAAGGGGATTCCGAGGAGGCGGATCAGCCGGCTGATCCACTTGAAGTTGCCGGCGAAGTTGACCAGGCCGACGAGGATCCAGAACGAGATGAACGCCGCCCCGAACAGGACGGCGCGCTTCTCCATCCCCGCAAACCTTGAGGAGACGAGGGAGTAGAAGCTCCCCATGAGGATGAACAGGACAAGGGCCAGGCCGCCCAGGACCCGCTCGACGACGATCGTGGCGAAGATCCGCGTGCCTGGCGCTTTCGAGCGGTCGGCGACGAGGAGGGCTCGCACCGGCTCCCCGCCGAAGTAGAGGGTCGGCGTGAGGTAGGTGACAGCGTACCCGCCGAGCCACGACCCCGCGACGTGCCGCCAGCGGAGGCGGACCCCGTACGAGCGAAGGATGACCCACCAGGAGAGCCCGCCCGCTCCCACTCCAAGAAGCACCGTCCCTCCCACCGCCGCCACGCCCGTCCAGCGGAGCGCCACGATCTCTGCGACGACCCCTCGCCAGCCGACGAAGTAGAGGACGCCCGCCAGGATGCCGAACCCCACGACGACGGAGAGTGAAAAGCTGAGACCCTTCCTGAGCCGCGGGTTCATGGGGGGATACTAGCACGCCGCAGGGACTCCGGCTAGCTTAGGTAGCCGAGGCTGCTCAAGCGGCGGCGGAGCTCCGCCTCCTCGTCCTCGCCTGCGTCGCAGCGGACCACGGGCCCGGCGGCTGTCTCGAACCGAGGAGGGCGCACGGCGAGGGCGCACGGCGGGTACGCGTCCTCCCAGACCCTCCCTTCGACGTCCGCTGGAATCGGAAGGTCGAGCAGGTAGAGGACGTTCGGGACGAGGTCGAGGAGGGATGCCCCCTCGATTCGCACCTGGGGGCGAAAGGGCGCCCCGCTCGCGATCAGAATCCCCTCCATCCGGTGGCTCGCCCGCCACTGCGGCCGGTCGAAGAGATGGTTCGAGTAGAACCCGGACGCCCCGGCCCCCAGCACTCGGAGGTCCCTCGGAAGGAAGAGGACCTCTGGCGCATCCGAAAGATGATCCCCAGCGTAGACCTCCTCCCGGCGGAAGACCTCTCCGAGCAGGGGCTCGCCGGTCCTCGGATTCACGACCCCCTGCAGACGCTCCATGATCTCGGCGACGAGGCGAGGCGCCTCCCCGTCGGAGACGATCCCCGCAGGCTCCCGCCCCACACGGTTCAGGAAGACGTGACCGACGTCGGAGCGCGAGTAGGCTCTCGTCCTCGACCAGTCCACGTCGTCGAAGGAGAGGAAGAGGGACGAGATGAGCCGGGCGATCGGGCCGCCGGTCCCGACGTCCATGAACGTCCGGGACAGGTGCAGGCGGTAGGCGAGCGGATAGAGGAGGAGGCCCAGCCGGCGAAACCGCCGTTGGGTCAGGCCGAGCCGGAACGCAGCCCGTTTCACGCGCCCCGCCGCGCCCCCCTTCAGGGCGAGGTACCCCTCCTGCCAAAGCCAGGTGTTGACCGAGAACGTCCCCTCCTGCGACCCCATCCCGTGATCGGAGACAAGGACGACGGTCGCCTCCCGCTCGCGGGCGATCTCGAGGAGCCCCGCCAGGAGGCGGTCCACCTCCTCAAAGACGGAAAGGATCGGGTCAGATCCTCTGCTGGCCTGACCCCAATGGTCGTGCTGGACCTTGTCCGTCTCCTGAAAGTGGACGATCCCGAGGTCCCAATCCTCTTCGGAGAGGAAGTGCGTCGCGGCCGCCGCCCTCGCCTGTGCGCTCGCAAGGAGCTCCCCTACCTGCCCGCCTCGGGTCCACCGGTGGGCGGACTCTGGAGAGGGGCGGTACTCCGGCGCCACACGCCGGAGGGTCTGGCGAGCCTCCGCGGGGTGGGTCTCGAAGCGCTCTCCCTCCGGAGCCGGAATCCCGGGGACGATAACCCCGTTGACCGGACGGGGTGGGTGGGTGAGGGGAAGCCCGATCGAGATCACTCTCTTCCCCGCGGCGCTCACCAGGTCGAGGAGGGTCGGGCGGCCGATGTCCCTCCCTGTGACGACCGCGGTCCCGTAGCTCCCCTCTACGCGGCGCGTCCACTCGAGGACCCCGTGCCGACCTGGGTTCACCCCAGTCAGGAAGGTCGCCCAGGCCGGCCCGGTGACCGGGGGGATCGTGCTCAAGAGCGGCCCGCGCGCCCCGCGACGAAGGAGCCGAGCGAGGACCGGGAGCTTCCCCGCGGCCGCCCACGGCTCGATGCGGTCGAACCCGACCCCGTCGAGCCCGATGACGAGGACGCGCCCGGTCACAGGACCTCGGCGTACGCGGCGAGGAGGGCCTCGGCGGCGCGGGGAAGGTCGTACCGGAGCGCGAGCGCCCCAACCTCCCGTTGCCTCTCTCCTCCTGCAAGGATGCCGCGTAGCTTCCGGACGAACTCCTCAGGGCCTTCTCCCAGGAGGCCGTCCTCCCCCTCGTGGAACCACCCCTCGTACACCGGCAGGCGCCGTGCGACGATCGGAAGGCCGGCGGCCGAGGCCTCGAGGAGGACGAGCCCGAGCGACTCGGCGTGCGCCGGGTGGAAGAAGGCGTCGCACCCGCTGTACGCGCGCTCGACGTGGGGGATGAATCCAAGGAAGCGGACGTTCCTCGGCCGAGAGCGGAGGAGGAGGTCGAACCGAGGGCTAAAGAAGAGAAGCCGGCTCGGCCGTGGCCCGGCCCACAGGAACTCCGCCTCCGGCACGGCTCGCGCGACCTCGAAGAACGTCGCCACGCCTTTCCGCGGGATGAGCTGCCCCACAGCGAGGACGGACGGCCGGCTGAGTCCCAGCTCGCGCCGGAAGGCGGCGCGATCCTCCTCCCGGTAGCGGAACCGCTCGACCTCGACGCCGCTGGACACAACCCGCACCGGCCGGCCCCCAAAGATCGGGCGGATCATCTCCGCCGCGAAGGGCGAAGGGGCGAGGAGGAGGTCGACCCGACGGACGAGCCTCCGCAGGTACGCCTCGTACAGCGGGGCGACGAGGCCAGAACACGTGATCCCTCCGCGGACGAGGTCTGGCGGCGCGTGGAGGGTCAGGACAACCGGGATCCCCCGCCGCCGCGCTCGTCGAGCGTGGTGCCAGGCGAGGGGGCCGATGTACTGCAGGTGGAGGACGTCGTAGCGCTCGCGCGGGTCGTCGGTCACCTCGACGCCCGCCTCGGAGAGAGCCCGCAGGGTGTTCCGCTGGGCGACGCCGATCCCGGACTGGTCGACCAGCCCGCTCACGTCGAGGTAGGAGCAGACGCGCATCGTGGTCCCCCTTCTGGAGCCGCGCTTCAGCGCGCAAGGAGCGCGAGGAGCATCTCCAGAGCCTCCTCGACCGAGCGCTTCCGGTTCTCGGCCCGGTCGCCGGAGAAGCGGAAGCTCCTTGACTCAACCCGCTCCGGAGAGGCCACGGCGACGAACACGAGACCGACGGGCTTCTCCGGCGTCCCCCCTCCCGGTCCGGCGATCCCGGTCACCCCGACCCCGACGTCGGCGTGCAGGAGGCGCCGCACGCCCTGCGCCATCTCCCGCGCCACCTCCTCGCTCACCGCACCCGACCGTCGGATGACCTCTGCCCGGACCTTGAGCAGGCCCTCCTTCAGGTCGTTGTGGTACGCCACGACGGCGCCCCGGAAGTAGGTCGAGGAGCCGGGGACGTTGGTGATTCGGACCGAGAGGAGCCCGCCGGTGCAGGACTCGGCGACCCCGATCGTCCAGCCCCGCTCCTTCAGAAGATCTCCCAGCTTCTCTTCCGGCTTCATCGGCGCTCCCTCCCGCCGATGGCCACGGGGGCGAGGACCCCGACCCTCTCGCAGCGCGCCTCGAGCGGGCAGTTCTCGCACTCCGGCTCCCGCGGGTGGCAGGTGTCCCGGCCGAGGCGGATGAGGTGGAGGTGAAGGCGACGCAGGAACGGGGCGTCCTTCGGGAGAAGGGCGTTCAGCCGGTCGTGCGGGTCCCCTCGACCCTGAAGGAGTCCGAACCGGGTGAGGACGCGCTTCACGTGGGTGTCGGCCGGGAAGTAGGGTCTCCCGAACGAGAAGAGGAGGACGATCCCCGCCGTCTTCTTCCCGACGCCGGGCGAGGCGAGGAGCCAGGCCAGGGCTTCGTGGAGCGGAAGGTCGCCCAGGAAGGAGAGATCCAGCTCCTCGCGCTCCGCGAAGATCCGCGCGAGGACGGCCTTGATCAGCTCCGACTTCTCGCGCTGGAGGCCCCCGACCTGGATTGCCTTCGCGATCTCCGCAGGCGTCGCCTCTGCGACCCGCTCGAGCGTCCCGAATCGATCGAGCAGGGCGCTGTACGCCCGGTCGCGGTTCACGTCGTTTGTGTTCTGGGAGAGGATCGTCTCGACGAGGGTCTCGACCGGGTCGCTCCGCGATAGCGACACGTCCCCGAAACGCTCGCGGAGCCTGTCCGCAACCCATCTCATGTCCGGTTCCGCAGCCCTCATCTCGCCGGTGAGCATAGGCGAGGCGCGGAGGGGGCGCAACCTTGGCAAGGGGCGCCCTCCTCGCTACCCTCACCTCGAGGGGGGATCCACAATGCACAGAGCTGGGGAAGACGGGAACCTGGTCGTGCGGCTGGAGGATGGAGAGGAACTCCTCGACGCCCTGAGACGGCTCGAGATCCCCTCCGGGGCGATCCTGTGCGGTGTCGGGATGCTGCGCGGCCTCAAGCTCGGCTACTGGACCGGGACAGAGTATGTGTTCGAGGAGGTCGCCGAGCCGGTCGAGCTCCTCTCCTTACAGGGGAACTTCGCGCAGGGACCCGAGGGGATCGTCGTCCACGTCCACGCCGCGGTCGCGAAGAGGGGCAGCGCGGCCCTCGGAGGGCACGTCATGGCCGCGACGGCGCACAACACGGCCGAGATCGTGATCCGCCGGTTCGGGAGGGTCGTCCTCGAGAGGAAGCCCGAGCCGAGCGGGCTCCTCGGGCTCTATCCATCCGTTAGCGGAAGCGGACCTCATCCCGCAGCCCGTTGACGAAGTCGCGCCCGGTCATCCGGGGCCGCCCCTCGGGCTGAAGCTCGAGGACCTCGAGGAGCTCGTCCCCGGTCCCGATGAGAAGGCGCCCCGTCTCGCGCAGCGCCACCTCACCAGGCCCGACCGGGCCGCGCCGGGCGGCGGTGAGGGCCGTCCGGTGGAGCTTCACCCGTTGTTCGCCCAGGAGGGCGAACGCGCCCGGCCAGGGGTTCATCCCCCGCACCTGGTTGTGAAGTTCTCTCGCCGTCTTCTCCCAGTCGAGGCGCCCGTCGTCCCGCTCGAGCCTCGGCGCGAGGGTCGCCCCTTCCGCGGGCTGCGGAACCGGGGCGAGGGTTCCCTTCGCCAATCCGTCGAGCGTCTCCAGGATGACGTCCGCACCAAGGACGGCGAGCCGGTCGTGCAGCTCCCCGGCCGTCTCGTCCTCTCCGATCGGGACGGGTCGCTTGAGAAGGACCGGTCCGGTGTCCATCCCCTCGTCGATGAGGAAGGTGGTCACCCCGGTCTCGGTCTCGCCTCGGACGATCGCCCAGTGGATCGGCGCCGCACCGCGGTAGCGCGGGAGGAGGGAGGCGTGGAGGTTGATCGTCCCCAGGGGCGGGAGGGAGAAGACCGGCCGCTTGAGGAGCTGGCCGTACGAGGCGACGAGGATTGCCTCTGGAGCCGCCTCCCGAAGGAGCGCGAGCGCCTCCTCACGGTTGATCCGCTCCGGATCGGCAACCGGGAGGCCGAGCGCCCTCGCCTCCACCTTGACCGGCGATGGGGTGAGGACGGCGTGCCGGCCGGCCGGGCGGTCGGGCTGCGTGACGACAAGAGGGATCGTGTGCTTCCGGGCGAGGGCGAGCAGGGCGGGGACCGCGAACGCCGAGGTGCCAAGGAAGACGACCCTCACGCCACCTCCTCCCGCTCGAGGCGCGAATACTCCTTGAGCAGGCTCTGGCGCCGGGCCGGGGTGAGGTAGTCGACGAAGAGGACGCCGTTCAGGTGGTCGATCTCGTGCTGCAGCGCGCGAGAGAGGTACCCCTCCCCCTCGACCTCGACCTTCTCGCCTTCAAGCCCGGTCCCGCGCACGCGGACCCGCGCCTTGCGCATGACCGTCGCCTCGACGCCCGGCACGCTCAGGCACCCCTCCGCACCCTCCATCACCTCGTCGGAGACCTCGACCAGTTCCGGGTTGACGAGGACGTGCAGCTTGCCCTTGACGTCGGTGACGATGATCCGCTGGGAGACGCCAATCTGTGGGGCCGCAAGGCCGGCGCCGTTGGCGCGGATCATCGCCTCGACCATCCGCTTGCAGGTGTCGCGGACCTCGTCGTCGATCCGTTCGACCGGCGTCGCGACGCGCCGCAGGACCGGGTCCCCGTACGTTCGGATCTTCATTCCTTTGCCTCGCCTCGAGGCCGATTGTATAGTTCCGGGCGATATGCCGCAAGAGAAGGACAGTCCCGAGGATCTCCTTCGCAAGGTCGTCGCCCTCGAACGCAGCCGCGGCTACCGGGACGACGCGGTGATCGGCGGCCTGGAAGCCTTCCTGCGGAGAAACCTCCCCGCCGCCCTCGCGATCGTCGCCGGGTATTCAGCCGCCTCGCACTTCGAGCGCCAGAGGATCCTCGCCCGCCTCCTCTCCGAGCCGATCCCCGAGCCCTCCGCGGAGCCTCCCGTTGCGCCCACCGGCGATCCCCTGCGCGCCCCGGTCCGCACAGCGAAGGGTGTCGGCACGAAGCGCGCCGAGAGCCTGGAGCGCCTCGGGATCCGGACGATCGAGGACCTCCTCACCTACCTCCCTCGACGCCTCGAGGACCGCTCCCGCGCGGTCGAGATTGGCCGCCTCGTTTCCGGCCAGGAGGTCGGCGTCCGCGGGGAGATCCTCGCCGTGAACGAGATCCGGCCGAGCCCGCGGATGACCGTCGTCAAGGCCGCGGTCGGCGACGGCACCGGGATCCTCTACGCCGCCTGGTTCAACCAGCCCTGGCTCGCCAAGTCCCTGAGGAAGGGCGAGGTGATCGACCTCTTCGGCAAGGTCGAGAAGAGCTACGGCGCCCTCCAGATGAGTTCCCCGGTCTGGGAGCCGGCCGGCGAGGGGCACGAGATCGGCCGTCTCGTCCCGGTCTACCCGGCGACCGAGGGCCTCTCCGACAAGTTCCTCCGCAGCCTCATTGCGCGGAACCTCGACCTTTACGCCAGTGCCTTCCAGGACGTCGTCCCTGAGCCGGTCCGCCGGGCGCACGCCCTCCTCTCGAAGGCCGAGGCGATCCGGACGATCCACGTCCCAAAGGACCCGGAGGCGTTCGAGCGCGCGCGGAGGAGCCTCGCCTTCGAGGAGCTCTTCCTCCTTCAGCTCGGCCTTGCCGCCCTCCCGGCCGTCGCCGCTGGGAAGGCGCACGCCGGGACCGGGCAGGTCGCGACCTCGTTCCTCGCCGCGCTCCCGTTCACCCTCACCCCCGGCCAGAGGACCGCCCTCGGGGAGATCGTCGCCGACCTGCGCGCGGAGAAGCGAATGATGCGCCTTCTCCAAGGGGACGTCGGCTCAGGGAAGACGATCGTCGCCCTCGCGAGTGCCCTGTACGCGATCGAGGCTGGCTACCAGGCCGCGTTCATGGTCCCGACCGAGCTCCTCGCCGAGCAGCACGCCGTCGGTTTCGAGCGCCTGCTCGCTGGGCTCCCGGTTCGCGTCGCCCTCCTCACAAGCGCCCGGTCAGGGAAGGACGACCTGAAAGAGAAGGTGAGGACAGGCGAGGTCGACCTCGTCGTCGGGACGCACGCCCTGATCGAGGAGGACGTGGCGTTCGCGAATCTGGGTTTCGTCGTGATCGACGAGCAGCACCGCTTCGGGGTCGTCCAGCGCTCGCGGATCGAGGAGAAGGGGAAGGACGTCGACCTCCTCGTGATGAGCGCGACCCCGATCCCGCGCACGATCGCCCTCACCCTGTACGGCGAGTTCGAGGTGTCGCTCATGACCGACCTCCCGCACGGAGCGGTGGCGACACGCACCGTCTGGGTCGCCGAGACGCGTCGCGGCGAGGTCTACCGCGAGGTCCGCCGCCTCCTTGAGACCGGGGGGAAGGGGTACGTCGTCCTGCCGCTCGTCGAGGAGTCGGAGAAGGTCGACCTCAAGGCCGCGGTCGAGGTGGCTGAGGAGCTGACCGCATCCCTGGGATCGTTCGGGGTCGGCCTCGTCCACGGCAAGCTTCCAGCGAAGGAGCGGAGCCGCGCCATGGAGGCCTTCCGCGAGGGGTCGGTCCGCCTCCTCGTCGCTACGACCGTGATCGAGGTCGGGATCGACGTCCTCGACGCCGACTTCATGGTCATCGAGCACGCCGACCGCTTCGGACTCTCGCAGCTTCACCAGCTCCGCGGCCGGATCGGCCGCAAGGGGCAGGCCGCGATCTGCTACGCGATCGGCGACGCCCGGAGCGAGGAGGCGCAGCGCCGCCTCGCTGCCTTCTCCACCCACCACGACGGCTTCGCCCTCGCCGAGGAAGACCTCTCCATTCGCGGCCCCGGCGACCTCCTCGGGACGCAGCAGCACGGCTTCCTCGACCAGTTCCGCGCCGTCGACCTACTGCGCGACCTCCCCCTCATGATCGAGGCTCGTGAGGACGCCCGCGCCCTGCTTCGAGACGGCCTCGCCGCTCCCCTCATGCCCGAGGTCGACCGCCGCTTCGGCGAGGTGCTGAAGTGGCTGAGGGTCTAGACCCGTCCGAGGCCCGCCTCCGCAGGATCGCGTCTGCACGGCGTGTGTCACAACAAGACCTGCTCCCTTCGACTGAGCGAAGAGGAAGCTGTCGATACCATCCGGCAACCTACGGAAGCCGGCGACACGCAGTAAGATGAGACCTGACCTTCGCCGCGCTTCTGGCTACCAAACATGGAACGCCATTAGCCCGCGGTTCAATCAACACAAGGTATGGGCCGCAGGCGCTTCGTGAGGTCGGAGCAGAAGATGAGCCGCATCTACCGCTATGAGAAGCTTGAGTACCTCGAGAACATGCTCTGGACCAAGACGCTGACGTTCATACTGCCGTACTTCTGGGATGACGCGAGGGAGGGTTTCCTTTTCAGAGCTGCCTTTTCTGACAAGGGCCTTCTCGAAGTGGCAAGGCTGATAGATCAGATGTTTGGGCCAGCGATTGCACCATGGGGCGGTAGATTCCTCGCAGAGACGCTAAGGATCTTCATGATGAACCACTACGGCCAGTGCTGGAGCCGTTCGCGGTCTTCGCCGAGTCTGTGGCAGGGAAAGGACCTGAGGTTCGAAATCGATCGCGACGACGTCGCCCGTCTTCCAGGCGTCAAGGACCGCGACATGCTCTACGCCGATGACATTGGGCTGGTAGAGAGCTTGCGGCGGCTTGTACAGATCGAGAACGGATCACTTCGTACGGACTACTCTTGCATCTTCACAGTCAAGCATCGGGACTTCGCGAGCGAAGAGGAAGTCCGCTTGCTCTCTGAGGTCCCAGAGAACGTGAACCGAAGCAACGGAGTGCACTGGCTTCTTGCGGAGATTGTGTTGGAGCGCGACAGATCTGGCCGCCTGCCGACCCAAGAGGTACTGGATACTCTAGATCCGATAATGCCTCGATTCCAGAGGATCCCGTTCGGACACATAGACGGCTTCATCAAGTCAGTGATCGTACACCCCGGCGCCCCAATCCAGGTCGTGAGCCACGTGAAAGCCCTGTGTGAAGAACATTCCCTCCCCTACCAGGGAACGGTTTGAGAGCGAGGGAGGCATGGGTCTTGCTGCGCGTCGAGATGGGGTCAGGTCTTGTTATCCAACACCACTTCCGATAGACTCGCACCGTGACACGCCCACTGAGGTTGGAGTTCCCCGGAGCGACCTATCGCCTGACGAGTCGCGGTGACGGCCGGGAGGACGTCTTCCTGACCGCCGTCGATCGCGCCCGGCTAGACCTCGGGAATTCGGGCCGCGAGCTCCGGACAAAGGTCGCCAGCAGCGAGCCTCCTCGCATGGAGCCTGCTCTCCCGGGGGATGTGCACAGAGCGCTTGCGTCTCCAGGCGCGGCGGGGGTATCCTGAGCGACGTGCTTGAGCCAGCCGGCCAGGCAACACCAAAGGGGGGATTGACCGTGGCGAAGTCGCAGGATAAGGACACAAAGAAGAGCTCCAAGAAGGAACCGCAGAAAACCCTCAAGGAGAAACGCGCCGCGAAGAAGGCGAAGAAGGCCGAGAAGGTCTGACGGGAGGGGACTTGCCCCCTCGAGCGCCGAGGCTGCTCAAGAGGCGGCGGCATCTAGCCGGTAGCTGCGAGCGGGGGCAGAGCGCGAAGAAGCGTGGCCGGGGGTGGGTGATCACAAGGCCTGCCCCCTTGCCTCTTGACCCCGATGTCTCCGGCTGAGGCAGCAAGAGGGTGGCTTCGCGTCCGATCTCCGGGTGGGGGCACGGCCTGTTGGGAGCTTGAGGAGGGTCACGTGACGTTCCTCCCTTGACCGCCCGCGGAATGCGCGCTCCGCGGGCGGCCGGGCGGTCATTGAACAGAGATCTCGAGCGTGCGGGAGATGGGGTCAGGTCTTGTCATACGACACGCCTTCGGGTAGACTTCCGCCATGGCACGCCCACTGAGGTTGGAGTTCCCCGGAGCTCTCTATCACCTGACGAGTCGCGGTGACGGGCGGGAGGACGTCTTCCTGACCGCCGCCGATCGGGAGGCCTTCCTGCAGGTGCTCACCCAGGTGGTGGAGCGGTTCGCCTGGCTCTGCCACGCCTACTGCCTGATGGACAACCACTACCACCTCCTGGTGGAGACACCCCAGGCGAACCTGTCGCGGGGGATGCGGCAGTTGAACGGGGTGTACACGCAGGCGTTCAACCGCGCCCACGGCCGCGTGGGGCACGTCTTCCAGGGGCGGTTCAAGTCGATCCTTGTCGAGAAGGAATCGCACTTGTTGGAGCTTGCGCGGTACATCGTCCAAAACCCGGTGCGTGCGAGGAGCGTCCGGAGAGCGGTCGATTGGCCGTGGAGCAGCTACCGCGCGACGGCCGGCCTCGAGGCGGCCCCCTCGTTTCTCACCGTCGACTGGATCCTCGGCCAGTTCGGGAGGAACCGGCGGACGGCCCAGGAGGCGTACCGGGAGTTCGTGGCAGAGGGCCGCGGTGCCTCTCCGTGGGACGCCCTCGTCGGCCAAGTCTTCCTCGGGAGCGAGAGGTTCGTCCGCCGCCTGCAGGCGAAGGCGGGCCCCCTGTCAGAGGTCCCGCGGAGGCAAAGGACCACGCGGCCGCCCCTGGCGACGATCTTCGCCCGCGGACCCGTGGAGAAGGGGATCGTCAAGGCCTACCGGGAGCACAGCTACACCCTGAAGGAGATCGCGGACTACCACGGCGTGCACTACGCAACCGTCAGCCGGAGGCTCCGCCGGGCGGAGGAACAACTCCTCTGAGGAGCGTGCCGCCGCGGATCGGCGCTCTGCGCCGATGGGCGTGGGTGCCGGGTAGCTGGCAAGATCACCTCGCGAACACCTTCCAGACGTAGGCAAGGTACGTCACCGTCGTGACGTCCACTTGGCGGGCGAAAGACTCCATCGCTTGCTGCTGCTCCTCGTTCGAGTGGATGCCGCAAGCCCGGGTGTCAGTCCCCTTCAACATGACGTAGTAGCCGGTCGATGCCCCGCCGTAATAGGCCCGTCCCGGCTCGCGAAAGGCCGGGTTCGCCGGGTCGTACCCGTTCTCGACGTAGGGGCCACCCGTGGGGTCAACGAGCACCCACTTGTCGATCAGGAAGACCTCGACGAAGACATGACCGACGTGCGGTCCCTGCTCTCCCTTCTGGAAGCGCTTGATCCACTCGACGTTGGCGGTGTCGACCATCAAGGCTGGGTAGCCCAGTTCCCGCGCTACGGCAGCGTAGACTAGGGCGTAGTCGTGACAGCCGCCGAGTCGACGACTCGCAAGGAGCTGATCCACCGTCGCCTTGCCGATGGTCGCGCCTCCCGCACTGTAGCCCGTGAACCTGCGGTGCAGCCACTGGTAGATCTCCCCGAGGTGCGCGAGGCTCTTCTCTCTGCCGCGCAGCGAGTCGAGCACCGCAGGGTTCGAGATCTGCGATTGCTCTCCTTGTGCCAGGTGCCACCCTGGATGGGCATAGTTGATCCCGAAAGCCGTCGGGTACTGGACGCGGCTGGAGGATCCGGAGCCCGAGAGCCAGTTGTGGGAGAGGACGGTCGCGTACTCCTCGCTCCACGTGACCTGGAACTGCCCGAGACTCTCGAGCTGCCCCCCGCTGAAGGTGATCTCAGACACGACACCCACCGGGTCCTGGGTCGGGAAGACGGTCTTGTCGTAGCCCGTGATCCACACCATCTCAGAGAACGTGATCCTGATCCCCGTGACGGGCCCGCCGGTGTCGTTCGTGAAGGTCCGGCTGGCGGCGAGTGAGACCAGGCCGAGCGCCGCGACCAGTCCCACCATACCGGCGAAAGAGAGGAGCTTCCGCATGTCTGCCTCCTTGACGAGTGGCCTGCTCAGTCTCTGGGTTATGGGTTTCCGGGTCAAGTGCGAGCCTTGGACCTATCTGCATCGAAGACGTCCCCGCGTGACCCGCAACGGATGACTCATCCCCCAGTCGCCACGTCAGTGTCTCTGTTCTCTCTCGGGCAGCCCGGCTACACTCGACGGGAAACGGGGGTAGGTCGACGGGACCCGGAGCAGGAGGACCCATGAGTGAGATCCTGGAGCGAACCGAGCGCGAGGTGGGCCTGCCTGGGCTCGCGAAGCTCCTCGAGTCCGAGCTTCTCTCACCGACTCGGGAAGAGTTCGAAGGTGTTGAGTGCGTGATCGACAGCGAGCGGACGGAAGGACGCGGCTACTACCCGGACTTCTGCTTCAACGTCCGCGCCACGGACCGGGCGGGCCGCGCGCTGACGCTCGTCGACGGCGGTTCCGTGGACTGGACGCAGAGGCTGCTCAGCAATGGGAAGGAGCGCCTCGTGACAAGCGGCATCGGAAGCGAGAGGGTGTGCGTGGAGTTCCCGAGCGGGGGCGCCGCCCCGCAGCGAGGCAAAGGGAGGGGGCAGGGGTCACCAGCACCACCCTGGGCAGGCTTCCGGAGCACCTCAGTCTCGCAGGGGAAGCGCCACCGAGAATGTGCTCCCCTTCCCGACCTCCGATTGCACCCCGATCGAGCCCCCATGCTCTTCGATGATTCGCCGCGCAATCGGGAGCCCCAACCCCAGCCCCCGCATCTTCCCATTCTGAGTGGAGTCTAGTCGGTAGAAGCGCTCGAAGATCCTGCCGAACTCCTCGCTCGGGATGCCACGCCCCGTGTCGCGAACGTCGAGGCGCACGAATCCCTCGAGCGCGTGGACCCCGACGGTCACTTGCCCTGTGTCTGAGTAGCGGATCGCGTTGGAGATCAGGTTCGAAATGGCGACGCCCAGAAGCTCCCTGTCACCTCTGACCTCGAGGTCGTCGCTGGGTTCAACCCGGAGGGCCAATCCCTTCTCCTCGGCCTCCGGACGCCATCGGTCAGTCAGCTCCGTGACGAGTCCCTCTAGTGAGAAGCGCTCTAGACGGAGGACGCGGGCGCGGTTCTCTAGGGCGTCGGCCGAAAGGAAACGCTCCGCTGTCTCGGCCAGTCGATCCGCGTTGCTCTGGATGCGCTCGAGCCAATGCCGCTGTCCTTCGCTCCCGGAGCCGCCCCTCCCGGAAAGCAGGAGATCGACGCAGCCTCGAATGGCCGCGAGCGGCGACCTGATCTCGTGGGCGACCACGGACATCGCCTGCTGTTGAGCGGCAAGAAGGCTTCGGAGCTGCTCTTCGGCGTGCTTGCGCGCCGTGATGTCCTGAAGCGT
>Ga0315291_10003317_pt1 | contig 20862 bp, 18 predicted proteins | sample YL17G12_20_MG_FD_203070 | JGI IMG/M metagenome (GOLD analysis project Ga0315291, IMG submission 203070) | Sediment microbial communities from Yellowstone Lake, YNP, Wyoming, USA - YL17G12_20 | ecosystem: Environmental > Aquatic > Freshwater > Lake > Sediment | place: USA: Wyoming | collected...
AGCCGTCTTGAAAGGCAAGAGTTTAATTTGCGCCGCAAATAGAGTATCGCCGTGTGAAATTTGAAGTTAAGGCCAAAAAAAAGATAAAAAAGCATAACTAAATCAATTACTCGGACAGACTCCTAGCCTGATACATGTCAACAAACTAACACAGGTGGACTTCCGCCACGCCACAGGTTCCCAGCCCTTACGTTTGTGTCTCAGTGATACCACTGGCCGGACACTTGCCTGAGGGTGTGAACTCTGCTTGGTGCGAATTTGTGCTGGCTACCTCGACGATTTTTATTGGGCGTTTCTCCGTGGTCTCTGCGTTCTCAGTGGTGAGTACATTTGTCTGCGTTTGGTTATGAATGAATTCGGCGACTCTGCGGTAGTCTTCAGCGCCGTGGCAATTTGGTGCGTACTCGAAAATGGTTTTGCCGTAACTGGGGGCCTCCGCGAGCTTGATATTCTTTCGCACATAGACCGGCAGAATCTGTGCCTGCGCCCAGGCGCAGTTGGTGCCGCGGGCCTTATCGAGAAACTGCTCGATGTCGGCTTTGACCTCGTTCGGAAGCGAGACCCTGCCTTCAAACATACATAATAAAACGCCGTTGACTTTGAGCGATGGGTTGATTCTCTTATTTACAAGCTCGATGGTTTGCAGCAGCTTCCCGAATCCGCGCAGGGCCAAAAAGTGCGGCTGAAGCGGAATCAAGACCTCCTGCGAGGCGGTGAGGGCATTGAGGGTCAATAACCCCAGTGACGGGCCGCAATCGATGAGGCAATAGTCGAATTTATCTTCCGCCGGTTTGATCGCTTCGCGCAGAATAGTCTCTCTGCCGACCACGCTTACAAGTTCGGTCTCGGCTCCGACGAGGTTGATGTTCGCGGGCAGCAGCCACAGGTTCGGGCGGACCAGCAGGATTTGCTGCTGGAAGTCGGCGGATTCAATCAGGACATTGTATGAGCCGGCCTCGATTATCTGCGGTTCGAGGCCGAGGTGTATCGTCAGATGCGCCTGGGGGTCGAGGTCGATGGCGACCACCCTCGCGCCCATAGCGGCAAGGGCCGCCGCGGTATTGGCCACGGTTGTGGTCTTGCCTACTCCTCCTTTTTGGTTTAATACTGCAATTGTTCTCATACCTGTTCTTGGCGACCTGCAACTGCTGAATCGCGGCTCGGCCCGCGGGCGGCGAGCTTTTTGAAAATGGCATCGAGGACCCCGTTGACGAAAGCAGGGGCCTTCTCGCTGCTGAATTTCTTGGCAAGCTCAATGGCCTCATTTATCACAACCTTGGGCGGAATGTCGGGGCAGAATTTCATCTCGTAAACCGATAATCGCAGGATGCTTTTATCGACGGGCGATAATCTGGCAATCTGCCACTTTAGAATGGAGGCGGCTATAAGCTCGTCACATTGCTGAAGATTTTCCCATGCTCCCTTTGTCCACTCGCGGGCAAGTTTGCGGATGGACTCATCAGGCTCTGTTTCTGTGAAGAACTTGTCCAGAAGCTCCATCGCATCCGGGCCCTGCACGTCGAGCTGGTACAGTCCCTGCATCGCGAGTTCCCTGGCCCTTGTTCTTCTATCCACCTGCTGGCCCCGAAATAAGATGGTCAATGGTCGTTAGTCGATAGTCGTTAGTGAACAGTATTTGGTGAAGAGAAAAAATAACAAAACTAAATCTGCTGTATTACATTTGCCATTTCCATAGCCGTCATCGCCGCCTCGGCACCGGCGTTACCCATCTTTGTCCCGGCCCGCTCGACCGCCTGCTCAAGCGTCTCGCAGGTCAGAACGGCGAACACCGCAGGCACGCCTGTTTCATAGTTGATTTGCCCGACACCGCGGGCCACCTGCTGGCAGACGTAATCATAGTGGCCGGTCTGGCCTCGAATGACCGCACCCAGGCAGAGTACCGCGACATACTTTCCGCTCTCTGCCAGCTTTTTGGCGGCTATGGTAATTTCGCAGGCGCCCGGCACCCACACCACCGATATTTGCTCATCGGCGGCGTCGTGACGCTGAAGACAATCTATCGCGCCGGCAAGGAGCTTCGAGGTTATGAACTCGTTGAATCGGCTGACGACGATGGCGTATTTGCCTTTGCCGGCTGTTACTTTGCCTTTTATTTCTTTAATCATAACCGTACTTCTCCAAATTAGAGTTGTGGCTCGCCTGTTATCCTCACGATTGAAACTGCTGCATTAACACAGTCCATTCGTTAATCACACATTATAAGACTATCGACGACCGCTTTCCAGAAAAACACCCGCTTCGGCCCGGCGCATCAGCAGGGGGACTCGCGGTTCTTTAACTAACTTATTCTATTATAAGAGGTTACAAACTGGACTTCAAGCTAAATTTTGGGGCGGAGGAAAGGGTTTGCATCCCGGGAAAAACTGCTAACGCAGAGGTGTTTTGCGGGCGATAACGGCGGTGGGCGGCAGGGGCGATGATTGGATAGAGACACTGTTTATGCTGTTTGATGAGATGGAATTTAGTTCTTATGATAAGGCGGAACGCAAGGCGCGCAAGGCCTTCGAGCTTTACGAAGACGGCAAAATGACGCAGGCCCTGGAGGCGCTGGAAACGGCCCTGGAGATAAATCCCACCAACGGCTCGTGGCACTTCAACAAGGCCCTTACGCTGGATGCAATGAGCAGATTTGAGGATGCGATAAAAGAATATGAGGCTGCGCTGGAGCTGAACCCTGATGACCTGGAGATACTTAATTCGCTGGCGGTTGATTATACACGCACCGGCCAATACGATTTGGCTGTCGATACCTTTGAGCATATCCAGGAAGTTGACCCCGGGTTTGAACCATCCTATTGCAATCGGATAATCACTTATACCGAGATGGGCCAGCACGATGTGGCGGAGCAGATGTTTTATCTTGCGCAGCAGATAAATCCGGACTGCGCTCTGTGCTACTATAACATCGGCAATAGTCTCTTTGCCCGCGGTGAGTACAAAAAGGCCATCCGATGCTGGCTGCGGACGGCGGAGCTTGAGCCGACCCACCCCCAGATTAATTACCGAATAGCTCAGGCGTACTGGTTCGACGGTGACGCCAGGCGCAGCAGGGAACACTTCCTGGCCGAGCTTCGCACCAATCCGGGCGATATCGATGTCATTCTCGATTTCGGTTTGTTTTTGCTTGGAGTTGGTGAACTCGAGGCGGCAAGGGAAAAGTTCAACAGAATTCTCGAGCTTAATCCCGGTTTTGCGCCGGCGTTGTTTTACTTAGGCGAGATTGCTTTCGATAACAAAGATTTTGAGCAGGCGGCGCAGCTTTACAGAGAGGCGATGCAAAAAGATACTTCGCTCCCCGGGCCGCGCTATAGACTCGCCCAGTTCTCGTTAAACAGGGACGAAACGATGGAGGCCAGGGCCTATCTTGTCTCCGAGCTGAGACTGGCAGGGGAGGATGCAAATATCCTTGTCTCTATGGGGTCGATGTTTTTGACGGCCGGCGACCTCGATTACGCGACGCATTGTCTGCTTAGGGCCGTTGATGTCGATTGCTCCAACGCGGATGCCCATTACTATCTTGGCGTCGTCAGCGCTGCCAAGGGCGCGTTCGAGGATGCCGCGGAGTTTTTCTCTCACGCCCTGGACATCAAAAGTGAGCACCTTTTGAGCTTGCGGGATTCAGCGGCTGTTTATCTGGCGATGGGCAGATTGGAGGAAGCTGCCGGGAGAATCAAAAAGGCCTGCTCGCTGGCAGACGACCGCCGGCTAAATTCGCTTAAGCGAAAAATCCTTTTGGCCCAGATAAGAGAGCGAATGAGGTGTTTTCTTGGTCGATTCAGGCCTTGATTTGACCTGACTCCGGATTATGTAACAGGTGTGATCAGAGAGTTCTTACTCAGGCTGATTAGGGTCAAGCCGTTTAAGTCGCTTCTCAAAATTCTCAATCCAATTTTTTGAGTCCGACATATACATTGCGGTAGCGGTACACTGCAACCCAAGCAGTGCTGTTATTGTTGGGATTTCGTAATGTCCGTCAGTAGGAAGACCTCGCTGATTAGGCTCTTCGTAAGGTACATAAAATGGATCGGGCTTTGGAGCATATTTTATTGTCTCATTAGGGTCGATTTTGCCACCTCGCCGGAGCGCATACATATTCGCTGCGGGATTCTCTACTGGTATTGGCATCAGCCCTCTTTCGGCCTCCAGTTTTTCCAGACACTTATCCAACCTGTGTTTTAACCATTTGTGCTGCGCCATCAGCTCAAGGGCTTGTTTTCGAGACGTCTCAACGCATAGAACTAAAGAGTCAGCGTCTTCTTGTGCCGAACGAACTTTTTCAGGTTTAAGGAATCCCCACTGTTCAAATTTTTTTCTCAACTCATAAGATGTCCATCCGATACCACGAATTGCACCTTCATAATCACAGACAGCTATGATAAATTTGTGTTTGTCTGTGATTATCTGCATTAGCCTGTTAAAGCTAATCTCGTTGGCAAATCTGTCGCTTTCTTTTTCCATTGCCTTGAGAAGTAGTTTTGTAACTATTTTTATTTTTTCCGGCTCAATAATTTCTGCCCATGGGTGCCAGTTTTCTGGAGACTCTGAAGCGAAATCAGGAAGATCTCCATGACCACCATAAAAAGCTATCTTTTGTATGTTTTCTTTTTCAAGATATTGCCGGATACATTCCAACCGATTATATTCGACCCATTCGCTTGCCAAGGGATGAGGCATAGAGAAGCAGCAGCCTACAGCGAAAAATACCCCACCTTCAAGTTCTTGCCATGTCATTTCATAACCCCCAAAGCTATCAGTTTCAGGGGCAATTATTTGGGGGTTTTCTTCTCCCATACGTTCCCATAGTATTCTCAATCTTTGACATTCCACACCTTCGCTTGAAAAAGCAGGGCGGTTACACTTATTGCAGCCAGCAAAGGTAAGCAGTGCAACGAAACTTATAACAAATATATTTCTCATAGTTTATCCTCCAACTATTCTATCCGAAGGCCGTGGAAATCCCCCTGACCCATTTGTCGGTGCCATAGCTTAGTTGCAAACTGGAGTCGCCATAATGCACATGAGTGCGTCGACCAAACCCACGAGCATACCGATTAAACAGGCCTGCCGAACACTTATGGAGAAGATTATTTTCGAAAGTGCAAAGTTCAAGAAAGCAAGAAGCGTAAAAACTACAAGAGCAAAAAGCAAAAGACTTTTATATGCTACTGCAGATAAAAAGAAATTAATAGCTATACTACCCGTCACAACAACTGCAAGATATACTGCCACCTTCCAAGAGGCAAGCATATTGAGCTTTCGTAACATGCTGTATCCGACAACAAGGGCAAAAGCATCAACCACCACATACGTGCAGATAACATAGAGAGTATCTGAGAAAACAATGGCGGGATATAATATCACAAAAATCAGGCACAGCGCCGCAACTGCCGAGAAATACCAAAACCATCGTAGTTTATTTTTGCCCATAACGCACTCCTTTCTATTTTTTCCTTCTGCAATCGCAGCCTCCTCAGTTTCCGCTTAATCTTATGTCTGTGAAAAACCCTTGTCCTTTCAACCTGTATGTGTTTACAGGGGCGTTAGGATCATCAAATTCTGTTTGTTGGCTGATGGCATAAGTTATTGCCTGCGCAAGGTTTTCCCCTTGGCCCAATATGTACCATTCATCTTGAGAGAACGCACTGAATTCGTTTTGCCACAAGAAGTTTGTCCAGACTTTGTCATACCATCCCTGGTAAACGCGGCTTCTGCTGGTATCGTCCATACGTAAAGCAAGGCTCATATCGGAATGAGGGCCATCAAAAAGGCCGATATACCCCGGCTGACCAATAACCAACTGGTTACTTGCGTTTATTTTTAAGCGGCCTGAATAGCAGCAGTCAGAATTCTCAATCAATTTTGGGATGCTTTGTTTGGCTCTCCCGCTAATAATTCTTTCGTTAAGCCGAGTTCGTCAAAAAACGCTTTGAGCTCGTTAGATTTTATGTAATCATCATAAACAGTGTTCCCGCTGATACTAATTCCTTTCTGGCTGGCCTCATGATAGACTACGTCCTCGTTAATACCGATTCTTTTCCCGCGCAGCTCATGTCTGGTTATAAATAAAATTTTGCCGTCAAAATTATGAGGGTCGCCGGGATAATAAGCCCTTATTTTCCCCTTGTTTCTTTCCTCCGCTTGCTTGTATGCAACTTCATACGCACTCATTATTTTTTCCAGCCAGTCGCGACCCTCAAATACCATCTTCGGTCCAAGCGGTCTGCCTACAATATATTCCGCTGCTCTCTTATCTATATCTATAACTTTTTCAGCCAATTTTATATCACCAAATACAGCAACCGGAGGATAAATGAATTCACCGCGAGCGGATATGAGAATGGCTACAGTTTGTTCTTTTGCCGGAAGCTCGTATTTATATTCAGGGCTGGGGAAACCAATCTTATATAGGAATTCTCCTAATTCAGAGGAAGCCCATTCTCTTCCTTGTACATGCCCTCTATTCACGCCAGAAATATCGGTTTCTACGGGGAATATGTACTTTCCCTTGTCTGTAACAATTTTCACCTTTGATGACGGCAAAACCGGAACAAAACCGCGTATAGCTTGCCAAGGCGATGAAATAGGTTTTACATTTTCAAACGCTTTGTCAAATAATTTGATGCATTCTGGCAGGTTTTCCTTTGGAACTTCAAAAAGAAGATGCCAGGAATCTACCGCCTTTGCGTCTCTTATGCGGGGAATTATGTCTCCTATCCATTCTTGAAGGAACGATTCGCTCTCGATTGCTCCGGTGTCCGAGGTCACTGCTTCGCAAAAGGCAATACTCTCTATTTTTTCCCTTTTCAATCTTGGATACAGCTTTACCAGACTATTATATTCTCTCCATTTACCTCGCGAATAGTATTGCCGATATCCCCAATAAATCAAAATCAGTACGATAATCAGTATAAGGATCTTAAATATGGTCCTCATGGTCTTCATAAGTATTCCGACTTATCTTCAATGTAATATTACCACCGTGGGATCTCCACGTCCTTTTAGCCGGTAATCTTCTCTTGGGTCTCGTCCTGTTTCGCCATCCTCGCTCGACCTTCCATAGGCGTATGATATGGCCACTCCAAGAGTTTCGCCTTCGCCTAATTTTCCCCACTGGTCTTTACCCCATTTGTTAAATTTGGATACATCTCCGGTCGAGACATTATCAAACCAACTCTGATAAACACGGTTTTTATCAGGGTTGCTTATATGCATACCTAATGCAAGGCTCATATCTGAATAAGGCCCATCAAGCACACCATATTTCCCCTCTTGACCTATTACTAACTGGTCATTAGCATTGATTTTCAGCTTTCCCCCATTGCAGCAGTTAAAATAAACAAATTCAAGGTCGTTAAAACCCATCTTGAAAAAGCTCTTTGTTGTATTTTCCCTATTGCCCCCCAACTTTTGGCACCAAGGAGGCGCCTGACCCGGAGGAAAGTCTGATTGTTTGACAGAAACCGTCCATCCATCCCACAACTTTACACATGTTCTCAAATTTGCGTCATCATTTTCTAAATGATGCCAGCCATGCCCGTCAAAATATATATACCGGATAGGTCTATTTTCGGCAAGCTGTTTAATATTTTTAAAAGTGGCGGACCACGACCCTAATTTTTTGTATTTAACTCCCGCTTGCTTAAAGGCGTCTTGAACTGCTTCTGTCAGACCCATGTTCGATAATCTAAACTTCCCCCACACCGGTTCGGGAAGGATTATCAAGGCCGCAAGGTCAGAAGGAGTGCCCCATAGGTGAAGTGCTGGTTCTGTTCCTTTTATAATAGATGCTCCACCAAAACTGACATAATCAATTTCATATTGTCTTGTTATCTCTGCGGGAATAGAGCCAAAGATGCTGTTTCCGCTATAGGTCTGTGACCATACTAAATTTCCGCCGTCTGCATACACATTAACAGAAACATTTCCCGCAGCTGGATTAAATGCCGCGAAATAGCAGGGTTTGTTCGGCTCGTAGCTGCTGGGGAGGAGACAGTAATTCAAAGGACACGAAAACGCAGCATCGGTGATATTCGAACATGTAACCTGGCCGTTATTGTTAATGCTTATCGCTTTAAGCTGCTGCTCCTGGCCGCCGGATTCTGAGATATCCATTCCAAGAGTGTCGCTGTTTGCAAATCCAAATATTTCCCCAACATATTTTCCATCAGCAAGCAGGAAAACTCGTTGGGTGTTAGATGTAAATCCACTTATGCCGACATCGACATACCCTTGATTGGAATCTCCGTAGATATTGATTTCTATGTTAGGTTCAGATTGCAGCCATTCGCCTGCCATTGTGGCAAGGTCATTTACGTGATAGGTTGTTTGCCAGCTATTGGCGAGGATTGCAAAATCCTTAAAATTGACTATCAGGTCGCCATTAAGGTCTGTAACATTACCTGCGTTTGAAAAGTGCCAATTTGGATAATGAAAGCCGATGTCTGTTTTGTTGCAGTCGGGCGGACTGTCGGTATCTGTAGTTTTGCCAATCAGATGCGTTTGCTCTATATACTCATAGCCGGCATCAATGAATGGACAGTCTTGTTTAAGATAAAACCACGGCATCACTCCCGCTCCATCTTCATAAGGCCATTGTGTTGCTATGACAGGATTTTCTTCCCCGAATTCCCCATTTTTGTTATAAGCATTACCATAATAGCCCGTGTTAAGAACAGAGGCATACATATAGCCATTGGCAAGAACCAGACCGTATCGGCCATTGTTTGAAACCAGATTGTTTCGCAGGAGAACAAAACCAGCATCATCAAGATTCGGAACTCCATAGACTGATATTCCATCCCATTGCGGTGAATAATCGCACGTATTGTTTTGTATGTATATCTGGCTATCACTTGATGCTTCGCCGCTTAAGGATGTCATATTTACTTCAATGGCGCCGTAGCCCGAACCGTAAAACAAATTGTTGCTAATATCGGTGTGGTCAAGACCGTATTCAACAATGCCAAACACGCAATTCACAAAATAATTATTTTCGATATTGGCCTCAAGCCTTCTATCTAATACCACCACGCCAGCGTAGGCCCATTCTATGTAGCTGTATGTAACTTTTGTTAAAGACGAAGCGGTCTCCTCGATATAAATTGGGCAGTAGTAATCATCGTAGTCGGGGTATTCTGAATCCGATGTGTAAATAACAGGGTTATCTGGCGTTCCACACGAAATTAACGTGCCTCCATTATTGATAAACATCGCGGCATAATTATCATAGCTAAAATAGATTGTTGTTCCCGGCTCAATAACAAGCAACGCCTGCACATTAATGTCAGCCAGCACATGGTATGTGTTGTCTGATGTCCAGACTGTATTCGATGTAATATCCGAATCTACAGTTACAACATTCCCATCTAACAGCATACCACTGCCATAGCACCCCCCAGGCATAATTTCGCCGTTTATGTCTTTTTCAGCTCGTAACAGTTCCCCTTTCGTTTCCGGGAACTCTGCAGGCGGGCAATATTTTAGACTCTTCAGTTTTTCCTGCTGCTTTTGTTCAGAATAAGGCGTAACAGATACAAATTTATAGGAGGTACTCTTTTCTTCGGCAACAGTGCTCTCAGTAACTGCTAACGTGGGTGTTTCCGCAGGCGAAAGTAACTCCTCCATCATTCCGCTTTCTTGTGCTCCAGCTCCCTGGTCCGGCGGCAGGAGGTCTTCCAGCCCTATGCCGGCAGCAGCAAGAATATTGTATTGGCGGTTGTAAAAAAGAGAAAGTTCGTAGATTGTGGTGCCTGCTGGAATAGAGTTGCCGTCAATAACCATATCAACATTGGTAACTAAACTGATAGTTGCCTCGTTTGATTGGGCATAAAATTCAAAGTAATACTGGTGATTTGCATCCGGCACGGGTTCTAATACTCCGCCAACGGCGCTGACCGATACATCATTGGGTTCTATCTGGGTGCTTCCTGCGACAGCAACTAAAAGGTCTCCTACGTTCCATATTATAAGGGGGAAATCGCTCGTATCCGAGCCGTTAAGGGTAAGTATCAAATTCGCGTTGGCTGTTGAAACAGCCGTTAGGGCAGCAACGAAAATCAGAAATGTCTTTCGTGTGAATATAACCATCCCCTTTCATAAGCTCTGCTATGAAACGATGTATTCTTAAGGCTTTCTCAGCTGAAATGACAATATAACTTAGATAGTAAGTAGTGTCAACAGAAATTCTCACTATTTTTGGGCAAGCCCCATGCTGGAAAATAGCCGTGAAACAGTTTGCAAAATTGTGGGGAGTGGATTAAATTATGGGGTTAGGCCGAGTGGCGGAATGGCAGACGCTGGGGACTTAAAATCCCCTGTCCGAAAGGGCGTATGGGTTCGAATCCCATCTCGGCCAGTATCGATTGTGCGGGGAGCGTGGTGCGTATCGCGTAATCCGCATCATCAGAACTGCATTTAGTTTTTGGTTCGTAGTTTAGTAGTTCGATGAACAACAGGCGATGAACAACTAACAACAGACGACGGAGACAAATAATGGCAGGCAAAAGTCCTAAACTTGTAGATGTCAGCAGGCCTAATCTGTATCGCGAAATATTTCCGTACACGGAATTTCCGAAGGCAGCGTTCGACAATAAGAAGGTCAGGTATGACGTTCCGGAAGAAATCTGGATAACCGACACGACGTTTCGCGATGGTCAGCAGGCAAGGCCGCCTTATAAGCCGGAGCAGGTCCTGCGGATATACGATTTGTTGCACGAGATAGACGGCGGCACAGGCCTTGTTCGGCAGTGCGAGTTCTTTTTGTACTCGGAGCGAGACAGAAAAGCGGTGGAGCTGTGCCAGCAGCGCGGCTATAAATACCCTGAGATAACCGGCTGGATAAGGGCGGTCGCGGCTGATTTCAAGCTCGTGTCGCAAATGGGCCTGGCGGAGACGGGCATCCTGACCTCGGCAAGCGATTACCACATATTCTTGAAGCTTTTCAAGACGCGCGGGCAGGCGATGAGTGCCTATCTTGATATTGTAAAGGCGGCGCTCGACAGCGGCGTTCTACCGCGATGTCACTTTGAGGACATTACGCGGGCGGATTACGATGGATTTGTGCTGCCTTTTGCGGCGGAGCTGAAAAAGCTCGCCGACAGCTACAACAAGCCGGTCAAGATTCGGCTTTGCGATACGCTCGGCTTTGGCCTGCCCTGGCCGGAGGCTTCGCTGCCGCGAAGCATTCCCAAACTTGTCCAGGGGTTTCGGCAAATCGGTATTCCGTCTGAGTGGCTGGAATGGCACGGCCACAATGACTTCCACAAGGTTTTGATAAACGCGGTAACGGCATGGCTGTATGGCTGCAGCGCCGCCAATGCGGCAATACTCGGCGTCGGCGAGCGGACGGGCAATCCGCCGCTGGAAGCGCTTGTCGTTGAACACGCGCAGTTGAAGGGAATGACGCCGGGCGTCAATTATGCGGCGATAACCGAACTGGCTGAATACGCAAGAAAAGAGCTGGGTTTTGATGTCCCGGTGAACTATCCGCTGGTTGGCAGGGACTTCAACGTAACGCGGGCGGGCATTCACGCGGACGGCTTATTAAAAGACGAGGAGATATACAACTGCTTCGACACGCAGAAACTGCTCAATCGGCCGGTCGGCGTCGCGATTACGGATAAGACCGGAGCCGCCGGGATAAAGCACTGGATAGAGGCGAGGTTTGATATCGAAATCTCCAAGCACGACCCTCGCGTAACCAAAGTAAAGGACAAGATAGATGCCGAGTACGCCGCTGACAGGGTCTCGGCAATATCAGACGAGGAGATGTTTGAGCTGGTCAAAGAAGCCTTCGGCGGAGTGATGCCGCCATTGAGGAAATAAATAGATAAGTTAATGAGTTAATGAGTGAGCCAGCTAACGCATTTACTCATTTACGCATCAACGCATTTACGGTAATTATGTCGGATAAGAGAATTAAAGCGGTGCTGTTCGACCTCGGCGAGACACTGCTGAATTTTGGCAGGGTCAATGCAACCTCGCTTTTTCGGCAAGGCGCTCGGCTGTCATACGATTTTCTTAAAAGCTTGGGCCAGCCAGTCGGCAACTTTGAGTGGTACTTCTGGTTAAATCTTATTCGGGTGCGGATGCGCCATCTGTTATCCAACATTATGAGGAGAGACTTCGATGCACTGGAGCTACTGCGAAAAGTGGGTGGGAGAAAAGGCGTCAAGCTTGACAACGAGCAATGGAAACAACTGGCTTGGCTGTGGTATGAGCCGTTAAGTAAGCTCGCTAAGATTGAGCCGGGGATAAAACAGACACTCACCAAGCTCAAAGGGCTGAAGCTGGGGATAGTGTCTAATACTTTTGTGAATGGTTACTCTTTGGAGAAACACCTGCAGCGGTTGGGGTTGCTGGAGTTTTTCAGCGTGCGGGTATTTTCGCACGAGTTTGAGTTTCGTAAGCCCGATGTGCGGATTTTCGAGGCGGCCGCCGAGCGAATCGGCGAGATGCCGGAGAATATTTTGTTCGTCGGGGACAATGTAAATAATGATATTAAGCCGGCCGTGAAGACCGGTATGCGGGCCGTCCTGAAGGGTGCATATACTAACACCGGCAAAAAAATTCCCGAAGGCGCCTGGAAAGTAGAACGGCTTTCCGAACTGCCGGGGCTGATTGAGAAAATTAATGGAGAAGTGACACAGGTTAGTTGGTAGCACATCGTGTAGTAAAGAGCCAAACGAAAGGTTAATCGGAAATCCTGTTATGAATATGTCATCAGATGCAGCTTTTCAGAAATGTACTAATCCGGATTGTGGGGCGGAGTTTGAGTGTGCTCAGGCGATATTTAAGTGCCCAAAATGCGGGGATTTGCTGGATGTCCTTTATACCTGGGACAAGATAGAGGTGCCGAAAAAACTGAGCGACTTTGCCAGGCGATGGGCAAATAGAAGCAGCCCATTGGATTTTTCAGGCGTGTGGCGATTTCGCGAGTTACTTAATTTCTGCGATGACAAATACAAAGTTACAATAGGCGAAGGGCAGACGATTCTGCAGCAGAACGATGCTGTCGCCAAATATGTCGATATGCGGCCCGGGTGTCTGTATTTGCAGTATGAGGGATTGAATCCATCCGGCTCATTCAAAGATAATGGAATGGCGGCGGCGTTCAGTCACGCGATAATGGTCGGCGCAAAATCCTGTGCCTGCGCATCGACCGGCAACACATCCGCCTCGGTGGCTTTGTATGCCCATAGTTGCGGCCTGAAATGCACGGTGTTTATCGGCACGGGACGAATCGCCTACGGCAAACTCAGTCAGGCAATGGATTACGGTGCGCAGACGATTCAGATACAGGGTGACTTCGACGACTGTATGCGGCAGGTCCAGGATGTCTGCGCAAAGCTGGGGCTGTATTTAGTGAATTCGCTGAACCCGTTTCGGCTCGAAGGGCAAAAGGCCATAATGTATCGCATTATCGAGCAGATGGGCTGGAATATGCCGGACTGGATTATTGTGCCCGGCGGAAACCTGGGCAACTCAAGCGCATTCGGCAAGGCGTTCCGGGAATTGAAGGAGCTGGGCTTGATTAAACAGGCGCCGCGAATGGCGATTATAAATGCGACCGGCGCCGCCACTTTATTTGACCTGGTCAATGGTAAGAAACTTGCGTGGAATAATGGCAGGGTCAATCAGAAAATCATTGACGATTACTATGCGGACCTGACCAGCCGCAAGTTTTCGCCGCACACCTGCGCATCGGCGATAGAGATTTCCCGGCCGGTCAATCTGAAGAAGTGTCTGCGGGCGATTGAGATAACCAATGGCATTGTGCGGAAGGTCCCGGACGAAGAGATTGTCGATGCAAAGGCGATTGTCGGTAAATACGGCCTGGGCTGCGAGCCGGCATCTGCCGCGACAATAGCAGGACTGAAGTGCCTTCGGGCCGAGGGTATCATTGGTGCCGACGAGAAAGTTGCGTGCGTGCTGACAGGCCACGCGCTGAAAGACCCTGATGTTACGGTCAAGTACCACAAAGAAAGAAAGGGCCAATTCAGTAATCCGCCGGTAGAGGCGCCGAACGACCTCGATGAGATTATCAAGCTGATAGGATAAATAGTTCGTAGTTCAGAGCGGATTTTTGTGGGATTACGTTATGGGGGAGCGTGTGATTGCGTGAACAATGAAGCCGATTGTAAGCGCAAGGTTGCCGACTAAATGCAACATTACAGTAAGCTGGCTGGCGCGGTAATAGCCGGGCATGGCTAAATCATTTTTATTTGCGGCCTTTGCTGCGGAGACAGCCGCCGGCAGAGTAACAAGATAGAACACTCCTGCGAAAAACATCGAACGGTAAGTCAGCATTGCAGCCGCAATTGCGAAACTTACAAAAATGGCAATCCTATAAATCCAGACGGAGGCCGGGACGCCGAAGCGGACGACGAGAGTCCTTTTGTTGACCGAGGCGTCGGCGGTGACATCAGCGAATTCGTTGACCAGAATCACCAAGAAAATCAATATGGCTGCGATACAAGCCGGCAAAATCGGGATAAAGTCGATTGTTTTTGTCTGTAAATAGTATGAGCCATATACCGGCAGTATGCCAAACAGGACAGCGATGACGAATTCACCTATGCAGCGGTAGCCGAGCTTGACGGGCGGTGCGGTGTAGAAGAAGCCGCCGAGTAAGCCGATAAGGCCGAGGCCAAGAATAAAAAGACTCCTTGTCAGAAAAAGGATTACCACTCCGATTGCCGAACCTGTCGCCAGGCATAAGAGGGAAAACAGCAATATGGCTTTGGGCGGGAGGATGCCTTTCTGGATGTATCGGCTGCCGCCTGAGAACGGCGTTGGGTTTTTGTTGGCCCAGTCGTTTCCGGAGATGTGGTCGAAGTAATCGTTGGCGAGGTTGGCCCCTGAGTGAAGGGCCATTATCGAAAGAATCGCCAAAATAAAAAGATGCAGGTGGAAAACACCGCAGGTCGCATAACCCATCGCTGAGCCGACAAGGACAGGAGCGGCGCTGGCGACCAAAAATTTTGGGCGCGAGGCCTGGAAAAAGAGGATTAGTTTTGATTTATCCATCACAGGTCAGTCCACAGCCCGCCTTGACGGCGGACCGCACATAGTAAACCTAAATATACTCTGCTCACCAGCTTTAACATACTGCGTTTAGTCTCATGACGCAAGACCCAAGACCAAAGACCCTGATTCAAAACTTGTGTCTGTGTGTGGAGTCTTGTAAACGCGAGCGGGTTTAATTCTGGAGCGGGCGGAAAACCACCAAAAATATAAAGACAAATACGTCCTCAAAGAGTAAATTCTCTTTATGGTCAAAGTGTCAAGTAAATATGGGAGTGTCTTGATTTACGTTTTTTTAGCGGGGGCTGCACTGGCGGTCTATTGGCGGGTGCTTTACTGCGACTTTGTCAACTTCGATGACCCGATGTATGTTACGGAAAATCAGTTCGTCAATACAGGGCTGCATTGGGAAAACATCAGGTGGGCTTTTAGCGTCGGCAAGGTCGCTTACTGGCATCCGCTGACGTGGCTGTCTCATATTCTTGATTGCGAGTTTTATGGGCTGAGGCCGGGGTTACATCATTTAACCAGTCTTATCATCCACGTAGCAAACTCACTGCTGTTATTCGCGGTCCTGAAGCGGATGACCGGCGCGGTGTGGAGGAGTGCGTTTGTTGCGGCGTTATTTGTGTTGCATCCTATCAACGTAGATTCGGTGGCCTGGGTGGCGGAACGCAAGAGTGTCCTTAGTACGCTGTTTTGGCTATTGACGATGTGGAGTTATGCCGGTTACGCACAGCGAGGCGGCGTCTTTCGATACCTCGTTACGCTTTTACTCTTTGGGCTGGGGCTTTTGGCCAAGCCGATGCTGGTGACATTGCCCTTTGTGATGCTGCTTTTAGACTGGTGGCCTCTCGGGCGTTTTTCAGTCAACCGCAGCACAAAGCCCGGCAAATCCGCGACGGGCGGCAATCGAGCGGCGGCCGGTCTTTATTTGATATGCGAGAAGGTGCCGTTCTTTGCCCTCTCGGCGGTTTCATCTTATATATCGTATCTGTCGGTTCGGCAGCTTGGAATTACGATATCGACTGAACTTGTGCCGATTAAGATTCGCATTCTAAACAGCTTTGTTTCGTATGTGGGGTACATTGGAAAGATAATATTCCCCCGTGGGCTGACCGTATTTTATCCCTATTCCGAGGATATACCGGTCTGGCAAAGTATTGGAGCGTTAGCGCTACTTTTGTGCGTAACCATTGTTTTGCTGTCAGGCTCCAGAAGGAGGCCCTGTCTTGTAGTAGGATGGCTCTGGTATGTCGGCACTTTAATACCGGTTATCGGGCTGGTGCAGGCGGGGCTGTGGCCGGCTATGGCCGACCGCTGGGCTTATGTGCCGCTCATCGGCCTGGGCATTCTTACAAGCTGGGGTGTTGGTGACATCGCAGTAAAATGGCATTTGCGAAAATCACTGTTGGCTTTTACAGCGGCAATTTGCCTGGCAACTCTAATGGTCTGCACAGCGCTGCAGGTCGGGCACTGGCGCAATAGCTATACGCTTTTTACGCGGGCGCTTGCGGTAACAACCGGCAACTATATTGCACATCTAAACCTCGGCAATGCACTTATTCAGGACAAAAAAACCGATGAGGCGATGCAGCATTATAGAAAGGCGCTTGAGATTCACAGTAACTATGCGGACGCCCACTACAATTTAGGGATAGCGCTGGCATTGAAGGGTCAGAATAAAGAGGCAATCGAAGAATACTATACGGCCCTGCGGCTGAAAGAGGACCACTGGAAGGCGAGATTTCATCTCGCTGACGCACTGGCAAAAGCCGATCGTGTTGATGAAGCAATAAGTCATTACCAGAAGGTCATCGAGCTTCACCCGGACGATACCCAGGTCTGCAACAATTTTGCATTGGCTTTAGCGAAAAAGGGAAGGGTCGATGAGGCCATTCAATACTACAACAAATGTCTGGCAATTAACCCCGGTTCCGTCGAGGTGCTCAACAATCTCGGGAATGCACTGGTGGAAAAAGGCCGGTTCAGCGAGGCAATTGTGCACTTCAAGAAGGCCTTGAGTCTAAAGCCAAGCTTTGCTGAGACACATTATAATCTTGCCAACGCCTTACGACAAATAGGGCAAATTGACGAGGCCACTGCATATTATCGAGAGACCCTGCGGTTTAGTCCGGATGATGTGGATGCGCATTACGGGCTTGGATTGATTCTTGAAGAGCAGAAAAAATATGATGAGGCGATTACGCACTTGGCCAGAGTGATTCAGTTAAGAGCGGATTTTGCGCAGGCCTATTATCATTTAGGGCTGATTTTTGCCAACCGCAGCGAAATCGATAAGGCGATAGAGCAGTTTCGACAGGTTCTGCGTATCCATCCTGATGACGCACAGATGCATTGCAACCTGGGGATTCTTTTGGTCCGGCAGAGTCGGCTCGACGAGGCCATCGAGGAGTTTCGCACCGCCCTGCGGTTCGACCCGAATTTATCCACGGCCCGCCGGCAATTGGAGAATGCTCTATCCCAAAAAACTGCCGTAACTCCCAAATGATAGATTCCCGCGCGGTCGGCGACGAAACTGCCAGGCTGGCAGAGAGAATGGTCTAAAGAGGGATTTTGGCAGACGCAGTTGCCGGCAGACCCGCATCGCAAAGCCTTTTGTGGCTGGCGGTTATGTAAATACGGCCCGGCCGGAGGCATTTGGCACGATATTTGCAGCCCTTTTGCAATATGTGCAGTTATGGTCTGGAGTCTGTCACAACTTGATGAGATTAACGTCTTAGCCAGCCAAACGAACTGGGCGTGGCCGGAAGCATTGCAGTGTATATTCCGGCCCAGAGGCGTTAATCTATTAATGGCGGCAAGCGCAGAGGAGTTCGTCAGCATTATCGAGAGCAGGCGAATTCATACGACCATTGTCGATATGGATTCGGAAAAGCCGGATGGGCTGACGACCATTAAGATTATTCGGATGGACTACCCGCGGCTGCCATGTATCTTGCTGACAGGCGTGGTGTATGAGACGCTGCTCGGCGAGGCGCTGCGGCTCGATGTCTTTAGCGTGATTGGCAAGCCTGTCGATATGCGCGTTTTGCATGAGCAGTTGAACAGGTTGTTTATAAAAAAGTACAATAGCGACGTCTTTGCACAATAAGGCAGGCGCCTGATGCCGGCTATCTTGTGCTCAGGAGCCTGCTATAGTTTTACGGGCCGCCAACTTGCAGGATTGGTGGGCGACAGAGAAGGTGGGTAGTTTCTGATTTGAAAGGAGTAAGGACAAATGAAGATTCGACCGTTGGCAGATAAGGTGCTTGTTCAGCGTCTTGAGGCGGAAAATAAAACAGCGGGCGGGATAGTCCTGCCGGACACCGCCAAAGAAAAACCCCAGAGAGGCAAAGTCGTCAGTGTCGGCGACGGCAAGGTGCTTGAGGACGGAACGGTGCGGAAGCTGCAGGTGAAAAAGGGTGACACGGTGCTCTTTACCAGCTACGCCGGAACAGAAATTAAAATGGACGGCAAGGAATATCTGATTCTGAGCGAATCGGATATTATGGCGGTGGTTGAGAAATAAAGGTTTGGCACCGACGGCAGATAACAGGGAAATCGACAGTCTCAAGAAGGAGAAATAAAATATGGCAGCTAAAAAGATAGCTTTTGGTACTGATGCGCGTGCGGCCATTCGAGAAGGAGTAAGGAAACTGGCCAAGGCGGTGAAAATCACTCTCGGGCCGTGCGGCAGAAACGTGATTCTTGAAAAATCGTTCGGTTCGCCGACCGTAACCAAAGACGGCGTCACCGTGGCCAAAGAAATTGAGCTTGAAGATGCTTACGAGAATATGGGCGCGCAAATGGTCAAGGAAGTGGCCTCGAAAACCTCCACCGTGGCCGGCGACGGGACGACAACGGCGACTATTCTGGCTGAGAGCATTTTCGATGAGGGTCTGAAAAACATCACAGCAGGCGCCAACCCGATGCAGGTCAAACGCGGCATAGAAAAGGCCGTGGACACAATCATAGAAGAACTGAAGAAAATGAGCATAGCCGTCGAGTCGAGCAGGCAAATCGAACAGGTGGCGACCTGCTCCGCGAACCAGGACGTTGAGATAGGCAAAAAGCTGTCCGAGGCGATGGAAAAGGTCGGCAAGGATGGCGTCATTACAGTTGAAGAGGGACAGTCGCTCGAGACGGTGGTTGAGCTGGTTGAGGGTATGCAGTTTGATAAGGGGTATCTCAGCCCTCACTTTATCAACAACGTTGAGAATATGACGGTGGAGCTGGAGAAGCCTTATATTCTGGTGCACGAGAAGAAAATAAGCTCGGTAAAGTCCCTTGTGCCGCTGCTTGAGAAGGTCGCCAGGCAGGGCAAACCCCTGTTGATTATCGCAGAGGAGGTCGAAGGCGAGGCCCTGGCGACGCTGGTCGTCAACAAGCTTCGCGGAGTGTTGCAGTGTGCCGCGGTCAAGGCCCCTGGCTTTGGCGACAGGCGCAAGGCCTTACTTAGTGACATCGCCACCCTTACCGGCGCCGAGGCCATTTTTGAGGACCTGGGGCTCCAGTTGGAAAATATCGAGCTGCGTCAGCTCGGCAGGGCAAAACGAGTTACCATTGACAAAGACGCGACCACAATCATCGAAGGCGGCGGCGGTACCGATGCCATTAAGGGTAGAATCGAGCAGATTAAAAGCGAAATTGAGAAGTCCACCAGCGATTATGATATTGAGAAGCTGCAAGAGAGACTGGCAAAACTGGCTGGCGGCGTGGCTATGATTAAGGTCGGTGCGGCAACCGAGACGGAAGTGAAGGAAAAGAAGGCTCGCGTGGAAGATGCGCTGCACGCCTGCCGTGCCGCGGTTGAGGAAGGGATTCTGCCCGGCGGCGGCGTGGCGATGCTGCGGGTCCTGCCGGCGCTGGAAAAAATCAAAACCGTCGGCGATGAGAAGGTCGGAGTGGACATAGTCCGAAGGGCGGTTGTGGCGCCGATTAAGCAGATTGCCGAGAACGCCGGGCTCGATGGCTCGATTGTCGCGCAGAAGGTTATGGAAAGCAAAGAAAAGAACTTCGGCTACGATGCCCTGCGGAAAGAATACGGCGATATGATTGAGTTCGGCGTCATTGTGCCGACAAAGGTCGAGAGGATTGCCCTGCAGAACGGCGCCTCGATTGCTTCGCTGCTGCTGACGACCGATGCGGTAGTCAGCGAGATTCCTGAAAAGAAGGAAAAAACTCCCGGAATGCCGGGCGGAGGCGAAATGTATTAATAAGTCAACAATAAGCGGGTCACGGTATTCCGTGGCCCGCTTTTTTTAGACCAAAGTAAGGTCTTTTATTATGAGTTTTCGGCTTTACACAAATTTGATCTCGCAGGCATCCAAAAAGGTCGCATCAGGAATATTCATCGTAGGATTGGTGCTGATTGGTTTCGGTGGTATTATTCTGGCCTTGCCTGAGATTTTTGCATTTCTGGCCGCTGCGGTGTTTTTCTTCGTCGGCCTGGGTTGTGCAATTACCGCAGTCAAAATTTTCCTGACCCAGAGAAAATTTGACAAAATCAACAATGATGATTCGCAGTCCTACCGAGGAAACGTCCACATTCACATTGAAGACCGTTACGACCGATAGCATATGGCGTATCCAGCATCGAGAATCCGGTATCCAGCATCGAGAAAAAACCTCCTGACTACTCCATTCTCAATTCCTTCCATACAATCATAAGCATCACCTGCCTTTGCATTTCTCAAGGGTGTGCTTCACGTTTGTAGGTATAAAAATTGCTCTCCATATAGGAAAATAAAGTGATTTTGAAAGATAACCTATAATGGAGAGCAAAACTATGGATACCAAAATTATCGACCAATT
>Ga0315291_10003318_pt1 | contig 20862 bp, 20 predicted proteins | sample YL17G12_20_MG_FD_203070 | JGI IMG/M metagenome (GOLD analysis project Ga0315291, IMG submission 203070) | Sediment microbial communities from Yellowstone Lake, YNP, Wyoming, USA - YL17G12_20 | ecosystem: Environmental > Aquatic > Freshwater > Lake > Sediment | place: USA: Wyoming | collected...
GCCGGATAGAGGACTCCTCCGAAATCGAGGGAAGAGCCATAAAATTAGCCCTTCATGACGCCGATGGGGACGACCTTGGCGACGATGCGGCCGAGCCCGACTTCGTGGGAGACGCGGACGACCTCGTCCACGTCCTTGTAGGCCTCGGCGGCCTCCTCGGCGACACCTTTCCAATTCGTCGCTTTGAGCTCGATCCCCTTGCGGGCCAGGTCGTCCCGTATCCTCTCGCCGCGAAAACGGCGGACGGCCTCGTGCCGGGACATGACCCGGCCGGCGCCGTGGGCCGTAGAGCTGAAGCTCAGCCCCTCGGCCTCCTCGGTCCCGGCCAGGATGAAAGATGCCGTCCCCATGCTGCCGGGGATGATGACCGGCTGGCCGATGGAACGGTAGCATTCGGGGATCTCGGGCCGGCCGGGGCCGAAGCTCCGCGTCGCCCCCTTGCGGTGGACGACGAGTTTTCTCGAGCGACCGCCCGCCTCGTGCGTTTCGACCTTGGCCACGTTGTGGCAGACGTCGTAGACCTGGTCCATCCCTTTGGAGCTGCCGAGAACGCGGGCAAAGACGTCGCGGACCCAGTGGGCGATCATCTGGCGGTTGGCGAAGGCGTAGTTGACCGCCGCGCACATCGACCGGTAGTACTGCTGCCCCTGACTGGATTTGAAGGGAGCGTGGACGAGTTCGCGGTCGGGCAGCCCTTTCACCCCGAAGGCGTTTTCCATGGCTTCGATATAATCGGTGGCCACCTGGTGGCCGAACCCCCGGCTGCCGCAGTGGATCATGACCAGGACCTGGCCGGCGGCGCGGATGCCGAAGGCCCGGGCCGCGGCCTCGTCGTAGATCTCGTGGACTTTCTGGATCTCGAGGAAGTGGTTGCCGGAACCCAATGTCCCGAGCTGAGGCAGGCCTCTCTCCATGGCCCTGTCCGAAATGGCGTCGGCGGCGGCGTCCTTCATCCGGCCGTACTCCTCGGTCCGCTCGAGGTCCTCTTTCCGTCCGTAACCGTTCTCGACGGCCCACTCGGCGCCTTTGACCAGGATCTCCTTGAGGACGCCCCGGCTGAGCTTGGTGACGCCCCCCTTCCCCACCCCGGCCGGGACCTCCTTGAAGATCTCGGCCAGGAGCTCCTTGCGCTTGCCGGCGACGTCCGTCTCCATGTAATCGGTCTTGAGCAGGCGGACGCCGCAGTTGATGTCGTAGCCGACGCCTCCCGGCGAGATGATGCCCGAATCGAGGTCGAATGCGGCGACGCCCCCGATCGGAAACCCGTAGCCCTGGTGGGCGTCGGGCATGACGTAGGACATCCGTTCGATGCCCGGCAGGCAGGCCACGTTCCGGGCCTGGGTCAGGGTCATGTCGCGGCGGATGTCGTCGAGGAGCCGGGCCGACGAGTAGATGACGGCCGGGACCCTCATCTCGCCCTGCTTCGGGATCTCCCAGACGTTGTCGCTGATCTTCCGGAGTTCCATGTTTTTTCTCACAAGTCCACGACGACCTGGACGGTAAATCCGCCGCACTCTTCGATCTTCAACTCGTGATAGGTCACGGCCTTGACGTCGCCGAAGAGCTCGTAGCGGTCGGACAGGGTGTCGCCGCCGAGGAGGGCCTCGAGGCTGAAGCCCTCGAATTCCTGACGGATCCTGAGCCCGTCGACTTTGCCAAGGAGGAACCGCTTGGTCTCGAAGAGGTAGATTGTCTCGCCGAGGAACTTGACCAGGAGCTGTTCCCTGTCGATGGCCCTGACATGGACGAAATGACGGACCCTCGGTTCAACCTTCGACCAATCCCACATGAAGGATGACATGGCCAGGGCGGCGTTCCCCAAGGCCTCCTCGAGCGTCGTCCCATAGGCCTGGAACTTGCCGTCGGCCGGGTGGGGGAGAATTCGATATTTTTCCATGAAGGTCCAAACGGCTCCTCTGGAAATCTTACCCCAACTGCCCGGAAAAGTCAGCCCGGCCGGTTCGACGGCCAGTTGATAAAACAGAGCAAAAGCCCTATCCTCTATTCGTTAGTTCATATCAATTCGACTCCATGGCAACTTAAGGATGGACATGATGAACACCGGCCTCAAAAAAGTCCTGACCTTCGTCCTCCTCACCTTCGCGCTGAGCGCGGCCCCCTTGGCCGTCATCATCTCCGCGGGCTCCATGAAAGCCGCGGGAATGATCTGGGTCGTCTTCGTGATGTGGAGCCCGGGCCTGGCCGCCATCATCACCCAGCTCGTCTTTCATGAGTCGCTTCGCGGCCTCGGCTGGGGCTGGGGCAAGACGCGCTACCAGGCGCTCGGCTATCTTCTGCCGCTGGCCTACACTTCGGCGACGTACGCGCTCGTGTGGCTGTTCGGCCTCGGGAAGATCAGCGACCGGCTGCCGACGGGGACCGCGAGATTCCTGCTCATCGTTTTCATCGGCCCCATCTTCAACATGATCGCCGCGGTCGGCGAGGAGATCGGCTGGCGAGGATTTCTGGTACCCGAGTTGACCAAGCTCACCGGGTATACGGGCGCGTCTCTGATCAGCGGATTGATCTGGGCCGTGTGGCATTACCCCGGCATTCTTTTCGCCGACTACAACAATCCCGGGACCCCGCGCTGGTATTCGCTCGTTTGCTTCACGGTCATGATCGTGGGCATCTCTTTCGCCTTGAGCTGGATCCGGCTGAAGTCGGGCAGCCTGTGGACCGCGGCCGTTTTTCACGGCAGCCATAACTGCTATATCCAGGCCGTCTACGACCCGCTGACCGTGGGGGTCGGGATCACGCCGTTCATCATCGGCGAGTTCGGCGCCGGGTTGGCCCTCATGGGACTCGTCGTCGCCTACGTTTTCTGGCGGAAACGGGGCCAGCTGCCGGTCCTCACTGGACCGGAAACGCTGCTGCCCCGAGCGAAATAGGGAGCGGCGCCCTCCCCTACTTGACGTCGGCGACGACGGCGTTGAGGACTTTCTTGGTCTCCTTGTCCTGGACGAAAAAGACGACCTTGAGGCCTTGCCGCGGGATGGCGTTTCGGCGGGCGGCCCACTTGAAGTTCGGGACCCGGGTGTAGGTCTTCTCGAACTCGGTCAGGTAGGCGTCGACGGCCTTTTCCGAAGCGGCCAGGTCGAACGTCGCCGTCTTCGGAGCGGCCGGATCGACGGTGACCAGGTCGCGGACGACCATCTTGTGGGAGATGAGTCCGTTCGAGCCCTTGTGCTCCTGCTCGGCCTGGACCAGGACGACGTGATATTCGGCCCCCGGCACTGTTTTGTCGAACTCATAGGAGGCCTTGACCGTCTCGCCGGCCAGGGAAGCCCGGACTTTCAGCGAGACCTCCGGTGCGGCAGAAAGGAGCGGTTCGACGGCGGCCTTGTACTCCGCGAACTTGCCCTCGGCCATGCCGCGGTTTCCCCCTCCGCCCATCTTGTTCGCCCCGTCGAAGAAAACCGTCGGCGTGCTGTTGACGCCGTAGACTCTCTGGCGGGCCTGGGTCACCGGGTTCATCATCGGGTCCGGCCGGGGAATGGGCAAATGGTAGACGAGGATGACCAGGTACTTCGCCGGGACCGACTCGATGAGCCCGTCGAAGCCGAGGTCGGCGCCGACACAGGGCGGGCACTCCGAACCCGTGAAGAGCTCGGCCAGCACGGCCTTGCCTTTCCAATCGGCCGGGGCCTTGAACGGCTCCGGGTGATACGGCAGGGCTCTGAGCTTGGCCTCGAGGGCCGCCTCGAAGCCGTCCGTCCGGCCGTTGATCTTGACGTAGAGCCCTTCGGCCCTAGCCTTCGCGTCCTCGAAATTTTCGACGGCCGCCATGACGTAGGCGTCATAGGCTTCTTGGATTTTGTTGGCCTTTTCCTGGACACCGGCCAGGGTGTAGAAATAGCCGCCGCCGGCCGCGCCGCCGGCCTTCCGATAGCCTTCGAGCGCGGCCATGGCCTTGGCCGCGTCCCCGGCGTTCAAGTAAGCCTTGGCCGCCAGGATCTCGAAACCGTTGATGAACTGGGACTTGAAGGATTCACGCTGGCCCTCGGGAATCCCCTCGTAGGTCGCGGGGTCCTCGGCGGCCTTGAGAGCCTCTTCTCTGTATTTCAGGATGACGGTCAGGACCGCGGTCTTGTCGAAAGTCCCGAGCTTTGGATGGCGGAGGATCTGGTCCCCCGCCTCGATGGGATTTTGGAGGCGGGCCGGCCCCAGTCCCTTGGCCATGAAATCCTTCTGGAGGGAGAGGACGGATTCCAGGGTTACGGACAGCTCGACCTTGGCCTCCAAAATGCCTCCGTCGATCGCTTCCTTGAACTGGCTGTTCGGATAAGCGGCCTTGATCCTTTCGAATTCCTTGATTCGGGCCGCGGCGTCCTTGTTCTCGAAGGCCGCGACGAGCTCCTTGTATTCCGGCGGCGGGGCCTGCCGGCCCTGGGCGAGGGCCAGGTTGGAAACGATCGCTCCCAAGACCACAAAAAGAATGAGAGCTGCGTGACATCGTGTTTTCAAATTCATTGGGGCCTCCTTGAAAAGCGCCATTATACAGGAATCCTATAGAAAGAGAAGGCGCGACCGGAGTCAACCGAACAGGCCGGCGAGCACCGTTCCGCACGACGGGCAGTGCGGATCCACGAGGGCGTTGCCGACGACCGAGACGCCTCGCCGCCTGATGAGGACGAGGCCGCACGTCCGGCAGAGCGTGTCCTCCGACTCGCCCGGGACGTTGCCGATGTAGATATATCGCAGGCCTTCGCGCCGGCCCGCTTCGGCGGCGGCCCGGAGGGTGGCGACGGGCGTCGGCGGCGCCTGGGTATATTCGTAATCCGGGTGGAAACGGCTGAGATGCCAGGGGATGTCGGGGTCCACCGAAGCAATGAAGCGGGCGATCCCGGTGATCTCCTCCGTCCCGTCGTTGAGGCCGGGGACGACGAGGGTCGTGACCTCGACCCAGATACCGAGCCGGCGCATCAGGCGAATTGTTTCGAGGACGGGTTCGAGCCGGCCCCCGCAGACGGTTCTGTAGGTTTCGTCCTTGAACGCCTTGAGGTCAACGTTGGCAGCGGCGAGATAGGGCCGGATCGTCTCCAGGGCTTCGGCCGTCATGTAGCCGTTGGTGACGAAATTATTGAGGAGGCCCGCTTCCCCGGCCCGCTTGGCGGTGTCGAAGGCGTACTCGAAGAAGATCGTCGGCTCGGTGTAAGTATAGGAAATGCTCCGGCAGCCCTGGTCGAGGGCCGCCCGGACGATATCCTCCGGCGCGAACGGCTCGCCCGCGATCCCGCCGCCCTTGCGCCGGGACGCTTGCGAGATCTGCCAGTTCTGACAGAAGCCGCAGCGGAAGTTGCAGCCCGCGGTGGCGACGGACAGGGCTTTGGAGCCGGGGAAAAAATGATAAAGCGGCTTCTTCTCGATGGGGTCGACGTGCGCGGCGACGACCTCGCCGTAGACAAGCGTCCGGAGATTTCCGTCACGGTTTTCGCGGACGCCGCAGATCCCTTGCTTGCCGGGCGCGACGACGCAGCGATGGGCGCAAAGCCGGCATCGGACCTTCCCGCCCTCGACCGGTTCCCAGAGCATGGCCTCGCGGGTCATTTCGGCTTCCCGCCAGGAATAGGGGCCACGGCCGATGGGCAGAGCCGCCGCAGAAAGCAGTCCGGACACTTCGGCTTGCGCGCCGGACACAGGGCCCGGCCGTGCTCGACGAGGAGGACGTTGAAGTCCAGCCAGTCCTGCCCGGGCACGACAGCCAGGAGGTCGCGCTCGATCTTATCCGGGTCCTCGTGCCGGCTTAGGCCGAGCCGCCGGGAGATGCGCCCGGCGTGGGTGTCGACGGCGATCCCCTCGGCCTTGCCGTAGCCCGCGGACAAGACGATGTTAGCCGTCTTGCGGGCGACCCCGGGCAGCGTCACGAGCGCGGCCATGGAATCCGGGACGGCACAACCGTATTCTTCGACGATGCGGCGGGCCGCGCCGATGATGTTCTTGGCTTTGTTCCGGAAAATGCCGGCGGAGCGGATCTCCTGCTCGAGCTCGGTCCGATCGGCCCGGGCGAAGGCGGCCGCCGTCGGGTATTTCCGGAAAAGGCCCGGCGTGATCCGGTTGACCCGCTCGTCCGTGCACTGGGCGGCCAAAATCGTGGCGACGAGGATCTGAAGCGGGTTTTGGAACTCGAGCGCCGTCCGGGGCCGAGGATACCGCTCCCGGAGGAGCCGGATGACCGGCCCGATGCGTCTGGACGCGCTGTCCATGGCTCCCTCACCCCCGGCCCGGTCAGGGGCCGACGTGAAAGAGGTCCTGGCCGATGTGGAAGTCTTCGACGCTGTAGTAGTCGGGGAACTTGCGGAGGAGCTCCAGCTCGGACTTGATCATGGCCTGGTGGCTTCTCTCGACGCGGCCGAGATAAGCGAGGATCTTCCGGCCCGCCTCGTCCTCCGTCCTCTCGCCGGCCTCGTTGTAAAAGGCCTCGGCCGACTCCTCGGCCTTGAGCGCCGCTTCGAAGAGGTCCGGGACCGTCGGCTCGGACCCGAGAGACGCCGCGATCGGCGGCATCAGGGACGACTCGGGGACCTCCTTGGGCTTGTCCGGGTATTTCTGCCCGAGAAGCCGCTCGAGGATCTTTTTATGGTGCTCTTCCTCCATGGCCAGGAACTTGAGCTTCTGGACAAGAAGGATGTTTTTTACCCGCTCCTGGAGCCGGGTATAAAAGGCGGCTGCGTCGATCTCTGACCGAAGCGCAATGCCGAGGACCTGCCAGGCGGCTAGTTTCTTGTCGATGGCCATGGCAATCTCTTTGGAACCCGCCTTCAGAACGTGACGAACTTGTCTTTCGGAGTGCCGCAGACGGGGCATTTGTCCGGCGCGTCGCCTTCCATGGTGAAGCCGCAGACGGAGCAGACATGGACGGGCTTGAAGTCGATGTCCCGGCCCGATTCCACGGCCGAGCGAGCGCCCCTGTAGATGCCGGCATGGATTTTTTCGGCGGCCAACGCCCAGTTGAAGAGCGTCTCGGCCGTCTTCTCGCCCTGCGCCTGGGCTACGACGAGGTAGGCCGGGTACATCTCTTCGACCTCGAAGTTTTCGCCGCCGACGGCCGCGTCGAGGTTGCCCTTGGTCGTGCCGATCCCCCCGAGCGTCTTGAGATGATTCGTGGCGTGGATCTGCTCGGCGAGGGCGTTGGCCTTGAAGGCGCGGGCGACATTCGGCAGCTTTTCCGCGGCGGCCTTCTCTGAGAAAGCGAGGTACTTGATGTGGGCCTGGCTTTCGCCGGCGAAGGCGGCCTTGACGTTTTCTTCGGTCATCTTCTTCATATCGCGATTCTCCTTCAGGAAATTTTCAGCATGGCTTGGATGGCGCCCCGGGCCCGGTCGGCGACGTCCGGGGGAACTTCGACACGATGGGTCCCTGTTTCGAGGGCCCTCAGGACCTTGGCGAGAGTGGTCATCTTCATGTGGGCGCAGAGCGCCGTTTCCCGGGCCGGATAGAATTTCACGGCCGGATTCTCCTTCCCGAGGCGGTAGAGGATGCCCTTCTCGGTGGCGATGATGACCTCGCGGCGGGAGGTCGTCCGCGCCTCGATGATCATCTTCCCGGTCGAGAGAACCTTGTCGGCCAGGTCGGAAACGTCCAGCGGACACTCCGGATGGGCCCAGACTTCGGCCTCCGGATGGAGGGCCCGGGCGTCCTGGATGTCCCGCGGCGTGAACCGGTGATGGACGTAGCAGTAGCCGTCCCAGGCGATGAGCTTTTTCCCCGTCTCCCGGGCAACCCAGGCGGCCAGGTTCTTATCGGGGACGAAGAGGGCTTCGTCGACGCCGAGGGAAAGGACCACGTTAACGGCGTTGGAGGACGTGCAGCAGATGTCGCTCTCGGCCTTGACCTCGGCGCTGGTGTTGATGTAGCAGACGACCTGGAGTCCCGGGTAACGCTCTTTCCAGGCGCGGAGTTCGCGGCCGTTGATCATGTCGGCCATGGGACAGCCGGCCGCGGCCTCGGGCAAGAGGACGGTCTTGCCGGGAGCGAGGACGGCGGCCGTTTCGGCCATGAAGTGGACGCCGCAGAAGACGATGAGGTCGGCGTCGAGCCCGGCGGCCTTGCGGCTGAGTTCAAGGGAGTCCCCGACGAAGTCGGCCGCGTCCTGGACCTCGGGGATCTGGTAGTTGTGGGCCAGGATGACGGCGTTTTTTCGCCGCTTGAGCTGGCCGATCCTTTCGAGGATGTCCGCTGTTTTCAATCGTCCCCCCGGCTCAGGTCTTGTTCCCGAGCGATTTCCCGCAGTGGATACAGGCCGCGTCGCCTTTTTTTGTGATTCCACCGCAGGAGGGGCACTCCTCGAACTCGACCCGGCAGGCCCGGCAGAAGGTCTTGTCCTCCGCCTCGAGGGAGCTGTCGCAGTAGGGGCAGGCGCAGCCTTCGTGTTCGTGGAGGTCGGCGGGCCCGCCGGCGCTGGGGACTCGGCCGGCCTTTTTATCATGGAAATTTTTGATGGCTTCGTGGAGGGCGTCGGCGCCGAGGTTCGAGCAGTGCATCTTGTTTTTGGGCAGTCCGCCGAGCTCTTCGGCCACAAGGTCGTTGCTGATGGCCATGGCTTCCTCGAGGGTCTTCCCCTTGGCCATCTCGCTGACCATGCTGGAGACGGCGATAGCGGCGCCGCAGCCGAAGGTCTGGAACTTGACGTCGGCCAGCCGGTCGTCCTTGACCTTGATGTAGAACGTCATCATGTCGCCGCAGACGGGGTTGCCCACCTGGCCGACGCCATCGGCGTCGGGGAGGACGCCCACGTTGCGGGGGTTGGCGAAATGGTCCATGACTTTGTCGCTGTACATTATGAGCCTCTCTCTTTCAGATACTGCGTGTAGAGCGGAGACATGCCGCGGAGCCGCCCGATCGCCGGCGGAAAGACGTCCAGCAGATAATCCACGTCTTCGGCGGAAGTCCCATCGATCAGGCTGAAGACGAGGGAGCCCTGGGCGGTGGCGTGGTCGAGTCCCATGGCCAGGAGGACGTGGGAGGCCTTCAGGGCCTTGGACGTGCACGCGGAACCGCTCGATACGGCGACGCCCTTCATGTCCAGGCTCAGGAGCATGGCCTCGCCCTCCACGAACTCGATGCAGAAGCTGGCATGGTGGGGCAGGCGCTCCGTCCGGGATCCCGTGACGATCACATGCCCTACGCGACCGGGGAGCTCTTCGAGGAGGCGGTCCCTCAGTGTGACGAGCGCTGCGGTCCTCGCCTCCATCTCCTGCCGGGCCAGCCGGGCGGCGCGGCCCATCCCGACGATTCCGGCCACATTCTCCGTCCCGCCCCGGCGTCCGCCTTCCTGGATACCGCCGTCGATGAGCGGCAGGATGCGTACGCCCTTGCGGACGAAAAGCGCCGCCGAGCCCTTGGGGCCGTAGAACTGGTCGCCGGCCAGGCTCAGGGCGTCCAGGCCGAGCGCCTTGACGTCCAGCGGGATGCTGCCGGCCGCTGCAACGGCGTCGGTGTGGACGAGGACGCCGCGACGGCGGCAGACGGCCGCGACCTCCGCGACCGGTTGGACCGTTCCGACCTCGCTGTTGGCCGTCATGACGGAGACGAGGACCGTCTCCTTTGTGAGGGCCTTCTCGACGTCGGCCGGGTCGACCCGGCCAAAGCGGTCTACGGGGACGAGCGTCGCCGAGAAGCCCTGTCTTTCCAGGGCCTTGACGGAATTGAGGACAGACGAGTGCTCGACGGCCGAGACGACGACGTGACGGCCGCGGGCCTGTTGGCCGAGAGCCAGTCCCTTGACGGCGAAATTATTGGCCTCGGTGCCGCTCGAAACGAAATAAATTTCGGAGCTTTGAGCGCCGACGAGCCCGGCGACTTCTTCGCGAGCCGCCTCGACGGCGTCCAGGGCCTGGCGGCCCTCGGCATGCAGGCTCTGGGGGTTCCCGGTGACCTCCGCGAGGCAGAGCCGCATGGCCTCCAAAACCTCAGGATGCAGAGGAGTGGCCGCGATGTGATCGAGATACACTCTTTTCATGACCTCTCCCTGCGCGGACGAGATCCCCCGCCGGCGGCGGAACCCCTCCGCCCCGCGCGAAAGATCTTTCAGACGGCCTCGACCGACGTGACTTCGGGAACCTCTTTCTTCAGGATCCTCTCGATCCCCATTTTCAGGGTGAGCTGGGACATGGGGCAGCCGCCGCAGGCTCCCTTGAGCCGGACATGGACGACGCCGTCCGCACCGACGTCCACGAGTTCCACATCGCCGCCGTCAGCCTGGAGGGCGGGACGGATCTTGGTCAAAGCCAGTTCGATTCTTTCTTTCATCGAGAACTCCCAATTTTTTTCTTGGCCGGCTTCGCGGCCTTTTTCATCTTCGGATTTCATTCATACCACCGCGTCCAGGGGAAGTCAAACATCCAGGCCCGGCGGGTCCCAGTCGAGGAGACGCTTCTCTCCACGGAGCGCCCGGATGCCGGTCACGTCCTGGCTGACTTCGAGCGAGCCGCGGTACTTGCCCCCGCCATCCCTCAGGGCGAAATAGCGGATGTGGATGAACTTCCCACCCGACTCGATCCAGAATTCCGCGACGTCCCGGCTCCCGTCCCGGAAGGCGGCCAGGATCCGCGTGACCACGTCGAGGCTCTTGGGCGGGTGGCAGTTCTGGACCTTCCGCCCGATGACCCCGGGCGTGCGCGGGAAAATCCTCTCCCGGGTTGCCGAATAATAGACGACCGTGTCGTTCTCGTCGACGAAGGAAATGTCCACGGGGAGGTGCGTCAGGAGGAGGTTGACCTGCTCGGCGCTCAGGGTTCCCGTGTCCAGCGCGAGCCGGGCGTCGCCCGCCGTGACGGCCGGCGGGATATCATGGACGCCGACGGAGGGGGCGCCGGGCGCCCACGCCCCGGCCGGAGCGATCCAGGCATAGCCGACCTCCTCCTCCCCTTCCTTGACCCGGGCCCAGTCCCGCTCGTCGAGCATTTCGAGGCTCATGGGGAAAAGGATCTTATCCTCCTTATAGATCATGTCCGCGATCTCCTGGAGGACCCATGTCCCGGTTCTGGCCACGATGGCGCGATCCCCGAGGTCGAGCGCCCGCCGGAAGTCTTTCAAGTGCGCCCGGATGTCGTCGTGGACGGCCCACATGACCTTGGAAGGCCCGCTCTTGCCCTTCTCCTCGAGCCGCGGGAAGAGCTGGTTCTCCTTCTTGCGGTAGTGCTTTTCGACTTCGAAAAGCGCCTGGACGAGCGGGGCCAGCTTGGCCCGCTCGGCGGCCCAGGCCCTTACTCCGGCCTCGTCCCTCAGGGGGGCTAGGGCCTCCCGCGTCCGGGCGACGAGCCGCTCGAGCTTCCTGTTCTCCGCGGCCAGCGTGTGGAGCGGATGGCCGGGGACGAACGCCGACTCCGGGTGTTCCTCGAGGGAATCCTTGAAGACCTGGACGTGGACGTCGCAGAGCTTCTTGACCTCTTCCAACGGCAGGCCCTCGGCCATGAGCTCCTGCTCCATGGCCGCGATCTCCCCGCCGGAGACGTCACGGACGAGCTCGGCGAACCGTTTCCTCAGCGCGTCGACGTCGCCGCCGCGGTGCAGGTCGCGGATGATGTCTTTCAGGACTTCCTTGCGGGCCGCCCGGTCGGCGAACGCAGGCGCCGGCCCCGGAACCCCGCCGGCCTCGGTCGCAACGGATTCGCCGGTCACCCGGCGGATCTCCTGCCCGATGGCCGCTATGAGATTGTCGACGGGAACGTCACCCATGGCCGCCACCTGGTCGAGGCTGGCGAGCCGGCCGACCGTATTCCGGAGCAACGGATTGCGCAGCTTCTCGAACTTAGAGGACCACCCGGCGAGGAATTCCAGAAGGAAGGGATACGTCTTCAAGAGCGCGTCCAGCTTGGTCTTAGCGTCGATGATCATGGTTTAACCTCTCGTACCTAAGTATGATACAACAAATACTAGTGATTTAGTAGTATTTTTTTAAATTTTTTTCTCCCCCTCTCTCGGAGGCTGAATATGGACGGTCCAGACGCTGCCCGAGGTGTGAAGATGAAGAGGGGGGACACGTACCTGACGTACATGTCCCCGGATCCGACCCGGGATGGCGTTAAGAATATACCCATTCGACTCCCCGGCCTTAAGCCCGGGGATATGCGCAGGGTAAATACTGAGCGTCACCAACCCAGTTTCAAGAAAGGGGGTTGGCGGCGGCGAACGTATCACCGCAGCGAACGGAGCGACCACTGAACTGGGGCCGAGGGGGTCGTCTGAGTGAGCATAAGCGGTGATTTAGACGGTCAGAAGCCGGACGAGGGGAGTTTCAGGGGAAACCGCCAAAACGTGTTTGAGCTCGGCGTAGCGCACGCCGAGCGAGTTGTTTTGGGGCCGAGTCCGGCGCAATGACCGGCGTATAGAATCACCGCAGCGAACGAAGACGACCCCCGAGGCCCCTTTAGACGACGACGCGTGGGATGAGCGGGTTGATCCGGGACAATATTTCGTAGCTGATCGTCCCGGCGAGCGCGGCCAGGTCCTCGGCCGAGATCCGTTCCCGGCCGTCGGCGCCGAGGAGCGTCACTTCATCTTCGAGTTTGACGCCGGGGATGTCCGTGACGTCGGCCATGAAGAAGTCCATGGCCACCCTCCCCCGCACCGGGGCCCGCCGTCCCTTGACGAGGACGTGCGCGGCGTTCGAAAGGCCGCGGTCGTAGCCGTCGAAATAGCCGACGGGCACGACCGCCAGGATCGTCGGCCGGGTCGTGCGGAAGGTACAGCCGTAGCCCACGTAGGCCCCGGCGGGGACCTTTTTGACCTGCGCGATCCGGGCCTTCCAGGCGAGGACCGGCTTGAGCGAAAGGGGCTTTTTCTTCTCGAGGAGGCAGGAGAGGTAGGTTTCCTTGGATGGCCACAGGCCGTAGAGGCCGATCCCGACCCGGGCCAGGTTGAAGTCCGGTTCCGGGAAAAGGATGGTCGAGGCCGTGCAGGACATGTGCTTGAGCGGGACGCGAAGGCCGCGTGCCTCGAGGTCCCGGCAGGCCGACCGGTAGGAATCGAGCTGACGGCGGGGATAATCGCGCTTCGTCGTGTCTTCGATGTTGGCGAAATGGGAGGACAGGCCCTCGACGACGAGTCCTGGGTTCTTCCGGATGTCCCGGACGAACGGTCCGACGTCCTTGATATCGACGCCCTGCCGCCACGTCCCGGTCTCCACCTTGACGTGCAGGCGGACCGTTTTCCGGAAACGGACGGCCAGGGCCGCCAACCGCCTGACCGTCTCCCGGTTGTAGACGGTCAGGCGCAGGTCCCAGGCGACGGCTTCCTCGAGCCCGAGGAAGGGCACGTAGCCGATGACGAGGACCGGGGCCTTGAGGCCCGCCTCCCGGAGCGCCGCGCCTTCCTCGACGGAATTTACGCCGAGCCAGTCGACGCCGTTCCGGAGGGCGATCCGCGAGACCTCGAGAAGCCCGTGGCCGTAGGCATTGGCCTTGACCACGGCCAGGAACTTCCGCTTCCGGCCGACGAGGCGGCGGAATTCGCGGATATTGTGGACGAGGGCCGACTGGTTGATTTCGACGCGTTCGACCAGGGCCCCGGCCATCTCTTCCTCCCCTAAGTCGCCCGCTCCCGCCGAACCCTGGCCAGGTCGACGAAGCCCCCGAGCTCGGATCCGATCAGGACCGTCTGGCCGCGCTCGACGCCCGTCGAGACTGCGGCGACGCGGATTTCGACGAGGTCCTCGAGGACGCGGAGGTAATCGACGAACGCCCGCGGCAGGGCGTCGAAATCGGCGGCGCCGTGGAGGGATTCCGGCCAGCCCGGGAGCGTCCGGTATTCGGGGACGACCTCGTCGAGCACCCAAGACTCGGTCGGAAAACTCTTCAGGATCTCCCGTTTGTAGCGGTAGCCCGTGCAGACCGGGATTTCCCCGATCCCGGACAGGACGTCGGGCTTGGTCAGCGCGATTCTATCGACCCCGTTGACCCGGCAGGCGGTCCGGACGGCCACGGCGTCGAACCAGCCGCAGCGCCGGGGGCGTCCGGTCGTCGCCCCGAACTCATCGCCGCGGGCGGCGATCGTCTTGCCCCTCTCGTCGTGGAGCTCGGTCGGGAAGGGCCCTCCACCGACCCGCGTCGTGTAGGCCTTGGTGATGCCGAGGACGCCGTGGATCGCCTTCGGCCCGATGCCCAGCCCGGTCGCGGCGCCGCCGGCCGTCGAATTCGAGGACGTCACGTAGGGATAGGTCCCGTGGTCGACGTCGAGGAGGGCCCCCTGGGCGCCCTCGAAGAGCACGTTCTCGCCGCGCTTCATGCGCTCGTGGAGAAGCTCCGAGACGTCGCGGAGATAGGGGCCGAATTTCTCAGCCCAGCCCGCGTACTCCCGATATATGGACTCCGCGTCGAGCGGCGGCAGCCCGAACGTTCCGAAGACGGGGTTCTTGGCGGCGACGTTTTCGGCGATCTTCTCGCGGAGGACGCGAAGGTCGGCGAGATCCCCCGCCCGGACGCCGAGGCGGGCCGCCTTGTCTTCGTAGGCCGGGCCGATGCCGCGGCAGGTCGTCCCGATTTTTTTCTCGCCGCGCATCTCCTCGCTCACCCGCTCAAGGAGCGGATGCCAGGGCATGATCAGGTGGGCGCCGCGGCTGACGGCGACCCGCGAGGGATCGACGCGCACGCCCTGGCTTTCGAGGTCGCCCGTCTCCTTGAAGAACGCGGACGGCGAGATGACCAGGCCGTTCCCGATGACACAGAGCGTCCCGGGGTGGAGGATGCCCGACGGAATGAGATGGAGGACGACTTTCTTGCCGCGGACGTAGACGGTATGTCCGGCGTTATGACCGCCCTGGTAGCGGGCGACGACGTCGAAGCCCGGCGTCAGCAAGTCGACGATCTTCCCCTTGCCTTCGTCGCCCCATTGTGTTCCGAGAACGAGCAGATTGGCCATGCCTCATCCTTTGACCGTGAATGCCGCCGCGAACGGAATATCGGAAGCGAGCTGCCCCGCGATTTTACCAAAATGCCGCGGCCGACTCAAGGTCCGGGACTCAGAAGCTCACGCTCAGCTGGACCTGGAACTGGTCGTTCTTGAGGATGGGCTCCTTTTCCTTGTTCCAGTCGTACTCGGCCTTGATGAAGAACGTGGGACCCAGGACATAGCGCAGGCCCAAAGTCCAGCGGCTCTGGTCGCGGATGATGCCCCCGCCGTGATAGGGGTCATCGTACTTGACCTGCTGGAAGCTCCCGATGGGCTGAAAGCCCCGGGAGCCCATGGCCGCCCAGATGGCATAGCCCTCGGACTTGCCGTTCTCGAAGGGCTGGGGGTTCTCGATGATGGCCTTGGTGTATTCGCCGTGGATCTCCCACTGGCCCGCCGCCCAGGAGAGATCCGCGCCCTCCAGGATGAGGTCGCGCATGTCCTGGTCGTCCATCTTGCCCGTATAGTAGGACACTCCCGCGCGGCCTCCCTGGCCGACCGCGAAGCCGATGCGGCCGCCCTTGGCCTTGTCCGCGTTGTTGTCATGGAACTGCTGGCCGGCGCCGAGCGTCTCGGACTCGGCCAGGCCGTTGCCCAGGTAGGCCGCGTAGGACAGGACGCCGACCTCGCCTTCGATAAGGACGCCCATGTCGCGCCACATCGGAGGATAGAGGAATTCCAGGTTGAGCGGAGTGCGGATGAGAAGCGTCTCGTGGGGGCGGCTGGACCGGTTCCAGGCCCCGAAGGGCACGATGTAGAGCCCGGCCTTGATGCTGACGGCCTTGGACGGCACGAACCCCGCCCAGGCTTGGTCCAGCTCGAAGGCCCAGGCTTGGGCCGGATCGGCGGTCGGGACACCCAGGGTCCGGGCTTCAATGGAGAATCCGAATTTCCCCCCCACCAGGCCGGCAACCGCGAAGCCGGCCAAAAGGTTTTGCATGCCCGCTTTGGGAAAGAGGCTTTCGGCCTGCCCGTCGATGTACTCGAAAGACAAATAGCCCCCGTACTTGACCTGGCCTTGGCCTTGGCCCTGGCCCCGGGCCGGGGGCGCGAGAACCAGGAAAACGGCGAGGGCGACGGCGATGACGGCATATTTCCTGTTCATGACATCTCCGCGAAATCGAAGGTGTCCTCGAGCAGGTCGCCCTTCCGGCTCTCGACGTCCTTCTTCAGGGCGACGAGGCGACCGATCTCCGAGGCTCCTTTTTTCGTCCCCATCCAGATCGCGCCGACGAGACGGCCTTCCTTGAGGACGATCTTCTTGTAAAGCCCGTCCTCGGGAACCGACCGGACGAGGACCTCGTGGCCGCGCGCCTCGGGATTGACCTCTCCGGCCGACGTCACGTAGAGTCCGGCGACCTTGAGCGTGTTGGATGGCACCGTCCCGGCGTAGGGCATATCCATGCCCAGCATGTTGTGGGCGGCGGCCCGGGCCTGCTCGAACGAGGCGGGAATGATCCCGTAGACCCGTCCCCGGTGCTCGGCGACGTCGCCCGCGGCGAAGATCTCGGGGCGACTGGTGCGCAGACGGTCGTCGACGACGATGCCCCGCTCGGCGGTGAGCCCGGCGTCCTTGGCCAGCGCGAGTTCGGGCTTGACGCCCGCGGCGATGACGACGAGGTCCGCTTCGACCTCGTCCCCGGACTCGAAGCGGATGCCGCGGACCTCCGCCGCGCCGAGGATCTCCCGGCTGACCGCGCCGACCCGGACCGAGATGCCCGTTTTTTCGATCTGGTGCTTGAGGATCCCGGCGGCCGCCGGGTCGAGTTGGCGAGGCAGCAGACGGTCGAAGAATTCGACGACGCAGACCGAGGCGCCCCGGCCGCGGACGGCCCGGGCGATCTCCAAGCCGAGAAGCCCGCCGCCGAGCACGGCGACATGGGCATGCGTCCGGAGATGGTCGAGGATGGCCAGCGCGTCGTCCAGGGTCCTCAGGACGAAAACGCCTTTCAGTCCGCTGCCCGTGAGCGGGGGGACAACCGCCCGGGCGCCGCTCGCCAGCAACAGGGCGTCATAGGGAAAGGCCCCGCCCGACTCGGTCTCGATCTCCCGCGCGTCCGGCCGTATCCTCGCGACCCTCTCGCCGAAATGGAGGCCGATCCTCTGCCGGACATTCCAGTTCTCGGGAAAGGCGAAGAGCTTCTCATAGGGCAGGCGGCCGGCCAGGAACTCGATCAGGTTCGGCCGGGGGTAATAGGCGTATTTTTCCTCCCCGAAGATCTCGATCCCGGCTTCCAGGTCGAGCTCACGAACGGCCTTGGCGGCAAGGGTGCCCGCCAATCCGTTGCCGACGATAACGATCTTCATGGCCGGAAAACGACGCCCCGCCCGGGCTCAGTCGACCTTCGAAAAGAGTTCCTTGCCGACCCCGCACTGGGGGCAAACCCAGGTGTCGGGAATGTCCTCGAACTTCGTCCCGGGTGCGACCCCGTTGTCCGGGTCACCCACGGCCGGGTCGTAAATGTATCCGCACGCCTGGCATTCCCACTTCTCCATCGTGTCCTCCTTTCAATTCTCCTGCAGGATGTTCTTTTCGTATTCGGCTTCGATCTTGAGCTTGTGGGCCCGCTCCTGGCCGGCGAGGAATTCGAAAACCCGGTGGCGGCCCGAAGCCTTGGCCATCCGGGCCAGGGTGTCGTAGAGCTCGACGGCCTTTTTTTCTTTCTGGGCGGCGAAGATGAGCAGTTCTTGGAGGGACATGTCCGCGCCGATCGTCTCCTCCGCGAGGTAGTCGATGAGCCGCAGGTCCGGCACGAAGGCCGGGACGAGGCCGCCGATCTCCTCTTCGGTGAGCCCTTCGAGGAGACGCCGGTGGGCTTCCTCTTCCTGCCGAAGGAAGAGGAGGAACTCGCGCAGACCCGGCGTCCGGGCCAGGCCGGCCATGTGTCCGTAGCCGTCGGCCGCCTCCTTTTCCCGCTCGATGGCGAAGGCGATGATGTCCGCTATGGATCGGAAACGGCGATGGGGCATGGCGAGTCCGTCCTTTCACCTGGTCATGGGCTCGGGGATGAACTCATTATAAAGGATTCGTCCGGGGAGTCAAACAACGCCGCCGAGCCGGATGAGCTTGTCCTTGACGAGGGAGTTTCTTTTCACCGGCTTGTCGTTCTTGATGGCGATGTAGAGCGCTTTGGTGGAGCCGATAACCACGCTCAGCTTCTTGGCCCGGGTCAGGGCCGTGTAGAAGAGATTGCGCTGGAGCATGATGAAGTGCTGGGTCAGGAGGGGCATGATGACGGCCTGGTACTCGCTGCCCTGGGCCTTGTGGACGGAGATGGCGTAGGCCAGGGTGACGTCGTTGAGCCCATCCTTCTCGTAGATCACGGTCCGGCCGTCGAAGTCGACGAACAGCCGGAACTTGGCCTTGTCCACGTGGAGGACGATCCCGATGTCGCCGTTGAAGACGTCCTTGTCGTAATCGTTGCGCACTTGCATGACCTTGTCGCGGGCGCGGAACTCGCGGCTCCCGACCTGGAGGCCTTCCCGCCCGGGGTTGAGCCGCGCCTGGAGTTCCGTGTTGAGGTTGTCGACGCCGACGATGCCCTTGTACATGGGGCTGATGACCTGGATCTGAGGGGAGATCGGGCTAAGGCCGAGCTTGTCGGGGATGCTCGAGGAGCACATCTTGAGGATCGTCTGGAAGGCCTTCCTCGCGTCGTCCTGACGGATGAAGTAGAAATCGGCGTTCTTGTCCGTCCGTGGCGCGTAGACGAGGGACTGTCCCTGGTTGACGCGGTGGGCGTTGATGACGATGAGGCTCTCCTTCTCCTGACGGAAGATCTCGTCGAGCCGGACGACGTCGACCGTTTCCGACTCGATGATGTCCCGGAGCAGGGTCCCTGGCCCGACCGAGGGCAGCTGGTCCTTGTCGCCGACGAGGATGAGCCGCATCCAGGGGGGAACCGCCTTGAGGAGGTGGTACATGAGCGGCAGGTCGACCATCGAGAACTCGTCGATGACCAGGGCCTCGCCGCGGAGGGGGTTCGACTCGTTCCGCTTGAACGTCCCCTGCTTGGGACTGAATTCGAGGACCCGGTGGATCGTCCGGGCATCTTGTCCCGTCGTCTCCATAAGACGCTTGGCCGCGCGGCCCGTCGGGGCGGCCAGGAGGACCTCCCTCCCCCACTTGCGGAAGATGTCCACGACGGCCCGGACGATGGTCGTCTTGCCCGTGCCGGGACCGCCGGTGATGACCAGGATCTTCCGCTCGAAGCTCTCCCGGATGGCCAGCTTCTGCCGGGGCGAGAAGGCCATTCCGAGTCCTTTTTCCGTGTCGGCGACGGCTTGGCCGATGTCGAAGTCCGGGGCCCGGCAGGGAAATCCGGCCAGCTTATGGATAGAGCGCACGACTTCTTCCTGGGCCTGGTAGAAGAAAGGCAGGTAGAGGGCCCGGCCGCCGCCCCACTCCTCGCTGACCACCTTCTCGCCCTTGAGCAGGCCGGCCAAGGCGACTTCGGCCTTGTCCGCGGGGACCTCCAGGTCGGTCCCGCATTTCTCCAGAACCTCCGAAGCGAGAGAAAAAATGTGGCCTTGCTCGTTGTCCTTTTCGAGGATGTACAGGATATAGGCCTTGACCCGGTCGAGCGAGCCCGGGTCCAGGCCGAGCTTCAGGGCGATCTGGTCGGCCGTCTTGAAGCCGACGCCCCAGATGTCGAGGCTCAGCTGGTAGGGGTTCGTCTTGAGGACGGTGAACGACCGGTCCCCGTACTGCCGGTAGATCTTCGTGGCCAGGCTGGTCGAGACGCTGTGTTCCTGGAGGAACATGATCAGGTCCCGGATGTCCTGGTGCTCGGCCCAGGATCTCCGGATCTCTTTCAGCTTGACGGCGCCGACCCCCCCGACCTCGCCGAGCCGCTCCGGGTCCCGGGTCAGGATGTCGATCGTCCCGGCGCCGAACGTCCCGACGATGCGCTTGGCCAGCACCGGGCCGATCCCCTTGACCAGGCCCGAGGCCAGAAATTTTTCGATGCCCTTGACCGAAGCGGGCAGGGTGAGCGTGAAGTGATCGACCTTGAATTGCCGGCCGAAGCGCGGGTTGAGCTGCCACTGGCCGCGGATGCGGAGGACCTCGCCGGGCGTCAGAGGCGGGAACGAGCCGACAACGGTCATCACCTCGCCGCCTTCGGGCTGGAAGCGGCAGACCGTGTAGCCGTTGTCGGGGTTGGTGAAGACGATCTCGTCGATGGCGCCGTCGATGAATTCCAGGCCGGTGACGAGCGTCGCCTTCTTCACATGGCCCTCATGACAGCTTCATCTTAAGTGTTTCCGGAGGGCCGGTCAACCGTCGTCGGGGACATTTCCCCATATTATATTGTCATCCATCAGAATCCGATGCCAGTCGTTCGGGGTGTTCCCTACGGCGGCCGCTGAGGGACCTCGGGCATCATCTCCGTTCGCTGCGGTGATTCTTCACGCCTTGCCGGTCCGGATCCGATGGGAGGAGTCCGCGTATCCGTCCCGGCAAGTCTAAATCACCGCTTTATGCTCCCTATGATGATACCCTTCGGCCCCTTTTTCCAGCGGCCTCCTCTGGGAACACACGAGCACGATATTTATCGGCTCGTCCGAATTATTGCGACGAGGAGGGTAGCCGAATCCGCTATTGGGAGCATGAAGCTGGTCTGGCCCTTAGGGCAGATCGAGCGCTAAGGACGTTGGCGCAGGGGCGATGCCCGGAGGAGGCCGTGGGAGGGCGAAGCGGGCACGGATCCTCGACCGAAGGGAGAGGAGAGCGAAGCCCGGACCCGAAGCGGCCCGGCTCGCCGGGCCGGGCCGCGGCCGACGGAGCGGCACGCCCCGAGCCTAGAAGTCCTTAAGAGCGAGATCTGCCCCGCCAATCACTTTGATCAATTTATGATGCGGAGCATGCGGCCCCAGCGGGCCTTGGGAAGGAAGCTGACGAGTTTCTTCAGCCAGTCGCGGAAGCCGGTCTTCTGCCAGGCGTCCCGCTCGGCCTTGTAGGAGAAATAGATG
>Ga0315291_10003319_pt1 | contig 20852 bp, 15 predicted proteins | sample YL17G12_20_MG_FD_203070 | JGI IMG/M metagenome (GOLD analysis project Ga0315291, IMG submission 203070) | Sediment microbial communities from Yellowstone Lake, YNP, Wyoming, USA - YL17G12_20 | ecosystem: Environmental > Aquatic > Freshwater > Lake > Sediment | place: USA: Wyoming | collected...
ACATTGGAGCGAGTACAGATGTTCTTGGGAATCCTGTCAAACTTGTGGATCATCGAGATGATAAGCCCCCTGAAGTCCGCCTTGAGAAGTTCCCGCAGACGAACCTTGCTGTAGGCCTGCGCGATGCTGATATCGTGGGATTGCATCTCTCCGAGAATCCGATCCACCCAGCCGGAAAGCTGGCCTTCCAGTTCGTTGCGATCGATCATCAGGATAACCGTCGCTTTTCCAAAGACATCCTTGTTTTCCAGAATCTGTTCCGCAGCTGTTATCATGGTGAAGGTCTTCCCCGAGCCCTGAGTGTGCCATATCAGGCCTGTTTTCTTGATTTCATCGGCGCACCGCTGAATGATTTTCTCGATAGCCCTCGCCTGGTGCTGGCGCAGGATCGTTTTCTGGAGCTCGTCATCTTTCACATAGAATAGGATCCATTCCCTCAGCATCTTGAGAAAATGACCCTTGTCAAAAAAACGCTTTACCTTCTTTTCAAAATTTCCCTTCTCCTCATCTTTCCAATTGAAGATATTTTTCCTGTTCAGATTCCAGGTGGGGCCATAGAAGAAATCAACCAAATGGGTCATATCGAAGACCTGCGGCGCTGTCAGCATTTCCGGGGTCTCCCGGTGATACCGGCGGATTTGAATGAGCGCATCTTCCATTCCATTGGCTTTTTTCGCGCTCTTGGTCTCCACGATGGCAACAGGAATCCCATTGATGAGAAACATGATGTCAGCGCGGTTTGTCTCCCTACCGTTTGTGTACTGCCACTCAGAGGTCACCTGGAACAGGTTGCGTTCGGCGCGGTCGAAATCAACGACCATGACGTTGCGGCGCCGCTTTTCATTTTCATCGTAAGTGGCCTGTTCTCCCCGAAGCCAGGACAGTATCTCCGCATTCCCCTCTATATTATTCCGGACGGCTTCCACGCGGTGAATGATGTCATCTACGTTTTCCCGACTCACCAACCCTTGATTAAGCTCCACCAGCTTTTCTTCCAGCACCCGGTAGAACAAAGTTCCGCTTTCACCTTTTCTAAGAGAAAGGGCTTCCTCCTGGGAGACCACTATCCAGCCGATCTCTCCCGCATACTTAACAATCGGGTCCTGCACGGTCGGTTTTTCTGTGCCTAATGTCGGCGTCATGATTTCGCCCTTCTCATATGTTGTTCCTTCAAACCCTTACTATTCATTTTCAACGCCTCGCTTGTCAGCAGGGTTTGTCCATCGGTCACAATTCGCAACAACTGAACTATCCGGAATTTCCGGATAGCTGGAATATCTTTAGAGATGCGTTTCGCGTCTTCTGTAATTTATTGCGTAATTAATGATCAGAAAACATCTTTTAATTCAAAAGCATACAAATTATTGCGTTAAAATTATTGCGTTAAAAGTCATTTAAGTTTTGATTAAACGCAAAAATTCATTCTAATGGCTCCCAATACCCACCTCTCTTGGAGCCGATGAATTTTATTCTTTTTTCGTTCTTCAGTGACTTGAGCAAGGAATAAATCTGATGACGGGAAAGATTCGGTAATACTTGATGAAATTCATCGAGAGAACCTCTCTTGTAGTGAGTGAGGTGTTTGAAAATAAGTTCCTTATTCGTTTCCTTGTCAAGGCCTATCCTTCGCGTGTATGTGTCTTTTCTACCGGTAAATTCGTAGAAATTTTTGGAAAGAATATAGCGTATTCCGCGACCCTTACCGATACGTTCTACGGCACCGCTTTCCAGTAACTTTGGTAAACGATGTTTTAGGTTATCGGGTACAGATTTGACTGTTCTTAAATAATCAAGAACCAGAAAATCATCGACGTAGAAAGACCTCTGTGTTTCACTTCCTATTTTCTCAAGAAAGCGCAAGAAAGCGGGGTCCTGTATAGTTCCCTGAAGAGTCAAATGGACATGATAATCATCAGTTCTTGAGAAATCGGGAAGGGGCTTTGTCTCTCGGATACACTCAGTAAATATTTTATCGAAACCCTGGCCAGACCTCTCTACAAGTCCACAACGCGCAAGAGCCTCCGCAATACGTCTGTTTCTTGGTGACTGCTGATAAAGGAGATTTTCAATTGTAATGCCTTCCGGGAATCCACCAGGACTAACAATTTCTATCCTGGAGGGAAATTGGCGAACGAAAATGGAACCAGCTAACCGGTAGTCGCGATGACACACGGCGTTCAAAATAGCTTCTCGCACCACTTCTTCATTGAACGTCGGTATGTCCCAAATAAAGAGGCCGTCTTGATAATGCTGCAGATCGTTTCGAGAATTGATGACATTCCACAATTTATCATAAAAGAGGAAAAGACCTTCGCGAAATTCTTCACGCTGTTGATGCGGGATGAAAGATTCCGAAGAGCGATACTCAAAAACCACCTCGGCATTTGATAAAAGGACGCCAAGTGATTTTCTCTTGCCCATCAATACAAGGGCCGCAAAAGTAATACCTCCTTCCCTAATCATTTCGGCGTCGCTGAGAAGCTGCAATGGTGTAAGATTCTCCAGGCCTTTATTACCTGATTTCTTAGCCCACGGCCGACGAAACTCTTCGATTGCCATAGGATCGAGATCGTCAATAGTTGCCTTTTCGCAGATCTCATTTGAAAAATCGAAGCCCGTCTCTGCAAATATGCGTTTGAGCATGTCCGGCAGCATGGGGACAAGATCTTCGCCGCGGCGCATCCAATATGCGCCATCTACTTGTATCGCCATGCCAATGGGTCGCGACGGGACATGAAACACGAGTACACGCCCGTCAGGATGTGCAACTTCATCCATATCTATACGCAGATGAAGCCGTTCAATCAATCCTGTTTTCGTGCGCTCAGACGATTTGAAAACACTCGTACCCACCACCCTACGGGGCGGCTTATCCGAAACGCCCAGAATCATCTTGCCGCCGCGCTCATTCGCCAATGCGCAGCAGTACTTTATGAGTGTGTCGAAATGGAAGTTATGCTTTGCCTCTTTAAATTCCAGATGTTCATTCTCTGATGGCACATTCATCCATTGGCGAAGCTCTTCAAAGGTTACGCTCATGTTTCAACCTCGGACACGTCGATACCCAGATCCTTCACCCGAATCTTGCCCGTCATCAGTTTGTTCAGCATGGTTTTGAAAAGGTCTTGCAGGGTGGATTTATTAGCCGTGTGGAGTTCGATTTTTTCATCAATAGTTCTGAAAATCTGTACAATCTGCTCCTGTTCTTTCTCCATTGGCTTCGGAATCACAAAACCATTAATATCGCTCAAACTAATATTTGCCCTCGCAATTTCCTTCTTATTGAAACTTATCTCCTCCTGTCCTCGAGTTGTCAAAAGGTAGTTCATAACGAACCAACTCAATAAAGAGCTATCCTTAAATCTCACTATTGCGACTGCTTGATTCATGTTAGCTCCGTTTACTCTTTCATCGGCAATAGCTACTCTTCCAATGGAAGCACCCACGAGATTTATTAAAAGATCACCAGTATGGATGATTGATCTTTTCTCTTTTTCATTAAAAGATATCGGAAGATAAGCAATCTCATCAAGAAGAAGCGTGCCATCCCCTACGTTTTGACTACGTATAAAGGGAACGCCTTCTCTACAATAGTCAAAACCTTGCCACTTTGGTGAAGAACCTTTTGTTATAACGGAAGTGAATTCACCTAATCTAACAACTTCCCAACTCTTCGGTATCTGCCCGATCTCCGTTTCTTTCAATTTTTCTCCACGCAGACCGTTAGTAAAAACACGGTGTAGGGTGGATTTTTTCAGTTCCCGCGTGAGTTCGATGATGGATTCCTGAAGTTCGATGGCTTTTTGAGTCTTGAAGAGAACGGCGGCGATTTTCTGCTTCTCCAACATTGGCGGAATCTGAATTGGAAATTCTCTTAACGAAGCCCATGAAGTTCGTGGGTGGTTAACGCCGTTAGTTGTTTGCTTGGCGTATTGTATAAATTGGTCCGTGTGTAACAGAGCAACAATATAAATAGGCGGGATTTTATTCTTTGGTGTAAATACGAGGATATCCGTAGAACAAATACCATCCACTTCCATTACAGCAGCTTTATCCAGATAAGGACGAAGTTTCCCATAAAGGATGTCATTAATGGCGAATCGATTTTTTGAGCTAACTACCTGATCTGGTTTTCCGAATGATCGAACGAAGAAACGACCTGATTCAATATGCTCTAAACCTATGTAAACATTGACGCCAGAATCGCAAGGACTGCAAACATCCTGCTTCAACAAGCACAGATCCTCTAATGTTCCACGTATCCAATCTGTAGGCTTACTCATAAGCAACTTTGCATAAGATAAGTTAATTTTAATCTAACTGAAGTGCAATTTTTTGAAAATCAATTGCAAATCATTGTTGACAGTTTCCGCTTTTTTATCCAACTCTATCAATTCTTGAAGAACAATTGGAATCGGCCTGTAAGTCTCCCCTTCAGCCACATCCACGTATCTTGACGGCGAGAGATTGAAGTCGTTCTCGGCCGCCTGCTTTGTCGTGATGACTTTGACGAACTTCTCGGCATCTTCTCCTTTGATGAAGGCATCGGCGATCTTGCGGATATTTCCATCGGGGATATAATTTTTCGGTCTGCCTTTCTTGAACTCCAGGCTGGCGTTGACAAGGATGATATTCCCCTGCCGCGCCTTTGGTTTTGACTTGTTGAAGACGATGATGATTCCGGCGGCGGTAGTGTTATAGAAAAGGTTATCGGGAAGGAGGATCACACCTTCAATCCAATCGCGCTCAACAAACCATTGGCGGATTTTTTTCTCCCTGTCCTCGCTCTTGCTTCCGCTCCCGCGCGTGATGGCGCCCGTGTCGAGGACGATGGCGGCGCGGCCATGGGTGTTCAGCGATGCGGACGTGTGTTGCAACCAGGCCCAGTCCGCCTTGCCGGTGGTGACGCCGCCCTGCGATTCGAAACGGTCGAAGGGGTCATTTTCGTAAACGGCTGGATCAAACGGCTGGTTCCACATGGGATTGGCTACGACGATGTCGAATTTCTTCAGACTGGAGTCGGAGTCTTTGAATTTCGGGTTAGTCATGGAATTGCCCCGGACGATCTCACCCTCCATGTCGTGAACAACCATGTTCATCCGGGCAATGGCGTAACTGGAACCCGTCAGCTCCTGTCCGTAGAGCTTCAGCGGCCTCTGCACCTTGATCTCCCGCTCCTGTAAAGCGAGTTCGCACTTGATCAACAATCCGGCGGAGCCGCAGGCAAAATCGTAAACATCTTCTCCCTGGCGGGGGCGCAGTATATAGGCCATCAGCCAGCCCACCTCCGTAGGTGTGAAAAATTCACCGGCGCTCTGTCCCTGCCCTTCGGCAAATTTGCGCAGGAGATATTCATAAGCACGGCCGAGAAAATCCGGCTCGACATCATACAATCCCAAGCGGTAGCGGGGATCTGAAAGGGTTTCGATCACGCCGGAAAGCGCAGCATCACTGATTTCCCGCTCTCCGCTTCGGGTCTCATTGTAATCCACAATGTCGATCACGCCCGTTAATGACGGATTGGCCTTCGCGATCGCGCGGATAGTCATTGTGAGCTGTTCACCCAGTGTTTTAGGTTTGCGATCTTCAGGCCAGTTGAACTTTTCACGACCGCTGACCACCGGCCAGCGTGCCTCCGTGGGAATATAAAACCGGACCAGTTGATGGTCGGATTCGATGATTGTCAGAGCTGTTTCCTTGTCGCCGTAAGTTTCGGCAAGCCGTTCAACTTCATCCTCAAAAACATCGGACAGGCGTTTGATAAAGACAAGAGGCAGGATGTAATCCTTAAATTTCGGCGCGTCTTTTTCGCCGCGGATGGAGCAGGCGGCGTTCCAGAGCATCTGCTCCATGGACTTTGTGCTGAGGACGTCTTCCTTGGACAGCTTCCGGCGTCGATTCTTATGATTGTTGCCAATATCACCTGCGCTCTCGAGGTCGAAGCCCGACTCTTCTATTAGCTTTGAGATGGCATCTCTGGCCTTACCGCGGGGTGTTATCTTCTCATTTTCCCAGCGGTTGACAGTGGCAAAAGAGACCCCCAATTTTGCTGCTAATTCTTCCTGACTTAGATTCAATCTGTTCCTGAGCTCTTTTATGACTTTGCTTATATCCTTGCTGTCCAGCATAACTATCCCCAAATTTTTTACTTATGCTATAGCATTATAACATTTAAGTCAAGGGATTTTTGAGAGCGGGGTTTTAAGAGGGACGTGTTAGCTTTGCTTCGCAGCCTGCCGTAAGGTCAGCAGAGAGTTTCAGAAATATTATGGTGCAGTTTATCGAATCATTTTCAGAATTCTATGTACTTTTCCGCTTCTCCTTTTGGAGGAGCCTGTATGTTTCATCGTAAATCCTGATACGCGGACCAACGGCGACAACTTCAATCTCTTTTTTCGAGATGCGATAGATTATCCTCAATTTGCTGACCCGCATACTGCGTAATCCAGCCAATTCATCCCGCAGTAACTTGCCTGTTGGCGGCGCCGATATGAATTGAAAGAATGAGAATTTTGCCCAGTGTCACTTCAAAAGGGATATGAATGCGGATAAGAAGATCTTTTCATCCGCCGCGGCGTCAAATTCCATCAGCCAGTTCTCGATGTACCGGGTATCGATGTCCTGGTTTTTCAGCAGTATGATTCGTGCATCTTCCATATCTCTGGGACGGCCGGCAAAAATTTTGTGGATGATCAGGTCTTCCACTCTCGCGAAGGAGACATCCTGTCCAAGGATTTTTATATGGTTTGCCCTGTTGATGGCTTGCGTTTCGTAGGGTGTGAATGAAAAGATGAAGTCCACCCTGATTCCCGTCGATTCGTCTATTGTGGGAAGAACCATGGTTTGTTTCACAAATGCTGCGACGTCTTCGGGGAGAGCTCTGAGGGGGATCTTTTTAATCGTTTGGAGAAGCGCGTCAAGATGGTCAATGCCGACGCCGAGGGTAATGTCGATATCCCTGGTCAGGCGCGGTTCCCCGTAAAGAAGAACGGCCTGTCCGCCGATGATCATGTAAGGCAGGTTGCTTTCGTTCAGCATTGCGCCTAATCGGGCAAGGATTTTTTCAAACATGAATTCAGTATCCCCGCAATCCGGACATCAACATCGATGCCTTCCCATGGATCTGAGGGAGGCAGGACACCAAGGACAACCCCTTCCTTCCACATCGCTGTTAAAAGCTCAAAAGACTGCTCTGCAGGTCTCTTCGTTTCGCTTCTGATGAGGTCATCTTCGAATTTTCTCAATATGGATGCGTTCTTTATCATCTTTTATTTTATACCACAATTCTCCAGGCTTTGCCACCGATGGGTACTTTTTTATTTTTATAGGTTACTATCTCTCTCGGTGTGGTCAATTAGCCTCCCGGCTGGCAATACTGTATAAAGACGGCCAAACGGTTCAGGATAGTTCCGAATTCTCCGTAACTCTTGCGGATATGCAGGGCTCCGCCGATATGCCAGTCATAATCTGGGAACATAACACGGATAATTGAGATAGGTATTATTTCACCGGAATATCCGGATTATTGTGGTCGAGATTAGGGCAGATGCGTTTGTGCAGCAGCTTTCAATCCGTACTGTGTGAGAGCAATGAATGAAAATATTAAAGAGGTCGGTTATTGGCAACACCTACAATGTGTGAGTGGTATCGATATATCAATGCTCAGCCTTTCCGTTTGAAAGGTTGAATATCTTCACGTTCAAGATATTATCAGGTTTTCGCGCAACCCCCGACAGGCAAATCAATAAAGAACGTCGCCCCGCCCCGCTCGTTATTTTCCGACCAGATCCTGCCGTCGTGGTCATGAACGATGGAGTAAGCAACGGCCAGACCCAGACCCTTTCCCTTGTCGGGGCCTTTGGTATTGAAGAAGGGATCAACTGGTCCTGCGCATTCTCAAGCTCCCTGAATGCTTGTTTCAAGGCATTCTCCGTTTGCTTTCGTTTGGTGACATCCGACCAATACCGAACCGGCCCACGGGTTTACCCTCATTGTCGTAAATTGTCGTTACGTTAAACTCCACGGGAATCCTCTTCCCGTCTTTCCTGATCATATCCGCTTCATAGACAGGGATAGACTCCCCCTTCATGGCTCTTCTGAAATGATCTTTCACCGAATCCATACATTCAGGTGCAACAATCTGAGCAAAGGATGCCCCATTCAATTCGTTATGCGTATGACCCAGGGCTTTCTCGATCGTGGGGTTCATATAGGGCCTGGATTCTCATCTTATAGTAGTTTCAAAAACAGTCATTGAATTGGATGACCCCTTACCGTCCGAACTGGCTGACGAATTGAAAGAAAGAACCCGCGAGTGTCAAAGGGACGACCCACCCGTCTTTTTGACTTATTTATAATCTCCAGTCAGGGAGAATGCCGCCCAGTAATAAGGCACCCTGTACTTTGCGTTTTGAAGCAGGTACAACTGAGCCCGTTTCAGGGATTCCGCCTTTTCCATGGTTTTCAGGTTCTCGTAGAACTTCCCCATCAGGACGGCTGTCGCCTCGTCGTTCACATTCCACAAGCTTGCCACAACCGACGGGGAGCCCGCATATATAAACGCTCTTGGAATGCCCATCATCTCGTCACCCGCCCGAACACGGCTCATGCCGCTCTGGCAAGCGCTCAACACCACCAGGGAAACGTCAAGGTCGAGGTCGAATATCTCACTGGCTGTCAGTCTCCCATTGTCGCCGCCTGTGGGGCTCAAAAGCAAGGCGGAGTTGAACGGGCGGTTCGGATCAAATATTCCGTGGGTGGCAAGATGGATGGTATTATAGGAACCGCACCGGGACTGGAAGGCGCTCTTTGTAGCCTCCGCGCGAATCAGTAAGGCCGATTCCGGATAGAAGCTTCTGATCATTTTCACCTCATCAACGGCAAAGGGAATGTCCAGATCCTTGTTCTTCAGGTCGGGATTGCCTATGGCCAGTATCTTGCCGGTAAATGCCTTCCGTTTGTCTTTGCAAAACTTCAGGACTGTTGCGGAAGGAAGGTAGAAGAGCGTGTACTTCTCGATCAGATAATGCCTGCCGTCCGCCAATGCCGCAAAAGGCACGTAATGCAGGATGCCGTGAGGAATGATGCCCACCTTCTTTTTGTTAAGAGTGGGCGCGACCGATTTAATCAGAACATCATAGAGAGATAGCTGGGAATATTTTTCAACCTCACCCGAAATCCGCGACTCACCCTCCGGATACCCTTTGTCCACAATGGTCGCCATGTTTTGCCCATCCACCCGGACTTCCATGGTGTTGCTTGCCAAATCACCCTGGTCCGTCCTCAGGATCACCTGATGGGTACCGGGGGTGATCTTCCATTTTCCGGAGCGGCCGTAGACCATCTTTTCTTCTCCGCCCGGAACCTCTTTTTCCATTACGTCTTTCGTTACGTACGCCCAGTTCCCTGACCTCGTTTCCACCTCCTCGATAGAGAGAAAGAGGGGCAGGTTGTTCTTCGCATACACCCGGTAGGCAATCTCTTCACCATACCTGAATCGCTTCGGCGTAATCTCCAGCCGCACGCGGGACGCGGCCTTGAGAGATTCAGCCCTTTCAGGCCGTTCGCTCTGATCTTCAATCCGGGCGCGGAACTCGATGATCTTCTGGGCCAATACGAATATGGGGATGTCTATCCTTTTAAACGTTACCGTATCGGATGTGACGACCCACGCCGTTATCCCTTTTCTCGTCACATAGTATTCGACCAGGGCGGTATCATGATCCAGCATGGCCTGGATTTCTTTTGTGGAGAGCGTTTTCACCGTCGTCAGCGAGGCCAGTTCTATGTCCCGCTGTTCAATCTCTCTAGACAGACCATCCATCTTCTTGACAATTTGAACGCTTCTCTCCCGGGAAGGATCACCGGTAACTTTTTCATCCAGGCTCGCGAATTCCCGTTCTGCGGCCCTTTTCTCCGTCAGCAAACCCTGGGTGCGGGGATCTTTCGCCTTCAATTCCTTGCCGGATAGAAGGTCAACGAAGGACCTCGACCTCGCCCTTTCGGCATAAGCCAGGGCCTCACCCGCACGCCCGTCCTTCAGCAGGAGATCGATCATCCGGTCGTAGATCTCGTGCTGCTTCCCCATAAAGCTGACCTTGTGGGCCTCCCTGGTCATCCGGGCCCTGACACTTTCAAAATAGTCTATCATTGCCCCACAGGCCTTAATGGCCTCGGCGTTCATTCCGGCACGTTCATACGTACCCGTCAGTTCGTAGAGGGACTCCATTTTGGGAAGTTCCTCTTGAGAGCTTGCTCCCCACAGCACACCCGCTCCCGCTTCCCTGTGTTCATAGGCGCCTTTCAGGTAGGGAATGGCCTCCCGGTAACGGCCGAGCCTGCTGAGAGAACTCCCCGCGATGAGATGACTCTTGATATAGCCCACGCTGACACCCGCTTCCCGTTGTTCCATGATCCGCCGGGCGTCGCTTTCAAAGATCGCCTGCTTTGCCGTTTGACGGCCGTGCTCAAGCCACGCTCTCATGGCGGTCATCGCATTTAAACTGTATTCAAGGGCATCCGGATAAAAACCGTACCGGTACGAAAGATCCGCCGCCATGGGAAATTTGATGATGCCTATGGCAGCCCACTGCGCCGTTCCTTCGGGGGCTTCATAATATTCCGCGAATGATGCTTTTACATAGGCCTTGATGGATTCTCTAAGCCCTGACTGGTCGCCTCGCGCGGCCTGTTCCTCCATCCGCGCCATGAGGTCGCCGATCAATCTCGTTTTTTCTGCGGCCATCCGCTGAGCTTCCACTATCTGTTTCTGCCTCTCGTCAAACCTCGGAGAGGCCGGTTCACCCAATTTTTTCTCCAGATGGGCCTTCTGCTTTTCCATCATCTCTTTTTGCCTCAGAGCATGTTCTTTCTGTATCTCCTCCGCGGGCTTGACCTCCTTCGTCATCTTCTGCAGGTACAGCTCCGCCGTTTTTGCGTCGCCGATCGATTTGTATTCCGCCCACAGGTAGTTATAGACCGTGGATTTCTGCCGGTGATACCAATCTATCTTCGTCTTCCTCGGCCACTCGTCGCCATAAATTTCTTTCGCGTCTTCATTGATCTCGGGGTAAAAATACGCATCGGGATATTTTTCAGGTCCCAGCCTTTCTCCCTCTTCTATCAGCTTGAGAGAGCGCTCGGCATATTCGATGGCCCGGGAGTAATCCTTGAGATTCTGGTTATATATGTTGCTGACCCTTAAACCCTTTTCTATCTGCTGGGGACAGTTACCTTCCTTCTCGGCTTTCTGAATGACAGCCTTGTACTCTTCAATAAGCTCACTGTATTTCCCCTTGTTCATCATATCCTGATAATGGCTTTCCTGATCCGACCATGACTTCATCTTCATCGCCCGTCCCATGCTGACAATCTGAGTGGGCGTCACACAGCCGAAGATTAAGAAAGTAAAAAAGAGAAAGGCGATTCCTCGGTTTTTAATCAGGGCATGCATTGATTGTACCTCCTTATATCAATAAGAAATCAAAACCCCGCCTCATCGAAGAAACGGGGTTTCGGTGATCAGTCCATAGCACGCTCATATAGGGTTTAACTATATTAATCTTTAACGATCTGCATGCATTCTTAGCTATCACGATTTTCATTAGAAAGCTACTATGGAAAGGAAAATCGGATGGGTAATACTTTCAGTCAATATTGAATACCGTTTGAAACAAAGTATGTCTGAGAAAATTACCCGATGCTTTGTTTCAGGAAGACATGGAGCCCCCTTTATTCGTCGGAAAATTTTTTCTCCAATACACATGTTTCCACCCGTATTGAAGCTCTCCGCAGCAATCTGCGGAAAATCTTCGATTCTTAAGGAACAGCATTGTTCGGCATTTGCCAGCTTACCCCGCAGCAAGCCGTGGGGAATGCGCTCGCTACCGAATTCAATGTGCTACCCCGGAAATCCCGCTTGCGCCTTTGTATTTGCTATACGGGAAACGGAGAAATGCGTTATTGACAATCGGAGCGAGATTTTCTAACTGTTACAAATTTTGCAACAACTTAACTATCCGGAATTCCCGGATAGCTGGAATATCTTTATAGATGTGTTTCGCGTCTTCTGTGCCTTATTGCGTCATTAATGATCAGAAAACATCGTTTAATTTAAAAGTATACAAATTATTGCGTTAAAAGTCATTTAAGTTTTGATTAAACGCAAAAATTCATTCTAAAAGTAAAGCAGAAGATCACGAGGCATCAGCCCGTGGGTGATGAATGGCTGTGCAGTGTTCGTATATCTGAAAGGGGTGTTGTCCCTCAGAGGCAAGTGAAGCCCCACCCTGTGGGCGGGCAGCTTCACTGGTTTTATAAGGTCAGCAGAGAGTTTCAGAAATGTTATGGCGCAGCTTATCGAATCCTTCCCATAATTCTATGTGCTTTTCCGTTTCTCCTTTTGGAGGAGCCTGTATGTTTCATCGTAAATCCTGATACGCGGACCAACGGCGACAATTTGAAGCTCTCCGCAGGAAACTGCGGAGAAGCTTCGATTCTTAGGGAAAAGTCGTTCGTCATTCGCTCGCTTACCCCGCAGCAAGCTACGGGGAATGCGCTCGCTACCGAATTCAATCTCTTTTTTCGAGACGCGATAGATTATCCTCAATTTGCTAACCCGCATACTGCGTAATCCAGCCAATTCATCCCGCAGTATCTTGCCTGTGTGCAGCGCTTCCATGATTGCCTTGAGCCCGGCCTTGATTTTTTTCTTTAATTCCGGATGCATCCCACGAATCAAAGCGGCTATTTCTTCCGGCATCCTCAGTGTATGAAGGATTGGTTTCATAATTCGTCAAGGGTGAAGACTTGTGCCCGTTTTGCCTTCAATGATTTAAGCCCCTGGCTGATCTCCTTCATCAATGCTGCGTCTGAGCGTATATTGGCTGTTTCCTTGATGCTTTCATACTCATCAGGACTGATGATAATCGCCGCGGGCCGCCCGTTTTTTGTGATAACGATCTCCTCGTCGGTGGAACTTACCATGTCCACGATGGAACTGAATTTCATTTTTGCCTCGGATAATGAGAGTGTTTTCATAATCTGACTCCAATTTTAGTTAACCATAATTCTGGTCATAATTACCCACATTGATATGAATTTGTCAAGAGATAATAACGCAAAGCGTGCATCTTCCAGGGTAGTAATTATAATCAGTTGTAATCAGGGACAGGTTAATATTTTTTGCCAGCTTTAATGAAATGTGAACCCATCCCGATTAACCACGCACCGGTAATAATCGGAAGACTGAAGGTTCCGTGGACGATAGGCGGCGGGAGCGGGTATGGTACGTTGCGCTTGTGAAAACATTTTCCGCTTCTACGTCTTCACGTGGAGGATGGGCAGTCCCACGTGTTTGCGCTTCGTCTCACCGTACATGCGGGTTTGTTCTCTCACCGTTGGCGCTCCCCGCCTGCCTTTGCCGAAGACCTCTATGGGGTGCGAGCCGCCCAGGTGAAGGGTGTGCTTGCCGTACTTCCCGCTCAGGGTATCGGCCGCCTCATAGAGTTGCCTGATCTTTTCCGCTTTCACCGGATCTTCAAAGAGGGAGTACTGAACGGGGGTGTCGGGTACTAGGTCAATAAGGACAATGCCTGTGGACCGGTATATCTCCTTCTCCTCGTAGAGCTGGTCAAAAAGTTCCTGCAGAAGGGGGGAGAGTTCCAGGGGATACACGGAGGGACGTGTTAGCTTTGCTTCGCAGCCCGCCGTATCGAAATTATTTTTCTTCAGGAAGGGGACGATCTTCCGGGGGGCCAGGGTGTAACGCCTCGCCTTGATACAGGCGGATTCCAGATTTCTCAGGAGATGGGCGAAGAGGTATTCCCGGTTGGATGTCGGGGGTGAAAAGGTCTTCGTCTTGCTGATGGAGGCATAGGTGCTCTTCTCTTCCGGTGAAACAGGGTATACGGATTCACCCCGCAGCTCTCTCCATGTCTCCACCCCGGGCTTCGTGAAGCGTTCTTCCATGATGCGCTCCGGGAGCTTGGCAAATTCGAGGGCGGTCCTGACCTTCATTTTCTCCAGATAACTGGCTGTGGCGTGGCCTATGCCCCATATCTTCTCCACCGGCAGGTCCTTGAGATACCGGGCAATCAATCTTCCGGGAATGGCGGTAAAGCCGTCCGGCTTCTTATGCTTGGAAGCCACCTTGGCGAGCACCTTGGTGAGACTCAGTCCCGCCGATATGGTAATACCCAACTCCCTTTGAATCTCGCTTTTTATCCGGAGGGTGATGGTATCGTATGAGGCATGGTGCACCCTGCGCATGCCCGTGATGTCTGCAAAGGCCTCGTCGATGGAGTATTCTTCCACCTGGGGGGTGAAGCGTCTTATGATGTTGAACATCCGCCGGGAAAAGAGGCTGTAAGTCTCATAGTCGGATGGGAGGATGACAAGCTCCGGGCAGAGGGTTCTTGCCTCATGGAGGGGGACGCCGCGCTTGATCCCCAGCCTTTTTGCGGGATAGCTGGCGCAGGCGACAATCCCCCGTTCTCCCCCTGTGATGATGGGCTTGCCTTTAAGCTCAGGGTGAATGGCCTCCTCGCAGGATGTAAAGAAGGCGTCGCCATCGATATGGATAATGGCCTGGGGCCATGAATAAAGGCTGAAGAGGATTTCGCTCACAGGATAACCTCCGTTTTTCTTCCACAGAAGCAGATTAATAGAACTATCGTTCTATTGTCAAGAAGATTTTTTCGGAAGGAAGGAATGCACGAAAACTATTGTGAAATGGATTTGAGGGAGACGGACCTTTTCGCAGTAATCCTCATGCCCCCACGGGGGCGCCACGAAGCATGCAGATCGTCAATTTGTCGTTCCTGCGAAACTTGTCCCCGCAGGCTTTAAGCAGGGAATAGGCATCCTTAATAGAACTGGATTCCGTGTCAAGCACGGAATGACAATGGAGATAATTGTGTTCCCGCGAAGGCGATATCAGAAAATTGTTTTCTCCGGAGACCCCTCAATTTCGATGATGGATATGTCTCTGGCGTTGATCCTGAAATTATGTAAACCATTTACAACGTCATCGAGATAGGACTCATCGGCAAGGATAGTTGTAGAAGAAGTCGCCCATTTTTCAATGTCTCTGGACAGAAAATCAAAACATCCGCGAATCATTGATTCTGTTATTGCAGATACCGGCAAATGGCACCGACCGGCGGCGGGAAGATTAAAAGCAAAATCATTACAGAGAATATCATCCATCGTCTCTGACAGATGATACCCTGCCTGATAGAGCTTATCGTCAGTAAGTTCAGCCAATAGACCCATACCCAGAAGCAGAATCTTGGAGGCGGGAATACGCGGGGGGGAGGCAATCATAATTTTCTCCATGAATGCTGCGGCAATATGACCACGGGCGATCTCTCTGGAAATCATGCCGTTGAGGCGCCAGTCCACGAAGCCACAGTGACCTTTCGGGGGCCTATCATCGAGAAAGAAGCCCAAGGCCAGGCCTTCACGGCTTAAGGTATCCAGTGATTCTGTTGATATCTTGATTCTCATCTCTCACGAATAAACATTATAGTGGCCAAGTATACGGGAAAATTCCTCTTTGTGTCAAGAAAAGGATGCCAAAACGTTTTTCAATGCCGTTGACAGGGTTATGAAAAGAAGGTATTGTTGCTGCCAAAAAGACATACCTGTCGCATATCTAGTCTAAGAAGAGGTGCCTTTCTGTTTGACCGATTAATCAAGTTTGTTGCAACCGGTTTCGGCAGCGGGCTTGTCCCTTTTGCTCCGGGTACTGCCGGCACGATCGTCGGCATACCGATATATCTGGCCTTTTCCCGGTTGTCCTGGATCCTCTATTTTGTATTAGTAGTGGCCTTCACCTCACTCGCGTGTTATGTGTCCAATCAAGCTGAGAGGATGTTTGGCGAAAAGGACACATCTCGTATCGTTATCGACGAAATGGTCGGTTTTCAATGGACGATGTTCCTGGTTGCTCCGACAGTTTTGCATGTGTTTATTGGGTTCATCCTTTTCCGGTTATTCGATATTCTCAAGGTATTTCCCGCGGGCTATTTCCATAGGAGACTCCCCGGCGGCTATGGAGTCGTGATAGATGATGTTGTTGCAGGCATGTACGCCAACATCGCTTTCCTCCTTATCATTAAATTCTGGGGTATATAAAATCTCACATTGTATGGCAGAATGTTTTTTTAAAGACATGTTCATATGAAAGTCGGAGTATTGACCATTGGCAACGAATTAATCAGCGGGAAGACTCAGGATACAAATTCTTCCTTAATCGCCCGCCAGTTGCATGCACAGGGATGGCAGATATCGGTCATAATGTCCGTTCCTGATGATGAGGGTGCAATAAAGATAGGACTTAATCACATCATGTCCCTTTCTGATGCCGTGGTTGTCACAGGTGGACTCGGTCCCACGGCAGATGATATCACCACTTCCGCAATAGCAAGGGCTTTTGGTCTGGGAATTTACTCCGATCAGGCTGCCCTCAAACATATACGGGACAGATTTGAAAAATTTCATCTCAAATGGACGGCGAACAATGAGAAGCAGGCCCATGTTCCGGAAGGGGCGGAGACAATAAAAAATCCTGTGGGAATGGCCTGGGGGTACTCTCTGAAGAAAGATGGAAAGATAATAGCTGTCGTTCCCGGGGTACCGTCGGAAGTGAAAAGGATGATTCCCGACAGCATTATCCCTATCCTGAGGAAGGAATTTAAAGACGCAGCAGGACATGCGGAAAGCAGGACCATCAAATTATCCGGCATCACTGAGGCCAATGTGGATCAGGTTCTTGCTGATGTTGACTTCGGCAGGCTCGGGGTGAATATCGGTTTTTATCCGAATTTCCCGGAGATACAGATTGTCATCACGGCGATAGCCGCAACTGAAAAAGACGCAAGAGAAAGAATCACAGTTGCCGATGAGCGCGTATCAGAAAGGCTTCAGCAGTATATCTTCGCTTATGATCAGGATACCCTGGAAGGTATCGTTGCCGGGCTCCTGACAGATAAGAATCTGATCCTTGCTGTTGCCGAGTCGTGCACAGGTGGTCTGGTCACTGATCGCCTTACGGATGTGCCAGGCAGTTCGGCCTTTCTTGAAAGAGGTGTCATTGCCTACAGCAATGATTGCAAAGCCGACCTCCTGGGAGTGCCGCAAGACGTGCTGAAAGAAATTGGCGCCGTAAGCGAAAAGACCGCCGTTTTTATGGCAGAGGGCGTAAGAAAACTCGGGAGATGCAATCTGGGGCTTTCAACAACGGGGATTGCCGGCCCCACAGGCGGAACGGCAGAGAAGCCCGTGGGAACTGTTTTTATCGCTCTTTCAGATGGGACAAAAACTTTCTGCCGGCATCACACCTTCCGCTGGGACCGACGGAGAAACAAGACTATGATGTCCCAGGCGGCTCTCATGATGCTCAAGAGATACCTGACAGGCGAGCTTCAACATGAGCGATAATAAATCTATAAGGGCGTTTCTGGCTATTGACCCTCCCCAGGAGATATTTAATGAGATTATCAAGATTCAGGAGCGTTTAAGAAAGACCCTCCAGGGAGACATACGCTGGGTAAGACCGGAAGGCATCCATTTGACACTGAAATTTTTTGGCTATATTTATGATTCAGATGTTGCAAATATTTCCGATGTGGTCAAGAATAGTGTGGCAAACATGAAATCGCTTTTGCTGAATGTAAGAAACCTGGGAGCATTTCCGAGCGTGAACCGGCCCCGGGTTCTGTGGCTGGGAATAGATGGAGACACAGATGCACTGATCAACCTCCAGATGGAAATAGATGCGAGGCTTGTGGGTTACGGTTTTAAGAAAGAGGACAGGCCATTCAGACCGCATCTTACCCTTACGCGAATTAAAGAACCCAAGGGATTGATTGGACTTGCAGAAACTGTCAAAAAAAATGAGGATTACGTTGCGGGGAGCTTTTCTGTTAGTGGCCTTACGCTCTTTAAGAGTGATCTGAAACCGACAGGGGCGATTTACACGAAACTCGCCCACTTCCCTTTCCCCGGATGAGCAGGCGGCTTGAGGATTGGTATTAAGATTTATTTTTATTTTTTATGGAGGTGATTATGGGATCAGATATCGATAGAGAAAAGTCAGTCGAACTGGCTATCACACAGATCGAGAGGCAGTTTGGAAAAGGTTCCATTATGAGATTGGGGGGGAGTGAACACATATCTGATATTGCCGTAATTCCGACGGGATCACTGAGCCTTGATCTCGCCCTCGGCGTAGGGGGAGTCCCCCGGGGGAGGGTTGTAGAAATATATGGTCCCGAAGCCGGTGGCAAAACGACCCTGGCCCTCCATATTATCGCGGAAGCTCAGAAGAGAAATGGTCTCGCTGCCTTCATTGATGCAGAGCATGCCCTCGATGTAGCGTATGCGAAAAGAATCGGTGTGAATACGGACGATCTCCTGATTTCCCAACCGGATACAGGTGAGCAGGCCCTGGAGATTGCAGAGACGCTCGTGAGAAGCGGGGCATTGGATGTTCTCGTAATCGATTCCGTGGCTGCTTTAGTGCCCAAGGCGGAACTCGAGGGAGAGATGGGGGATGCCCAGATGGGGCTCCAGGCCCGGTTAATGTCGCAGGCGCTCCGCAAGCTCACAGGCAGCATCAGCAAATCCAAGACTACTGTGATCTTTATAAACCAGATCAGAATGAAAATAGGCGTTTTTTTCGGCAGCCCGGAAACCACAACAGGAGGCAATGCCCTCAAATTCTATTCTTCCATGCGCATCGACATCAGGAAAATGACATCCATTAAGATAGGGCAGGAGATCGTGGGATTCCGAACCAAGGTCAAGGTAGTCAAGAATAAGGTCGCCCCGCCATTCCGAGAAACAGAATTTGATATCATCTTTGGAGAGGGTATTTCGAGAGAGGGAGATATTATCGATCTTGGCGTAGAAAATGGCATTATCGAAAAAAGCGGTGCATGGTATTCCTATAAAGGCGACAGGCTCGGACAGGGAAGGGATAATTCACGTATCTTCCTCAAAGAGAATAAGGATCTTCTGAAGCAGCTCGAAGATGAAGTCCGGGGGAAGATAGGTCTCGCAGGCTAAGGGCCGGGGAAGGCATGATGAAGGAAGCCCCCCCTCATGAAAAAGCAAAGCAACGGGCATTTCGTCTCCTTGCCATGCGGGCAAGGAGTGAAAAAGAATTGCGGGCAAAATTAAGGGAAAAGGGATTCGACGAATCTGTAGTGGAGGAAGTCACAGCAAGGCTCCGGGAACTTAACTATCTCGATGATGAATCATTCGCCCGGCAGTGGGCACAGAATCTTGCGGTGAACAAGCTTTTTGGCAACAGAAGGATTGAAGCGAGTCTCATGGAAAAGGGGATTCCACAGCCGCTGATCAGACAGGTTCTGACCGAGGTGCGCGAAGAACTGACGGAGCAGGAGGCTGTCATTCTTTTGATCAGAAAAAAGGTGGACAATGGCGCCGGCAAAATGGATGATAGAGAAAAAAGGAGATTAGCCCAGAGCCTGATGGGAAAGGGTTTTCCGCCGGGCCTGGTTTTTGACATATTGAATAGATCAAAGGAGGGTTTACTGGATGAAGGGGAGTGAAATCAGGGAGAGGTTCTTAAAATACTTTGAGGAGAATGGACATACTGTTGTGCCGAGTTCATCGCTTATCCCCAAGGATGATCCTACGCTCCTTTTTACTAATTCGGGTATGGTTCAGTTTAAAAACTGCTTTCTGGCTTTAGAGGACCGTGGTTACACGAGGGCGACAAGCTCCCAGAAGTGCGTCCGGGCTGGTGGAAAGCACAATGACCTGGAAAACGTCGGTTATACGGCCCGCCATCACACCTTTTTTGAGATGCTGGGGAATTTTTCCTTTGGTGACTATTTCAAGAAGGAATCCATTTTCTGGGGATGGGATTTCCTCACGAAAGAGATGGGGCTTCCGAAGGAGAAACTCTGGATTACCATTTACAAGGATGACGATGAGGCCTTTGAGATCTGGAACAAGGATATGGGCGTTCTTGCCGAAAGGATTGTCCGTATGGGGATGGACAGTAACTTCTGGATGATGGGTGAAACCGGTCCGTGCGGTCCCTGCTCGGAAATAATTTATGACCAAGGACCGGAAGTTGGTTGCGGCAGGAAGGAGTGCAGCGTGCTCTGTGAATGCGATCGCCATCTTGAGATCTGGAACCATGTATTTACGCAATTCGATCGTGATAAACAGGGGAACTTTAATCCCCTGCCGAAACCGAATATCGATACGGGCATGGGACTTGAGCGCCTGGCAGCAGTGGTTCAGGGAGTAAAGAGCAACTACGACACAGATTTCTTTCAGGCCATTATCAGATCTGTGGAAAAGATAAGAGGGAAGAAATACGGCGCCAACGAGGAGGCTGATATTTCTACAAGGGTCATTGCCGACCATAGCCGGGCAGTAACCTTCTTGATAGGAGACGGCATTCTTCCCAGCAATGAGGGCAGAGGTTATGTCCTGCGCAGAATCCTGCGGAGAGCCGCCCGCCACGGCAAGCTCCTCGGTATAAACAAACCTTTCTTGCATGAGGTTGCCTCTGTGGTTGTAGACGCGATGAAGGATGTCTATGCCGATTTAATCGATAAAGAGGCATACATCAGGAAAGTCATTTTCAACGAGGAACAGCGCTTTATCGAGACCCTCGATGCCGGTTTGAAAATACTAAGTGATGAAGTATCAGCGCTTAAAAAAGCGGGAAAAACTATCGTTCCCGGAGACATTGTTTTCAAGCTCTACGACACCTTTGGTTTCCCCGTCGACCTGACGGCGGATATTGTGAAACGAGACCGCCTAACCCTCGACATGGAAGGGTTTGATAAGGCTATGGAGGTTCA
>Ga0315291_10003320_pt1 | contig 20848 bp, 19 predicted proteins | sample YL17G12_20_MG_FD_203070 | JGI IMG/M metagenome (GOLD analysis project Ga0315291, IMG submission 203070) | Sediment microbial communities from Yellowstone Lake, YNP, Wyoming, USA - YL17G12_20 | ecosystem: Environmental > Aquatic > Freshwater > Lake > Sediment | place: USA: Wyoming | collected...
GAAGTTATCGGGATTAACGCCGCCATTGCCCAGGACGCTCAAAATATCGGTTTTGCTCTGCCCATTAACCAGGCGAAAAAAGATATTGGCCAGGTATTGAAAACCGGCAAAATAACTTATCCGTTTTTGGGCGTGCGCTATACCCTGATTACCCCGGAACTTAAACAGAAAGACAATCTGGCGGTTGATTATGGCGCGTTGATTATCCGCGGTCAAAACCCTGACGAAGTGGCGATAACTCCGGGTAGCCCGGCGGACAAAGCGGGATTTCAGGAAAATGATATAATTTTAGAAGTGGATGGACAGAAGATTGACCAGGACCACACTCTGTCGCAAATTATTCAAAATCATCAAGTAGGTGACACGCTCACTTTGAAAGTTTTGTCCAAAGGGCAGGAGAAGGCGCTGAAAGTGGTTTTGGGAGAGCGCTAATTTTGATTTATCGAGGGCTGGCTGACCGTTTCGAAAAAACGCAGTCGGCTCAGCCACGGTAGCACATAGTTGTCTCCAGCCGCTGCTCGGCGCTCGCCGCGCTTTAATACCCTTAGAAGAAAATTTATTTATAGCGGGCGCGGCTGCCTGCCCGCCAATAACCAAAGTGAGTTGCTGATACTATAGAGTTTTTACTATTTAAGACACTTACTTTATAATATCACATAATCATTATTGGCTTTGGTAGGCGGGCGCGACGTTTTTCTCAACGGTCAGCCAGCCCTTATTCGTAATTAGTTTTAATTCGTAATTGGTAGGTTCATGCAGATAGACAAATTCACCATTAAAGCCCAGGAAGCGCTGCGCGACGCGCACAATTTAGCCAGCGAGCGCGGACAGACCCAGATTGACGTTTTACATCTGGCGCTGGCTTTGCTTTTGCAGGAAGGGGGACTGGTGGGAACGATTTTGGAAAAACTGGACGTTAACACAAATTTTTTGGAAACAGAATTGGAAAAAGAAATTGTTCGCCTACCGCGCATTTTGGGCGAAGTGCCCTTTGGCCAAGTGGCTTTGAGTCAGGATTTGGGTCGGCTGATCAATCAGGCCAGCAAGGAAGCCAAAAATCTAGATGATGAGTATGTTTCGGTTGAACATTTGCTATTGTCTATTTTTGAAATTGGCGGTCGCGCCAAGGATATTTTTAAGGCATTCGGCGTTGACAAAGGCAGTGTGGTGAGCGTTTTGGAAAGCGTCCGGGGCGGCCAGCACGTCAACGATATTGAACCGGAAAGCAAATATCAGGTTTTAGAAAAATATGCCCGCAACTTAACCAATCTGGCACGGCAGGAAAAACTGGACCCGGTGATTGGCCGCGACGAGGAAATCCGCCGGGTGATGCAGGTTTTGAATCGTCGCACCAAAAATAACCCGGTTTTAATCGGCGAGGCGGGCGTGGGCAAAACCGCCATTGTTGAGGGTTTGGCCCAGCGAATTGTGGCCGGTGACGTGCCCGAAGGCCTCAAAGCCAAAGAGTTGATTGCTCTGGATTTGGGTTCGCTGGTGGCCGGCACTAAATTCCGCGGCGAGTTTGAAGACAGAGTCAAGGCGGTGCTTAAAGAAGTTGACCGTTCAGCCGGCAAATACATTTTATTTATTGACGAACTCCATACTTTGGTCGGCGCGGGCGCGGCCGAGGGCGCCATTGACGCTTCCAATTTATTAAAGCCGGCTTTGGCGCGCGGCGAACTTCACGCCATTGGCGCCACCACGCTTAAAGAATACCAAAAATATATTGAAAAAGACCCGGCTTTGGCGCGCCGTTTTCAGCCAGTGCTGGTGGTTGAGCCCTCAATTGAAGACACTATCGCCATTTTGCGGGGCTTGAAAGAAAAATACGAGGTGCATCATGGCGTGCGCATTACCGACTCAGCCATTGTCGCCGCCGCCAATTTGAGCGCCCGTTATATTTCAGACAGATTTTTGCCCGATAAAGCGGTTGATTTAATTGACGAGGCCGCCTCGGCCCTGCGTTTGGAAATTGACAGTATGCCGGTCGAGCTTGACGCCCAAAAGCGCAGAATTATACAGCTGGAAATTGAAAAACAGGCCCTCAAAAAAGAAAAATCAAAAGAAGCGCGTTCACAATTGCACCAAGTTGAAAAGCAGCTAGCCAACTTAAAAGAGCAGTCGGCCGAAATGGAGTTGCGTTGGAAAAACGAGCACGAAATAATTGTTAAAATCAGCGAAGCCAAGAAAAAAATTGAGGCGTTGAAACAAGAGGCGGATATTGCCGAGCGGGAAGGCAGCTTGCAAAAAGTGGCTGAAATCAGGTACGGCCAGATTCCCGAACAGGAAAAAATCGTCAGAGCCGAGCAGAAAAAATTAGTTGAGGTGCAAAAAAATAAACCTTTGCTGAAAGAAGAAATTGAGGAACAGGATATCGCGCGCGTGGTGGCGCGCTGGACGGGGATACCAGTTCAGCGGATGCTGGAAGGCGAGATGGCCAAATTATCGCGCCTGGAAGAGGAACTGCACCAGCGCGTCATTGACCAGGAAGAAGCCATCGCTGCCGTGGCCAACGCGGTGCGGCGCTCCCGCGCCGGGGTGGCGGAAGAAAAACGACCCATTGGTTCTTTCATTTTTTCCGGACCGACAGGGGTTGGGAAGTGCGTCGCTCCTGATACAATTTTATTTACCAGCGAAGGCGTACTTCCAATAAAAATGTTTGTCCCTCCAAATTTGGAGAAAGACAAGAACCAAGCATTAAAATTAGAACTTTATGGAAAAGAAGGGCCGGTTTTGACTTCCCAGATTTACAATGGCGGCGAAAAGTCAACCTTAAGAATAGAGACTACTTTTGGATACGAAATAGAAGGTTCGCTGGTCCATCCTGTTTTGACTGTTGATCAAAAAGGAGAATTAGTTTTTAAAAAACTTCAACAAATTAAAAAAGGGGATTATGTGGTGCTTCAACGAAATCAGCAATACTTCGGAAAGAGCAGAGAAATAAAGTTCAATTTTAAAAAATCGCCCTATGATTATTGCTCAAAGTCAATAAAAATTCCCACAACTCTATCAAGAGAATTAGCGAGATTTCTCGGTTATCTGATAGGCGAAGGCGATACCACTCGCATTACCAAAAAAGGCAATAAGGAAATAAGATTTTCCAACTTAGAGAAATTTATCATTGAAGATGTAAAGAGCATTCTTAAAAATATTTTTGATTTGGAATTGTTTCATTATCGGAGTGATAAACCGCAGGATTATCGCATTCATAGTGTTCAACTCTGCCAATTTTTGGAGAGTATCGGGATTGGACCCCAAAAATCAGACGCTAAAGACATACCAGAAATAATTCTTCGGGCGCCTAAAGAATTTATTGTTGAGTATTTGAAGGGCTATTTCGAGGCAGACGGGAGTCCGATACCGTCAGCCCATAGAATTGAGGTCACTACTTCTTCCAGAAATATGGCAAAACAACTTCATATTCTTCTGCTAAATTTCGGTATAGTTTCAAATCTTCGAGAGACCTTTAATAAAAAAACCGGTAAATTTTATTTCCGCCTTGAGATTTTTGGAGAAAATATCGCAATCTTTTCCAGAAAAATTGGTTTTTTGACCAAAAATAAAAAAGCTCGGCTACAACTTTTGATGGATAAAAAAAGAAACCCCAATATTGATATAATTCCCCATCTCAAAGGAAAATTAGTCCAATTAAAAGAACGTTATTTTGAAGGAGGATATCATTATCATCCTGATTTTCACAGTGATTATTTAGAGAATTGGTATTCTCGAAATATTAGTTACGCGACACTCGGTTTAATTCTAAAAGAGCATCGAGTCATAGAAGATACTTTTCAGTTTTCTGTTTTAAAAAATATATTTGAGCAACACTATCTCTATTTGCCGGTTACTCAAATCACTGAGGGAAAATCCCAGGTTTATGATTTTGTTGTACCGGAAACGCACTCTTTTTTTGGGAACGGGTTTATAAATCACAATACCGAACTGGCCAAAGCCCTGGCTGAATTTATGTTTAATGACGAAAATGCCATCGTGCGGCTGGATATGTCCGAATACATGGAAAAACACGCGGTGGCGCGCATGATTGGTTCTCCTCCCGGCTACGTCGGTTTTGAAGAGGGCGGACAGTTAACCGAAGCCATCAGGCGGCGGCCCTATAGCGTGGTCTTATTTGATGAAATTGAAAAAGCTCATCCGGAGGTCTTTAATATCATGCTGCAGATTTTGGATGACGGCCGCTTAACCGACGGCAAGGGCCGGGCAGTTAATTTTAAAAACACCATTATCATTATGACTTCCAACATCGGCAACGAAATTGCCCGGCGCTATACCCTGGGTTTTTCCGACAACGCCGCCAAAAGCGAACAGCAGGAGATGAAGGAAAAAATTTTGGAGGCGCTGAAAAATAATTTCAAGCCGGAGTTTTTAAATCGGGTGGACGAAATTATTGTCTTTGACAGTTTGTCTAAAGAAAATCTGGCAGCCATTGTGGAGCTGCAATTGGAACAGGTTCAAAAACGCCTGGTCGCCAAAAAAATCAAAATCAAAGTGACGCCCGGCGCCAAGAAGTTTTTAGTTGATAAGGGCTACGACTCGATTTATGGCGCCCGGCCCCTGAAGCGTTTGATTCAGCAGGTGATTTTGGATGAAGTTGCCAAAGAAATCGTGGCTGGTCGCATCAAAGAAGGCGACAGTGTTTCCATTGAAGCGGATGAGAAGGGGATTGTGATTAAAAAATGAAATAAAAGATAAGGCAAAAATAAAAACACCCAACCGGGTGTTTTTATTTTTGCCTTCGGCGCTTGTGGATGATTTGATTGATAAAAAAGAGGGGGGTGCTATGATTAAATAAAGTATAGTTTAGATAATATACCGGGGCATAATCGAATCTTTTAGCAGCCGATTTGCTTAATAACCAAGCAAATTTAGCGGCTGGAATTTAAAAAAATGAACAAGAAGTTACTTCTATTAATAATTAGCCTTACCATTGGGTTCAGTTTTTTCATGGCATCCGACGCGCCATTTAGCATGGTGGCGGCAGCCACCACCCCTTCCATCACTATTCTTTTGCCCAATGGTGGGGAACAAATTAGTCAAGGACAGACATCTACCATTCAGTGGTCGATGTCTGGTACCAATACAAACGATTCAGTTACTATTGATTTAATTTATCCCGATGGAAGATTTCTCTACACAATATATTATACTGATAGATTGAATACGACATCTTATAATTGGGATAGAACATCCGCAATTCAGTTAGGGCAGTATAAAATTAGAATAACTGTTTACGACCCTATAACCGCTGTAACGATTTCCGATACCAGCGATGCGCCATTTAGCATTGTGGCGGCCCCTGCCATCCAAGTGCTTTCGCCAAATAATGGAGACATATGGCAAATTGGTCAGACCTATACAGTTCGGTGGTTTTCATCATTAAAAGTATCTGGTGGAACAGTTCATTTGATTGGTACTATTAATGGAGTAGCGGTGGATAAATATTTGGGCTCTAGCGAGAGTAATAGTTTTAATTACACTGTTCCTTCTTCAATTTCTCCTGGAAATTGGACCTTGTGGGTTTGTGGAGAACTGGATTGCGCTGATAAAGATAGCGGTTTTGGGGATAGTAGACAAATTATTATTACTGCTGCCACTATTCCCATCCCTCAACCTACCATCACCGTGCTTTCGCCCAACGGCGGAGAAACGTGGCAGATTCCTTTGTTTCCCAATATCAAAAATTATGATATTACTTGGAAATCATCAAATGTGGATGCCGCTAATATCTATTTGAAATTTCCTGATGGCACCACTTGTTTTATAGCCAGTGTTGTTCCTGCTGCGGTAGGTAAATACGAAATGCCATTACAATATAACATGCCATTGCCATGTTCTGGCACAACTCGAACAATTGTACCGGGGAACTATCAAATAGCAATTTGGGGCGACAAAACAGCATATGATTCCAGCGACGCGACGTTTTCCATTGCGGCAGCCTGTCTGCCCGACGGCACTCTCATTAAAACGCCAGAAGACCCCAAGGTTTATCTGATTATTGATTGTCAGAAACAATGGATTAAAACCCAAACAGAATTTAAACAAGCGGGCTTTCAGTGGTTTGATGTCAAAGAAGTTAATTCAGCAGTGGTCCAGTCCTACGCTGATTATCTGCAGGCGACCGCCAATCTGCTGCGCGTTACTGGTCAGGATAAGGTCTATCAGGTGATTAACGGTAAAGTACTTTGGATTCCCTCTGCCGCTGCCTTTAGCAATTTAGGGCTGAATTGGGATGATATGGAAGTCGTGAGTTCCGCCATTCTTAATCAATATCCCCGAGCCAAATTGCTTCAGGTCGCCGGCGACTCCAAGGTTTATTATATTACCGAGTCCGGCTTAAAACGACACATTCCTAACGAGCAGGTTTTCAGCTCTTACAATAATAACTGGCCAGACATTGTGAAGGTGGCGCCCAGCGTACTTAATGTCTTTCCTGATAATAATTTAATTCAAGGTCAGACCGATACCAAAGTATACAAATTGGAAAACGGCCAGAAGCATTGGATAAAAACCCCCGATGCTTTTAATCGTTTAAACCTGGATTGGACAAAAATAGCGTCGGTCAACAGCACCGAGCTGGCTGCTTATCCAGAAGGAGCGCCGATAGAATAATAAGGTGGCTGCGATCAGGCAAACTAAAAATCCTGTTCAGACAGGATTTTTAGTTTGCCTTCGGCTGGCTGTTTTCTTGATATTTTGGTGTATTTGGGCTATGATAAAATTAAACGATATGTCTGCCGAATGTGAAAAAAATTATAAAAAAATATTTGCTTTCTGGGCCTTGGTTTTTTTGGTCGGCGGAATTGCCGGCATTATTTTTGGACAGCTGATTGTTCCCTGGCTGACCAATTTTCGGCCGTTCAGCGCCATCGGCTGGCTTGGTTATATCAAAAACGGGACAACTATTATCAACCGAACCGAAAAAATTTATCTGACCCAGGATTTGGCCTATCAAGAGGCGATTGACCGCGTGGTCAATTCGGTGGTGGCGGTCAGGGCCGAGCTCAATAAAAAAGTTTTGGCCGAGACCTCCGGTTTTATTTTAACCAGCGACGGCCTGATAGTCACGGCCAATTCGGTTGTGCCCAAAGCGACCGGTCAAATTTTAGTTGTCAGAGACAATAAAGAAAGCGAGGCCCAGTTACTCGGACAGGACAAAGAAAACGGTTTGGCGCTTCTTAAGCTCAGCGAAACCAACTTGCCGGTGGTCAATTTTGGCGACTCTGCTAATCTGAAATTGGGGGAAATGGTTTTTTTGGTGGGGGCGGGAACTGCCAATGAAACTTTTAGTAAATTCGCCAATGTCGGTTTTATTAAAACACTTGAGCCATTGACTTTGACCATTTCGGAGTCGCCATCAGCCAGCGGCAGCCCGCTGATTAATATTAAAGGCGAGGTTTTGGGGCTAAATTTAGTTGACAAGGAAGGGAAAATTAAAGTAGTATTGATTGAGAGAGTGAGAGAACTATTGAAGTAGAATGAAATTAACTTTCCCCGCGCCTCCGTGCGCGGGGGCATTCCGAATTGTTTGGTGAGTGGATCGTTTGGTTAATTTCCATCATAATCGGATAGCGCGATAGAGTCGGTTGGGAAATCCCCGCCGCTCCGTCGGCGGGGTAGTTTAATTCTGTTGTTCTTTTTTGCAAAGGAGGGGAAAATGGATATTAAGATTGAGTTGTGTCGCGATGGTTTTAGCTGCGTCCACTACGAGATTGAGGAAATCTGCAAAAAAATTAATGACCTCTCAATGGTCAGGGACGAAGCGATTGAGAAGTTGGAGGAGATGCTGGTTAGAATTAGAGAATTGGTCCCCAGGCTTGAAAATCTGGTCGTTCCAGCCCTGCTTAAAGGAAAACCGCTTCCTTGTCGTCAGCCCTATAGTATTTCTTGGGGCCGCTACTGCTACGACCGCGGCCTGGAGAAATTAGAAGAAGCCAAGCAGGAGAAATTGAGACGGGAAACGGCGAAAGCAAAGAAGAAATACGTGGGCTTAAAAACCCACGCCTTTTTTGTTTTTCTTTAAACATTTTTATACGATCGTGTAAAAATGTTAGATGCCGTTAGACTTGCTCGTTCTGTTATTTTTAGATAAAATGAAGACGCCTTTATGATTGACGGCGTAATAATAAAAAATCTGCAAAAAAATGAAGACGCGCGCGGCTGGCCCCGCCCATCTTTATTTATTAAGTCATCAATTAGATGCAAAATGATATGGAAGGAGTTATTATAAAAAAAATTATTAAGTTTGAAGATGGGCGGGGCTGGCTGGCTGAAGTTTGGCGCAGCGACGAGATGAATTATCAGCCGGTAATGAGTTATGTGAGCGCGACCAAGCCCGGCGTAATCCGCGGGCCGCACGAACATGTTCATCAGTCCGACTGCTTTATTTTTTTAGGTCCGGGAAATTTTGAATTGTATTTGTGGGACGCTCGGCCGGGGAGCAAAACCAGCGGGCAATATGAAAAAATGAAGATGGGCGAAAAAAATCCGGTTTTTGTTTTAGTGCCGCCGGGCATAGTGCACGGTTACAAAAACATTTCCAACCAAGACGCCTTCTGCATCAATTTGCCGGATAAACTTTACAAAGGCAAAGGCAAAAAAGAAGAAGCGGACGAGGTTCGCTGGGAAGGCAAAGCAGATTCGCCGTATAAAATCATGTAGCCACTTTTTGGCAGCAAAAAGTGGCGCAAAAACTGCGCGCGGGCATAAAGTTTTGATAAAATTGGGCTCGCCTCGCTAAATTTGCTATCCATAACGCCCCAAGCTGACGCTTGGGGCTCCACCACATCACGCAAATTTTACGCTCGGCTCGCCGCAATTTTATAACAAAACTTTTGCCATGCGCGAAAATAATTTAATTTTATATTAAAATTTAATTATGCGTAAAAGAAAAGACTATTATGAAAAAAGACAATTTTTTAGGACAAATAATCTACCCTGTCCTTGTTATCTATATTCTATATTTAGCGCTTCAATACTTTACTAATCGTACAAATTTTTGGCGATGGGTTTTTTATGGAATCGCGGTAATTATAGCTTTTGTTGGAGTTATATTTTTATGGAGAGGAATTAGAAATTGTTTAAATCAGAGACATTCTAATAAGGTTTTATCCAAATTAAGAAGTGCTGGGCAAGAAGAATATCTAAAAAATTTTATAAGCCGATTCGGTTTAGAGAATACAAATAGAGAAGGGTGGACATTTAGAAATTATAAATTTGATTGGGACAGAATCAACGATCTAAAAAAATATTAAAAGAAAAAGAAATTATTTCAAAAGAGAAAGATATTTTTCGTCTTCTTAAATTTTATATCCAAGATAAAGAGGAGCAATTTACACGAGTAAGCATACACAAAGAGCCGCAAAAATTAGCCAATTTGACTGGCGTTGAATTTGAAAAATTACTTTATCGTCTTTTTGAAGCGATGAAATATAAAGTAGAGTTAATCGGTAAATCTGGAGATCAAGGAGGAGACCTGATTGCGGATAAGGACGGAGGAAGAATTTTAATACAAGCAAAATGTTATCGAGATTGGTCAACGGGCAATTTCGCGATTCAACAGGTTGTTGGCGCAATGAAATATTATGATTGTAGTAAGGCAATGGTGATTACAACTTCGTATTTTACACCTCAAGCTACCGCTTTAGCTAAAAGCAATAATGTAGAACTTATTCCCAGAGAACAATTGCAACAATTACTCCTGAATTTTCTGGGCGAAAGTTGGGGTTAGTAGAATTAAAAAGAGCGCCTTAAATTGAAGTGACCAGAGAACAGACATTTCAATATTCTTGAGAATATTGAAATTAAAATTTATGAAAAAAATACTTATCACCGGCGGCGCGGGTTTCATGGGAAGCAATTTTATTAAGTATATTTTAAAAAACCACCCTGATTGGCAGGTGGTGAATTTGGATAAATTGACTTATGCGGGGAATTTGGAAAATTTGAAAGAAATAGGGGATAGCGCAAATTATAAATTTTTGAAAGGGGATATAGCGAAGGCGGCTGACGTGGAAAAAGCCATTGGGGAAGGCGTGGACGCGATAATAAATTACGCGGCCGAAACTCATGTGGACCGCTCAATTTTGGAGCCGGACGCTTTCATTAAAACCGATATCTTGGGCACCTATACCCTACTGGAAGCGGCGAGAGCGCATAATGTCGCACAATATATACAGATTTCAAGTGACGAAGTTTACGGATCAATTGAACGGGGGTCATTCACCGAAGCCAGTCCGTTTGCGCCCAACAGCCCTTACGCCGCTTCCAAGGCCTCGGCCGACCTGCTCTGCCGCGCCTATTTTCAAACTTATAATTTGCCGGTTATTATTACTCATTCCTGCAATTTTTTTGGACCCTATCAATATCCGGAAAAATTGATTCCTTTATTTATCACAAATTTGCTGGAAAATAAAAAAGTTCCGGTTTATGGCGACGGCCGTCAAACGCGCGAGTGGATTTTCACGGAGGATTTCTGCCGGGCAGTGGAACTTTTAATGGAGAAGGGGCAGGCGGGCGAAACTTATAACATCGGCACCGGCGATGAAAAACAAAACATTGAAACCACCAGGTTTATTTTAAAAGAACTCGGCCTGGACGAAAAAATGATTGAATATGTCAAAGACCGGCCGGGACACGATTTCAGATATTCGTTAAATTGTGAAAAAATTAAAAAACTGGGTTGGCAGCCGCGGGTGAACTGGTCAGAGGGATTGAGTCGCACAATAAAATGGTATAGAGAGAACGGGGATTGGTGGCAGAAAATTAAGTCTGGCGAATATTTGGAGTATTATAAAAAACAGTATGTCTTGCGCGATTAGTTTATGAAAATACTTTTGGGATTGCTTACTTCTCCCGGTTCGAATTGGCAAGCAAAAATTCAAGAAATTCGCGAACTAAACTTAAAAGAAGTTGCCGTCTTTTTAACTTGGCTCCCGATAGAACAGCGGAAAGAGTTTTATAAATTACTTAAAACTACCGGAATTGCTTCTATTCCTTTAGTGCATCTTCGGACCAAAGACGGCGTGGATACCGAGCCTTGGGAGCTCGATTTTTTTGTTCAAAATTTCGGAACAAAAGCTTTCAACGTCTACCCCGACAATAATGGCTATGCCATAATCAGAAATAATCCGGAATATCAGCCGATGATTTTTGTGGAAAATCTATGGGGTCCGGAACTCATGAAAAATTTTACCTCGGAATATTTTGAAAAAAACCAGACCGGCGGAATTTGTCTTGATTTTTCCCATTTAGAAACGAACAGGATTCTTTTTTCCGAACAATACGGTCAAACGATTCAGATGCTTAAAAAATATCCGATTGGCTGTAATCATATCAGCGGCATAAGAAATAATATTTTTTTCAGACTTTTGGGTTCGGGCCGCGGGATTTCAATACATAAAACAAAAAAATTATCCCACTTCGATTATTTAAAAAATTTCCCTCGCAATTATTTTTCACCGATAATTTCCCTGGAATTAAAAAACTCATTCCGCGAACAATTGGAAATAAAAAGATATATAGAAGGTTTTATTAATTAGGTTTTCCGTATCTGGGAATGCGGGCTTGTCGTGATGTCCGCCTTCTTATTTTGACAAAACAAATTCAAAAAGTTAGATTAAGATAAACTGCAGTTATTTTAAAATAAGGGGGGTGATTAGTTTGATAACATTATCTAACGGTCATAGTTTAGAGTACGTGGCGGCCAGCGGTGCGCTGGGTTATGACGGAAAAGGCTGGTTTTGGGAGCGATGGCTGGTGCGGCTGGGAATTATCAATCCACTAGTTTTTACGGTCGTGACCAAAACGCTCACGCGTTGGCCTCGGCAAGGAAATTTCCGGTGGTGGAACCCCTTCAGGGTTATTGCCATTAGGTGGAATTATATTGTCAATGCTGTTGGTTTAAAAAACAAGGGCGTTGAGTGGTGGTGTAAAAAAATCGGCCCAAAGGTGAATAGATTGAAAATCGCCCTCGTGGTCTCGATCTATTCAGAAAGTATTTCTGAACTCGTCGAAATGGCAAAGATGCTCAATCCTTTTGACCTGGTTGGGATTGAGTTAAATCTTTCCTGCCCCAGTGTCAGAAAAATGCCTGATGCTGGCTTTATTGTCGCTGCTTGCCGGGAAGTCAAAAAAGTTTCCCGGCATCCGCTCTTTGCTAAACTTTCGGTTGCACAAGATTATAAGCAGTTCATCCGGGAGTTGGAACGGATAGGGGTTGAGGCTATTAACATTAACAGCGTGCCATGGGAGGTAATTTTCCCGAAGAAAAAAAGTCCGCTGGCTCGTTTTGGCGGAGGAGGAGTTTCCGGCAAAGTTACCCAGCCGATCGTCTGGCCATTTATTATGGATATTGTCCGCCAAACCAGAATTCCGGTAATCGGTTCGGCCATCTGGGACTATGGAGACATGGCGGCTGTCCGTCGGATGGGAGCGAAAGCAGTCAGTTTCGGTTCGGTTTTTATGCCCTATCCTTGGCGGCCAGCCAGTTTTGTCAAAAAAGAAATGGAGAAAAAAAAGTAAGTCGGGCGGCGGGCGTAGAAAATACCCCGCCTTTTTATTTTGACAAATTTTTATCAAAAAGTTAAATTACAGACATAAGTATAATCAATATGAATGTTCTTGAAGCCAGAAATTTAACCAAGAAATTCAAAAATTTTGTCGCGGTTGACGATATTTCCTTCGTCCTAAAAGAAGGCGAGATTTTGGGATTGCTGGGACGCAACGGCGCCGGCAAAACCACGACCATTCAGATGCTGCTGGGCGTTTTGACGCCGACCAGCGGCGATGTTTTTTATTTTGGCAAAAATCTAAAAGACAATCGTGAGGAAATTCTTGAGCGCGTAAATTTTGCTTCGCCCTACACCAATTTGCCGCTTGACTTGACGGTGAAAGAAAATTTAACAGTCATTTCCTATCTTTATAAAATAAAAAATCGGAAAAAAAGAATTGATAAAATCGTGGAAATTTTTCAGCTGGAAGAAATTTTCAAGCAGCAGGTGAAAGAAATCTCGGCCGGTCAGCAGACCAAAGTCAATTTGGCCAAGGCCTTCCTCAATTTTCCGTCGGTTTTGCTGCTGGACGAACCGACGGCGTCGCTTGATCCGGAAGTGGCCGAGTATATCCGCGGCGTTTTGATTGACGAATGCCAGGAATTCAATGTTTCGATGATATTCACTTCCCATAATATGGCCGAAGTTGAAGAAGTCTGCGACCGGATAATTTTCATTGACGAAGGCCGGATCGTCGCCGAAGGCGAACCGTCAAGTTTGGCCAGTTCAATTAATATCAGCCATTTGCGATTGAGGATTGAAAATAAATTTCAGGAAATCGTGCCGCTGTGCGCGGCGGCGCGATTTCCCTGCCGACCGGAGAATCCCTATATCACCGTTGATTTGTCGGAAAAAGATATTCCGATTTTTTTGAAAGAATTAATGGACCGAGGCATCAATTATAACGAAATCAGTATTGAAAAACCGACGCTGGAAGATTATTTTTTGCAAGTAACAAAAAAATATGAGCGCGCATAGAATTTTTGGCGTAATTTTAAGATATCTTTATTTGACCCGCCGCAGTTGGGATCGGATTTTCGATTTGTTTTATTGGCCGGTGATTGACCTTTTGCTTTGGGGCTTGACGGCCTATTTTATCGCGCAATTTGCTCCCAATTCCCGCGTGCTGTTGATCATTGTTTCGGGCGTGGTTCTTTGGCTGATAATCTGGCGCGGGCAAAACGATATCGGCATCAGTTTGCTGGAGGATTTATGGAATAAAAATATGATTAATCTTTTCGTTTCGCCTCTGACATTTGCCGAATGGATTGTATCGTTTCTGATTCTCGGCACAGTCAAAATATTTATCAGTTTTCCCTTCGCCGCCTTGATCGCTTATATTTTATACAGAATAAATATTTTCTCTTACGGCTTGTATCTTTTCCCTTTTGCCGTTTTGCTTTTATTCACCGGTTGGTGGGTTGGTTTTTTTGTGAATGGATTAATTTTGAGATTTGGCACGAAAATTCAGGTTATCGCTTGGTCGCTCGTCATGGTGATTGCTCCTTTTTCGGCGGTTTATTATCCTTTGTCTATTTTGCCCGTTTGGGTTCAAAAAATCGCTTTGATTTTGCCGACAACTTATGTTTTTGAAGGCGCCAGGCAGGTGATAAGTACGGGGATTTTAGATCTTAACAAAATATATATCAGCTTTTTGTTAAGCGTTTTTTATCTGGCCTTATCAATCATTTTTTTAAAAAGAAGTTTTAAGAAAACGCTGGATAAGGGGCTTGTTAAGTTGTTTTAATAAGAAAATAGTTCTTCGTGTTCCAAATCTACCGCAAGGAGGAAGGAGAAATGGAAAAAAAAGACAGGATGAAGTATTATTGCGTACCAATTGGAAAGTCGCATCTGAAAATTTACGAAGGAGGGGCCGGGGGATTCATCGATTTCTCCACCCCTGAGTTTCAGGAATTTGCGAAAGAGAAACGGATAGTCGCCGGCACCCGCATCCTCGTGCAGAGGACGAACTACAATGATATCCGGCATGTGTATATCTTTTTGTCCCAATAAACGGGGACTGCCAATGGCCCAGAATTTCTCTGGGCCATACTTTTTTATTTATACGGATTCTGTATAATTGAATTGTGAAGAAAGTTTTAATCATCGGCGCCAAAGGGATGCTGGGCCGGGAATTGGTCCGGGTTTTTTCGGCTGACAAACCCCCACACCTAAATAGGTGTGGGGGTGAAATTTTTGGTTGGGACAAGGGAGAAATTGATATAACTGATGAGGCGCAAGTAAAAGAAAAAATCGGTGGACTGAAGCCGGAAATAATTATCAACGCAGCCGCTTATAACGCCGTGGACAAAGCGGAAGAGCCGGCGGAATTTGCCAAGGCAAAAAAACTTAACAGTCTGGCGCCAAGGTTTTTGGCGCAAATCGCCAAAAACCTTGGCGCGATTTTCGTCCATTATTCCACTGATTATATTTTTGACGGCGCTCAGCGCGAAGGATACAAAGAAAATGATGAGCCCTCCCCTATTAATAATTATGGCCGGTCAAAATTAATGGGCGAACAAGCGGCGCAAAAAGTCGGCAATAAATTTTATATTATCCGTCTGCAAAAACTTTTCGGTCAGCCTTCGCCAAGGCTTCGGCTGGCAAGCCAGCCGGCTCAAGGTCTAGCGCCCAAAAAAAGTTTTTTTGAGACGATGCTGGCGTTAAGCGAAAAGCAAAAAACAATTAAGGCGGTTGACGATGAATTGGCGAATTTTACCTACGCGCCCGATTTAGCCGAGCGCACCAAATATATCATAGAAAATGATTTGCCGGTTGGCATTTATCACATTACCAACGAAGGCGCGCCGGTTACCTGGTTTGGCGCGGCCAAAATTTTATTTGACTTGGCGGGTAAAAAAGATGTAAAGTTAATTCCGGTCTCGGCCGAGCGATTTCCGCGGCCGGCGCCAAGACCAAAATTTTCAATATTAGTAAATACGAAATTGCCGCCTCTCCGGCCCTGGCCAGAGGCGCTGAAGGAATTTCTGAAAAGCAGTTCGTAGTTTACGTAATTCAATTCACTTAAAAAGGAGGGGAAAATGTGGAGATGGGTGAGGAAAATTGGAGAATGGATTTTGTTCTTTTTGTTGATGGTTTTTTGGCCGGTAGTGCCATTTACGCAATACCGGGTTAGTAAGAAAGAAAAAGATAGCGATCCGAGGAGGTTTGCTTTATACACCCTGGCTGGTTGCTTCAGTCTGGCAGCCATGGCTGTTTTTTGGAGGAGCCCGGCATTTTTTCTCTTTCTTGTGATATATTTCGTTTGCGAGATGTCCTTTTGGCGGTATTTCCGCCACTGGGAGAAAAAAGTGGCATCCTAAACGCAAACAAAAATTTTATGAGCCTGCTTTGCCTTAAGGCAAAGCAGGCTCGTTTATTATATATATTTTATCCCGCACCTTTTTTAAAGACCCCACCCCTCTGAGCGGGACGAGCAAAAGGTGCGGGATTTATTGACCAACCCCCCGTTTTAGTATTAGAATAAAAGCAAATATAAAAAAATATGTTTGAGGGCCAAAATGTTTTGCGGAGGGCTCTTAATTTAACTTTGGCGATTTATCGGATAACCGAGAGATTCCCCCAGGGCGAAGTTTTAATTTCGCAGTTGCGAGGGTTAGGGAACGAGATAGCGGGTGATGCGGCAGGGGTAGAAGTCAGAAATTTAGCCAAAAAAATTGACCGCCTGTTAGTTTATTTTCAAATCGCGCAGCAACAGGATTGGGTAAAATCCCTGAATTGGCTGATTTTAGCCAGAGAGTATAAATTATTGGGGCAGGAAGCCGGTTTGGCCGGTTCGGTTGGCGCGGAGGGGGATTTGAAAAACGAGCAGGCGGCAGAACCGAGAGACAAAGAGTTTGTGTCGCACAATATCTGGAAGGCAAAAAAACCGATGGTCAAAAAGCGGGCCCAATCCGTCGACCTTTCATCCCGGCAGAAAAGAATCCTGCAAGAACTGAAAAGCGGCACCCCGCTTAAAACTTCCCAATTAGTCCCCCTTTTTGCCGGTCAGATTTCGGAGCGGACGCTGAGGAATGACTTGCAGAAGTTGTTGATTAGGGGCTTGATTCGGAAAAACGGCTCCAAAAAAACAGCAGTGTATTTGGTCAGATAAATTTTATCCCGCACCTTTTTTGAGGACCCCATCCCGCTCAGCGGGGCGAGTAAAAGGTACGGGATTTACAGGCAAATAACGGCAATTTATCGGTAAGGTCCGATTGCCGATAAAATTTATTTCCTTGCCGATAAATTGCCGATAAACCCCCACACCTAATCAGAATAATGAATTACGCCCGCTGCGGCGGGCGTAATTCATAAGACAGGTAGAGAAAAATATATTTTGTAAAATTCAAAATTTGTAAAATAGTTATCGATATTTTTCACCAACAATTCCGATTAGGTGTGGGGGTAAAATTAATGATTAAAAAAGGCATAATTTTAGCTGGCGGAACAGCCACCCGGTTGTTTCCTTTAACCGCCACCACTTCCAAACAGCTCTTGCCGGTTTACGACCGCCAGATGATTTTTTATCCGCTCAATACTTTGATTAAGGCCGGCATCAGGGAAATTTTAATTATTGTGGCGCCAGAACACAGCGGCCAGTTTTTGAATTTGTTGGGTTCAATGTTCAAAAAATACGGCGTTAATTTATATTTTGAAGTGCAGCAAGTCCCCCGTGGTTTGGCTGACGCTTTCATTTTGGGTGAGTCGTTTATAGAAAAAGACAATGTGATGATGATTTTGGGCGACAATATTTTTGAGGACGATTTGGCCAAATTCATAAAGAAATTCAAAAAGGGCGGCTTGATTTTTGCCAAGAAAATTTTTGACGACCCGCGCCGTTACGGCATCGTGGAATTCAGCAAAAACGGAAAAGTGATCTCCATTGAAGAAAAGCCGGTCCGCCCCAAAAGCGATTATTGTGTCACTGGCGCCTATGTTTTTGACAGACGCGTAGTGGCCATGGCCAAGAATTTGAAACCTTCAGACCGAGGCGAAATTGAAATAACTGACATCAATAATAAATATTTGCTGATGGGTGAGTTGGCGGTAGAAAAAATAAAGGGCGAATGGTTGGACGCGGGCACTTTTGATTCGTTGTTGGAAGCGGGTCATATTGTTAAAAACAAAAAATTATACAAAAATTTTCATCCCTTAATTGATAAGGCCATGGCGGGATTCAATGCGGAAATGAAAGAAATTTGCAAGAAGAAATTGTTATAAAATCGGGCTCGGAAATATTTTCTGAAAGCATAAAATTTCCCCAGCGTGGAAATTTTATTCGCCAGTTTTACTCGCTCGTCCCGCTAAGGCGGGACACCGTGCCCGCTCGCAAAACTGAGCGTTTCAAAAAATACTTCCTCGCCCATAATTTGGACAAAATTTTTTGCAGGCGCGGCTCCGACACATTTTTGTTGGCAGCCAGCCTCGCTTTAATATTATTCGTATATTCGTAATAATTAGTAATTACAGTAGTTTTATGACAAAAAAAATCAAAAAAGCCATTGTGGCGGTGGCGGGTTCCGGCACCCGGCTTTTGCCGATGACCAAAGCCATGCCCAAAGAGATGCTGCCCATCGTGGATAAGCCAATTATTCAGTTAGTGGTTGAAGAGCTGGTTGAGGGCGGAATTGAAGATATTATTTTAGTGACTAAATGGGATAAAAAACCCCTTGAGGATCATTTTGACGTGAGTCCGGCTTTAGAAAGCGAACTGAAGAAAAACGGCAAGGAAAAATTGCTGAACGAAATCAGGAAAATTTCCGAATTGGCCAATTTCATCTACGTGCGCCAGAAAGGGCCTTACGGCAACGGCACGCCGGTGCTTTCGGCGGCTAATTTGGTGGACGAGGAACCATTTGTTTTTTGTTTCGGTGATGATTTAGTTAAATCAGAGGAGTCGTTTACTAAACAATTAATTCGGGATTATGAAAAGCACGGCAATTTAATTATCGGCGTTCAGGAAGTGCCCAAAGAAATGGTGAACCGCTATGGCGTGGTCAAATTAAAAAAAGGCACGATGGAGATTGAGGATATTGTGGAGAAACCTTCGGCAGAAAAAGCTCCTTCGCGTTTGGCGGTTTTTGGCCGGATGATTTTGAATTATGAGTTGATTAAGATTCTGAAAAAGACCGCTTTGGGCAAAGATAATGAGCTTTGGATTGTTGACGCCTTGAGGAACTATATTAAAAAAGGCGGGGTGGTGATGGCTAAAAAAGTCAAGGGCGGCGAATGGCTGACCACCGGAGACCCCCTCAATTATTTAAAAACAATACTTAAATACGCGGCCGCCAGAGAAGATCTGAAAAAAGATTTGAAAAAGAATATTGCCGAAATTTTTCGTTAAAAATGCCGACCTTGAAAGAGGAAAAATTTTTGGAACTTTACGACAAAAATGTAGGCAAGATTTATCGCTACATTTTTTTTCGTGTTGGGTCGGAAGAGCAGGCGCAGGATTTGACCTCGGAAGTTTTTTTGAAATCGTGGCAGTACATCAATAAACAGTTTAACCCCCCAACCCCCCTTTTAAAGGGGGGCGCAGGGGGGTTAAGCAATCCCCGGGCGTTTTTTTACCAGGTAGCGCGCAATTTAATTGTTGATTTTTATCGGCAAAGAGACAAGGCACCGCTGTCTCTTGAAGAAATTGCCGATAAATCCATTGCCGATAAAATTGCCGATAAGAAAGACGGTCCGATGGAAGAGATTTCAAGGACACTGGAATTAGAATTAGTCAAAAAGGCACTTATTCAATTGAATGCTGATTATCAAGAAGTAATTATCTGGCGCTATTTGGATGAGCTGGAAATAAAGGAAATGGCGGAGATTTTAGATAAATCGGAGGGGGCGGTGCGGACATTGTTGTCCAGGGCATTAGCTAGTCTTAAAGAAATTCTGAAATAACGATAAATTTTGTTTTTTACTGTTAATCAGTTAAAAATTAAAAAATCAAAATGAAAAATTTTGGTATCCCGCCTTCGGCGGGATTTATTTTAAATTTTACACTGTCATTTTACATTTTGAGATTTACATTTTACATTGGTTAATGTAGCTTTATGGCTTAAACACAGGAATTTTAAGATAGCTGTAATACTTTAGTTATTTCCGCGTCATCTTTAGTGATGGAGGAAAAAGACCTAATCAATAAAATTCAGTTGCTCAAACAAGTAAAACCCAAAGAGGACTGGGTTATTTTTTGTCGCTCGCGTCTGGCTTTTCGTCTGGAAATGGAGCGGAAAAGAGGTCTGCTTAATAAGGATTTATTTGCCCTGAGAGAGGTTTTCGCTTTTTGGCGGGTGAAACAGCCCGGGTTAGCCCTTAAAGCCGCCTACGCCTTAATTTTGGTCTTGGGAGTGATTCTGGGAAGCGGAGTCCTGGTGGCGCTGGCCGCCATGAATAGCTCGCCCGGCAGCCCTCTTTATCCGGTTAAATTGGCCATAGAAAGAGCTAGAGTGTCTACTTCTTTGTCTGAAGAAAGCCGCTTTCAATTGCAGACCCAATTGGCTGACGCGCGTTTGCAGGAATTGACAGATGTGGTAAATAGCCAGGATCCGGCTGATCAGAAGGTTGAAAAGATGTCTCAAGTGGCGGAAAGCATCCAAAATCAATTGGCTACGGTGAATAATCAGCTGCCTAAGGCCGGAACTAAGGCCGAACCGCAAAAGGCCCTGGCTGCCGCTAAAATGGTCAGTGAGAAGGCCTCACAGGCCAGTAAGGCCTTGGCCGCGGCTAAAGAGAGTTTGCCAGGCAGTGATAAGGCGGATTTGAATGCTAAGCTGGCGCAAGCCACCGAAGCTGTGGATAAAGTGGGGATTGACGCACTGGAAGCCATGATTACTAATCAAGGTGTCTCAAGCACCACAAAGGAAGAAATAGCAATAAAATTAGGCGACGAGATTAAAAAGACCGAAGACCAGGTTAAGCTAAAAGAGCAAAAGATTGTCCAAAAAGATTCTTTTGCCGATAAGTTGCCGATAAGAGCCGTTTTAATCAGCCAGTTTGAACAGAGTTTGGAATTACTCGATCAGGCCAAAGAAGACCTAAATAAGGGGGACCTTAAAGGTTCGTTAGATATGTTAAAGGCGGCTAAAGCCATTGACAGCGGAACTGATAAGATGACGCAAAACGCTAGTAATTCAAGTACGAAAGATCAGTCCCAAAGCGCGACCAGTTCTGATGCGGTTAATGTGGTTAAATAAATCCCGCACCTTTTGCTCGCTCCGCTTAGCGGGACGGGGTCTTCAAAAAGGTGCGGGATAAAGACTGAAAATTGAAAATAAAGACGG
>Ga0315291_10003321_pt1 | contig 20848 bp, 5 predicted proteins | sample YL17G12_20_MG_FD_203070 | JGI IMG/M metagenome (GOLD analysis project Ga0315291, IMG submission 203070) | Sediment microbial communities from Yellowstone Lake, YNP, Wyoming, USA - YL17G12_20 | ecosystem: Environmental > Aquatic > Freshwater > Lake > Sediment | place: USA: Wyoming | collected...
AATGATCTTTTTCTAGGACCACCTTCTGGTTGTGGAGCTTTAAGATTAGAACCAGGATTAGCTCTATTATAAGAAGCTCTACCTTTAGCATTAAGACCTCCTGATTTAGATTTACCTTCAGATCTGGTCCAAGCTGCTGTCTTTGCCATAACTTTTTAATTTTATAAACCTGCTAAAAATTCAGTTGTTAAATCTACCCATCCACCAACACTATTATATTTTTCAAATGATGTAACATTAATATAAGCATTGTATCCATCATCTGTATTAATAAATGTTCCTGAACAATAAAATACATCAATTCCTACTCCAACATTTGCAGCAACTATTCCTGTTGCACCTGTTAAAAAAGTATCTGAAGCTAATCTTATTTTTTCAGTAGCATAAACCATTTTAGCTCCATAAGTTGGTATAGGTCCAAGATTTGCTTTAAATGGAAATAGTATAGCACATAGAGTATAGTTTTGATAATCATTTGTAAAGTTTGCAACATCTGGAGCAATAGCATTTGCTGCTACCCATGTAATTGCAGTAGCAACTGCACCACAAGTATTATCTGTTAAAGATTGAGCTTGTGTTTTACCTCTTCTCCACATTCTACCTATATCACCACTTTGAGAAATTCCTATATGGGGCGTATTAATCATAAATAATCCACCTGCTGTAGTTCCTGTAACATGAGATCCCCAAGCTTGTATACCTAATATACCAGTATGATGATAACCAGCTAAACCACCAGACATAAATGCACCTAAAAATTGATTTTGAGATGAAGGTGTTTGACCAATATTTAAGATATCTGAGTAAACAGGACCATTAACATCGTCAGAACAAATTGAATTTGACAATACAATATTGTTAGCATCATATCCTTTAGTCTTGATAAACTCTTTAGCATATTCTCCAAATCTTTGAGCTGAAACCGCACCTGAATAAGTAATTTGTACAGTAGCATCATACGTTAAAGGATTACCAACATATGCATTTGTTTCTGCTAATACCTCCAACCAGTTACCTGTAGGAGGTTTTTTATATGTTGATATTAAACTACCAGGAACAAGTTCTAAATTTCTTTCAGAACTTTTTTGTGCATATGATTTTAATGGACCAGTTTTGTAAATTGTAGGGGGTTGTGCCATAACTATTTCTTTTTAGATTGCACTTGTTTTTGAGCATTAACTTTTTTCTTATAAACTAACAAATTAGCTTCAGCTTTCTTTTTATCTGCTTTTGCTTTTATAACTCCAGGGCTTGTACTATCTGGACCAGTCCATGTATTTCCATAATCATACATTCCATTTACTTGCGTACCACCTTGAGCTTTAGGTAAAGGTTTTTTAATTGATTTTTTAATTACCATTATTTCTTAGTTTTAGCTTTAATTTTCTTTTCTTGTTTAAGCATTTCTTTAGATGGCGCTTTAGGTTTAGCACCAGATGCTTTATTCTTAGCAGCTTTGCTTCTCAAATTATCCCAAAGACCTATTTGAGATGTACTGCCATCTTTTCTTTTTAACATTTGTTTAGCCATAATTATACATATATGATTGTTGAACTAGGATTTGCAGTTAAGAGTGCAACAATATCTCCATCAGGACCACTTCCATTACATGTAGCTATAATTGAATTTATAGTAACAGTTATTGACTGACCTGTTATTAAATCAAATACTGAATCATCACCTGTGGAACCTCCTAAATCAATACAAGAAGGCACATAAAAAGTTTTTAAAACCAAACAATTTCTAAAACAAGTCGGTCCAATAGTTTCAACAAGAGGTGCGTTTACTGTGACAAGTTGATTACACCCATCATGATTTTGTTTTGGAAAAAAAACAGCATTTGGATAGTTAACACTAATTAATGATGTGCAATCAGTAGATTTAATACATTGCCCTGTTATGCATCCTGCAGTATCATTTATAGATATTATATTAGTGTCAGATGAAAAGTTAACAGCGTCACAGGTAATATTACTTCCACCAATCAATACAATCGTTTGAGTTCCTGAAATCAATACTGATGTAAAAGGATTTCCACTATTTGGTAAATCAAAAAGTGTGTTCCATTGAGCTACATCTGCAGGATCAACTACTGGCGCATTCGTTATATCATTATATACTAATACTAACCCTGCGGGTAAGAAGGTAATACTCTGATAAATACTTGTTAAACATGCTGGAGGTATCTTGTTCTTATACTTCTCTAACTCCCGCCACGCAGCTGTAGGTTCATTAGCTTCTCCCCACTTTACTAACTGCTCATAGATGTCCCTGAGTTGATGATATGTCCAATTCCACCTACCACCCCTTACTCTGGGGTCTTTAGGTGTGTCATACTGCTCATAAGTAGCACCAGGATATCCATTCCTAGTACACTTATAAAGTGCTTCCCATATCTGTATCTTATCTTGGTTTGTCATTACCCTTGACCTCTGTAGCGTTTCTTATACAACTTACTAGATTTCAATTGACTAGATTTTGTTTTACCATGTACACCAGGGCGTCGCACTTTAGAGCGAATTAGGAACATTCCAGTCGCTGCCATTTTAGGTTTAGCCATACAATAATATACTAACTTTTTACTTTAGAATCAAATAAATTACAAGTAATCCAATAGTCCAAACAAACCAATTAGGTACATTAGGAAGGTAATTGTCTATAGTAGCATTGACTTTAGCGATGATGTTTTTGATAGTTTCCATAGTTTTATCGGTTTTTAACTGCAGTTTTAGCTGCTTGGTAAGGTTCAAATATATCTGTTATGTTAGAGATTCCCAACAAATCGTGTAAATTCTTGATTACTTTAGCATCTCCTTCTTCAAAATATGGAGTGTCGCGTTGGTAAAAACCACGTTCATAAGAATAGTCGTCTCCTGTAAGACTGTAGTTCATATAAAAAAGAGCATTTTCAGCAGTATTCCAAAGGGTTTCTCCTTCTCTAAATGCTGTAGTCAATTGACCAAAGCTTTTGATGTAGTCTCCACCTTTACCTATCACAGGTAGTGGAACCATAGATCTAGCTTCATTACTCACCTTGATTAGAGATCTGAAAAGTAAAAGCTCTGCGTAAGATAAATCATCTTCATCTGATTCTTTTAGTTTAGATCTAAGAGTTTCAAATAACATTAAGAATAAGAATGCCCCAAGCGCCTCACGTCCCGCCATCGCTGACCTTGATCTATAATATTCATCAACTCCACTGTCATATTTAATTTTCTTTTTTACAAATCCAGGTAGTAATGTATCATACAAAAGACTTTTAGTGGCTTTACCCACTCCATAGTATTTATACATTTTACCTACTGCTATATAGAATCCCATATATGCTTCTTTAGAATCCCAAGAATAAGCACTTCCTATTCCTTCAAATCCACCAAAAGAAAATCTTGCTGATATAGCAGGAATAAGATACTTACGATAGTATTCAAAAAGTGAACCTAGCAACGTACCTCCAAATTTAGATTTAGTATATGTAGAGTAGTTACCCTGAAATCTATATACTTCAGTCATAATAGTACCCTTTAAATCAAACACATCCTTTTCGCTAATGTTAACATCATTTCTAAGTGCAATGCTGTTATTATTTAATGTAAATGCTTCTAAACCATTAACATATTCTGTATCACCGTTTGCATCTTTTTTTAATTGTTTGATGCCTTCTTCAATAATTATATTACCTTGTTCATCTGTCTGATATACCTCATACTTTCTATTATGCATGATCATAAGCATGGTAGTGATACCAATTTCAACTTCACCTTTGTCTTGTAAAGCCATAGATAAATCACCTACATTAAATACTCTATTAGCAACACGACGCATTTTACTTACACTATTAGCATCAAATAATCTAGTCAAGTCTTTTGAAGTAGGGTTCATATACCTATATAGTTTAGTTTCAAATGATGCATTTGATATGCTACCATAATCAGCTATAAGTTTAGGAAGCCATCTTGTATACAACAGACGCTTTGCTGCAAAATAATCAGAATCAGTTGCATGTCTGAAGTCTCCTGTAGAATAGAATGCTTGAACATTACCCGCAATCATATTACCAAATTGCATAGGTAAGTCAAATGCCATACGACCAAAACTGGCTAGTTGCATCATTATGCGAGCGTTCTTTCTGTTAAATACTTTATTATCAGCATCACCACCTTCAAAAACTTGACCATAAATGAACTTTTTTCTATTATAGTCAATTTGATCTATAATTGTTTTAACTTTTGTTATTTTATCTTGATCGTTTTTAGTATCAAGGCGTCCCAGAATATTATTTAGATAATTCAATACTGCAGACATTTCTACAGATATAGTTGCCATCTTTTGATTTAGATAAAAACCAGCATTCCAATTAACTATTGCTTCTATACCATTAGTAGTGGTAAGATCTGCAGGCATTGCGTAGTTTTCCTTAAATATTACACGCTGCGCGCCCATCAAACCTGATTCATTAGATGCTCTTTCAAACTCACTATTACCATACATCAGCTCTTGACCTTTTTCTTTTATTTCACGAGCAACACCATTAAGACCTTTGGATATTACATTTTCAAGACCTGGTTGATTTATAAATGGGAATCTAAAACCTAAAGGTTTACCACTAGCTAAATTTTGTTTAATTAAAAAGTTTTCTATTATCCACTTATTATAAAAGTCATAATTAGTATTATTTTGTTGAATCTCTAAGAATTTTGGATTTACATACTTTGCGTTTCCACTAATCTCAAACTTGTTGTTTTGTTTGTTAAAGCTAACACCTTTGGGGTAAGGATAAAATCCCGCACCAAAACGTTGTTTTACAAATGATTCTTGATAATCTGGATTGTAAGCTTCAGACTTCAATCTTTTATATCTGTACTTTTTATTAGGTACTAGTTCTGTATGATCTGAATTTATAGGGGAATTCTCAAACATATATGAGTTCAAGCTTTCTGGTAAATGCTTGCCCTTAATAATATTATCTTGCCCAACCATGTATTTATTGGTATTGTGCATATTAAAAAAATCAGCAAATATTTGTTCTTGACGTTGGTACTGTGCAGTAGCTACATCCAATCTATCTAATAAATCTCTGCTAACAGAACCAATTTGGTCTCTTTGTTTAGTAAGTAGTACTACTTCATCATGTGCTTTGATTACAGCATCACGCATGTCCTTGATACGCTCAGTGTAATCTCGATTAGGTGTCTTCTTGCGTAAACTATCTAATCTTGTTCCAAGCATTGCGAGTTGCTGACGTTGTTCTTTGGTCATGCCCAGAAATTCATCTTTGCTAATGTCTTCTTTTCTTTTTTCAAGTGCAGCTTCTATTTCATTATACTCCTTAAGATCTTTCTCATTAAGATATCTGTAGTTGAACTTACCGCGTACTTTTACCTTAGCTTTTATCTTACGCTTTTGCTCGTTTAGATCTTTTATAATTGGGTCTTGATTAGCAACTTGAGCCATCTGATTGTATATTTCGTTTACAGAATCTTGCCACTCTTCAGTAGGTACAATATCGCTATTGTTTTTATCCCAGCGTTCTAGTTGCACAGTATTTCCATTTTTAATAATATCCTCTCTCTTTCTTACCCAAAGATTGTAGTTCAACTCAAATTGGAAATTTTCTATAAGTTGTTCCATTGTTTGAATAAGCTCAGGTTGTTGAGCTGCTAGTTCTTGCTTTAACCTAGATATATCTGCTTCTAAAACGTCAATTCTATCTTGTTGATCTTCGTCCAGATTTTCCTCACCTCCAGCTGCTAATATAATGCTGTTAATATCATTGTAATAGTCAGTTACTTGATCATTATAGTGACCACTGCCACGCATGAGCATTAAAATTTCAGGTTTAACTTTTGTTTTGCTATTGTCAATCAACCAGTTTACAAACTTTAAACTGGTATCTTCTTGTTTATTTAATATTTCTTTTCTTACTACACGCAATTTTTCTTTTTCTTCAGAAGTAGGTGCGCTATTTATTTGTTGGTTGATTTCTTTTATTTGTTTAGAGAACTCGCGGAGTCTGTATTTAAAACTATCATGTTCAGTATAAAAACTTTGGTCAATTACATCTGCATACTGTCTTACTTTCTCAGTAGTAACAACTTTTCCATCTTCATCATAAGTCAATGCTTGGTCTATTTCTTCGCTAATCATTTTATTAGCCTCTTGTATACCACCAGCTTTATTAATGAAATCTTTTTTTAGATTGTCAATATCTAATTCATCAGCCCATCTTAATGCTTCTATTCTTGATTCCTCCGTAACATTTCTCATATATTGAAACATCGCATTGATAATAAGCTCTGAGTCAGCGTTAGAACCAATAATACTACTCATACTTATAATAGAAGGATTTCCCTTAATTGTACTACCCATATAAAAAGCAGAGTTGGGACTATTAATAATACCATCTAGATAATCATCTATGGTTTTATCATTAAGTTCACCCATTTCTATTATCTGACTTATTCTATCACGCTCTGCTTTGAGTTCTTCTAATTTATTAGGTGAATTTAAATTAAACGTATTACGCACTATTCTGCGTAATTTTTGACCCATATTATCTTCATTGAACTGTCCCGTTTCAATAGAATTGATAAGGTTATTTATCCAATTTAATTTAGGAGTTAAGACCTTTTTCATATCACCAAATACACTTTGCCACTTGTCTTTGCCAATTGTTTTCATAATGATACTCTTAACTACATTTTTACTGATGTTGATGTTTTTATCAGTGATGTCAGCTATCCTATTGGTCATAGAACTTAAGTAGTCAATTATTGCTTGCTTAACATCTGGTTCAATAGTCATAGATCTAATAGTACTTTCTATAAGACCTATGTATTTGGCTATGTCATCTAAAGTTTCTGTATATCCCTGTAGTTCTTTTAATGCTTTGTTATGTTCTGGTGTTCCTATTTCGTATGTTTTAGGTATGTTGATTTCATTTACCCGCTCACCTATGTTAGCAATCTCAATGTTAAAAGTATCTAATGCAACTTTGATGATCATCGCCTTACCTAAAGCAATAGCTTCTGGAGTTTCACCCATGCCATCATTGGTAATTTTAGAAATCACAGATACTAATCCAGCCATGCGCTTGCGTAATCTGTCAACTTTTTCGTTTTTATCTTCTTGAGTTATACTAGAATTATTATCAATTGTTTTTATTTCTTTGTCTAACTCATTGATTTGTTTGTTTGCAAGTTCCTCAAGCTTTTTAATCATTCTATCTTGAGTATCAGCGTCCAGATTAGCAAATGGATTTTCTTTTGCTTCTTCTTCTATAACTTTTTCTTTTAAATCTTCTTCAGTCCTGAATCTACTTTGTGCAGCTTTATCTATTATATTACCTGTAGCAATAGTACCAGCGCTATCGTTTACATAAAAGTCTGAGTCAGTAAAGATTGCAGTAGAGTAATTCTGTAACACGAATTTGTCAGATGTCTTAACGTCATTACCATTGTAGCTATATTTATAGGCAACAGCCCATATAGTACGACCACTCACTTTGATACCCATTTTACGTAACATCTCAGAGTAGATAGTCATTTGCATTTGGTATTCAGCGATTGCTGATCGTTGCTTAATTTCAGCAAATGCTGGTGCTACTCCATCCTTAAACCCATTCTCCACATAATTTACTCTAGTAAATGTAATTGTGGGAAAAGCCTTATCATTAATTAGTACGTTGCTGTTTTTGGTTTTAAGATCAATGATTTCAACTTCACCATTTTTATTAACAGCCATTATATCAAGACGACCTAATACTATTTTACCTCCAACATCTTCTACACCTATGCTGATTTCAGGTAAAAGAATACTACCTTGTTTAAGAAGCGTATTCATATTACTACTAAGTTCTGAACCAATCGCCCGCAACATTTCTAAATCAGGTTTCTCAAATTTTATCAAATACTTATATTTCTCATAATACTTATCAAACCAATCTTGCTTAGAATAAATAACTGAAGGAGCTTTACCAGTTTTTATATAATCAGCTTGTATTTCTTCAATCATATAGTGAAAGAAGTTACCAAAGTTGGCACCAATTTCTGTAACTAGAGGATTTGTAACCTCAAAGTCTGCTGATCCTTTATATTTGGTTACGCTGATAGTTGCTCTATCTTGTTCAAGTGCTTGTATCTTGAACTCCATATTTGCAATAAACTTATCTATTACATCTAATTGATTTTCTTTTCTTTTATTTTCAGTAATGGGAGCACTTGACACAAACTCCCTAACTTCTTTGAGTTTGATAAGTTGTTTTTTAGACTCTTCTAGATTCATCTCCTTAGCTGTCTTATTTTTACGCTTTGGATCAAGTTTTTCCATTTCCTCTCTATCCTCAAATTCTGAAGGTGGATCTATGCTATAAAACATATAATTATCCAATGGAGATTGAATGATTATTTCATTCGTATTGACAAAAGCAGCTATATCCTTAATCATCTGACCTGGTATTACTGAACTAGTATTAAATATACTAGATAGCCAATCCAAAAAACGCTGCAATAGTTTACCAAGTGCTGATGCAGGTCTACCTTGAGGATTCAACGTCATTTCTGTCTTAAGTGCTTTAGCAACCATTTTAGCTAAAAACTCACTTTTAATTAGATCGTCATATGCTTTAGGAGTCATTGACTTCCTCATATCAGACTCACTATACCACTCTCTAATGTTGATATAATCAAGTTCAAAACGTGAATCAGCTACAGTATTATCAAATAAACCTTTGAATAGCTCATATTTAGATTGACGCAATAGTTCCACTAGAACATGGCTTATTTCTTCTATGCCATCTTCAGGAGTAACTTTACCTTCAACTAAATATATTTTATTGTTCTTGACAAATGATCTAATTGAAGCTATTTTTCTATAATGATCTTCTTGTTTAAGACTACTTGATTTAACCCATTCATATGTTACATCTGGAAACTTACCAATCAAGTAATCCATTACTATATTTACTTTATCTTTTTGATTTTCTATTTCTTGAGGAGTAAAATCAGTGGCTAAAGATTTGATTGAAGCTTTGTACATTAGTTTACCCTTTCCAGGCATAGAGTAGTTAATCATTATCTCTATTTTTAAATCTGGATATCTTGATTCTAACAAAGCCTTGAATTTGTTGACTTTTGCTATTGGTTGCCACCCCTCTTGCCCAGGTTGAAATTTGTTCCATCTAGGAAATGATGTAGTAATAATTTTGTTAATCTGAGGTAAATCATAGAATACCACATTAGAGGTAGGTTCACCATTTTGATCTAGTGATATAATTGATTCTCCAATTTCCCAATCACCATGACGCAGTTTAAAAGTTGGAGTATACGCAACAGCCCACGCGCGTAATGCTTTAATAGAATCTTGATCAAATGCATTAAGTGCATTATAATATAACAAGGATGGCTTACCATTAGGTGCCAATACTTCTAATATCTTATCGCTAACTGGGTCTTTAATTATAGAACACTTTGCCATTATTGAGTATTGTTACATTCGTTAGAGTCTTCTTCTTTTTTGCGAATAACATCATCTACTTCAGATGATGACATTATATCATTTACTTGTGGAGTAGATGCTTGAGAAGATTCAATCTTTTTTAAAGCATTTATACTTGCTCTTGTTTCAATAAGAATTTTATCAGGAGTAAGAAAATCATCTTTACCCATTTTCCAATACACATCTACATCATTTTGATCAATGTGATCTTGCTCATGTAATACTAAGAATGTATTTACAAGTTTAGTAGTATTCAAAATACTTTTAATTTTTTCAACAGAATATCCTTGTTTTTCTATTTCTGAAAGTACAAGTTTCTTTTGAGCACTTGTAGGTCCTAGTTTATTGCCTTCAAAGTAATCAAAAAATTCTTGAACACTTGTAACTGGATTTAATTTAATTATACCATCTTTAGTACTTGCTAGTCTTTTTGAACCATCCTTATTTTTCAAATTAATGTCTACAGTATATGCTGGAATTTTTATTTCTTCTACTCCTTCTTTAACACTAGTAGATGATTGAGTAGTGGGTTGTTTTATTGGTTGTGCAGTAGGTGAATTTGGATCTCCATTTATCATATCAAACATAAAGATATTCATTTTTCCCATAAAAAAATCTTGGAATCTTGAGTCTTGTTTGACAGCTTCCCAACTCGAATACCCTAGTTTTTGAGCAATATCATCATATTTCTCAAGGGGTAATTTATTATAGTTACCTACACCATCTTTCCAATAGTACACATCGCCTCTTACGAACCCAAACTTGAAATACATGTTACCTAATTGTACTGTAGTCAAGTCAAGATTTGCAAATGTGCGATTTTTATAGTCGCGAGATAGTGTCTTGCCCAACTCATAAGCTCTATTTGCTGTACGCACAATTTTCAAACTCATAGGTACTGGATCAATTCTTTCAGATTGAAGTTGCTGCTGACCCATTATTATATTAGTTATGGTTGCTCCTTCTTGATTTGTAAACGCCAAAGGTGATATACGAGAAGTACCTTCTTTTGCAACTATTTCATATTGTGCTGTGATACCTAGCAGTTGCATTTTATCTGTTGTTGGATTAGCAATTGTTTTGGATAAAGTATCTATAAAATATTTACCTAAAGGCTGTCCATCAATTTTCTTAAGCACTAGCATTTGACCATATATGTTTTGACGATACAATGGAAAGTTAAATTTATTTCCAATCTGCCAGATACCTAAGATATTAAGCATCTCTACCTGTTCTTCATTCAAGTCAAACAAGTCTAAGTTTAATGTTGTATCTGATAAAGTAAATAGCTCATACTCATTAGGCTTTACGTTCCTTGTATTTAACTTTGTAAAAGGTCTGACACCTTTATCTGTTATAATATTAGCAGCACTATCTGGAGAAACTTTATTAAAGAAATCTATGATTTGCTGATTAGTAATAGATTTCTTTGTTTTTTTAGTAAACTTATCTGCTGTAATAGTTCTTTTAAATGCATTAAATTCATTAGTTATAAGCTTACTACTTATGATTTTAGTCAATGCACTGGTGATTAAATTTTCTAATTTTAAGCCAGCAAAGTTTTTACTTACTATCTCGTTGAGTTTTTCATTAAATTCCTCATATGCTCCATCAGGTAGTTTAAGTTCACCATCCAGATCTTCCTGTGCCTTATATTTGCTTTCAATAATATCATCTAACTCTATGAGATCTTTTTGTAACTCAAATAAGGCATTACTTGCTGGTTTACTTAAGATAGCTGGTAGAATAGATTGGTAAGAACCTTTTTTTCTTTGAGCTCCAGACTTAATCATACCATAGTATGCAATTCTAAAAGCCTTCTCTTTTACATTAATCATGTTATCAGGAGTAATAGGATCTTGATACATAGGTGCACCCATCAAGAATAGAAGATCAGCATGTAGTATGTCTTTTTGATTAGGGCTTAGTTTGCTAACATTCAACTCCAACATGCGTGTCTTATTTGTTGTAGTACCTTCTGTAACTACTTTAAGAGAAGTTAAAAACTGGTTTTGTGGAAACAGCCTCAATAACTCATAGTAGTCAGCCACCACATCACCATTTGTAAATACTTCAGGATTGAGTATTTCCAAATAAATTCTACTTAATGCATTGTCTGGCTCAGACTCCATACTAGACCGTTGCAGTTGTAGTTGTAAAAATGCTTTAATATCACTTCTAATATCATTTATATCATACCCGTAGATATTGCTAAAGATAGATGTCAATCCTTTCATAAAGCTAGTTCTTTCAAGCATGACCAACTTTGACATCTTATTCATGTATTCAAGAGCCAACTGATTAGCTCCTAATACAGGATATTTAATAAATAAGTTTTTAATTGTAGTTTCAGTGAAGAGTGTTTTACCCTTACGTGTATTAACAAAAGTATTACGTAATCTGTCAAATCTATCTTGATCAGGCTTTAAGCTCTTCATAGTATCTGTCAAAGATGTAATTTTAAAGCTGATATCATTACCTAACTCAGAATAGTTGTTAAACTCATTCATTAAAATAAAGTTTTCTACATCCTTTACCATTCTGTTATTCTTAGAATCAAGTACTTCAAATCCCCAGTTGGATATATCATCATTCATTTCTTTATTGATGTTGCCAGTCCAAACTAGTTTATAAGATTTATTATCATAAACAGTCTCACCTTTAGTTCCTAAAGTTTTTATGATACCCAATTTAAGCAGTGTTTCAATTCCAATCTCTTTTTGCAACTCACCAATTTGATTGTTCAAATATTTTACAAATGACATGTCCCGCTGGAATTGTATAGGAGAATAGGAACTACCATATGTCTGATTGTATTTTTGCACCAATGACTTTACTATAGGCAATGACTGAAACATAATTGCTGCCTTCTTGGGCATACCTACAGCAAACATAGAAAGCATTACAGGAGTAGTAATTGTATTCAAATGAAGAACACCTGGGTATGGATTTCTTACAGCATCAGCAAATAACCCAATAGATCCACCTACTAAGTCAACAGCTTCTAATAAAATTTCGTTATTAGTTGCAATCTTAGTAGGCTTTCCCTTCTCATTATATCCATATACATAACCAACAGGTTTAGATAGTTTAGCATCAATTGTTGCCAACATACTAGTCCCTTTAGCAAAACTAGCTGCAATACCTAATGAATCTTTTGAATCTGAGTTTAAAGACCTAGCTAAAATTAAAGCTGTTGGAGTGTAAAGATTTTGTTTTGAATATATCTCGCGCTCACTTAATCCTTTTTCGTTTACTAAGTCTTTGTAGTCTTTAACAGCTTCATCCGCACGCTGATTTGTATTTGCCATTGAATTTTGAAATACAGTAGGATTAGAAAGAATATTAATTTTATATTGAAGTATATTATTAAGAGTTACATTAACTACAAGGTTGTGCTTATTTTTCTTTTTATAGGAAACTAACTCATCAGGTGTAGTAGGCAAGCCAACGTCAGACAATTTTTCTAAAATATTATAGGTAGCTATCAGACGTTTAAAACTTTTTTTGGTTTCTTCTACATATGTTTTAGAATCTTTTTCTTTACGCAGTACAACGTAATTATCATTGATGTATGTTTCAATAGTTCCTCCAAACAAAGAACCAAAACGCTCAACAAATTCTTGACTAAATCCACCTTGATTTTCTATCTTGTCTATTTCATTAGTAATAATGTCTTTGACAATAGGATCATCACCCATAAAAGTTAGATACTCAATAAACTGAGCATCTTTTTCGCTCATGCCATATTTTTCTTTATAATGAGAATAATCACCATACACAGATTTTGTACCATCAGCTCCTCTATAAGATGACTTTACATATGCATATAACGTATCAATATCAAAGTCAGAACCTGCAAGCATGTGCATTTGGAAAGGTACAATGATACCTGCTCCATATGCTTCATCAATATAGTCTACAATTCGTGCAACCATCATAGAACGTCTTCCTTCAGTAGGAATACGCGTTGCAAAAAACTCAGTAAGATATTTTTCTACAAACTTTTGATCTAATTCTTTGAGTTCTTTGGGTACAATTACTTCTACTACATATCGTATCTTCTTTTCTTTTCTACCTGTTTTAGCATTAACCTCCTCGTACTGTTCTTCTTTTATAGTTGGATATCTCGTAGTAGCATCTGCGTATTTATCAGGATTCTTTAAGTATTCATCTTGGGTAATAATCTTACCATCTTTTTCTATGATCTGATAACCCACAGGACTAATGTGATAATACTTTTTGCCTGCTACTTTCTTATCAAAAATTGCTTTGTTAAATAAACTAAAGTAATAATATGAAATAGTTCTAGATATATCAGTAAGATTAGGATTGTGCTTAGGTGTACCATCTAGATTAATTTCAAACCACTGTAAATCTGTAGTAGATCCTCCTTGTTCACGTAAACCTTGAGCAATGTTGTCATATAATTTAGCAACAACACGTGAATCACTAGTGTTAAGCATTCGCATAGTGCGTTGAGTTTGTGCCAACACTACTTCATATAGTCCAGTTTGATATCCTTCGATATCTTTTTTTATGGCTGCATAAGCAGGATCACTAGGATCTAACTGAGCAATAATCAAAAGTTTTTGCTGAATACCATTGGTTACAACATTGGCTATTTTACTTGTTTGAACCTGAATGTATGTCAAATCTAAAGGCAGATTTTCTATTGCGTTATTTAGCTCAAACACATAACCCTCGGAACTAGCAGCCTGCATATCGACAATCAATGGCAATACAGTAGCTTTTTTACTAGATGTTTCATCCATCAATTGCTCAACTCTATGATATTCCATAGAGTTTAATACATTATGCAAAAGCTCTCGTCCTTTACGTGGCTTAAAATATGAGTGAGCTTTTTGAACTAACTTTTTATGCAGGTCTTCATGAGAAAACTCTCCCTCAATACCATAGTCTCCATATTCAACCATGGAGTTATTTCCAATTTCTAACTGCCTATCATAAAATTCTATTTGAGTGTAGATATCTTCTAATTCAAAGTTTGCAAGATCAGGATATAAATTGGGATCTAAATAACTCACATCCTTACGTATGATGGTGTGTTCTGATTGTTTGATATATTGAAGTCCAGCAGCAGTTACTGATTTTACGCTATTAAATACAATGTCTCTCTTTAATAGCTTTTCAATATCTTCTTGGTATTTTTCAGTATCCTGAGTTATGTACCTCATCCTTCGCATAATATCTTGCGCTTCGTAATCTAAGCTACCTTCAGATTCAGCTATGCGTATTCTTCTATCCATGGTGCCTATAGATTGACCATCAAATGCATCTACTTGTATTCCTATAGGATTGCCATCTTTATCAGTTTTATCGAACTGATCAAGTTGCATAGGATTGGTAAGAAATATATTGTCTATATAAAACTTAATCTTTCCAAGTACTGCAGCCCTGTAAGTTTTAACTTTACCAGACTCATTGCGTATAGGATTATATAAATTATCTCCTGTAGCAGCTCCTGACTTCTGACGTTTGTAAAACTCAGCTGCATCTTTAGTAGTTACAGCAATAGGACCATCAAATATTTGATTAATAAAAATGGAGTTAATCCAATTGTTAAAGAAAAAGTTCTTTTTTAAACCAACTACATTATCAGATAGAGGTAAATCTTGTTCTGTAATTCCTAAAGAAGCAATCATTCTATCAAACTCAAAGTATTGCTCTTGACCATAAGAAGTAAGTTCTAATTCTACTTCTCCAATTATATCTTGATTAGTTGAGAGTAGTGTATCAAAAGGAACATTTTCTTGTGCTAATTGCACCAAACTATCTTTAATTTTATTTCTATTTTCATTGTTTGCATTTACTGCAAAAAAGTCAGATAAAATGTTAAAAGTAAAACCGCGTCCATTAGGTGTATTATAATCCTTGTATCTCTTTACCCCTTCTTTGTTTTGATCTTGGAAGTTCTTGCGTATGAGTTCGTACTCTTGTCGAACAACTTTTAAAAGATCAGTTACATATAAAATTTTTTCATTTGTTTTATTAGATACACCAGATGCATTAGCATATTCGGTATATATACCATCTACTACTATGCTAGTACTAGTTGCCTCATATTGAGTAAGTATTCGTTTGAATGTAGTTATATTCTTTTTTGTTTCTGGAACAGCAAATCCTTTCCTATTAACAAACAATCCAAACATAGATAGTACGTAAGACTTATCGTCAATTCCTTTAAATGTAGTTGGATCATTCTCTCTGATACTACTCAACTTAAGCTTCTGTTGAAAGCCCGCAAAAGCTGATACACTTATGTTCTCAAGAAACTTTTTGATTGCTGGATCATTAATATTAAGCATGGGATTATTTTGAAAATATTCCTCAAAGCCTTTAAAGTATTCAGCTATTAAGTTATTCAACCCATCACCAATGGTGTCTGACTCCTGAAGTTTCATGATAGAAACATACGCAGGAGTTGGTTTTACATATTTGTTTACCAAATCACCCGCAGCATTTGTAGTAACAGATCCACCAATAGTAGGATCATACTTTAAAATAAACTCACCCATGGTATTAACATAGGCTGTAGTTACTCGTCTAATTCCAGCTTCTAGTTGCGTACTGCTAGAATTCTTTTTTTCTTCTTGAGTAGCCTCTATTGTAGCTTTCATTACAGAAGGAATCATGCTGCCCCAAAAAGCATGTTTAAGTTCTTTAATGTCATTAATTAAAAACTTATTTGCCCTAAGGTATTCTCTATATTGACTGTTTTCAGAAAACATATCAATGTTAGAACCTGTGTTTTCAAATACCAGATAAGCCATGGATATAGCTAAAGTATTATAGGAGATGCCTAGATTAAAAGTACTAAGTGCTACATATATTTCGTCTATAAAATCTTGGAGTTTGGCGTCATTAAGTTTGTTATTGTCAGTAAAAAACTTAGCTCTAACTGTAGTATTACTGCTAAATATTTGATTTACTTCAGCAAGTTTGTCAAGCGAAGGTTTAGCTTCAGCCATTGACATGTTAACTGCATATATTTTTTGTTGGAGTTCAGTGCGTATCTTGTTTAAATCAGACCAGATAACAATATCACTCATTTCATATTTCTGTTCAGATATATACTCTTTTTTCTGTTTTGTAATTTCATCTTCTGCATAATCAAAAGAAGTAGTGAGCTCTATCTGCAACAACCGAGCATCAATTGTCGAAAACACATTTACAAACTGAATATATTTATCTTTATTTCGTGTAGGCTGCCCATCTTCATTGAGTGATGATATACTATTTAGCGTAGCATACACTGCTGTTAGACTATCTCTAAGATCTATCATCTTGGCAATGTCATCAGGTAGATAGTAATTACCAGATAATTTATTTATCACATTTGCTTCTAGATGATTAATCTCACGCGTAAGTCTATCACGTTCATCAAGAATCGTTTGTACTATGTCTTCTTTTTTAACATTAGCAGTTACTTTGCGTATTGTACTAAATATTAAATTAGAATCTACCATCCTAGTTCTCTTTATTCCAAACCTAGGATCAACATATTCATAAGGTATGTATTTAAATAGTTTTCTAAAGGCAGCAGTACCTTCACCTGGAGCTATACCCACAAAACTAACGTCTTTATAGGATTCACCTATTTCAGATTCTTGATCATCTTTATCATCAGATTGTGCTAACGCCTCTATGTTTTCTTCTCCTGTTTCTACGTATATAGTATTAAACTCTGTTATAACATGGTTCTTAAATGATGATGCGTTGCTTTTGCTGACCTCTACTTGTTTTGTATCTTTAGTAGGATCAATTATCTGGTTATCATAAAAAGGTAATCTTGTTGCATTTTTGTATTTGAATACTTTATCAGTGGTACCAAAAGTTCCAAGCAACCAATTCGCATTATCATAATGCTCAGCATATGCTTCACGAATCCTAGATTCTAATTCAGGTTTTTGACTGATTAGATTATTAATATCGTATTTTTCTAAAATGTTAGTTGCTGCAATATCATACAAAGAATCATTTGCTAAGTCGGGATATTGAACTTTCAAGCTAGCCATCTCATATAAAAGATTATCTTTAAGCTCAGCAACAATATATGACTGGATAGGTTGGTTAAATTTCTTAAGTTGATTGTTATTGTTTAATGTTAAATAAGGCATGCCAGTGTATGACATGCTATATACAGTTTCTACATTAGACTTGTTGTCAAGAATCTTAGCATTTTTAAATTTACCTATGCTTATATCATAATATAGATTCTGTATTCTTCCACCCTTCTTGAAGTAGTTGACTATCTTTTTTAAGAAAGCCATTAACTTTTCCATCCACGTATGGGGAACTTTATTGGTCTTCATGTAGTCAGCAAAGCTATCAGCTAAATACTCTTCGTAAATCAGATATTTAAGTTGTTCATCTGTTAGGTGACCATATCTGCGTGTTTTAGCAAACTCATTAGCATATATACGTTTGCCATTTACAGCTATGTATTTACCCTTATCATCTGTTTTATAGTCCCCTAGTATATTTCCTACTTTCTGTAAATAGAACTTTTGAAGATCATTGTTAAGTAGTTTTCTAAATACACCATGAAAGCCTTCATGATATGCTACACCGCGAGCTTTAATTTCACTATTTAATTTAATAACTAAATCTTGAATGTATCCCAATGCATGACCATCTACATCCAAACCAGTAAAATTTTCCCTAACAAAGCTAAACGCATTTGGTAATAGTGCTTTCATTGCATTAATCTCACCTATTTGCTCTTGCTCACTAAGTGCAAAAAATGCTTCTAGTGAATCTATGAGTGAGTAAGCTACATCACTGTCTTCTGTATCTAAAGTATTAGGATCTATATACTCAATTGGACCAGATGTTATAGCTGGTTCTACAATAGGTTGTTTGGGTTTAATTTCAACTACAGTTCTATCTATTACATTATCAGATATATTCTTTATAGCTTCTCTTCTTATTGATAAGAAAATTGGCTTAATAGGATTTCTACTACTAAGATTCAACGCTTTTTCAACTTTGATATTTGCTTGATAATAAACAGATAACATATCTTGTTTTACACCTCGTTTATTTAATTTCAAAGGTGTTCCAATGTTCTTTTCATCAAACAATGCAAAGTTTCTAAATGTATCATCTATAATAGGCTGAGCTATTCTACCTTCAGCTAAATCAACATCGTGTTGATTAACAACTTTTTTAAACTTGTTTTTAATATCTAAAACAAATTCATCAAAAAGATTTTGAAGTTTTTTTACAAGTTCGTGTTCTTGACCTAATATTTGTATTGCTTTTTCTGTTAGTTTATTAATGTCATTTACGTTTGCATTAGCATCTACAGTAATGTCAGCAGCTTGGTATATTTTAGAAATTTGATCAAACATGTCATTAAGCATGTCGCTATCAAATGTTATTTTCATTCGCTCCTTAGCATAGTTATTAAAAACATCTATACTATTACCATTGTTAGTTGGTCTAGGAAGCATGATAAACTCAATACCAAACTTCTTTTTTGCACCATCTTGAGACAGGATTGCCATCTGGGGACGCACACCTGATGAAGGAAGTATATTAAAACCCCATCCTTCATTGTTAAGCGTAACCATTGTTGTATCATTGGATACCATTTGAGCATTGCCAAATGACTGTTTGATATTGCCTACAAGACTCAATAAGTCTGTAGCAGTAGTAGATTGCTTCTGATAAACAAGTGGTACAACAGCTTGAACCACTTTACTACCCTCAGACCTAAATGATACATATAAAGAATTAAATGTATCAAAGTTTTTAGCAGCATATTCACGAACTGGAAAACCTTCAGATGCAGTTAAATATTCATCTACACTTCTGTATCTAGTACCATCACGACCAATTATTCGTTGATTATCTTCTAGTGTAGTTACTACTTCCCACACACCTTTGTTCTTACGTAGTACAATAGGGATTTTAGTATCTTGGGGTTCTCCTATAGCTTTGCCATCTTCACCTATCGTTTCCATCATCACTGAAAGTCGCCCGTTATTCTCATCTATAAGTGTACCTAGACTTTTAGTAGAAACTCCACCTTTTTCATCAAAATTAGAGCGTGTGATAGCATTTGTAAGGTCGTAGTATTTATAGAATATATCTTTAATATCAGCATTGTTACCTTTAAGTTCAAGACGAGTGTTAACCTCTGTCTCAAATTGTCTATACTGTATTACTGCATTTTTTAAATCTTGAAGTTCTTTGTCAGTTATAACATCATAATTAGGATCATTAATATTTGTTTTCCACTGCTCGCTTGTAAGATTGGTTTCTATTAGGTTTTTTAATAATCCCATATGTACAGGATTATTAAAGTCAACCATTACTACTTCATTGTTAGGATATACAAAAGCTAGATCAACAAAACGATCAAGAGAAAATGATTTGTCACCTATAAAATTGCTGATTACAACATTAAATCCAGTGGTAGGTCTAGCAAATGTGAGTATTGGTCCTTCACCCCTACCTAAAGCGCTTGCTTGATTAGGACGCTCCATTGTTTCTAGAATACGCACTAGATTTGGATAAGTAGACTTAATGCGATTTAATCTATCTGCATTTATTTGTATTTCATTTGTATTAGCTTTGATTTGTATAAAGTTATAAAAACTAGAATCCGCAGGCATATCTTCAGAAATCTGATCTATTACTTTTTTTTCTGTTTCACTATCTTGTATATCAGGCAATGCCATCCCAGTGATAATCTCGTGTGTGCGCATCCTTACTTTTAGTGTGAGATGATTTACTTTTGCACGATTATCTTTAAAGTAAAAGGTACTTATCTTATCTTTTTTTGTAAGCTCTATTTCTACTAAATGCATATTTGTGCCTGGAGCATAATAACGATATACTTTATTTGTTATATCATATATTGCTTCATAAACTAGACCTTCTGCTGTAGTAATCTTGTGAAATTTATCTTTTCCATATTTACCAATACCTTCAGTATTTGCAAAATCTTGATACTCAATTCCAGATTTATTCTCTTCTCTTATTATGCGGATATTAGATTCAATTGTGTTTATAAAAGTAGTTTTACTTGGAGAGTCTAGTCTATCTGCTATTTCTGATTTCATCATTTCTAACAAAGACAGAGATGTACTGTACTCAGCATCCAAAATAACTGGATCAAGTTCTGCCCTAGACGACATAATTTGATTAATAATACTATTAACTTCTTCACCCAAAGAAGAGGCATCAATTGATCTTAAATCTGTAATTGAATCAAGGATAGACTCCTCTAAGGTTACAACTGTTGATTCTATTTCTACCTTAGGAAAAAACTTAGATATTTGATTTATTATATCTTCGTAGTTAAAGTCTTCTTCACCATTAA
>Ga0315291_10003324_pt1 | contig 20841 bp, 18 predicted proteins | sample YL17G12_20_MG_FD_203070 | JGI IMG/M metagenome (GOLD analysis project Ga0315291, IMG submission 203070) | Sediment microbial communities from Yellowstone Lake, YNP, Wyoming, USA - YL17G12_20 | ecosystem: Environmental > Aquatic > Freshwater > Lake > Sediment | place: USA: Wyoming | collected...
TACGGAGGATGATCAGGTGGAGACTGTGCTGATGCACCTGGTGCGGGGCAGTGGATTGGGGGGGCTGCGCGGCATGTTGTCGATCACTGATATGCATCCATGCGGTCGAGGAAAACTGAGGGTGATAAGACCGCTCCTTGAGATCACCAGAAAAGAGACTGAAGATTACTGTTCTGCTTATAATCTCAGGCCTCGCATTGATTCTACTAATGATTCGCTTGATTACACGAGAAATCGATTTCGTCATGAACTGGTGCCGATGCTGCGGGAGGCCAACAGCAACGTCGGGGCTGCGATCAGGCGTGTGACGCGTACCGCTGCAGATGACCTGTCGTTCATTGAGAGCGAAGTGGAGAAGGCCTGGAGCGATGCCGTGTGTGTCAATCCTATCGGCATTACGATAAATACTGAAGTGATTCTTTCGTTGCATCCTGCGCTGCAGCGCCATTTGTTGCGCCGAGTCATGAACGAGGCTTTGGGCGATCTGGTGGATATTGAGGCGGTTCATATTGAGGGCATGATGGAAGCGTTGCGGAAGCCCGCGGGGAGGCGGATTTCGTTGCCTCGCGGGCTGAAGTTCTACATTAGCTATGATACGTGTTTGTTAGCAAAGGATACGGCCGATGTCTGTCCTCTTCCTGAGCTTGGGCGGGTGCGCCGCTTGAGGATTCCCGGGGTCACGCTGCTCCCCGGATGGCGTGTGCAAACCGAAGTCGTCTCTTCTGAAGGGCGGGCCGACGGTTTCAAGGCTTGTATCGATATGGATGTCAGCGGCATGGAACTGACAGTGCGTCGCCGATGTCCAGGGGATCGTTTCCAGCCGCTGGGCATGAGTAATGTCAAGAAGCTTCAGGACTTCATGGTAGATGCCAAGATTCCTAGCACGTGGCGCGACAGGGTGCCGTTGGTATGTTCGCGAGGTAGTATTGTATGGGTGGCGGGCTGGCGCATTTCTGATAGTGTAAAGATTACTGAAAGTACGAAGAAAGTACTGCGTATCAGCTTTGAACGAGCGGACTAGCCGCATTTTGTAAAAACTGCTGTTGATACCCCCAGACGTTGATATTTCTGCCCTTTTGTAGAGCGATAAGGTGTTTACTATTTTCGTTGATAGATTTATTATGTATTATAGAGTTTGATGCTAAATTAGGTCGTAAATCGTCAGTAGAGCGATTTTGCGTCCGCGGAGATGATATATGAAGAACGTTGTTGTCACAGGTGCTTCTGGATATATTGGCCAGCAATTGATAAGCCGATTGGAGCGTGACGACAGTGTGGAGCGCATCGTAGGGATAAGCAGGAGAGCCCCTAAGGTCACATCTTCTAAGCTCAAGTTTTATTCTCACGACATTCGGGAACCGTTCGATAAGATATTCACTGATAACAATATTGACACCGCGGTCCATCTCGCTTTCGTAGTCTCACCCTCTCGTGATTTTAAAGGTGCTCGTGAAACAGACATCGGAGGATCTGCGAATTTCCTCGATGCATGCAGAAGCGAACCGGTTAAGCGGATTGCATTTTTGAGCAGTTACTCGGCTTATGGGGCGCATCCTGATAATGTTAAGCCAATAGATGAGGATGCGCCTCTTAGACCAAATGCAGGATTTCATTATCCCCAACACAAAGCTGAGGTCGATGAAATGTTTCAGGAGTTCATGAAACAAAATCCAGATAAAAGTGTTTCTGTGTTGCGTGCGGTTGCAGTTGCGGGCCCAGCGAGCGATGGTGGGCCGTTAGCTGCGTTTCTAAAGAATCCTGTGTCCATGTGTATAAAAGGATACGATCCCGAATGGCAATTTGTTCATGAGGACGATTTAACCGAGTTAGTTTTATTGTTGTTGAGAAAAGGTTACAAGGGTATATTCAATGTGGCTGCTGATGGATGCATTAGATACACTGAGATGATCAGCAAGATAGGCAAGAAGTGTATAACACTTCCGGATATGTTGAGTTCTCTCATTACCAATATGACCTGGAAATTACATCTGCAATCAGATGCCCCGGGCGGTGAGGCAATGGCATTGTTGAGATATCCAATTATAGTGAATACCGTTAAGTTAAAGAAAGAAACTGGATTTCAATTTAAATATACAGGGCACGAAGCGTTCCAGTCCTTTCTCGATGCTGCTAGGAGACGGGCTAAGAAGTAGGCAGCCTATGTATCTGGCATTTCAACCCCCTAAATCCCCCATTCTTGGGGGATTTTGAAAATCTGGGGGACACCCCCGAATCCCCCGGCAGGAAGTCTCCTGCACATCTTACCGCTCTGTGAGGAACATTCTCTCTCGCGTGCAAAACGAGAAGGCCCCGTTCGCATGCGGGGCCTTCTATTATTTGTTCGATATCCGTTTTTGGATTCTTTAGCAGCTTGGCTTCTTTTTACCCATGACCTGGAGGAATATATCGAATGCCTCCGGTCCTGTATGGCGATATTTATATCCTGTCTCTTTGATCAGTTTTTCACCGTTCATGAGTGTCGAATATTTTAGCATATTTAATGCACCAGCCTGTGCCTTGGACTGTAAGTGCAGACGCCATGATATCTTGATACCCCAATAGAGAAGCCATGACGGCAAAGCGATAGCAGGCTTTCCTACAAGTTTTATGATATCTGTATATTTAAGCGCACCCTCTGCGGTGAAGTTATAGATCCCCGCTCTCCTTTGTTTGGCAAGGAGCGTTACTATCTCGACAAGATCATCTTCGTGAATAAACTGCCATGTTGAAGCAGCACCCATGGCTTTCACCATTATCGGAAGGAACATCACGGTCAGCCCGCAGGCTGCACCGCCAGGCCCGGTTACTGCGGCTGTTCGGCCTATAGTCACCTTAATCTCAGGGTGTTCGGAGGCGAATTTCTGAAACATGTGGTCAACTTCAGCCTTATCGCAAGGATAAGGGTAGTCCGGGTTAGGCTTAAGAGGCATATCCTCGCTGAATTCTTTAGGATTATTGGCCCATGCGCCATAGGCTGAATAGCTGCCCATATAAAACACCTGTTGTACTTTGGCCTGGGCGCTGGCCTTGAGGAAGTTCTTGGAACCTTCGATATTTATCTCATGCGCCCTGCGTTCGTCGTGTATAGGTGTGACGATAAAAGCAAAGTGTATTGCCGTATCGATCTTATTTTCAGCGAAGATATTTTCGAAAGGCTGTCGCACATCATGCTTTATAAAGGTAAATTTGGGAGATTGGAAGGAAGGTTCCTTTATATCCATTCCGATAATGCGCTCTACCTCTGCTTCTTGCGCAATTCTTTTGAGCAATAAGGTACCGAGATATCCAGAGACGCCGGTGATCACTACGTTCTTCATCTTGTCCCCCTTTTCCCCGTGTTTAGAATCCTACTTGTATTCTTTACGCTTGAACCCTTTAGTTTCAGATGAACAGACGACGCCTTTTGCTGCCATTTCGGCGACACATCGGTTGCAATGGTCGCAGTCTATTGCTGTTATCTCTCCGGACTGCATTTTCTTCACTACATTCGGATCTCTAACGGTGGCACGGCCGATCTGCACAAACTCAAAGCCTTCCTTCATGGCTTTTTCCATGTTATCAACCGAGCAGACCCCTCCGATGTAGGCAACGGGTATTTTAACGGCATCTTTAATGCGTTTTGCCTGGTCAAATAAAAACATCTCTTTGAATGGATGTTCCTTAACCATAATACGGCCGAACATGGCCATTCCCATTTTTGTGAACAGGTTTTTCTCGGACTTGACATATTCCATAATAGGTACTTGACCTCGCATCATATAGAATGATGTCCGGGCAGTAAATCCACAACTCGGGACTAGAGCGCTGGCTCCTTCCGCCTCAAACCGCTTGGCTACCTGCACAGCTTCATCGAGGGTCAGACCTCCTTTGAAACCGTCCTCACAATTCATTTTTATCAGTATCGGATATCCTGGGCCGACAGCTTGTCGTACATGTTTTATTACTGAGGCGGGGAATCGCAGCCGGTTTTCCAGGGAACCGCCGTACTGATCCTTACGGCAGTTGGTCCATGGAGAGAGGAACTGGCTGAGGAGATAGCCGTGTCCGGCATGGATTTCGATTGCGTCGAATCCTGCTTTGATAGCCATTTTGGCAGCCTTGCCGAAGTCCTCTCTGACCCTGTTCATGTCATCTTCATTCATAGCTCGGCAAATGCTGTATCGGAATAAGCAAAACTTGCGTGAAGGGCCGATCGGGGTTTTGCCAATGACGGACTTATTTGCGAAAAAGCCACAGTGACCTATCTGGATTGATGCGGCAGCACCCTCTTTATGTACGGCGTCAGTGAGGCGCTTCAGGATAGGGATGATTTCTTCACGCATCCACATCTCATGCCCGAAGGCCACTCCATCCTTAGATGCGGCGCAATATGCCACTGTAGTCATACCAATGCCGCCTGCGGCGACTTTCCTGTGATGCTCGATTAGCGCATCGCTAGGTGTGGCATGAGGACACATACCCTCAAAACAACCGGATCTAATAATACGATTGCGAAGTTGAAGATTGCCGATCTTGCCTGGGGTGAAAACCTTTGATTGCTTTTTCTCCGCTGTCTGCTGCATAGTTCCGCCTTTCTTTGTTTTCACAAAAGTTGTTTATGAATGACCTGGTGATGTTCCCACGGGATCGAGTTCAATTTTATTATGCATTTTATGCCAGAATTCAGTTTGTGATCTGCAATATTGCTTAAAATATCGAGGGTATTGTATTGAGAGGTGCTGCTGTTAGTGTAGTAGGCTGACGCTTTGTCCATAAATATTCTCTATCGAATATAAACATGAATCAAAATAGGATAATATTGTTAATAGAGATAGGGTATCTTAAAAGTTTGCGTGTGTCAATAAAGACGGCAACTGATGTCATGGCTCAGTAGTGTATCAATTCATCATCCAACCCCCTGTAATCCCCCTCGAACTTCGAGATAGGGCGAACACAGGGGTTCGCCCCTACAGGGGGATATTAAGAAGAATTAGGGGACACCCCTAATCCTTCCGCGGAAGGACCGGCAGAAAGAATCCTGCGCCTCTTGTTGTAATCTTCTGCATAGAAGCAGGTCCTGAATATTCCCTGGTTCTAATAATGATACACGACTCATGGCTCGATCAGGTCGGGCGTTACGCATATGTAGGGGCACAGCACGCTGTGCCCCTACATCGAGAGTGATATTGTGGTAGTTGGTCTACCGGTAGGAGGAATCTGGTTTAATCCCTTCTGAACGTCCATCTCCATGTTTTTATTTGGCGGCTGGCAGAGACTGCTACTAACGGCGATGCCGCAATCCAGATGGTGAATGTTATCAGCATGGCCATAGGATAGTCTATGTTCGGCCAGCCCAGGTCCGGTGCGATGACGCGCCACAGGAGCATGAGGAAAAATGAGCTTAAAAAGAAGCCGGGTATTGCCGAGAACAACATAAAGTAACCGAACATATCTGCCTCCTTCTGATTTGATTTAGTCTTATCAACCCCCTGTAGTCTAATCTCCCTCAGTCCCCCTTTGGCAAAGGGGGAGGAGGATTTAAAACTGGGGGACACCCCCAAACCCCCGGTCCTTCCGTGGAAGGACACCTCTTTATTTCTCTTAGTATCCAAACTTGACGTATTCTTTGGCCTTGGTGAGGCGCTTGCCTACGGTTCCCAATACATCCATGGATCGAATTTTGCTGCCGTTCTTGCGCATGCGGAGTATCGCGTTCACCGTCACCGGCCCCAGTCCGGGGACTCGAAGCAGTTCGTATTTATCGGCGCGGTTGATATCGATGGGGAACAACTCAGGGTGACGTATGGCCCATAACTCCTTCGGGTCGGTCGTAAGCGACAGGTTGCCGTCGCTCTCGAATGGTATCTCCTCGTCGCTGAAGCCGTACTTGCGTATGAGCCAGTCGGTCTGGTACAGGCGGTGTTCGCGGTTCAGCAACTCGGCGTTGGTCAGCGGAGAGCGCTCGCCGGGGAGGTCCGGATCGCCCAGCCCGCGCTGGTATGCGCTGAAGTATACGCGGCTGAGCCCCATGCGCTTATACAGCCCCCATGAGTATGTGACGATCTCCTTGTCGGTCTCGTCCGATGCGCCGACGACGAACTGCGTGGTCTGATGCACTCGGCTGTACTTGGATTCCGGCTGTATGAGCTGGCTGATGAGCTTCATTGGACGAATGATATCATCGAGGTAGTTCTTGCTGCTGCTGAGCTTCTTGAAGTGCTCCTCGCCTGCCGTTTCGATATTGACGGAGACGGCGCTGGCCAGCGATACGGCCTGCTCGATGGCGGCGTCGGATGAGCCCGGTATGACCTTGAGGTGCATGTAGCCTTTGAACCCGCCTCTCCGCAGGATGGTGGCGGTGGAGATGATGCGATCCATTGTATTATCGGGTGTGTCTGTCACTCCGCTGGTGAGAAAGATGCCCTGCACGCGTCGTGCGCGATAGTATTCGAGGAAGGCGTTTGCGGTCTCTTCGGGCGTGAGGGAGCAGCGTCTGGTGTCGAGTCTTGCCCGCAGCGGGCAGTAGCGGCAGTTATTGACGCATTCGTTGGAGACGAGGGTTTTGAAAAGGAATGTCTTGCGCCCGTTCTCGAATGTGACGGGGTATATCCACTTATCATCCTTGGAGCGGCGGCGCGCGTCGGTCTCGTTGACGTTGCAGGCGCAGGCGAGGTCGTACTGCGATTCCTGCGACAGTATGGTGAGCTTCTCATGCGTGTCCGGGGCCACGCGTACATAGGGCGCGCTGATCGCTTCGGGGTTATCGCATGTGGTGCAGTTGTCCCTCATGGAAATATGATACTACCGCCAAAGTCAGTGGGCAAGGATAGAATTTTCGATAATGGGAGCGGGCAAGATCGAAGTAGTAAGGATAAATGAGGAACTAATATTTTCATCCATATGATGTTACAATAGTATTAAAGGGGAAGATTTAAACATAGCAGGGCTTTAATGAGGGCAGTATGAATGTGAATATGAACTGGTTATCGGTTTTAGTAGGCGTAATATTTGGTCTCATTGCAAAGGTATTGTACGATAGATTTAAGGCACCTAGACTTAAAATTATTGGAATAAACCCAGTCCCATTTGCACTAGATACTTGTGGGGGAAAGTATCACGCGTACAGAGTAAGAGTATTGAATGAACAAAAGGTTAGTGAGGCTGCCGATGGTTGCGTTATCTGGCTTAGATTAGATTCCGCTTTTGAAGATTATCAGTTAAGCTGGGTAGGTAGTTCAGACCCAAGCGTGACTGCAATAAATGTTGGCGATAGCCGTGAATTTGATTTATGTGCGATACATGCTGGGAATGGAGTGATAATTGCGCCAACTGAGAGAGGATATTTTTGTCCAGATAAAAGGGACATTGGTAGCGCCGCTGGCGTTCTGAGAGGTACGATACGCATAACATGTCGGAATGGGAAGAGAGCGGAAAAACATGTAGAAATTAAGCCGTGCCAAGATGCAAAAGGAGAATATTTCTTAGAGGTTATATTAACTAAGGTTGTCTCTGAGACAAATGATCGTTGGCCTTTTGGTTTGGTGACAGCAGGTGCAATATTATTTACTTTGTTTGCTACATTGTTAGGATATGAAGAACCAAACATGTCAATAAAAGTATTAATGTGGATGTCATTTGGGTTGTCTATTCTCTTTCTGTTGACAGTTCTCGTGAAGTTTATTATGGGCATCATGTCAAATATGAAAGTCGCAACGAAACATTGGTGGATCAGTATTAATCGCTATATGGGGAAGTGGATAAACTGGTTGATGACTTCCACAGCGCAGGCGGTTTTACAACTTTACTTTTTAGGCTTTGTGATAACTTGGCTGATTTCATTGAATGGGAAAAGTGGCTGTGTTGTTAGTATGACAATATATGTTGGCTTTATTTGGCTTATCGTATTAATATCGAACGGATTCTATAATGTTTTTAAGGGGAAAAGGATAGATTAATTAAGGATGTTTCAGTTTTATATCAGTGCTTCTAGATATGATTAATATTTAACCTGAGATTTGCTGTTATCTATTAATTCCACTTATAACACCAGTTCGGCATGACCTTGAGCACCCAGGCGATGAGCCTCCATCGTCGTGTGACATAGGCGTGCGGCTTCTTCCTCTCAATGGCGCGGTAGATCTGCTGTGCTGCCTTCTCGGTTGAGGAGCGCCAGAATATCCTGTCCCCCTGCGCCATGCGCGTGTCCACAAAGCCGGGCTGGATATCAGTTACGTAGATGGGCAGCTTCGTCTTCATTGCCATGTGGCGCAGTCCTTCCAGGTAGTTGCAGACGAAGGCCTTGGAGGCGTTGTAGGCCGGGGCGTGGCGGCTGCCGCGAATTGCCGCTACCGATGATATGCCGACGAGATGGCCGTGGCCTTGCTTGACGAAGTAGTTGAAGGCGGTGGTCGCAATGGCAGTGAAGCCGAGGACGTTTGTATCGATTGTGTCTTTCTCGTTGGGCCACTGCAGGTCGGGCAGCGAGTGGCCGGTTCCGGCGCTGATGATCACCAGGTCTATGCCGCCCATCTCGGCGATGAGGCCGTTGAGTATATCAATTGCATTAGCAGTATCGGCAATGTCCATTGTCCGGATGTGACATTTGTTCTGAAGCTCGGCTTGCAACTCTTCGAGGAGGTTGGTGCGCCTGCCGGTGACGCCGACGATATAATCGTGTCGGACGAGGACTTTGGCCAGCTCCCGTCCCATGCCGGATGACGCGCCGATGATGATAGCTTTTTTCATATCAGGTAACCTCTGAGTAAGTTCAAATCAACCCCCTGCATCTCTAATCCCCCTCAGTCCCCCTTTAACAAAGGGGGATATCAGGAGGATTTTGGGGGGCCCCCCCAAACCCTCGGTCCTTCCGCGGAAGGACACCTCTTTTCCAGAGGTTACTTAGTTATATCTTCGCGGCTATCTTTGCTGCGGAGGACACTGCCGCTGCGGCGTCGCTGGGCTTGGAGCAGTCGCCGATGATATGCAGTTCGGGTACTATGCCTTCTAGCTCATGCGCCAGGCGGTCGTCGGCCTTCGCTCCCACGGCTAGGATAACCGTATCGGCCGGGAGCGAGAATATCTCGCCGCCCCAGTTCATTATCACAGCTTTGTCTGCAATCTCGATGACGGTCGTATTGACGAACATCGGTATTCGCAGTTCGATGAGCTTGCGCGCCAGCGTGCGGTAGGTCATGCGCTCCAGCTTGCTGCCGTTCTCGCCCAGCAGCGCCTTGGTCACGATGGTCACCTCTTTGTCCTGTTCGGCCAGTAATAAAGCAACCTCCAGCCCGATGAAACGCCCGCCGATAACGATGCACTTTCCCTTCACTTTGGCTTTGCCGGTTATGACATCGATTGCCTGCACTACATTCCGGCTGTCTATTCCTTTTACAGGAATTGTCGCCGGGACAGCGCCTGTGGCAATTACGACTGCGTCGGGCTTGACTTCCATCACATCATCTCTGGTGATCTCTGATTTAAGATTTACTTCTACGCCCGCTTTCTCCAGAGAGCGTTCCAGATAAGCGGTGAAGTCGTTGAAGCGCTCCTTGCCGGCAACGTTCGCGGCGATAGTCCACTGGCCGCCGAGGGAGTTGCCCTTTTCGTGGAGTGATACCCTGTGGCCGCGCTCGGACAAGAGTATGGCAGCCTGCATCCCCGCGATGCCTCCACCTACGACCATTATATTCTTGGATTTTTCTGCCGGCGTCAGCGGCAGCTTGCTTTCGCGGAAGAGGAACGGGTTTACCGAGCACGGTCCTGCGCCCGGATCGGTTTTTATGCAGTTGTTGCAGTAAACGCACGGGCATATCTCGTCCGTTTTTCCTTCACGCAGCTTATTGGGCAGTTCGGGGTCGGCCAGCACCGGGCGTCCTAAAGCGATGAAGTCGGCTTTGCCGCTCTTCAGTGTCTTCTCTCCCAGCTTGGCATCGATTTTACCCGCAACTATTACGGGGATTTTGACGGCCTTCTTCACTTTTTCAGCCAGCGCTATCATCGGGCCATCGGGATATGCGTAGCATGGTATGCTTAATGCTGTCCAGAACTCAAGACCTGAAGAGATGGAGATCGCATTAGCCCCCGCTTTTTCGAGCACTGATGCCTGATACAGTACCTCGTCCATTGTAATTCCGCTCTCAATGTCGTCGGTGCTGTTGATTTTGACTATGAGAGGGAAGGGCTTTCCCGTTGCCTTCTTTATGCGCTCCACAATGCTGCGTGCGAAACGGATGCGATTTTCCTTGGAGCCTCCATATTTATCGGTACGGGTATTGGTTATCGGTGACATGAATGTGCTTACCAGGCAGCCGTGGCAGACATGCAGCTCGACAGCATCGGCGCCGGCCTCTTTGGCGCGCCGTGCTGCCTGAGCAAAGTCTTCGATATAGCGATCTATTTCAGCCTCTGTAATCTCTTCGTATTTCCATGCTTTATTTAACCACGGTGTTATGGACGGCACCTTTATTAACATCCCTTCGGGGACGAAACCGCTGAAGGTGATCAACAATCCATTATGCATCAGCTGAACCGATACCTTGCTTCCGTTCTCATGTATGACATCGGTTATCGCTTTGATGCCCGGGATGAATGAATCGTTATAGATTCCCAGTTCCCAGCCGGGCGATCCATCCTTACTGACTCCGGCGCACTGGGTAGTAACAAGGCCAATACCTCCGCAAGCGCGTGCTTTGTAATAATCGAGCATCCGCTGCGAAGGGTTTCCCGTTCCATCGGTCAATACTGTTCCCATAGCATTCATGATAAGCCTGTTTTTTAAGCGCAGTTTTCCGATGTTCCCCTGGCTGAATAGTGTCGGGAATTTGCTCATGAGAACCTCCTAATTTGGCGGTTAAGTTATTGTAGTCTACTGTAGAATGAGGTCTTGGTCAATATAAGGAGGCCTCTGATTAAGTATTTTCAACCTCTTAGTCCCCCTTTCATAAAAGGGGATTTCTTACCGCGTTTGTCGTCATTCCGGCGGAGGCCGGAATCTAGAAAGGGCATAGAGCTGTTTGAGTCGATTGTGGATAATCCAACCCCCTTGATCCCCCAAACTTTGGGGGATTTTGAAAAAATCTGGGGGACACCCCCAGTTCCCCCGTCAGGAGAATTTCTCCTGAACCTCTTTTAAATCGTCTGCGTAGAGATGAATCAGGATTTCGCCAAGTTCTGGTAATGCCTCACGACCAACTAATGCTTTTTTGCTCGGCGTGGTGTTCTTCACCGCGCCGAATTTTAGGGAGATGGAGGCACCCCACGGTTCCCCCGGTCTTTCTGCGGAAGGGCACCTCTTTTTCAGGGCTTCTTTTATTTGGTTTCGGGATCGGTTGGCTGTATGAACGAAGGTTTGACTTGTACTAAGTCCTGTGGTATAAAAGCGATTGTTATCGGTATCTGTTTGATTTACATAATCATATGCCAAAAAGAGGATAGAAATGACGAGTGAGAGCTGTGATGTATTAGTTATCGGTTCGGGGATTGGCGGATTGTCGGCTGCTGCGCTGCTTGTGGCCGCCGGTTACAAGACACTCGTGGTGGAGAAGTCACCGCGTATCGGAGGGCGCTACTCCACTATCGATCATAAGGGCTTCAAGATCACAACCGGCGCCATCGAGATCGAGATGGGTGGCGTCATACAGAAGGTGTTCGATGCTGTGGGCGTCAAACTGGATGCTAAGTTGGCGTCATCGTTCAAATATCGAATCAGTGGTAAGGACTACGATATGCCGGCCAAGGGCGGCATGAGGGCTTTCATATCGGCGCTGGCGGAGAGCGAAGAGGAAGCGAATCGTGTGATGGGTGGCCTGAAGAAGGCGCTGGCATGGCAGGAGCCTGCTGATAACATAACGTTGCGGCAGTGGGTGCAGCAGTATACGGAGAACGAGAGAATAATCCGAGCGTTCTGGTCGCTGGTCAGTCCCACACACTTCGTAAATGACGATGAGCTCCCCGCCGGGAAGTTTTTCGCCTATTTGAAGGCGCCAAAGGCCTCTGCTGTCGGCATAGCGCCACGCGGCCCGCTGGAATTGATGGAATCGCTACAGGCTGGAATTGAGGCGAAAGGCGGGCAAGTGTGGACCAAGTGTGCAGCGACAAAGATTGCTGTTGAGGATGGGAAGGTTGTCGGTGCGGTTGTCAAACAGGGGAGCGAATCCGTGACAATCGCGGCCAAGGCGGTTATCAGCAACACAGGCCCAAGGAAGACGGTCGAGCTTGCCGGATCCGATAACTTCGATCGCTGGTATCTCAATCTTATGGACGAGACATTGCGGCCTGCTCCGTTTATAGCAGTGCACGCTGCAAGCGATGAGCCTCTTGTCGATTGTGATTCGCTGGTGTTCGTAACGGGGCGCAGGCTCAGCTGTATGAACACCCCATCATTACTATGTCCGGAGCTCGCTCCTCGTGGCAAACATCTGCTTATGGCCGGCGGCACACCGCTGTCCTCTCTGCCGCCGTATGATGTGAAGGCGGATAAAGAGCAGATCATCGCAGAACTTAAGAAGGAAATTCCTGATTTCGATAGACGGGCTGAATTGCTGATGGTGAGCTATTTCCGAGGCGATGTTCCCGGCTATCACAGCTGGCCTGGTTACGATATGCCGCAAAAAACCCCTATTGTAAATCTGTATAACGTCGGCGATGGTGTAAAACCAGCGGGTTGGATCGGGCTTCCCGCCTGTGCCAAGAGCGCAGAGATGGTGGTTGAGGATATCAAATGGCGAGTGAAGCCCGCTTAATAGATGGTTTACATGGATCGGAGGTTAGGCATGTCGTACAACGATCGGGAAAAGTTCGTTGCACCTTGTGGCCTTTTTTGCGGCGCCTGTTCAATTCGCAGTGCGTATAACAGGAATGACTCCGTGTTGCTTAAGGCGATGGCGGATGGCGTCAGCCTCTATCTCGGGCATAAGGTTGAAGCAAAGGACTTGGCTTGCAAGGGGTGCCTGTCCGATGTTGTGTCCATCTCGTGTCGTGAATGTAAAATGCGGGATTGTGCATTCTCTAAAGGCTTGAAATATTGTTCGGAATGTACAGATTCTCCTTGTGACCTGATAAAGAATTTTAATAACGATGGTTTACCGCATCACGCGGAAGTGCTGTATAATATACGCCACCAGCGGGAGATAGGAATCGACGCGTGGGCAAAGGAACAGGAAGGAAGATGGCGTTGCCCGCAGTGCGATGCATCGACTGATTGGTATGCCAATAAGTGTCACTCCTGTGGCGCTGATCTGAGTGGGCATTTTTAATAAAATGACCGCGGTATATGGACTCAGGTAGGAAAAAAGAGGAGGTGCATCATGGCGAATAAGAAATACGATGTCATTGTAATGGGGGCTGGGCCCGGCGGCATCGCGTGCGCGGCGCTGCTGTGCAAATGGGGGCTGAAAACGCTGATCGTGGATAAGAACCAGATACCGGGTGGTAAGGCGATTACAGTCGAGCACAAGGGTTTTAAGTACGATCTCGAGCCTAAACTGCAGGTGCCGATGACAGGTTCGGCATTCTGGCTGCTTTATGATGAGCTGGGGATAAAAGATCAGCTTGGTGCCATCCCTTGCGACACTGTGAAAGTGGCTTATAGAAATAAGTCGGCAGATAAATACAACGTTAAAATTGTTTCTCAAACGAGTGTAGACCCGACGCCTCTGTTCGATTTGTGGGGTTTGAACGATAAAGAGCGCGGAGAAGCTATTCCCATTCTGGCGGAACTGGCCTTCCTCACCCCGGAGCAGATGAGCGCCATGGATGATATGACATTCGATGAATGGCTCAAGAAGAAGAACACTCCGTGGGGCCTGTACAGCTTTTTCTGTATGCATGCCAATGGGTCGCTGGCTGAGCCTATCGACCTTGTAGCGGCATCGGAGCAGGGTGCGATAATGCAGCACATTGCTACGGCGGGCGGCGGTGGCTACTACAAGGGCGGCTTCGGGCGCATGCTGGGCACAGTCGCCGATTACATCAAGGCTAACGGCGGTGAGTTCAAGATGGGCACCCGGGTCGAGAAGATAAAAATATCGAACGGCAGAGTGACAGGCATATCGACAACGAAGGGCGATTTCGATTCAAATATTTTAGTGAGCGATGTCGGTATTCAGCCTACCATGTTGAAGCTGATCGATGAGAAGGAGCATGATAAGAATTATTTGAATTACATCAGGGGTCTGGTGCCGGGATGGGCTTTTACAGCAGTGCGGTACTTCTTGAATAAGAAGGTAGTGAAAGAGCAGATGGCGATGTGCTGGGCGGACTATACATGGATGACAATGGATCTTTTTAATAAGGTCAAGGCCGGGCAAAAATTAGAAGAAGAAATTTTCTTTTTCACCGTACCATCTAATTACGATCCGAACATGGCGCCGCCGGACAAGCAGTGTATAATCGCCGGTACGATTTGCTCGCCAGACCCAAAGGCTCCGGAGATTAAAATGCAGAACGATCTTCTGGATAAGATGATAGAGAAGATATATCCGGGGTTCATGGACGCTTGTTTCGAAAAACAGGCCACCGGTCCTGCAGAGATATCTTCGGCCACGCGCGATAGTGTGCTACCAGGGCAGGGGGGAGAGTGTGTAGGGCTAGCGCAGATCGTCGGCCAGTGCGGTAAGTACAAGCCGTCGCAGACCACCCCTATCAACGGTTTGTTCATCGTAGGTGCTGATGCCGGCGGTGTAGGTATGGGGACGCATCAGTCATGCCAATCAGGTATGAAGGGTGCTCGTCTGGTGATGCGGCACTATTTGAAGCGTCAGGCGTCGAGATAGCATCGGGTAGCAGAGACCAAATACTTGAGGGGGCGTTATTGCCCCCTCTTTTTATATATTGACCTAAGCAGACTGCTGAAAAAGAGGTGTCCTTCCGCGGAATCCTTCCCGAAACGGGAAGGACCAAGACTGGGGGATAAAGGGGGTTGACTGAGACTTTTTCGATACTCTCCTAAGGATTACTATTTCGGCAGAACCATAGTTATTGCATCGAAGTCGCAGGCTACGACACATAGGCCACAGCCGAAGCATTTATCTCGATTTATTACAGCCTTGGATTCTTTAGATGTAATAGAAGTCATTTTGATAGCTCCGAAGAAGCATCGGTCTACGCATTCCTCGCAGCCGGTGCACAGGTTATCGTCCACTATAGCGCGGAAGCGGCTCTTTTCAAGTATCTGATCGACGTTATTATATCGAAGTCCCCCGTCGAAAATGACACAGCATTCCCTGCAGCAATTGCATATCTCGTTCAGTTGCTGCGAGGCCCTGATCGGCCAAGTATGCACAAGGCCTTCCTCCTCAGCATTCATGGCAATAGCGATTGCTTCCTCTGGCGTCAGCTTGCGCCCGGAGCTCCTGTTCAGGTGGTATTTTGCCGACTTGTTGAATTGCAGGCATACGTTAACAGGAGAGTCGCATCTTCGCATTGATCTGCGGCAGCTGCATGGCACAACGGCAATGGGGTCGGCTGCTTTAATAAGTGCTCGTACATCCTCTTGCGGGAGGAATTCTTCAGATGAAATGTTGGGGCTTTTTTCGATCGACTTTAAAGAAGGTAGCACTTTAATACGATTGACAAATGATTCCCCCGGCCCTGCGGCAGTGCTGGGAATCCATTCTGCCTCATGGAATTCCTTCCATAAGTCGAGTAACTCGTTGTCGATCCATTTATCGACGCTGGAAAGGGTGGCATCGTGCAGTTGTGTGTAGTCGCGGGCGAGTTGCGGACCCTTGCTGGTGGGGAAAACCAGCCCCCGTTCAAGGAATTCTTGTAACTTCTGTTTTACCGCGTTCTCATCAAGGCCGGTTCGTTTCGCTAGTTCGGCTGGTTCGGCGGGGAGCATCAATAGCAGGTTTGCATCTGATGGTGAGACGAGCTTTTTCAGTATCTTGGGCAGTATCTTTGAATTGGGTTGATTGAGTTTGTTCGCTAATTCGATATAGCTGTTATCGGTCTTCATGATGCTCCTGTGCAAACGTTATTACTAGATTCATTGATATGATTATTGATTATATTATTGTACATTATTTCAATAATCATTAGCATCACAGATATTTAACTCCCCTACTACTGTAAAACGCAAACATTGATTGGTTATAATAATGATTTACATAATGTCTTTTGTATATACAATTATATAATACATTGACACGGCGCTAATTAATACTTAATATTCCATCTATGAAAGATATTTCTAAGCACTTGGTGGCAGTATGAACCTCGCAACACAGGTCGTTGCTATTCTGGCTGTAGGATATCTCATTGGCAGTATACCTATCGCCCATATCGTAATGCGTGTCTCCCGCAAGCAGGACCTCAGGGAAATAGGCACAGGGAATATAACCTCCACCGCTGTCATGATACACGGAGGTAAACTCCCCGGCAGCATATCTCTAATAGGTGAAATACTAAAGACATTCCTGTGTATATATTTAGCTTATTTACTGGGTGGAGATGAACTATGGGCTTACCTTGTGATGTTGGTAATAGCATCGATTGGCCAGATATGGAGTATATGGTTGAAAGGGAAGGGAGGTAAGGGTCAGACAATATTTGTTACCGGATTTATGGTCCTTTGTCCCATCCCATTTTTGATATCGATTGGGTGTATGCTTGTGGTGTTCCTGGTATCAAAGCGTTTCTTGCTTAGTAATCAAATCTGGCATCTTATTGCACCGCCTCTTATGCTTCTGGCGCTATTATTTAATCCGGCGATGTTTGGTTTAGGTGAGCATTCGTGGGGCTATGCTGTCACCGCAGGAGTGCTGTGTTCTTTCTTCTTCATAAAGAACCAGGCTGCTAACGATGACTTTGTTCAGTCGCAAGCCTTGGGCAGCTACAGTCGTTAAAGGCAATGGGACATGTGGAATATCTATCAGGCAGCCATCACAATATGCCTTGCTATTTTTATCATAAATCTCATCTTGAATTTAAGGTCTTTACACAGGCTGGGCAAAAATGATGGCCCCTTACCGGATACTCTACCGTTAATATCTGTGTTGATCCCTGCCAGGGATGAGGAAAGCAATATCAAAAACTGTCTGGAATCTTTAAAGAGGCAGGATTATCCAAACTATGAGATATTAGTGCTTGATGATAGTTCTTCTGATCGTACAGCCGTCATTGTGGAAGAGATATCGGCGATTGATACCAGGATAAGACTGTTTAGAGGAATGCCGTTACCTCAGGGCTGGGCTGGTAAATCTTACGCCTGCTATCAGCTGTCGTTAGAGGCTAAAGGCTCGTGGTTACTCTTTACAGATGCCGATACTATTCATGCCCCTGAGACATTAAAGAGTGCATTAGCTTATTCTCATAATCATGGTATATCTTTACTATCAGGATTCCCATTGCAGCACACAGTTTCGTTTGCGCAGAGAGTGGCGATACCGATGATGTATTTCTTTATATTGAGTTGCGTGCCTCTGTGGTGGGTTCAGAAATCTAAGAAACCAAAACCGGGAGTAGCCATAGGGCAGTTTCTTTTCTTTAAAGCTGATGATTACAGGGCTATCGGCGGTCACGAAGCTGTCAAATCAAGGATTTTGGAGGATGTCTGGCTTGGTTTTGAAATTGTGCGCCGGGGCAAGCGACATGGAATAGTGGATCTTACAGGAATGGTTTCATGTCGAATGTATGAAAGACTGGGACCATTGTGGGAAGGTATGGGCAAGTGGTTCTACTCTGTTACTTCGCTGTCGCCATGGCTTTTTACTATAATCATATTAGCGGTGTTCGGTGTCTTCATTCTGCCGTTTCTAATTGCTGTCGGCCGTTACACCCCTGGTCTCCCCGACTATGGCTTTTCGCTGTTAATAGTATTACAGATTATATTCATATTTCTCATGCGTATAATAATAGACCATCGCTTTAGACATTCGCAGCGTTATTTTCTGCTTCAACCTTTGAGTATCTCGTTTTGGATAGTATGTGCTACAAATAGTGTGATCAAACGTGTGACTGGAAGAGGGACAAGCTGGAAACAGCGTGTGTATAAGCCGGGTTCAAAGGTTGAGTGAAAACTGCTATCGGTGGTTCAATCGGTAGTGTTGATCATCTTCTTGGATTGTTCTGCACCACATTTTAACTGCTTTGGGATCAAACTTAGTACCAGAGCATTTTGTCAGCTCTATAACATATCCTACTATTTTTGCGCCTTTCGAGGATCGGTGATTTCTTTCTGTAATTTTTCTTTGGCTGATGTAAGTTCTTTGGTGCGCTGCTCGATCAATGTTTCCAGGTGATGGCGGTGTTCATTTAATTCCTTTTCCATACGTTTACGTGCAGTGACGTCTCGAGCTATGCCTACAACTTCAGAGGTCCCCTGCTTGGCAATAGGGAAAACGGTTACTTCTATGAGGATACGGCGTCCACTCTTATTGACTAATTCCACCTCTTGTGGACCGCCTGGTATACCCCTGTACTGTTTGAGTTTTTCTACTACTAGTGGAATGTACTCTTCTGAGATAATGCCCATGTCGAAGACATTCTTCCCCATGAATTCTATCTTTGAGTAGCCCGTAAGCTCTTCAGCTTTTCTATTGCCATATATCAGATTCCCGTCATTATCGTAAATGAAGATGGCATCAGGCGCATTCTCGACGATGGCTTGTAACCTCTCCTCGCTGCTTCTAAGGTTTGACTCTACTTTCTTACGGCTAGTGACGTCTCTGACAACTCCAATAAAACCTGTAGGATTGCCTTCGCTGTCCCTCAATAATGCAGAGCTGATTTCAGCGTCGAATTTTTTGCCATCTACAGCCCATAGAGTATATTCGACTTTGTCTTGCACATCTCCATTAGCTATCGTGTTCAACATATCCTGCTGAAATCTCTGCTGATCTTTCTGTACGATGAACTCGAAGGCGTTCTGGCCGATTATCTCCTGCTTGCGGGTATATCCTGCTTTCTGGAGCGTAGCGTTATTGACTTCAACTATTTTCCCTTCCAAATCTGTTACTATTATTCCATCAGAGATCGAGTCAACTATGAACCGGAGCTTCTCCTCCGATATTTGAAGGGCTGCTTTGTATGATTCGCCGCTGCTTGTATTGAATAATATTCCTCTGAAACCTGTAATCTGGCCTGTATCATCAATAATGCGGTTAAGATGTATTGTGATGGGCAATGTTGAGCCGTCTGCTCTCTGAAAAGTATATTCTTCCAACCCCAGTTCTTCTTGTGTAGCCTCGGCGTTAGTTAGTCTACTTATAGAGTCTTTAACCCTGTCTGCTTCATCGGAAACTATTATATCCAGAATGTTCACGCCATTTTTTAAATCACCCTGGGTATAACCTAACATTTTAAGGGTTATCCGGTTTGCATGGGTGATATTACCGTTTATATCGGCCTCGAAGATCATATCTGAAAGTGATTCTAAAAGACTCCGAATTTTGCTATCACTGGCCCTTGTTTTACGTAGCTTCTTAAGGCTGGATTTAGCATTCTTGCGTGTCTTCTGCATTGTAACACCCCATATCAATATGAAACGGAAATAAAACTATGTCCTAGACAATATACAGATTATTAGATTCAATATATTATACAATACTATTTTGCAAAATATTACTTAGAATCATATTGCAGGGAAAATTTGTTTACCCTTTTAGGATTAATTTGTTAAAAAATGAACTGCCCGCTGCTTGCGGCCTTGGCCGTCATTCCGGCCCCGTATCGGCGTACGGGGTAAACTCCGGCCGGAATCTAGAGGAACGGACTGGATTCCGTGTCAAGCACGGAATGACATTATGGTGATGTTTATGAGTCAGCATCTTCATCTGTGCTTTTCCGCCGCCATTTAGTTAGAACATATATGAAAAACAACAGAGATGCTGCGGGTAATGTCAATATAAATAATAGTAGGCCATTGTTTTCATAGCTATTGTGATGTGGCATGGGTGTATGGGTTGGAGTTGGTATTGGTGAGGTTTGTGGAGTAGGGGTTGGAGTTGGCAAAAGTGCTGCGGCAAGAGCATATATGCTAAAGTGATTGATCGAAAACGAAATCGAAAACGAAACTGTATTTGCATCGAAGTTTAATAGAATGGGAATTTCGTTCCATTCATAAGATGCACTATTAAATGAGTACATTCGTAGTGTTATTGGATTAGGTGAGAGGAATGATTCTGGAGGGTTATAACTTATAACTATGTCTGCTGGTTTTGATAAATTAGCTCCATCTGGTGAAAGCTGATAGATATTAACGAAAAAGAAACTGCTTGGTGGGGTTAAAGGGGGAACCATTATAGAAGGATCAACCAAAGTGATGACTATGTGAGTCAGTGCTTTAGCCTCAGAATCAAGTACTATTGTGTCCTTAGGTATTTTCAATAAGATATTGCCGTCTCTAGATGAACTAATAACATCTTCAAGTAAGATACCTTCTTCATTCTGCAGCCACTCGGTCACATTGCCTGTCATATCTACAGTCAATTTCAGAGTTGGTTCAGGAGTGGGAGTAGGTGAAGGGGTAGGGGTAGGGGTAGGAGTGGGAGTAGGGGTAGATTCGGGCACAGTAAAGTTGCCTGTTGCGGCCTGTATTTCTACTGATTCAGTGCTGCAAAAAAGTACTGAAATACACACCGCCAGGCCAAGAGCCACTGTAAATATTATGCATGCCCTTCTCATAGTGGCCTCGCTATATGATTTTATTCCCTTCTTGTACCCTTCTTCTTAGTTTCAGAATGAATATGTTTTGCCTTTCGGCTCCTGTATATCATGAAGGATGCGATTGCTAAAAGTATAACTACCGCACAGACTATGCCGACGATCAGTGGTATGTTAGAATCGTTTCCTGTATTAGAATGCCCCCCGCCGGTTACATCTATCTGCTTTTCAGTCGAGCTTGTGTATATTTCATTATTTATT
>Ga0315291_10003325_pt1 | contig 20839 bp, 18 predicted proteins | sample YL17G12_20_MG_FD_203070 | JGI IMG/M metagenome (GOLD analysis project Ga0315291, IMG submission 203070) | Sediment microbial communities from Yellowstone Lake, YNP, Wyoming, USA - YL17G12_20 | ecosystem: Environmental > Aquatic > Freshwater > Lake > Sediment | place: USA: Wyoming | collected...
AATGCCAGTTTATGGTATAGATTATGGAAAGAGAAAGGAGGTAAAAAATGATGGAGTTCACTGTTGCATGGCTTAGCATGGCGATAGTAGGGCTAATTACTATAGCATTTTATACATACCTTTACAAAGATAACCCCGCTTTTCGATTATCTGAACATATATTGCTCGGCAGCTTCACAGGACACACACTTTTAATGGCTGTCAAAAACATACAAGAACAAGGAATAAACAAAGCAGTCGGAGGAAACATAATCTATATTATTCCTTTATTGTTAGGTGTGGCGTTTTTTACCAGATATTCAAGTGAATACTCATGGATATCCAGATACCCGTTAGCCCTTTTAGTAGGAGTAACAGCAGGAGTTGCGGCCCGGGCAGAATTCCAAGGAAGTATTCTAATATCAGTCCAAGATATGATTTCAACGCCACTCAATAACCTAGACAGCATAATTATTTTCGTTACTCTGATAGCCACCATGAGCTACTTCACATTCACCATCCCACATAAAGGCGTCTTTGGTACTTGGGCGAAAATTGGTCAAACCTTACTACTTTTCAGCTTTGGCGCATCCGCGTCTATGGAATTCGTGAGCAGAATTGGAGCTGTAAGCGCGAGGTTTGAATGGCTCATCAACAGTATTCCAGAAGTAACAGTTGCCGGTGGGATAGTCGTCGCTGCTTGGATCGTTTATGAATCTTACTTCAAAACTAAATAAAAATTTATGACCCCCTGAAACCCATTTAACCCCATTTTTTTAAATTAACAAAAACTTTTATTTTTTCCTGTACTATTTTTGGTGGTTAGAATTTTTATTAAAACAAGATAAAAAACGCGTGAGAAAGATACGTTTCGCGCCTGTTCACACGAAGTGGGCCTTATTTTGGGGGGTAGAATGGTACATATCCGCATTCGCATGGGCTTCTAAAGGCGATGTACATTTTCCTCTGGTCAGGTACCTCGATGTTGCTAAATCCGCTTGAGTGGAAAGAACCAGTAGTAGGCCCCCTCCAAAAGCGTCCCTTTCCTCTTCGCTATACGATATTCGTGAACACGTATCGTGTAATCGCTTCCCTGCGGGCATACGCGAAGTGTACCTTATATATGCTCAAGCACGAACAATTCTTTCGAATTAATTCAAAGTTTAGCTATTTCCTCAGAAAGTGTGAGTCCATAGTTTTGTTTCATGAAACTTGTGAACACATTCCAGTTAGGCTCGATTGTGGGGAGAGGTGGTAGAACATCTTTAGTGACATCAGGATCTTTTAATCCTCCAGATGTCATTATACACACAATTAACTCGTCTTTATCAACCTCTCCACGCTCTTTCATCTTTTTAAGAGCTGCAATGACGGTTGCTGAAGTCGCTTCGGCGTAAAGTCCTTCCAGGGAAGCCATTTTAATCTGGGCGTCCATAATTTCTTCTTCTGTAACGGTCACAGATGTTCCGCCTGATCGCTTAACAGCATGCATAGCGTGTGAGGCAGTTAATCCACCCCCTATAGATTTTGCTACCGTAGGTTTGGTTTCGATTTTCTCTATATAATCTAGGTCTTTTTCTAGGGCGTTCTTCAAAGGTGCTGTGGCAGCTGGTTCAACAGCTATCATAGATGGAACTCCCTCAGTAAAGTCAAGCATATCAAGCTCGGAGAAACCTTTCCATAAGCCGAAGAAGCCCTCCCCGAGCCCGAGCGGCATCAGCACCTTGCTGGGAGGCTCCCATTTCAGCTGCTCACAAATTTCATACGACATCGTTTTACATCCCTCCATCGCGTATGGGTTGCCCACAGGCATGGGGGCCTTAGCGCTCAAAAATGTACCAGTCGGATGCCATCCATAGTCATTTATACATTTTCTCATTAAGATATGTCGCCCCTCTCCACTAGTGACGGGGACAACCATAGCACCATATGCACGAATCCATGTTATCCATGGCGTGTTCCTGTGAACACCCGTGAAGACGACGCTGCTAATTCCTCCCCTCGAAGAGTACGCAGCTGTAGCCGCACCATGATTCCCAGAGGATGAAATCGTCGACACCTTAGCATCAAACTCCAGCCCTTTGGAGACGGCTACACAGCAGACCCTATCTTTGAACGACCATGTTGGGTTTCTAGACTCGTCCTTTATGTATAGATTTTTTATTCCAAGTGCGTTGCCTAGTCGACTACATCTTATGAGAGGAGTATCACCCTCTCCAAGCGAGAGCATATGCTTCTCATCCAGGACTGGTAAGAGTTTTTCATACTTCCAGAACCCCTTTTTCTGCTCATTATTGAAATGCTTTGAGATTTTATTAGCCGCAGCATCGTAATCATATGTAACTTCAACACTTGATAGAAATCTGTCTGTTTTGCACTTGGGACATCCATTCCACATCTTACCTAAATGGTATTCAGTCCCACACTTGAGACACCTTAAAGCCCGGGCTTCACTCATCTTGTAACCTCCAATTCTCCTGTTATATATTACAAGCAATCTCATACCGACTCATAACTTTTTCACTCTTTCTAAATTTAGTCCATATTTAGCCCGATTTATATATATGTAAAGATATATTCCAAAAGATGCTTATTTTGCCTTTTCATGTTAATTACTTGCAAAGCTATGCGGAAATAAAGCAAAATAATGCCTCTTTTTAAAATGAGCTAAACACGTACTAAAAAATTATTTAACAATTGTTTATATACTTTTTATATATAAAATACTTCCTGCACTAGGGGGTTAAGAGTTGAAATTTGGAGTTGGGATACCGACTTGTAGAGAAGGATTGTACTTCCCACCCAATTTTGCTTCGCCAAGCAAAATAATCGAAATCGCTAAGGTGGCGGAGGAGTTGGGATTCTACTCTATCTGGGGGAATGATCATTTCACAACCCCAAAATATGTTACAGAGCTGTGGAGAGAGCCGCCAAATTTTTATGAACCTATGGTGACTCTCTCTTATCTAGCCGCGGTCACCAAAAAGGTCCGGCTTGCCATCGGTGTGGCTATTCTACCTATAAGAAATCCAGTAATCTTAGCAAAAGAAGTAGCGACTCTGGATGTATTATCTGGAGGAAGATTTATTCTCGCTGTTGGATTGGGCGCATACCGAGAGGAGTTCAAAAGGGTTCATCCAGCGATGGCAGGTGTGAATAGGGGGATACTGTTGGATGAAAGCTTATGTGCGTTACAAGAGCTCCTAACCCAACCTAAGGCTAGCTTCAACGGACAGTATATCAAATTCAATGATATTGAGATCCATCCAAAACCCATTCAAGACCCGTTTCCAATATATATTGGTGGAGGATTCACAGATAAAAATTTAAAAAGAGTTGCGGAAATGGGCCAGGGATGGTTTCCTTCAGGTATGAAGCCTGAATATATAAGCGAAGGAATATCCAAGATAAAGAAGTACGCCTCGATTATGAAAAGAGATGTCTCAAAAATCGATATAGCCCCCCAGTATACGATAAGTATCGCGAAAACCCATGACGAAGCGATGGCCAAATACACTAGCACAGCTCTTTATGCACATCATCAAACAATCAGTGATGAGCGTGAAAAATATGCACGCTCACAATTACGGGCACGTTCAAATATTAACACACCAGAGGGAAGAGATCTCATTGGGACTCCGAGTGAAATTATCGAGAAGCTTGATCAATTATCTAAAGCAGGTGTGACCCACCCAGCCGCCCTCATATTCGCTTCAAGAAACGGCGATGAGATGCTTGAGGGGATGGAGATCTTCTCAAAAGAGGTGATACCTTCCTTTGACTAGGACTGAGCAGACCCTAAACAGCAACAAAAGAATCGGTGTCCACGCCACTGAAGGCTCAATTAGTGAATCCGTCCGTAAAGCGAAGCTCGCGGATAAGATGGGCTTCGATTCTATTTGGCATTCTGAGCATTATGGCGAACTCAGAGAACCGTTCACCAGTATAGCGGCTCTGGCTACAGCGACTAATAGGATTAAACTAGCCACAGGGGTAATCGGCCCATATACGCGTCATCCAGCTATTATGGCCTTTACTGTTGGAACCCTTGATGAGCTTAGCAATGGAAGAATGATCTTCGGGATAGGAGCAGGTAACCTAACTAGGTTAAAGAATAAGCTTTGCATAGAAGGTGATAGACCTCTCACCTTCATTAAAGAGAGTATTGAGATCGTCAGACAACTTTTGACCGGTGAAACTGTGAGTTATAGAGGACAGATTTTCCAAGTTTCTGAATTGACACTCGGCTTTAATCCTATTAGAAACAAAATTCCGATTTATATCGGAGCCACAGGAGAACACATGCTTAAACTGACCGTTCGAATTGCTGACGGAGTCCTTTTCAGTATGGCAACATCTCTAAATTATGTGAAATACGCGACAAAGGTAATGCAAGAAGAAGCAAAGAGAATTCATAGAGACTTCGATGAGATAGATGTTGCAAGTAATATATCATGCGCTGTATCTGAGGACTCTGATTTGGCTCGCGAGGCCGTAAAACCAGGGATCATTTCATTCCTTTCCCGCCCTGTACGTGGAGAGGATATTATGGGAAAAGCAGATCTTAGCACGGATCTACTTGTACCCATAAGAAGAGCGCTTCAAAAGGGGGATAGAAAAGAAGCTTTAAAGAGCGTTACCGACGAGATAATAGACAGTTTAAGCATAGCGGGAACTCCTGATGAGTGCATAAAAAAGTTAAAACAATGGAGAACTGCAGGCGTTAAACTTCCCGTAATTGCGCCAAAAATTAACTATGAAGAAACCATTAAAGTCTTAGCTCCTTAAGATCCACGGCGCGCGCGCATGTTATGTTGCCGAGTTACATCAGGCTGAGCTAGATCTGTTGGTTCGCGCGCGACGGCGGTTTAGCTTCAAGGCCCATGTCGGGGGTTTCCGGCGATGTGGTCACTCTCTCTCCGCGCGCTTTGGGCTGAGAATGTTCTAAAATCAATGAACTCCTCATTCTGGTTGTAAAAACTTCGTCTTTTTTAATCAGCCACCAGAAATGGGAAATGCAAATATCACAGAGTCGCCACTTGAAAGGACAGTGTTAAGCTTCTCTTTGAATTGATCTGCAGAAATTCCATTGATAAGAACTAAAACGTTAGACCTCATCTGACCTTCTTCTGAATCGAAGAGTTCTTTCTTGAATAAGAACCCGTATTTTTCAATCAACGTGTCAAATAATTCTCTCAGCGTGGTCCCTTCACGTAATAAAAGGGTTTCATGCTTCTTGCCTGTGATAACATGGAAATGAGCGAAATACCTAATGGAAATCTCAATCATACGTCTATCAACTCAATCCCTGTGGCAATTATTGGGGAGGAAAAGATAAGTAATAAAAGTTATGTGTTGGAATGCATCTTCGGAGGACTTATTCAGACAATCGACGGTCGTTGATATGGCTAACAGAGCTATCAACTCTCTTCTTTTGATTCTTCATCGAAAAACTTGTTTGTATGGTATGGACGTGACAACTCAATCTTCTTGTGTTTAGAACTTCGTATATAGCGTAGAATTCTCTTGCACATGCGGGGCATATTCGCGTGCGACGGTTTGATTGCATCAATGATGACCCTTACAACCTCGGTTTTTTCGACCTGATATGGATCTAATGTTCCTCTACGTACGTGCCTTATTATGTCAATTGTCTGATCTGCTTGCACTCTTGTCGCTACGGCAAATAGAACTTCTTTCGTTGAAAACATTAATGTCAGAATCAACCACCATCGCGCGCGATGATATTCGGTGATGGGATGGTCTCGCCGGTGGAGAACATGTAGCCGAGAGATAAGGGTAAAAGCAGGGTCCGTAGAACCATCAATCCGGCTTAACCAGTTAATCCCCAAATTTACGTTACAAGCTGGCGCGCGCGAATTTGAACTAGAATAACTGAGTTACCTTGGGATAAAAGAAACTGGAAACGAGTTTCTACTCTTTGTACAATCCATTCTCTTCAAGGTTACGTGCAATGTCTGCAAGTCCTAGTTCTTCAAGTTTCTTTTTACTAGGAATGCCTGTTTTAACATCCCAGCCATGTAGTTTATAGTATTCGTCCAGCATCGCTTCATACTTTTTCCTATCAAGGACTGCTCCCTGGTGAGGCCCATTTGGATAGGGTTCTTCAAACTCTCGCCACGGTGGAATATCGTCTTTTCTTCGTACGCCCTCTCTAGCTATGAATGCTCGCTCTACGTTGTAACCTCTCTCGCCTGCCCTGAGCAATTCCCCGGCACTGGTTTTGACGCCAGTGGCTGAAGAGAAGAGTTCTGCCCAGAGTTCCGCATCTAAGAAGTGAATAGAGAGCCATGTGCTTTGGAATTTGCAGGTTTCTAGCATATCTGCTATCATAGCGTTGCTTTCGTAGAATATAACGCCGGAGGCTTTATTATCGTATGACAACGGGTCAGGATTGAGATTAAGCTTTTTTGCGTCCATGGGATCCATGTCTCGTTCTGCATGATAAGCGCCCCTCAGGTGATCTGGGCCCCTTGAGGAGGTGGATTGAGACAATGAGTGCCCAACTATGGCTCTAACAGGTTCGTGTTGCTCCATATTCTTGTTCGTCAGAACGTATTTGTCCGCTCCTCTGCCTATCCTCTTTGCAGCCTTGACCTCACCTTCAGCCAAGATGTCTCCGAAGCCTTCGCGTTTAGCTATCATTTCAATGAGTTTCAAAACTGCTTTTCCGTCGCCCCATAGTAATGGGAAGCCAACATCTTTTTCGGAGATTATGCCTTTCTCATAAAGTTCCATAGCAAAAGCTATGATTCTACCGCCCGAGTCGCAGTCAAAGCCATATTGATCTGATAATTGAGATGCCTTCAGAACTGTGAGAAGGTCTGAAACGTATGGGGACGATCCAAATGAGGCAAAGTGTTCGTATTCAGGGCCTGATCCGACCATTCCCTTGTATGGCTCATCCGTAATCCTGAAAAAGGGTGTGCAACACCATGGACATGCAAAACATCCCTGCATTTTGGTAACGTATTTTTCGAAAAATATCTTTGGATCTAACATATCCGCTTTGTCAAAATATCCCGTTTGCTGATGTTTAACAGCTTGCATAGAGGCGTTGTTGTGACGATAATAAAGTTGCCCGTAAGTTCCTCCTTGAGGAGATTTTGCACCAAAAATGTACTGCCAGTCTTCCAGTCTCGCTCGTGCTTTCTTTGCGGCTTCCATAAATCTTTCTGGATCAGCAATTTTTATTCCTTGATTGCCACTCACTGCAATCGCCTTTAGAAGCTTTGAACCCATGACGCCGCCGGTTCCTGTTCTCCCTGCTGCGTGTTTTAGTCCTGTTCGGACATTCGCTATACGGACCAGATTTTCTCCTGCTTGACCAATACATGCTACTTGAATTTCCTCGTCTTCAATCTCCTCTCTCAACATTCTTTGAGTTACCCAAGTATCAGTACCCCAAAGATGCTGAGCATCTCTTAGCTCAACTTCATCATCGCTTATCCACAAATAAACTGGTTTTTTAGCCTTGCCCCAGATAACTATATGATCGTAGCCTGCGAATTTTAGCTCTGGAGCCCAGTGTCCACCACAATTTCCATCCCCAAGGTAACCTAAAGGAGATTTTGCAGTGACGTTGAACCTGCCTGCTCCAGCAGCAAAGGTTCCAGTCAAGACCCCTGTACCAAAAATTAACCGATTCTCTGGATCAAAAGGATCGATCCCTGCTTTTATCTCGTCAAACAGGATCTTGACATTAATTCCCCTTCCCCCAATAAACTTCGTCCTAAGTTCTTCTGGGAGCGGTTGTTTCTCGATTTTTTCCTCTGAGAGATTTACTCTGAGGATATTCCCAGCCCATCCGTACATACATTTTCACCCAATTTTTAGGAGATGTCTATGATACACATACAAATTATTTAGCATCAGGGAGTTACTAGTTTTTTGACCAGTTCCCCAAACCGCTCAGCTGCTTTTCTTTTCTTGGCCATTGTAGCTTTTGTTGTAGCCACGTAGTCAAGTGCTCCTGATGGACAGTACTTGACACATTGTGGATCGCCATCGCACAGGTCGCATTTAATTGTCTTTTTAGTGTCCGGATTTATTGAGGCTGCTCCAAAGGGGCATGCCATCACGCACATCTTGCAACCAATACAAACATTAGTGTCAATTAACATTGCGCCAGTTTCCTGATTTCTCAATATGGCCTTCTCTGGGCAAACGGTCTTACATATCGGTGATTCACATTGTTGGCAGACCATAGGTACATCAAGCCCGGCTTCTTCCCACTTGACTATTCGAATCCTTGATTTTTTAGGATTGATTTCTTTCTCATGATAAAAGCTACAGATTGTTTCGCATGTTCTGCAACCTGCACATTTCTCAGCATCAATTACCAATGTTTTTAACATTTCTAAGTCTTTCCGTACAAGATACTTTGTTCTAATTCATCTTTGAACAGTGTTATTTATGTATTTCGCGTCACGCACGCGTCCGTAGACTCAACGTACACAAAGAATCCACATACGCCACAGTACTTGACGCCATCGGCTAGGTATTTGTCGCGCGCGCCACGGAGAGTACGTGGAGTTCATTTTATTTCTAAACAGGCTAACACGCGTACGCCAAGAAAAAATACGTTGCCAAGGCAGCAGTGTTGAATTGTAATATCAACAAATACGGGTAAAAAATCTGAGGGCTAACAGAAGGCTGTTACCTCAGCTTTCTACGCGCGCAGCTAAAATAATTCGGGCCAGAATCACTCATTTTACAAGCGTTACCTTTAATGAGTAGTATAATCAATAACGAGTAAAGCTAATATAATTGAGAAATTCTCTTAACTATTAAGAGGTTAAGTATTTTGACTAAAGATTTAAGAGAGCTGATAGATACTCTTGAAGAAGCAGGAGAAATTATCAGGATCAAGAAAGAGGTTGACCCTCTATCCAATCTTGGAGGAATAGCTTGGTTTGCCCAAAATAAATATAACAAAGCATCTCTCTTTGAGAGTCTTAAAGGCTTCCCGGGCTGGACTGCTGTAAGCTATATTTGTGGAAGTAGGAAGAGATTTGCCTTAGCTCTAGGATCTACACCGGAAAATTTAATACCCGACATGTCGAAGAAGTTGGAGAAAGGTTTAACACCTATTATTATTAAAAATAATGGGCCTTGTCATGACATCATCATGAAGGGAAATCAAGTAGATTTAACTAAGATTCCTATTCATATTCATACGGATCAATGTGCTGGTCGATACATCGGCTCTGGTCTATGCAATCTCAAAGATCCTGATACTGGTAAAAGAAATGTTTCTCAATATAGACTTCAAGTTAAAGGACCAAACAAATTGGGTATATGGATTTATGGGGATCATGGAAATACGATACTTAGGAAACATGAGGAGAAGGGCATTAAAACACCAATAGCAATAGCCATCGGTCATCATTCAAGTTTATATATCGCGAATAATTTCGCAACAGAATATGGTATAGATGAATTAGAAATCGCAGGCACATTAATAGATGAGCCTATTGAAATGATTAAATGCATAACCCAAGACATAGAGGCACCAGCGTACTCCGAGATTGTTATAGAAGGAGAGATACCCCCAAATATCAGAGAACTGGAAGGACCTTTCACAGAACATCTTGGATATGCATTCGGTGAACAGATTAACAATCCCATAATAAATGTTACAGCTATTACAATGAGAAAAAATGCGATATATTACGCCCTACAAGGGGGAAGACCAATATCTGAATCACAGCCTCTTGATGGTTTACAAATAGAGATAAACATGTATAGAAGGTTGAAACAATACCCGCCCACAGGAGGTAATATTAATGTAAAAGATGTGGTATGCCCCCCTTACTTTGGCGATGCACTTGGAATTATTATTAAGTTCACCCCAGAATATGAGGGGCAATCCAAAGACGTTCTATTAGCTGCTCTTTCTCAAGAACGTCATCCCCTTATTGCAATTCTTGTCGATGATGATGTTGATCCACATGATCCAAAAGATGTCTTCTGGTCAATAGCGACAAGGGTCGACCCGACAAAAGATATCTTGGTAATTGATGGCGTCAGGTATAGAGCGCCTGGATCGGTAAAATATATTTATCCTGCGCCTAAAAGATTTCATGACCCAATGGGTTTGGGTGCAAAATTAGGTATCGATGCCACTAAGCCATCTACATCGAATCCAAAATGCAGAGAACTTTTCACAAGAAGCATACCATTTGGACTTGACACTTTCTCTATAGAGGAATTCTTCAAAAATTTTGATAATTTAAAATAGATCAAATCCTTTTTCCATTGAGATTTTATACCAATAATTGCTATGTGGGTTTGATTATTGCGATAAAAGCCTTCTTTACCTATCTCCACGCGTTCCCGCGCGCGTGACCCACTTCTACCATGAGGTAGCGGAGCAAAGAGACCGTAAGGTAGTCAATGGGCGGTGACTTAGAAATTGACGACTGTTTGTTTTAGTGTTCTGATGCACGGTAGCCCGTATTTTAACCCGTTGGATGTTCAGGCGTAGATTGACTCGCTATGAAAACGTTGACCATCGGTGTGGCCGTGCGCAGATTGGCGGTGCCTCGTGGTGCAGCGTCATGTTGCCTCATGGTTTGTGGGCGGATAGGCGCATGCAAGTAATTTCACTTCGTGATTGGAGGTAAGTGCTATATATGATGTTTATATAGCCGCAGAAAAAATTTTAAGTCACATACAACAAATATCTTTAAGGTTGTAATATGTTAAAGAGGTATAATAAAATCAAGTATGCTGCTGGTGGGATAGACTGGCGTGAAATAGGTTACGTCATAGGAAAAAATCTAGCCCAATATGATTATGACGTTGAGGTTTTAGCTTCTGGTACAGATATGAGTATAGCTAACCCTAAAATGGTAAGCAAAGGTGAAGCAGAAGTTGGTATTAACAGAAACGTCATTATAAATTGGGCTATAAAAGGCATTGAACCTTTCAAGGAGAAGTTGGATAATTTACGAGGGGTCGCTACGATACCAAGCATAAGTTCTCACACTTTCGGTATGGCTCCTGTTCTTAAAGCAGATCTCAAGATTAATTCTTATAAGGATTTGGTAGAGAAGAAATATCCTCTTAAGCTCAAGTCTACCCATTATAAAATGCATGTCCATGGAATTACTTTTGGACAAATATTGAAAGAATATGGCTCCTCATGGGAAGAGCTGTTTTCATGGGGGGGAAAACAAATTGTTGGACCTGACGGATACATCCCTGAGCTAAACAAACCAGAACAAATAATTGAAGCAATGAAGAAGGGCGAATTAGACGGAGGATGGGGAATACCGGGGATATGGAAAGTTGCAGAAAAAATAAAATTGAAGTTTCTCTCTCTAGATGAAGAAGTAGCGGAGAAATTAAGACAAAAATATGGTCATTTAATAATAAATGTTATGCCTAATGTACTATATGAGGGGCAGGAAGAATTTGTTACTTGGGGTTATCCTGGACAGTTTATTTTTACACACAAGGATGTCTCAGATGATTTTATCTTTAAGCTAGCAAAGGTCATCAATGAGAATTCAGTAGAATTATCATGGTGCCAGCCAGGGCTTGTAGGGGTTCCAGGGAGAATGCTTGTAAATATGTGGGGCATCCCAATGCATGAAGGAGCACATAAATACTACAAATCAATTGGATGGCTTTAAATAAAAATAAACTCTTTTTTTATACTATTCTAATATGACAAGAGAAAATTATAATTTCTTGATTTTTTTTATCACTTCCGTCTTAAGGAATTATAAAAGTTCGGTCATGCAACAAAACAATTTCACGCCAATTTCACGCACGCACGCTAATTTAAATAATTAAATGATAATATGTTCAGACAAAGATATTATCGGTGATATGATGAGGATTGGAATAATTAGATGTCTTGCACATGCTAGAAAATGTCCGGGAACCAATTGCTTCAAAGCCATTAAAGAGAAGGGAGGGAAATTTAACCAATACGATGAAGTAGAGCTTGTTGGTTTTACTACTTGTGGCGGATGTTTGATAGACGACAATAAATCTTTGTTTGATGAGGTTAATCTATTAGTAAATCGTGGAGCTGAAACTATACATTTATCTAGTTGCGCCGCTATACGATGTCCTTACTTAGAAAAAATTAGAGAGTTGATTAATCAGATCTACCCTAATCTGAATGTAGTAGTTGAAACTCATGATATTTCCCCTCAAGCTGCACGCGCGCAGAAAATTTTGAAATAGAAGGACGGTGTTGAAAACCTAATGATCCTTATCAAGGAAAATGATGTCAAGAATATCTTGACAATGGAAGACACTATCAAAGCGGTCGAAGATGCCCATCGCGCCTTTGGTGAGGGCAATGCAGTAACATCTCCAAGAAAGAACTTATGGCTAAGACCTCCCGTTTCCATAAAAACGGCGTCTGCCGCCCTGATGAGTTGGGGGCTTATGGGCGTGAATACTTATCCAGGAGGCTACGGGAAAAGAGGCTCTATGCCTATGACGACGCTTCTCTACGACTCGAACGATGGACGTTTAGTTTCAATCATTGAATCCAAGTTTATTAGCTGGTATAGAACTGGGGCTACTTCAGCTGTCGCTACTAAGTACTTGGCTTCAAAAAAAGCGGACTCAGTAGGTATCTTTGGCACGGGGAGGCAGGCCCAAACTCAGTTACTTGCATTACAAAAGGTTCTGAAACTGTCTTGTGTTAAAGCTTACAGTCCGACAAAAGAGCATCGAGAAAAGTTCGCCACGGACATGTCGAGACAAATAGGCATTGATGTGAGGCCTGTAGAGGATCCCCAAAGCTGTTTGACAGACGTGGACGTTGTTGTTACAATAACCACTTCCAAGGAACCTGTATTCAAAGGGGAAATGTTGAATAAGGGGGTTCATATCAACGCCATCGGCGCCCACTACCCTGACAGCAGAGAAGTTGACACAGAAACCGTGAGGCGAAGTAAGATTTTTGTGGATTCAAGAGTCCAAGCTCTAGAGGAGAAGGGCGAGCTTCTCATCCCAATTCAGCAAGGAATTATTTCACCAAATACCATCTACGCTGAACTTGGAGAGGTTGTAGCAGGGAAGATAAATGGCAGAGTTGGGGAAGAGGAGAACACGTTGTTCTGCTCTGGCGGATTAGCTCTAGAATCGATCGCTGTAGCAGCAAGAGTATATGAAATGGCTCTTAAGCATGGATTAGGTACAGAGATCTGATCCTTATTTTTCTCCTGCAGGCTGACAACATCCTGACTAGTTCAAGTAGAGAGAAGCGTGTAAAACAAAGAAGGCAAAAAAAGTATTTTTCAAGATATGGAAAAAAAAAGTTATTCCTTTAACTCTTTTGCTTCTTTGTCTAGAAACCTATGTCCACAAGAAAAGCATTTCAACTGAAGCCCTGTGTTCCTGAAGTCCTTACTAAGGGCGTAGAATTTCCAGTTGCATTTTGGACAGGTGACCCAGAAAATTTTTGCCATTACATTAACGCTCCTTTGACCTTGTTCTTTTCTTCAGAAGGTATCCAATCTATCAATTTAACACGTGTCATGACGTCCTTAGGCACCTTTATCATTTCGGCAAAGGGTCTGTCAACAGGTTTTGTGGCATCAATAATCATTTTGGAACCCATTGTTGTAGCAGTTTGGGATGGATCAAGGGTTCCTCCCCTGGCATTTCTTATAATTTGAACCCCCTTATCGGCCTGCAGTCTTGTGGCCACCGCACGTAATACTTCCCTCTCATTAAACACGTCAATGTCCTCATCCACAACTAACACGTGCTTAATTTCATCAAATAGGGGTAGTGCAGCAAGGGCAGCTGAAACCGCATCACCTTCATTCCTCTGCTCAATGGATACATATACATGGAATCTACAGCACCCAGAGATCGGGAAGTGGACAGCTTTAACTGTTGGAATAACGCTCTTAATTTGCCTGTACACTCCTCCTTCCTTTGCTATTCCTCCAAGAATCTGAGTATCAGGGTGGCCGACAAAGATATTTTGGAAGATGGCGTCTTTTCGGCGAGTAATCGCCTTTATCTTAACGATGGGACACCATTTCTGAGGACCGTAATAACCTGTGAACTCACCAAAAGGAGCTTCAGCATCCCGCTCACGGGGGAGTATTTCTCCCTCAATTACGATCTCAGCATCTGCAGGTACAAGTAGCCGCTCACCGTAAACCTCAGATGGTGTCACTCTTACGGGTTCATTGAATACCCCGCCAATGACATCGTATTCGCTTACAGTGACGCCGCCCTCTCCAAGTTTTTCTGATCCTAAATACCATGCAGGGTGATGCCCGATTACCTGTGCAATAGGTAGAGATTCTCCTTTAGCCTCTGCTCGGGTGTAATAATCCCATAAGTGGCGCGGAGACATATATATCCCGGTTTCGTTCTTACCCCTTATTAGCATTCTATGATGGGAGGAGTTATAAATTCCATTTAAATTTGGGTCTTGAGCTATTACAGTAGTTGTGAAATAAGCTCCAGCATCCATTTCATGATGAGTTACAATCGGCAGTTCTCTAAGATCAACGTCATTCCCTATTTTAATTACATCTTTAACTGGAGATTCTTTTTTACTTATGATCTCAGGTTTGATATATGTATACTGTCTTTTGGAATATTCTAGACTTAACTCCATACCTGTCTGGGTTACAGGGAAATCAAGCGCTAATGCGCATTTTTCTCTGTTTGCGAAAATATTTGTAACTAATTGAAGATCGGTTTTTTTTCCATACATATTCTTAACGTTTTTGAATAATATAGCAGGGAATCGTCCCATATTTTCTAAGTGCTGCAAAATTGCTGAAATCTCAAATTTAGGATCAACTTCTCTTTCAATAGATATTATTTCTTGTGGGGCTTCATCCAAGAGTTTTTTCAGATAGACTCTCAAGTCTTTAGTCATTTTATACACCGTACATCGTTCATATGTATATCCTCTAGATAAAATATTCTAATATAGTTCGCGCGCGCATGAGGTCGCGTAAGCGATGCGAGTTGAAGCTCATCGGTTTATATCTCCATTAATCACGCGCGTGCATCGAGCGGTAGGGGTCATCAGCGAGATAGGGGAATACTCTTTCACAGATTCTGTTCTGGTCTTGAAAGAATTTCGCCCTTGGCCCAAATTGTGTCCTGAGCATCTTGGATACAACTTTTCCAGTATTGAAATGTTCATGCTGGGTTACTGGTCCTTGTACATGTAACATTGTTCCTTTTTTCCATGGTATTTTAATTCCATCAATTATAGAATATCCCTCTCCTTCGAGTACGTACACGTGTGCTTCCATGTGAGCATGTTTTTCTGCATGCTGATCGGCGGATTCCGTGATAGGATTATCGCACATAAGAGTAGTTATTTCAACTTCTTTAGCGTTAAAACCTGTTCCAGTCGTATACATTAACTCTACCCGCTTGTTATGCCAGTGTCCTCCACCCTTCCTATCTTCATCTGTAGCATATTTAACAGGGGCATCCTTTCCATGCAGCACTATTCTTCCAACTCTGAATAGGATATCTGTTGGTGCCTTAGGCTCTTTTGGTTCTCCTTCTGGAATTTTGGAGCAATCTTCATATTGAACTAATTTAGCCACTCCTGCAAGCCGTTCAAAGTGTATTAGGTTACCAGTTAGGAATCGAACTGTTTTCTTGCCAGTATTATAGTGTTGATAAACGGCTCCGAAAGGAATCCAAATTACAGCTCCTTTTTCCCAGTCATATCTTAAACCATCAATAATGCTACAACCTTCACCCTCTATGATATACATGGCTATTTCTCCCCCACTACACTTCCCTGTTCTCCAACCTGCAGGGATCTCAACTAACATCGTGACACCTCCCTGTGTCACAAACCCATTGTCGGGAGAGACTAGAAGAGCCACGCGTTTATCTTGTCTTGTTGTAATCCATTCTAACTCTTCTTCATGTATGAATTTTCGAGCTTTTGCTCTTTCTTCAACTTCATCGTTCCAGAAGTTAAGCCAATTATCCCAGAATGTAATCATTTTTAGTTCCATAAGTAATCCTGATAATAATACTTAAAATTTATTATTCTCTACAATTCGCGCGCGCCACAAAAAAGCGCGCGCGGTGCGTGTTTCCACTTTTTTTTTGGAAAGTCGCACCATTCTGGATAAAAAGAAGGTCGATTCGGTCTTCTTTCTGACGAGCTATATACGTACTAACTATATATTTTAAATATATTTGGTATTTATTCTTTATAATGATGAAAGTTATAATTGGTATTACAGGTGCTAGCGGTGTTGCGTATAGTAAAAGATTATTAGAAGTTTTACATGAACTAAATATTGAGACTCATCTTGTCATAAGCAGAGCGGGATATTTAGTTATTGAAAGAGAATTGAAAATAGACGTAAACAAATTAAAGAAATTGGCTAATTTCACATATGAAAGCGAAGATTTAATGGCACCAATTTCTAGCGGCTCATTTATTGTCGATGCCATGATAGTTATCCCTGCTTCGATGAAAACTGTGAGTTCAATTTCCGTAGGAATCAGCGCGAATTTAATTACAAGGGCTGCTGATGTACAGATCAAAGAAAATCGTAAGTTAATTCTTGTTCCTAGAGAAACTCCACTGAACGCCATTCACCTTGAAAACCTCTTAAAACTCGCTAAACTCGGAGTAATAATTTTACCTGCAATGCCTGGATTTTACCATGATCCGGAATCTATTGAAAGTATAGTCGATTTTATTGTAGGTAAAATACTTGACCAATTGAAAATAGATCACAATCTGTATAAAAGATGGACAGAATAAAGTTAATATGTGGTGATCGACAAATAAATTAAGCAAATATGTTTTTCAAACCAAGCTTTTCAACTCTTTCCTTAATCTCGTTGATATTAATTGTATAGAGACCTAATTTTTTCATTCTTTCGAAGTATAGTCCACCTGCAAATGTATACCTCTGTTTTAATCCTTCTTCTGTTTTCATTTGAGCATTTGAATATGATATAATATCACCAACTGCTAGTTTATTTGGAAGAATTAAGACTTCATCTCCTTTACATTGTTTTATGCTATTATAACCTGCCAGACTACCTGTGACAATTACTTCCGTATGTCCTACAAATGATCCCGATTTCTCTCCAGCACAGTAGAGATTTGTTATATCTGACACTCTTAATGCATTATCTCTCGGAGCTATTGCCATGTATCTAATAGAATTCCCAATGCCTCCTGAATAAGGATCTTCATATCTTGCATTCTCAAATCCTGGTATCTGTCTTAATAATTCAAGTGGGAAGAACGGAGTCATCAACTTCGCAAAACCTGTATCTAATAATACAATGTTCTGAGCATATTCAGGGAGAGCATATTGGACACATGCCTTTTTCGAGAGTTTGCTTTCATCAACAAGATTTTCAGGTACAGGTATGACCGAAACGCCCTTTTCGTCCAGTTCTTTGACAATATTTGATGATAATGTGTGTTTCATAATTTTGCATGACCCGCTAAATACTCCTGGCGTTCCATCCGACCTCATTGCGATCTTGTCTTTTGCCCCGGCTTTTTCACTTATGCTTACTCGAGTTTTAAAAGTGGGGCATCTATAAACGCACATTGCGCAGCCATTACCATATTTAACACAGTTTCCAGTATTCGCTGCGGTACCTGTGCAGTCGATGAAAACATCGCCACTATATGTTTCTCCTTCATCTGAACTGACTGAGATTATTGTATTTTTTTCTTTCTCAATTTCTATTATCCGTTTTTGAAGCTTGATTTGTACACCGATTTTTTTTAGCAATCTATGAACCTCGGGCTCTATTCTAGCTGCGTCATAAAGGCTTGAGTGCTTCTGACCTGGGAATTCGATGTTTACATGTCTTGCAAGAGCGTCCATAATATTGAACAATTCACCCCCGCCCAATGCTATCATCTCTTCGGCTGCGGTGAATCTACCATTATTCCTAAATATGCCACCGACGAGACCCGAGCCAAGTAGCATATCGGTTCTTTCTAAAAGTTCGACTTCAGCACCAGCCTTTCTTGCTGTTAAAGCGGCAGCGCATCCTGACCATCCTCCTCCAATTATTACTACTTTAGCCAATTAATCCACCTGATGTCTCCTTTTTACGGTATTATAATTTATATTTAAGATGTTTTCTTTGAGTTTAACTATATTAGAGAATTTTGAAAAACCTGTTGCTTTTCTATGCTCCCCCTCCTGCAAGGCTTATAGATCCTACGTTCCCGCGCTCGCCCGAAGCAGGAAAGGAGCGCAGGTCCTGACTCAGGGCCGATCACCCCTGATAAAACCAGACCCACGGCCCCTAACCAAAGTTTTATAAAATGTCACATTCAGTAGAAACTTAAGGATATCAGCCTTAGGGAGTGCGATCGAGGGGGGTATCCATGCATTTTGAGATGCTCGAGTTCAACCTGAACAGGCCGGGTCTCCAGAAGTTCATGAGTGAGGCGGAGGAGACGGTCCTCCGCTGCCTCTGGGAGGGTCCAAAAGAGGGCTCAGACATCGACAGGATCAGCGCTTACTTCGAGGGTCAGGGGTCCGTAGGCCCTCGAGAAGCACGGAGAAGGGCCAAGGAGGCGACGGAGTCGCTCGTCGCAAGGGGGATGCTCAAGCTCAGTTTCGAGCTCAAGAGCAGCGGCAGGATCGTCTTCCACCCCGCCATGAACGAGGAGGACCTGAGGAGGACGCTGGTGAGGGACATCATCGAGAAACTGATCGCCATCTTCCCAGAGACAACGAGGGCGGCGATCAGGGAGATGAATCTGTCTTGACGCGGCCTCCCGACATTGTTCGAGCCCTAGGAGACGCGGGTCTTGACAGTTTAGCCTTTTTGTTTAGGTCCTGAATACGCTCATGAGGGCGCGTGTAACTCCTTTTTTACGGTTACTTGCTGGTACCCAAGCCTTTTAGCCGGCTGTGAACGAGGGATAGTCCATGGTTTCAGGACGAATGCAGCGCTACCCGCGGGACTACACGGAGGAGGAGCTGAAGGGGCAGGCCGCCTCCATCGAGAAGGCGGTGACCCTCCCGGTCAACGTCGAGGTCGAGGCAGAGCACATGGTCCTCGACCTGAGCGAGGTTGAGAAGCTTCTCAGGGGCGCTAAAAACATAGTGCTGCAGGACTGTGGCTGCCGGAACGAGAAGAGGAACTGTGACTCCCCCCTGGACACCTGCATCTCCCTGGATGTCGAAGACGACTACGTCGAGATGTACAGCCAGTACCATCCACGCTTCGTCACGGTAGAGGAGGCCCTCGACGCCCTCAGGAGAAGCCACGAGGCTGGCCTCGTCCACATGGCATACGTTTTGAAGGGCTCGGATAAGGTCTCGCCCATCTGCAGCTGCTGCCACACCCTCGGCGACCTCACCAGGTTCGGTATATCAACCCAGGTGCTGACGTCTAGGCTCGTGGCGGAGGACGACGACTCGAAGTGCATAGACTGCAGGAAGTGCGTCGAACGCTGCGTCTTCGGTGCCCGCGCCATGGTCGACGGCGAGAAAAGCTACGATGCGGCGAGGTGCTTCGGCTGTGGCCTCTGCGTCAGCACCTGCACGACGCAGGCGATAGGGCTCAAGGAAAGGCCGTAGACCTAGTCTTCACGCCATGGGGCAGATCAATATCTAGTTCTTCGGGAACATACTTGTTTAATACGGCTCAGCCGGTGTTTTGAAGCAGTTGGGTTGATCGACTTGGGTAAGGAGGAGATGATCTGGGATCTCTCCCAGCTCGTTGACGACACGAATCCTTCGTGGATCGTCGAGAAACTAGAGGCGATGGTGAGGGAGGCCCTCCGGCTGCGCGATATGTACTATGGGAAGATCGGGGGCCTGGACTCCGGAGGGCTACTTGATCTACTGCAGCAGGGCGACGAGCTGACCCTCGAGTACGAGGGGGTCACCTTATACTGTAGGCTGATCTACTCCGCCAACTCGACCGACGAGGTGGCGAAGCACCTTAACGACGCTTCGAGGACGGCGCTTGTGAAGGTCGGGCAGGCCCTCGCGTTCATCGACATCGAGGTCGGGAAGCTGCTTGCGGGTAACCCTTCGCTGCTGGACGAGCCTGGGCTCGCCGAGTACAGGCACTACCTTGAGAGGCTCCTGATGAGGGTGCCGTACATGCTCTCGGAGGCCGAGGAGAGGTTCGCCATCGCCAAGGACAAGAACGGAATCAACGCCTGGTCCCAGCTCCTGGGCGACTGGCTCAGCACACGGATGTTCGAGATCGAGGTCGACGGCGTAAAGAAGAGGATGAGCTACGGCGAGATCATAGGCCTCTACGAGAGCCCAGACAGGGAGCTGAGGATGAACGCTAACAAGGTCGTCTACGAGGGGCTCGGGAGGGACGAGATAGTCTGGGCGAGCGCGGTGAGGTCGGTCTGCGCCGACCACCTCCAGATGTGTGAGTTCAGGAGGTACCCTAGCCCAATGACTCAGAGCCTCGTCGACAACGACGTCGACCAGAAGACCTTAGACAGCCTCATGAGGACGATTGAGGGGAACGTCGGCCTCTACCGTCGGTACCTGAGGCTCAAGGCCCAATTAATGGGGCTGAAGAAGCTCGCGAACTGGGACATCACTGCACCCTTACCCAATATCCCGGCGAAGGATTACACATGGGAGGAGTCGAGGAGGATCGTCACGGAGTCCTACATGGGTTTCGACGGGGAGGTCGGCGGCTGGATAGACGAGATGTACGAACGGAGGCACATAGACGCTGAGCCGAGGGTCGGCAAGAGGTCAGGCGCCTTCTACTCGCGGTGGCTGTCCGGAAGAAGCGCGTACATCCTCCAGACCTTCAATGGGATGCGGACCGATGTCAACACGCAGGCCCATGAGCTTGGGCACGCGGTCCACGACTACCT
>Ga0315291_10003326_pt1 | contig 20837 bp, 19 predicted proteins | sample YL17G12_20_MG_FD_203070 | JGI IMG/M metagenome (GOLD analysis project Ga0315291, IMG submission 203070) | Sediment microbial communities from Yellowstone Lake, YNP, Wyoming, USA - YL17G12_20 | ecosystem: Environmental > Aquatic > Freshwater > Lake > Sediment | place: USA: Wyoming | collected...
GTGATCAAGGATACCTGCCTGCCCTCCAGAGGCGGGTAAACCGGCAGGCAGGTCGTGGGGTGAGGATATCAAGGAGATCGAGGTTATCAAGGGGTTTTGTCTTGATTCCCCAGGTATCCTCCATGTTTGTTAAAGGCGATGAGAATGGGAATGAGATGTGAGTCCAGAATGAGTCGTGGGAATGGGTTGCGCCCCACTCCTCAACCTCACCCCAAACTCACCACTCATCCCAACCCCTCACTCCAATTTGTGCTACAATTCCCCTTGAGGTGATCCCCCATGAATAAAGCGCAACTGATAGTCCTCTGGCTCTCCGGTCTCCTGGTCTCCGGCATCCTCTGCTCAACGGGTTTAAAGCTCCTCAACCACGCGGCGGCGAACCTGCCTACCGGCAGGCAGGTAAAGAATTGCTTTCGACAGGTTATCCTTTCACGCTTGTTATCGGCACCGCCTGGGTCTATATTGCGCCGATAATAATTATTGGAATATTACTGGCAGTTTCGTTTAAGGGGCATGGAAAATAAAGGCGCTGCAAGATTAACATGGGTAGAGAATAAGTTGGTCACCCAAATATATATTTTAGCTTTTTAATGTTTTAGTCGCTTTCTATTTTTCCTGCCAGACAACTTCTTTATGCTGTCCACTACAGGCAGATCTTCCGGCATTGTGCCGCCTATATCTTTTATTGTTTGCCGGACCTTTTTCCCGACCTCATGATGAGTAAAATTAGCATGGGCTTTACTGGTAACTTTGTCTTTCCTTAATTTTTCTTCTGTTTGTGTGGCTCTGAACAAGTTCGCGGCCAACTCGGTACTACCCATGTGATCCAGTATCTGCTGGCTTTTTGAAAGTTTTTTCCCTTTATGAATATCTTTTGCGCCTAATCCCCCATACAATCCTTTATATCCATGGTCTTGAAAGATAGCATAATCATACGGCTCAACAACTCCGGCATTTTTTGCAGCATCGGCTAGTTGCTTGTTGTGCTTTTTCATCTCGTTCCGCAGGAACATTCTCTTTTCATCATCCGAGCGAAGGCGCTGATACTCGCTAAGCTGTGTTATCTCCTGTTCTCTTGTTCGAACCGCGAAATAAGTCTGGCCGAACGCAACGACTTCTTTTGAAGGATCTGAGTTTTGAACGATGAGATAGCACGCGTAACGCGATAATTTTACATCTGATATTTCGCGTTTTGCTCCGGAACCGATATTGACCATATCGAGGATATCCTCGAAATGGTTGTGGATAACTTGCCCGCTGTTCTGGCAAGCTTGTTTTGCCTTTTCTATGACTGGGAGGAAATGCCTGAATTCAGAATATTCCAATATTTGGGATAATTCTCGGGCTAGCCAGTACTCATTGCCTTCAGAGCTTGTGTGTTTTACCTTTTCAAAAACCGAGACCCTTATATCATCTATTTTATTGTTTTCCATAATTCATCCCACCATCCCATCTGCCGCTAACGACAATCACATCTTGGTATACAATTGTATACCACCCAACTGGCCGTGTCAATTACAAGCTTTTTTACCCCTCCCCCTCCACCACTTTATATACTTATATTATTCTATCTTCAGAGATAAATATCAATCAATATATCCCTTGCGGCCCTTCGATGAACTCAGGGCAAGCCCTTCGATGAACTTCCGCCAGAGTCCTCCAAAGGCCCTCCAGGGGCGGGCAAGCGGATAAAGCGGACAGGCAGGGCAAGCCCTTCGATGAACTTCCGCCAGAGTCCTCCAAAGGCCCTCCAGGGGCGGGCAAGCGGATAAAGCGGACAGGCAGGTCGTGGGGTGAGGATATCAAGGAGATCGAGGTTATCAAGGGGTTTTGCCTTGATTCCCCGGGTATCCTAGATGCCCTACGCAATTATCCCTTGCCCCTTACCCCTGAACCCTTTCTTTATGCGTGTTGCAATGGGTGGGGGGAAAGCACATCAGAACATCAGGATTGCACTAAACATAAAAATATAGTATTATATTCTCAATTATGACCTCCGAAGAAAAAAGATTAAAAGAAGATTTCAAGTGGCTGGTGAAAAATACCGCCTCGCTTCAGAGAACGCTGTCCGGCAAGTTCATAGCCGTCGTTAACAAGAGCGTCGCGGGAATTGGTAAAACAGCTAAAGAAGCCTATGAAAAGGCCAAAAAAGCTTTCCCTGACAAGGAACCCCTCATGGATATGGTGCCCGCAAAAGAATTCCTTCTCTTATGATCGATTTCGCCTGGAGGGAAGAACTATCTGAAAAGGACGTTTTCAGTCTCTTTGAAGTCCAATTCAAGAATCTAAAGCATCTTACAAGGTTTATCAGGAAATAAAGCGAAGCCAGACTATAAACCCACTCCCCACTCCTCACTTCTAATCCCTTGCCCCTTAACCCATGACGCTTATCCCTTTCTCGATAGGCGTGTTGCAATGGGTGACTGGCCGGAGCTTTTATCTCTCACTAGCAGTCTTTTGTTTATGAACGGCTGTGGGAAGTAATTGCATATTTTCCGGGCTATCAGCCCCACCCTTAGATAATGGGACAAGATGATCTATTTGATATCCTTGGGGTACTTTTTTAAGCCCTTTACTCTTCAGGAACTGCTCCTTTGCTGTTTCGCTCCTTTTAACTTTTGGAAGGCCGGTCGTTTTATATGTTTTGCCGGTATAGTAAGTGGTTTTCCCGCTTTTGTATGTTGGAGCTTTTGTATATGACTTAACAGTATAGGGCTTATAACTGCTCTTATAATAAGATCCGCCCCGCGCAAATGAAACGCCTGAAGAAAGCAATATTCCAATTAAGAGAAAAGATAATATCTTTTTCATATTCACACCGTCTATAGAAGAATTATACGCCCGGGGAAGAGGAGGGGCAAGGAACAGGATATCAGGGTATCAGTGAATCCCGCCAGAGGCGGGCAGGCAGTGGGGGGGGATATCAGCACATCAGAAGATCAGGGAAGATAACACACATCATTAGCTACCTATTTCTGATACCCTGCTCCTCTGATAATCTGCCAACTGATATCCGGATCTTCTGATACTCTTTCTTTATGAGTGTTGCAATGGGTGGCTAGACAGTAAGGTGATTAAGTCATCGGGAAAGGCTCTAAAAGATTATTCGATCTTTAAAGTAGAAATAATCGTATCAAACATAGGTCTTTTATCTGAATTAAGGTTTGTTTCATAAAATGAAATAATAATTACCTTGTTCTTACCTTCAATTAAATATATATTTGGATACCATTTCCCGGATTCTGTATATACTTCCTCAATTTTTTTTAGTCCTTTATTATTCTTAATGTTTATTTTTCCAACAGAAAGAACCTTTGAATAGCCCTCAATATTACCCTCATTCTTCCATTGATCGTATTCTTGCCCTTCATTTAACAATACAATTCCAGGCAAAAACTCAGCAATTTTATTGCCCGTCTCATCATAGAATACTGAACCATTGATCTTCCATTTTTGTGGAATTTTAATATTAATTAAATAATTTTTATCGTTCATCATTAGAGAGTAGCTATTCCAAGTAGAAGTGATAAATACATTTTTTGGAGTATAGAGAATACTCTCCCAGCCATTAGTGGAAAAGTGTGATGTTATCATTAAAGAATGCATGGCTAAATAAATTCCTCCGCAAACAATAACAAGCAAAGCTAACAATACCAATTTTTTCATATTCTCACCGCCTTATATAAGAATTATACGCCCTGGGAAGAGGAGGGGCAAGGAACAGGATATCAAGGTGATCAAGGATACCTGCCTGCCCTCCAGAGGCGGGTAAACCGGCAGGCAGGTCGTGGGGTGAGGATATCAAGGAGATCGAGGTTATCAAGGGGTTTTGCCTTGATCCCCCGGATATCCTCGATGCCCTTCGCAATAATCCCTTGTCCCTTATTTTGTAGTATAATTGCCTTCGTGCTTATTTATTTAGATGAAAGCGGATGCTTAGGATTTGATTTTACAAAGCAAGGGACATCCAAGTTCTTTGTAATTACCCTCCTTGTTATCCCTCATGCTACGGACGCGAAGAAGATGGAAAAAGCGGTAGAACGCACCTTAAAACATAAAATATTAAAGAAAAAGACAAAGAGACAAAAGGCGGGCATCTGCGAATTGAAGGGATCAAAAACCGATATCTCTGTTAAGAAATATTTCTTGAAAAAAGCGACGGAATCGGGCGCTACTTTTCGGATATATTCTGTGGCACTGAACAAATCAAGAGTAAATGAAGCTTTACAGAAAAGGCCGAAAAAACTTTATAATTTCATTAGCAATTTCCTTATCAACAAATGCCGCTTTGATGAGATCCAATGCGGGGTCACCCTATTCGTTGACAGATCAAAAGGCGTAAACGAACAAAGAGATTTCAATCAATATCTGGCTCAGCAATTGGAAGTCCGGCTTCCCACAAAAGTACCGTTTAGGGTGTTTCATAATGATTCCGTGAACAATAAATGCCTACAAGCAGTTGACTTGTTTTGCTGGGGTTTTGGAAGAAGCTATGAAAGAGACGACAAGGAATGGCTTGAGCTGTATAAAAACAAAGTGGCCTTCGATGGTGTATATTTGCCCCCTAAAAAAGAAAGGCCGTGACCCCTCAAGGCTTAACCCCGGAATTCTTACCAACACTATGGAAGGAAACATCCCGGGAACCTTTTTGGACTTACTCACGACCCATTCAATCTGAACTGTTTATAATATACCAGATAGACCTAATACACGTCAAGCACCAATAACAATCATTCTCTATCTAATAATATATCGTTAAATTTGCATTAAAATTGCATACAATTTGAACCTTATCCCTTATCCCTTACCCCTGAACCCTTTCTTTATGAGTGTTGCAATGGATGTAATACTATTAAGATTTCTTATTAAATCCCAGATATACAGGCGCAGTGATAATGAAGTCAACTAAACAATTTGAAAGAGCAATTAAAAATAACCAAACAAAAGGCGAGATAAGTATAACATTACGACATAGAACCCAAAGATATCCAAATAATAAATAGTGCAATGCATTGTTAGTTGTCCATGTTGAGAATTTAGATAATGTTGGTTTTTTAAACATAATCATCCTGATTTGAATTGTGAGAAGCCAAATAACATTAATGGACAAAAGAAAGAAAAAGAGTATATAGAATTGCTCATACCTTCCTTTGGAAGTAGAATCGCACATCATATAAAAGATAAACGAATGCAGCATTAGAACTGGGATATCAACAATAAATAATACCCTTTGCCAGAAAGGCCTATCCCTTAACTCAATTGCAAGCGTTCTTAAGTTGTGTGCCGGTGCAAAGAAAAATCTTATTAATACATATGTTGCAATAATAGAGCAGAAACAGTACTCGTAATTTGTTTTCCAGCCTAATGCAATATTGGCATATCCCCATGACATAAATACAGCATAAGCAATTTCCATAATATATATAAACTTATTGAATCCTTCTTGTTTCTCATTTTTCATATTCTCACCACCTTATTTGAGCAATAGTTTCCGAAGGTCTCCAATGAATAATTTTAATTCTTTGCGATATTCGGATAATATGCTAATTGGGTTGCGAAGTAATTTATAGAAAAGATTTTTGTATGCTTGAAAGCCCGCTTTAATTACTGCGTGATCACGGGTAAATAATGAATTTATGGCATAACAAATAAATATAAATCCCAAAGAACCTGCCAAACAATATCCAAATGATAAAATAATGTTCAAAGTAGTGAAAGATTTATCTGGGTAGAATTGGCTCAAATCATAAGTGAAATATATTGCCGTAAGAATAGAAAGCAAAATAAGCTGAGTATGCTTGAAAAAGCTATATGCGAGAACGCCGAACAAAGAAGCAAAAACTATTTTATAAGCTGGTTCATAATCATTTATATTCATATTCTCACCGCCTTAGTTACTTAGTTAACCCTAAATCTTTTTTCATTTTGCCATTATAAACATCCATCTTATTTGCATAATAATTAATAGTATATTTTAGATTATACTCCTCTAGCTTAGCTTTATATGTGTTCTGATAGTAAGTATTTTCAATTGCTCCAATTATTGCACCTGCAACAAAGACACCAGTTCCCAACGAAAGGTTTGCCTGTCCCTTTTCAGTATCTCTATATGAATAATTTGCGTCGTAATTAGTTGGGTCAAAAGCAATTTGACAACATCCGACAAACCCAATCAAGAAACCCGGGACCTCAAGCCAAGGCGCAATGACAGCATGGTAATTGTCATATTCCATAAGAGGCTCAATCGCCCTTACACATTCATCATCGTTTACAAGAACTGCAAAGTCATAGGGACTACAATACTTCATATCCCCCCTAAATAGGCCCCAGTTTTTAATTCTGGCTCCTTTATTCTGCATGTTTAACAAATCGTTTTCAGATGTAATTGTTATATTGCCTTTATATTCTTCAGCTGGGGCAACTACAATAAAGAAATGGTACTTTTTATATTTCTGCTCTGCAGTGTTCAACACTTCAGAATCATTAACAGGATTATTAGTGATATTCAAATTATTTTTGGAATTTTCACTATTAGGCGGATAATTGCTTTGGCCTATATTCTGATAGCCCAAACTACCCCCAGAATTGTAATAAGGGCTTGAGGGATTATTTCTATAATAGTTATGTCCTTCTTCCCCAGTATATGGGTTAATGTTACCCTTAAAGCTATAGTTGTCTGTTACGGTATCATTGGGATCGCTTCTTTCATATGGCTGAACAACGGTGCCGTCTTTTTTGGTATACCCTTTGACATGAACTGCGAGGGAAAAAGTTGGGAGGGTAACTAGCAAAAGCAGGATAAGGACAATAACCTTTTTCATATTCTCACCGCCTTATATAAGAATTATAAATCCAGCTATTCAACGTTAAATCAAATAACAACCATAATTCTTTCTCAATAGAGCTTTACAATGGATGGACGGTTCAATGCTAAAACCGATACTCTAAAGATGTCCAATAGTTCGAGGCTTGATATGTCCCATCAACAGTATCTGCGAATCCGCCCCCTAGATCTACTTTTTCTTTAATCCCCCCGCTAATGGAATCAAATCCTAATTCAATATCCCAGGAATCATTGAAAATCAAGCCAATTGAAGCGCCAACACCCAATCCACTATCAATCGTAAGAGTGGAAAAATCAGATCCAGATTTACCAACTAAGTTATAAGCTAATTTGCCTGCTATGTATAGATTAAAGTTTTTTTCTGTTTGCTTGGTCAAAGAATAACGCCCCTTAACGTATATTGAGGATAGATTTATATTCGCATTATCGTAATCACCTGAATAGGTTTCGTTGCCCAGACTGCTTTCAAACATTCCTTCCGCGTGGGTTACTTTCCTATCTGTGTTGATAGACAATCCAAACAGAACATCTTTATATGTTTCGATTTCCATAGCGATACCCATCCCGCCTAATGTAGTATAATCCCCACTGCTGGACAACTCGAACCCTGTTCCTGCAAAGTTTCTATTTGAAATATTTGCCCTGATAATTGTACTATAATAATAAACATACTTAACAGTGAACATTCTAGATGGCATTGTTATAGCATCACTTTCTTGTTTAGCAAATGGCGAGTCCTTCCAAAATGTATCATTAGAAGATTTACTGGCAGTATAAATACTTTGGCAGTATGCCGGGGCTATTAGTGAGACGATGAAAATGAAGAATAAAAAAAGCTTTTTCATGCCCTCACCACCTTGTTGAAGCATTATACGCCCGCCTATTTATTAAGCAACCCTATCACACGCTTTTCTCGATAGGGGCGTTGCAATGGGTGGATGGTGATGATAAAATCTATCCCTCTATGAGAAAGATAAAAATATTTGATACAACGCTAAGGGACGGAGAGCAGGCGCCCGGGGCTAGTCTTAATCCCGAACAGAAGCTCGAAATAGCAAGGCAGCTTGCGAGGCTCGGAGTGGACGTGATCGAGGCCGGGTTCGCGATATCATCGCCGGGCGACTTTGAATCGGTAAAGACGATCGCCCAGACCGTTAAGGGGCCGATAATCTGCAGCCTTGCGAGGACGCTCAAGGGGGATATTGATCGCGCATGGGAAGCGGTCAAATACAGCGACAAGCCGAGGATACACACCTTTATCGCCACCTCCCCCATCCACATGCAAAAGAAGCTTGAGATGACGCCGGACCAGGTATTCAAGACCGCGGTGGAATGCGTGCGCCATGCGAAAAGCCTCTGCAAAGACGTTGAGTTCTCATGCGAGGATGCAGGGAGAAGCGAGCCCGCTTTCCTTTACAAAATAATAGAAGCCGTTATCGACGCGGGAGCCAATGTGGTGAACATCCCCGATACGGTGGGATATACCATCCCTTCCGAGTTCAGCCAGCTTATCCTGGGAATAATCAAGAACGTTCCCAATATCAAGAAGACCGAGCTTAGCGTCCACTGCCATAATGACCTCGGGCTTGCCACAGCCAATTCCCTTGCCGCGGTAATGGCGGGAGTTGACCAGGTGGAATGCTGCATAAACGGGATCGGAGAGCGCGCGGGTAACGCCTCCCTGGAAGAGGTAGTGATGTCAATAGAGACAAGAAAAGATTATTTCAACGCGCAGACGAACATAAACACAAAGGAGATCTACAAGACTTCCCGTATGGTGAGCAGCCTTACGGGCATGCTTGTACAGCCCAACAAAGCCATTGTGGGAACCAACGCTTTCGCCCATGAAGCGGGCATCCACCAGCACGGGGTGCTTAAGGACAAGCGGACTTACGAGATAATGGACGCGCAGTCCATCGGGATATCCGAGTCAAAGCTTGTGCTCGGCAAGCACTCAGGCCGGGCAGCTTTCATAAAAAAGCTTAAAGAACTGGGATTTGAGCTTTCAAAGGAAGAGACCGAGAAGGCATTCTCGGAGTTCAAGCTGCTCTGCGACAAGAAAAAGGACATCTCCGACCGCGACATCGAAGCGCTTGTAAGCGACGAGGTGCTTGTGATACCCGAAACCTACAGTTTAAAAGCCATGGATGTCCGCGCGGGTACCGTCAAGAAGCCGACTGCAACTGTTCAGATGCTTTTTAAGGGAAGGACCATCAAGGCCACCGAGAACGGCGCGGGACCGGTGGATGCGGTGTATAAAGCGATAACCCGGCTTACAAAAGTGAAAATAAAACTTGTCGACTACGTGATCCAGGCGATAACCGGAGGAACTGACGCGCTTGGAGAGGTGATGGTGCGCATAAGCGACGGGGCGAACATTTATTCAGGGCACGGGTCGGATACGGATATCCTTGTTTCTTCAGCAAAAGCTTACATAAACGCCATAAACAAGCTTTCCCACAAAAAAGAGCTTAACAGGTCGACTACTGCTCAACTGTAATACAGGTAAGCGTTCTCGCCACAAATCCCGTTGCCTGTATCTTTTTTACAATAAGTTCTCCCAATGATTTAAGGTCAGCCGCTTCCACAAAAGCTATAACATCATACGGCCCTGTCACAAGGTGAACGGTCTTTACGCCTTTTACTTCCTTTACGATATTGACCAGGTCTATTCCCTTTCCCGGAAGCGCTTCTATCAATATATATGCTGTTGTCGTTTTCATAAATTACCTCCTTTCCTTCCTCACCGCGTACAGCAGGTTGTCTCAACCTGCGAGGTCCCCGAGGATGAGACATCCTCGGATACGCGTTATATCCCGATTAAATCGGGACGAGGCGGGGTGAGGTCGCCTTCTTATATAGTTCCACATATTTTTTCGCCGACGCGTTCCATGAGTAATCAAGTCTCATCACTTTGACCATCAGGTCTTTCCATTTCTTTCTGTCACTAAACGCGGCTACCGCTCTCTTGATCGCGTCATTGAGCGCGGCCGCGGAATATTCCTCGAACACAAAACCGGTAACATTGTCAGTGACCGTGTCAGCAAGGCCGCCTGTCTTCCTCACGATCGGGATTGTCCCGTATTTGTAGCTAATAAGTTGGCCAAGCCCGCACGGCTCATAACGCGACGGCATCAGGAACATGTCGCTGCCGGCATATATAAGCTGGGCTAAAGCGGCATCAAAGCCAAGGTTGACCCCTATATGCTCAGGATACTTTTTCTTCATTTCCAGGAACAGCTCATGGTACTTGGGCTCTCCCGTTCCCAGAAGAACGATCTGCAGGTTCAGGTGCATGATGTTCTCTATGTCCTGCGCGAGGATGTCGAACCCTTTCTGGTCCGCAAGCCTTGAAATGATGCCGATGAGAGGGACATCCTTCTGCGGGATGCCGTTCACCTTCTGAAGCGCTTTTTTGTTCTCCGCTTTCGCGTCAAGGCTTCTCGGCCCGTATTTTTTCACGATATAAGCGTCCGTCTCGGGGTTCCACAGTTCATAATCCAGGCCGTTTATTATCCCGTAAACATCTTTTGCCCTTGCCCTGAGCAGCCCGTCCAGGCCGTAGCCGAATTCCGGCGTCTGTATCTCATGGCTGTATTGCTCGGATACAGTATTAATGACGTCCGCGTAAATGAAGCCCGCCTTGGTGAGCGCGATCTTCCCGAAGAATTCCAGGGAGTCCGGCGTGAAATATTCGTATCCAAGCCCGGTTATCGGCATCTGTTCGGACGGGAATATCCCCTGGTAGCCCATGTTATGGATCGAATACACTGTGGCAATATCCTCATAGAAAGGATCGTTTTTTAGTATTGTCTTTACATACATTATGGACAATGCGCTCTGCCAGTCATTTGCGTGCACCACATCGGGCTTCCAGTCCATCTTCTTTATGAGCTCAAGGACTGCTTTTGAGTAAAAAGTGAACCTTTCAAGGTTGTCGGGATAATCAACGCCTTTCTCCTGATAAAGCCCGCTCCTTCCAAAATACTTTTCATTTGCCACAAAATACGCGATAACATTGGTCCCTGGGATCACCGCTTCATATATGTCGGCATATTCTATCCTGTCCATGATCTGGATCTTGATGCTGTCGTATATTTTGTTAAGGTCAAAGTTGCCCTTGTCCACCATTTGATACTTTGGAAGGATCACTCTCACGTCATGGCCCAGGATTTTAAGCGCTTTTGGGAGCGCGCCAGCCACATCAGCCAGCCCTCCCGTTTTCGCGAAAGGCACCACCTCCGGGGATGTTATCAATATTTTCATTCCTTGCCTCCCTCCAAAATACAAATTTCTGTTATTTTTGAGACATATATGTCAAGGAGCCTCTTGGCCGTGGCTTCATCTGATGCTTCCGCTTTTACGGATATGCTTGGATTGTCGGGATCAGGGAGCACCAGCGCCCAGTCTTTTCTGTGATATATCTTAACCCCGTCTATCAGCTCAACAGGATTATCTCCCGTATCTTCCATAACGGCCCTCATCACTTTGCCTTTCAACTGGTTCGGGCATCTTATATCCACCTTCATCATGTGGGCCGGCGGTATCTCGGTCATGATGGAACTTACCGGGACATCCTCTTTTGACATGTATTCAAGGAGCTTTGCGACCGAAAGCATGGAATCAAAAGATACCTGGAATTTCGGGAAAATGAAGCCGCCAAGTCTCTCCCCAACGAAACTCACATCATGCTCTTGCGCGGCTTCCATGAGCGCCCTCGCGCTTGTCTTTGTCCTTATCACCCTTCCCTTGTACATTCTCGCTATCTCCTCTATGACTCGCGAGCTTGTGACAGGTGTAGCCATCGCGTATTTTCCGCTGTGCCGAAAGTAGAGGATGGACATAAGGGCAAGTGCCGCGTCCCCGGAAAGTATCTGACCCTTATCGTCCACCATGAAGACCTTTTCGCCGCCCGCGTCGAACATTATCCCGAAGTCGCATCCAAGAGTTGTCACTATCTGTGACAGCTGGTGAAGGGACCTGTCAAATTCGTCCTTTGTCTTGGTTATCTTTGTCTCGTCAACATGCGCATTGATGGCCACCACGTCGCAATCCAGCTCTCCAAGAATGGATGGGAATATCTGCGACACGCTGCCGTACGCGTAATCGATGACGAACTTCAGCCTTTTTCCTGTTATTGCCTTGGCGTTCATGAAGTGCAGGAACCCGTCCTTGTACTGCTCCGCCACCCTGTAGAAAGGAAAGCTCAGCCTTCCCGTTTCATCCATGGAAGCCCTCTGGAAGTCCTCTCCGAAGAATAGTCTCTCGATCGTTTTTTCCTTGGAAGGGGGCAGGTCCATCCCGTCCGAATCAAAGAATTTTAGGTCGATCACCGATGGATCATACGGGGATTTCCTCACATGGAGCCCCCCGCTGCTCTTCAATGCTTTTAGCTCATACCTGTTTATGGGGATGGGGACCATTTCAAGGTCGGATACGTTCACTCCAGATGAAAGCACGCCGGAAAGAAGCGCCCTGTAGATCATTCTTGATGATTTATGGCAGTCCCTGCTTGTCGTGATGTAGCTGCCTTTTCCCAGCATGTACCCGTACGCCGCGCCCAGTGTGGCAGCAAACTCCGGGGTTATTTCAACATTGCCAATGCCCGTGACGCCGTACGCGCCGAAGATCTTCTTTGTCCATCGCTCTCTCCAGACAATGCTTGTTGAAACAGTGGAGCCCTCCTCGACTTTTTTCCCGGGCCATATTTTGACATACGGTTTTACGTGCGTGTCCGGCCCGAAAACACAGTTGCTTGCTATGACCGATCCTTCTTCAAGAAGCGCCCTCTCCCCTATCTGGGAATTGGAAGCTACGACGGCCCTGTTCAGGCTGGAATCCTTTTCGATCCTCACGTTGTCCCATAATATGCTCTCGATCACCTTGGATCCCCTGGCTATTTCGCAGTTTTTCCCGATAACGGAATTTTCTATTATCACGTCATCCCCCACCATCGTGTTCTCCCCCAGTATCACCATGCCGATGAGCCTGGCTGAAGGAGAGACCCTCGCTCCCTGGCCTATCCTCACATATTCTTTTTTCAATATTCCCCTTGCGATATCCTTGTGGCTCGTGCCATATTCGGCAAGGCTGCCTATGTCCTTCCAGTAGCCGCTCGCAGTAAAGCCGTACAGGGCCTCCCGTGCTTCCAGCAGCCGCGGGAAAAGGTCCTTGCTGAAATCAAATTCCCTGCCCTCGGGAATTTCGCGCAGGACGATCGGATTGATCACGTATATGCCGGTATTGACCGTGTCGGTTATTACTTCTCCCCATGACGGTTTTTCAAGGAAATGCTTTATCCTCCCGTCGCCGTTCGTTATCACTATGCCGTAAGGAAGCGGATTATCCACCCTTGTGAGCGCCACCGTCACAAGAGGCCTTTTGCTCTTGTGGAACTCAGCGACTTCCCTAAGGTCAAAGTCGCACACCACATCGGCTGATATCACAAGAAAGGTCTCGTCAAGCTTGGGCTCGGCGTACTTTATGGCCCCGGCGGTCCCGTAATCGCGCGGAGCGATGACATAGCTCATCTTCACGCCAAAGGAGCTGCCGTCGCCGAAATAATCGATTATGGATTCCGGCTTGTGGAAGAGTATTGAAACGATATCAGTGATGCCGTTCTTGGCCAATAGCTCAACGGTATGGGCCATGATCGGCTTATTGGCAAAAGGAAGCATGGGCTTGGGGATGTCGCAAGTGAGCGGATGCATCCTTGTGCCCAATCCTCCGGCAAGTATCGCGGCTTTCATTACTGCACTCCCTTATACACCCTGAAATCTATCTCAGGAAAAATGTTATCCCGCCATTCTATATCAGAAAGCCACCTTTCATCAACGGAATTCGACTTGATGTCCTCATAAATGCGGGTGAACCTTCCCAGATGGTCCTTGACCCGCTTTACGGCATAAGGGACCACCGTCCCCGTTTTCATGATAAAAGGCCAGTCGCTTGCTTCCAGAAGCAGAAGCTCCCTTGCCGCCTGGTTAAGCGCCCTTCCTTTGATGCCGTTCTCGTTATAATATGACGTTGCGAGCTCGATCATCCTCTCCTGCGCCTTGTGAATATGCCTGTATATCCAGTCGTTGCTGCCTTCCAGCCATACCTCGCTGTAGCCTTTCCATCCCCAGGATGACATCGACGGGGTTATTACCTGGTTCCTCGGGTTCTCCTGCAGGTACTGGAAAGGGGTCACAAGCCTTATCACGTCCTGATCGAAATGTATCTTCCTGAAAAGATAATCAAGCCACAGGGGGCCCTCATGCCACCAGTGGCCGTAAAGCTCGGCGTCGTAAGGTGAAATGATTATCGGCTTTTTATTGATAACGCCGTGGATGTGCTCTATCTGTTTCTGCCGGTTGAACATGAAGTTGCCCGCGTGCTCCGCCGCCTTATCTGCGGCGGCCTTGGGATCATAAGGAGACTTATTGCTTGTCCTCCCGGTTATCTTGAAATATTTTATGCCTGTGTTAATTCGGCTGCCGTCAACATGGATATAGGGCCTTATGTAGTCATAATCAAGGTCAAATCCAATATCCCTGTAGAATTCCCTGTAAGAATAATCTCCCGGGTATCCTTCTTCCGCGCTCCAGACCGCGCGCGAGGATTCCACGTCCCTGCCGAAAGCCGCCACACCGCTCTTGCAGTATACAGGAGCGAATATCCCGTATTTGGGACGGGGCGTGCCGTGAAGTATCCCGTGGGTATCAACAATAAAATATTTTATGCCGCACTCAGCAAGATATTTGTCGTCATTCGGATCATAACCGCATTCAGGCAGCCACATCCCCAGCGGGGGCCTTCCGAAATGTTTCCTGAAAAAATCCGACGCGATCTTTATCTGCGCCCTTACGGCATTCTTGTTTATTTCAAAAAGAGGAAGGTAGCCGTGGGTTGCCGCGCATGTTATCACTTCCACGAATCCGGAATCATTGAGCTTCCTGAATGCGTTTATCAGGTTCCTCCCGTATTTTTCGGCAAAGACATGCCTTGCCCTCCTGAACTTATCAAGGTACATCCGGGCAAGCGAATTGAACTGCGGCTCCCACCTTGTGCGCTCGCATTCTTTTTCCGCCAGCTCTATCAGGCTCTCTATGTGCTTCAGGTACCTTTGCTGGAGCAGCTCATCGCAGAACATGGACATGAGAGTCGGGGATAAAGATATCGTGACCTTGAATGCCACGCCGTCATTGATAAGATTCTCAAAGGTATCGATGAGGGGCACGTATGTTTCGGTTACCGCTTCAAAGAACCAGTCCTCTTCAAGGAATTCCTCATGTTCCGGATGCCGAACATACGGAAGATGGGAATGCAATATCATAGATAAGAAACCTTGTTCCATGGGTATTTCCTGTTACTTTGTGTGTCTCTTTACGATCGGGGTTATAGAGCGTTTTTCCTGGTCGTCGTCCCTTACCGCTTCAATGGGGATCACCTGTTCGCCGTCGGGAAGCGCATAGCGGAGAGTAAATGTCCCGTCCCGCCTTAAATTCACCCTCTTGCCCTGGACAAACAGCTTGGCTGTGGGCTCGGTCGCCCCGTAAACAATAAGCTCCGTATTGGCTGTCAGGAAAAACGGCCTCTCACGCGGGCCGCCGAACGGGCTTGAAGGAGAAGACATCCAGCCTGATACTCGCTGTGCTTTGAGGTGTTTTTCCATCAATTTCCTTACTTCCGCAGAGCTTTTACCTATCCCAAAGCCGCCGGATAAGGCGTATATCCTCTCAAAATCTATTGTCATCCATTCCTCATCGATCACGCTTGAAGGACCATCCAATGGTGTTGTAACGGCATTTGACCTTGCCATAGCAATGAACCTGCCGTCGGCAGCTCGGTAGCCTATATCAACAACATAGGTCCGCCCTGCTCTTGGCACATTTATATACCAGTTCCTGGCCCCACCGAAAACATCAATATCAAAGCTGCTCCATGGCAGCTCGGAAGCGTCATGCACCCTTAGTATCTCTTTTGAACGGTTGATGTCACTACCCAGGATACTTGCAACTTCTTTGTATTTAGCTTCATTGATCTCCCAGTATGAATGCATCCAGTGGGGATCCCTGACCAGAAGGACTATCCTGTTATCGCCGTATGATCCGGGGAAATCGAATTCCTGTTTTTGCGCGGTTTGTGCTGGCTGGGGAGGGATGAAATACTTGCTTTGCTCAATCCTCTCCTCAATATGTTCCTGCGGAACATTTTTCTTTTTCTTAGTGGCCTTTACCTTTGGCATCTTAGCTGACCCTCAATATGGAATTATCCGCGCCGAAAGGGTTGGTAGTATGTTCCGTATTCGGATCCGTATACCAGTTGCCGTCTATTATGAACCTGTACTGATGCTCGCCCGGGGTAACCCTTACGGATGTCATCCATTCCCCGCTCCGCCCTGACTTGGACATCATGATAGCTCCCTTATCCCAGTCCGTAAAATCACCGGCTATCTTTACCTCACTGCAACTTGTTTGAGGATGGAATTTTACCTTGACCATACGCTCCCTGTTGTTTGCCGCCATGTTAACACCTCCTTTTTATATGGATTATATCTTGATCTCCCTCAGGTACTTGGCCGCTTCTTCCGGAGGCGTGGGGCAGATATACATGCCTGTTCCCCACTCGAATCCCGCCGTTTTTGTCAGCCTTGGCACTATCTCTATGTGCCAGTGGAAATCATATTGCACTGTTCCCCAGTAATCGGGTTTGCCCGCCCTCGGGACCGGATTTGGCGAAGTATGGATCATGTAATTGAAAGGCGGATCGTTAAGGCATTTCTTTAATCTGATCATGGTGTCCTTCAGCAGCCGCGCGAGCTGAATACGCTCTTCGTCGGTTATTATCGAGAAATCATGCTGATGCCGCCTGGGCAGCAGCCATATCTCAAAAGGAAAGCGAGAAGCGAAAGGCGTAAAGCTAACGAAATATTCGTTCTCCGAAATGATGCGGGTGCCCTCTCCCATTTCCTGCCTTACCATGTCGCAGAATATGCAGCGCTCTTTTTCGTGGAAATAGTCCCTTGCGTTGGTGAGCTCAAGCTTAATGTATCTTGGAGTGATCGGCGTGGCTATCAGCTGGGAGTGCGCGTGCTCAAGCGACGCGCCGGCGGCCTCCCCGTAATTCTTGAAGACAAGCACATAGCGGAACCTCTTGTCCCTTTCCAGATCGCCTATCCTGTTCTTGTACGCCCAGAGCACCTTGTCTATCTGTGATTCGTCCATGTCGGCAAGGTTCTCGCCGTGTTTGGGAGTCTCAATTATCACTTCGTGAGCCCCTATGCCGCTCATCATGTCAAAGATGCCGATACCTGTCCTGTTGACCTCTCCCTCTATCACAAGGGCCGGGAACTTGTTCGGCACCGTCCTTACAAGCCAGCCGGGCTTATTTGGTTCGCTTCCGGGCTTGCGCCATGCCATTATTTCCCGCGGAGTGCCTCCCTCATTTCCCTCGCACAAAGGGCAAAACTTGCCTTCTGTGATCTTCCCAGCCGCCCCCTCCTTGAAATCAGATGGCCTTCTTCCTCTTTCCGTGGCGATTATGACCCATCTATCTGATATAGGATCCTTTCGCAATTCGGGCATTGAATTCCTCCTATTCTATTAAAAGCCTCATGTTATTCGTCCATTTACTGCCGGGCTCTAAAATTATCCTTTTATTAGGAAAAACCAGAGAGCTCTGATAGGTCCTCTCAAATCCGGCTTCCGACTGGGAGACCGTCTCAATGGGAAACCTCCAGTTTCTATCCAGAAAACCAGTCTCTAATGATACACCAAAGCCCTTCCATTCGTCAATGATTTTCACGAAATTGCAGCCTTCGGACTCTCCAATACTTGCCAGGGGATATTTGGCGTCACGACCGGCCAAAAGATAGTATCTGTCCGAAGAATCACCCGCCAGCATGGAAAAATTGAATTCCACGCCAAAAACAATATCAAGGACTTCGGAAGATATGTTATTGATCTCGTACCTTATGTTCATGACAGATTGCCCTTTCAGTACGGTGATCGTCTTGATGACTTCCACCGGCAGCATCCTTTTGTCAATATTTACGTTACCTTTTCTTTTCAGCGTCAACTCGATCTCGCTTCCGGTCTTCTTTACGTACGGCACATAGGGTTCAAGCACAAAGTCCCCCGATTCCTTATAACTGACGCTCATGAAATCCTTCAGAGACGTATTCAAGGGGATAAAATGGTCCTGAAGCGAAAGCCTTCTGTGCCAGTCATAAACAAGATAATTCTCAAGGCCGGGTTCCTTCACCCTCGCAAGATCGTGGATGCTCGGAACGCCGTCCGTGGTGACCGGCTGTGCTGCCGATGCCCTCACCTTCTTATGGTAAGCCTCTTCCCTTCTCGCGAGCCCGTTAAGAAGGTTGAAAAGCTTTGGCCTGTAATCCAGCTCAAAAAGGCACCCTCCGTGGGCGGGGCTGAAGCAGCAGCTCAAAAGATCATTGCCGATTAGTATCTCATCAGAACCATCCTTGTCAAGATCGACGGTCCTTACCTCAATGAACTTCTGCTTCCCGTATGCTATCTCATCCGCCTCCACCTCGGCCGCGATAAGGTTTTCGTATACCGCATGGCGGAGGTAATTCAAATAAAGCCCGCCAAAGACACCATGCCAGTACGCGCAGTTGCACTGCCCCTTCCAGAGCTTGACCCTGGCAGAATGTATCCGGCTATCCCTGCCTTCGGAAGAAAAACCCAGCTTCTTTCCCTTGCCAAGGGCTGATATCTTTTCGCTTACATGAAGCATCTTCTTGTGCATGTTGTTGCTCTCGGGATATTTGGCAAAGAAGTTCCTGAAAAACCCCCCTCTTATGAATTGTTTGTATTCTTCATATTTGCCGAAAGACTTGATCTCCTCGACCATCCTTTCGTATTTTATACCCGCTCTCACCGGAAGCGCCCACTCCATCATTTCCGCGTAAGAAGCTGTGGGAAGATAGATCCTGCCGACCGGAGGGCGTTCATCCATATATTCAGAAAATGTCATCGTCCTTATAGCTTCGCGACTGTCATCCAGCGCCTTTAAAAAGTTCTCCAGCCACCCGTCCTCAAAGACCCACTTGTGCGTCCCCGGCCATACCCCGAATTTCTCCCCGTCATCGGCAAGTACGGCGGCGCGCCCTCCATCCTCCGTTGCCAAGATCTTCAGGTATTCGATGGTTTCCTGCGGCGCCCTGAACGGCACGAGGTAGCGCAGATGCTTGCTTATGGGAAAAACGTTCAGCTTGCGTCCCTCTTCCTCCGTCACATAATAACCGAAAAGCTCTTTTTCTTCCGCGCCTGCCGATATGAAATGATAGTCATCCACGGTGATATACTCTACTTTACTTTCATTAAGCAGCCTCGCAAGATGGGGTTCCCACACCCTTTCGGTGAGCCACAGCCCCCTTGGAGCGGCAAGGAAATTCTTCCTTATGAAATTTGTCTGCATCTCTATCTGGCCAAGCTTGTCTTCATCGGGGATCACGGGCAGTATCGGCTCGTAGAATCCGCCGGTCATCATCTCAAGCTGGCCCCTCTTTACAAGAACTTTAAGCTTTTCAAGGAATTCAGGATGGTTTTCCTGGAACCATTCAAACAGTATGCCGCTGTAATGCGCGGTAAAACGGATGGAGGGATGTCTTTCCATCGCCTCTATGAACGGAAGATAAGAATTGTAATAAGCATCGCGCATCACTTCGGGAAAATTCCCCACCGGCTGATGGCAGTGTATCCCAAATAAGAAGTTAATTTTTTTCATTGATCCCCTTCCCCGGTCTTGAGTCTTGACTCTTGAGTCTTTAGTCTCTCAAACGCTCCACTGCATCTCTTCATAATCCGGGGAGGGCACCTTAAAGCTGATGCTGCCGCTCCTGGGCCATCTCTCCAGTTCCTGAGAATCCTTATCTATCATAACAGTGAACTGGACCTCATCGCACTGTGTTGCCCCGATCTCCGCGAAAGGGATCGAAACCTCCACTATGCTCCCTATCCCCAGGGTATCCAGGGATTTGACGAATGTCCAATGATCGTCATCCAGCCTGTAAATATTCAGCGTGTTCCTGCCTGTGCTCTTATCATATTCCGCCACTGCCTTGAAAGAATGCGGGTGATATATAATGAAAGCGAAGGACATGCTCTTTGCCTCAGAATTCTTCAGGTCCAGGTTCACATCCAGCCTTACGTGCATGTTTGTCTTATCAAAGCCGTAATAAATGCCTTTTACCACCGTTTCCGCCTGATGCATGGCTCCCTTAAGTTTTCCGATATCGTAATAACCCGCTGAAAGCCATTCATAGTAATTGGTGATCTCGCCGTCCAGCACGGGTGTTACGATGTATGCCGGTTCCCTTGTGGGCCTGATGGCGGTTACCTGCTTTATCGGCACATCCAGATACTCTGGAGCGGGCTTTCCTATCAGATGATAAAGGTTCTTCAGGTGCTTCCTGAAAAGCATGTCGAACGTCTCATCATTCTCAGATGAATGGTCATCGCCGTACCACCAGCACCAGTCGCTGCCTTCCGCGATGTAAAGTTCCTTCCACGCGTTCTTGTCGGAAGTGCCGGAGCCCTCTATCGCAAGCCTTGCTTTTGTAAGGTAATCCCAGGCCTTATTATCCTCCTCATGGCCGATCCACACCCGGAAATTGTGATTTATCCATGAGCCGGAAAAAAGATGGCCAAGTTCATCTGATGGGGGATTTTCCTTTAGATAATCACAGATCCTTACTGTCTTTATATCCTGCTCCTTTGAGACGCGCCCGTAAAGCTCGCTCAAGAAATCCCAGCCGTTATTTTTGTAAAACTCCCAGGCATTCTCTCCGTCCAGGATCACGCTCACAAGATAGTTCTTCCCGTCATCCGGAAGCGATTCCCTGATGTTCTTAAGGTGCATCATAAAATCTTTTGCCGCCTCGATCGGATCCCATTTTGAATAAACAAATCCTATAAGGTCGGAAAGGTTATGGTCCCTGAACACGATGCTGAGCGCAGCGCTGTCCCTTTTCAATAGATACGGC
>Ga0315291_10003328_pt1 | contig 20832 bp, 28 predicted proteins | sample YL17G12_20_MG_FD_203070 | JGI IMG/M metagenome (GOLD analysis project Ga0315291, IMG submission 203070) | Sediment microbial communities from Yellowstone Lake, YNP, Wyoming, USA - YL17G12_20 | ecosystem: Environmental > Aquatic > Freshwater > Lake > Sediment | place: USA: Wyoming | collected...
TCCCATACGGTGGTATTCGCTGGGTTAAGATTATCGGGGTATGTTCCCTTATCTGGTGAAACAATATTTTGTTGTCTGATATCCGCAAATATCTTTGCAGATGTTTCAACCGTATTTATTGTAGGTAATGACTCATCAAAATATTGTGGGCCATGTACTATCAGCTTCCTTTTTGTTAATGGGTCAAAAAAACTATCTGTTTCTTGCTGTTGTTTTGTTTTTGTATTCCCTTTTTTCTTCGGGTCTTTTTTGCTCTTTTTTTCTGGGCCTTTTATACCGTCTATTTTTTCTTGGGGTTCTTCTATCTGTTCTTGTTGAATATAAACAACTGTCCCACCAATTTCATCTGCGAGAAGTAGCAATCTTTTTAATATGTCTCTTGGTTGCTTTTGACCTAGCTGTTCTTCGGTATCTAAATCTTTTACTTTTTCACGAAAATACCTTATACGATTTTTAGGTGCCCCTAGCACAAAACCCAAGCAGTTCTCCAGTCTAAGGCTTTTAAGTGCAACTACCCCCGGTATTTCGTCATCAAAAATAGGATCGTGGAATACTATGGTTTCCTGCCAGTTGGTTGCTTCAGGGTTAATATATATTGACTGATACGCCTGATTGTTTGCAAGTATATTTTTCGACATATTGAACCTTATTCTGTTACGAAAATTACATAATTAAAATAACCAAAATAGGTACTTCATCCACTAGTTAAATTTTTCTAAACTACTGATCTGCTTATTTTTTAGGGATTAACTTTTTTTTAACTTTTTTTACACCCTACACATTTTTCACTAGCCAAGATTTGAAAAATATACGATGCTCTCAAATGCAAATCACATACATGACTGATCGAAAGAGGGGGAGTCAAATGCTACCAGAGGTAAAGCAGAAACTGGATTCGCTTATAGCAGATAGAAGATGGTCTGAAGTTTTGATACAGCACAATCAAGATGGCGTATCGTGCGTTGGAATCCATGAAGTGTTCGGCTATAGTGATGATGTTACAGATGGGACAGAGGGGCCAGATGGTGTAAGTTGGACAGAACACCCAATTATTGTAGCTGATGATTTAGAAGATTTGAAAAAATATCTACTATCCTTGCTAGAACTGGTTGAGAGAGGTCAAACCACAACGGAAGAAGAACTATCTCTGTATAATGAAGAAAAAGACTAAATGAAGTTGGGTATCTGTGAAATATTGGCAAATACGGCATTAAAATCAATGCGATAGATTTTTAATGCTTTTTGCTTACTTTAGTACATATGGCTTTTAATAGATTAACACCTAAGCATGAAAGGAACTACCTTAAAACTATTTGACTATCAGGGGGAATGATGAGACTGATTTTAACACTCTTTTTACTTCTATCGAGTAACACAGCATTTAGCATCGAACAAACCACGATCAAAAACTATATCTTAAAAACTGAAAAACAATATAACTTACCACCAGCACTTTTGGATTCAGTAATCGAACATGAGAGCAGCTACCAAATCAAAGCAATTAACCCAGTCAGCAATTATAATTCTGTAACCAGTTACGGTTTAGGTCAAATTACATTACCTACTGCTAGGGACTATTGTGACATCAAGAATAAAAAAGAACTGGTTAAACATGATAAAAATATCAAATGTACTGCTAAAATTCTAAGACATCATCTAGATGAGTACGGAGATGTTTCTTCTGCGCTCTCGGCATACAGGGCAGGGTCACCTTGTAACCATCAAGCTAAAAGACATATTCGTATTTGCACACAACAAGATAGTGCATACGTAAAAGGTATTCTTAGAAAAATACAAAAGAAAATTTACAAAATACAAAAAATCTCAAGACAGAAATCTATTGAAGTAGCCAAAGCTGACCAACCAGAATTACCGTAATACAAAATGTCTATCTGGTTCTTGGTTGTCTTGAACAATTCCTTGCTCTGTCCATTTTGTGTTACATTCTGGACAGGCCCATTTTACTGGTTTGCAATTTACTGCTTGAATTGGATCGCCTTCTACTTTACATTTTGGACATACATCTAAATCAACGGGGGTCATTTTCCTTTTACCTTTTGAATGTGTTTGCTGTATAGGGAGATAATATCAACTCAGAATTCCATTTTCAACAATAAAAAACAAATACCACAAGAAATTTGTTCTTGTAGTTTCTGAAAAAGTTAACAAATAGGTAAGCATTTTCTGTGAATTACAATACTTCAATGTAGCGTTTACCAATTAATTCTTTCAAATTTGATTGGCGAATCGCTTCGGTTGTTACACCACGTTTCGACAACAAATCCACAATACCACGATGCGAAAGAATAACGTCTTTTACGTCTTTGCTTTCGAAAGTTATCTTAATTTCACCTGTGGTATTTTTTCTAACAAGAACTTGTTTCATCGCAAGAGCTTTTTCAAGTTTTGCTGACATCTATAGCACCCCTCAATAGATATTATCTCGATAGATATTATTTTGGACTGTACATCTAAAATATAACCATCAGAGGGGGTTTTCAATTGACTATTTTTTTCAAAACTTCCATTAGGTTGGCACTTACATATATCTCCCCAGCATTTAACCTTTTTTGAAAGTTGGCTCTGTCCATCTGTTTAACAGTTCCTGATTTCAAATCTTTAACCTTTAAGGATTTACCAACTTCTAATACTTGATATAGTTTTGTTTCACCATTTTCATGTGGGACACGATATGTTCTATTTTTTTCTATTAGTCTATCCATTATGGGTTCCTTTTAAGATGCAAAGTTTCTTCCTTTTGCAACAGAAGCGGCTGTTTTTGCGTAGGAATCCTTAAAGTTCTTTATTACTATTGTCGTAACGCCAGCACCATTTGTGGTAAGTACACCCTCTGGCATACCACCAGCACCAGCATCTGCAACACTGTTTGCTGTTGTTGCGGCTTGACCCGCTGCCGCAGCAGTAACTGCTGCCGTTGCGGCTTGTGCGGCTGTAGTTGTAGCAGCGGTATTCCCAATAGCCCCCATACCGGATGGTATAGGAATACCCGTAATAGGGGATCTAGCTGTAGGTTTTCCAAGTGTCTTACCCATTTTTTCTAAAGCTTTAGCAATAGGTAATCCTTCTTTTTGTTGTATCGCTATAGCCTTTGTAGCATCTTGCTCACTGATACCTTTTTTCATTAACGTATCTATCATTTTTTTATTGGCATCATCCTTACCCTTTTTATTGTCATCTTTAGTCCACCAATCAGCCATCCTTTGTGTTGTTTCTTCGCCAGTCCAACCCATTTTATCAAATACTGTGTTTAGACCTTGGCCTATTGAAACACCGGTTTCCCACGCAGCTTCTAACATACCCATCGCACCGCCAAGTTTACCTAATTTACCCGGCATCCCGGCCAAGCCAGAACTAAATGCTCCTATAGTTCCAGAAAATTGTTTAAAACTTTTTGCGGTTTTTGAACTAGCTGTTTCTATCTCATTACCACTTTCATCATATTTAGCTGTAAGGTAATCCATCGATTTACTTAGCCCATATGCAGCAGTTGTAACACCTGCCACTACAGCCATTTTCCCCGTCTGATCTAACCCCCCATACCCTTTACTAGCCGACTGAACTAATCTATTTTTTACAGGGGATGCGATAACCCTGCCAATACCCCGTGTAATCCTAGCCCCCCTACCTTGCCCAGATGCTGCCCACTTACCCACGGTACTATTAGAAACCCTACCCCCTATCTTACCCTTCACTTTACTCCATCTTGACTCACCCGCTGGTGCGGCTTCACCACCACCCCCTGCTAATTTACCAGCCGTATACTCCGCTAATAACTTTTCAATACGCCCAACTGCACCTGTCTGCTTTAATAAAATTTGACCAAATCCCATAACACCAGCAGCTATCAACAACCCTTTTGTATCCGACATCTCGGTTATCATAGCTTTGAAATACCCACCGGTATTTACTGAGTATCCTTGAAAATCAGTAAGTAATTGTTTATTAATTTCCTCAACTGTTTTCAGTCCCGCTGTGGCTCCTTTAGCTTCAGCGGCTTTGCTTTCATACCTAGTACGATCTAATTCCTTTCCTTTAATCAGCTTATCTATTCGATCCATATCTTTCTGAAGTTCTTCTTTTTCTTTTCCCTCTGGCATTGATGCAATTTTCTTTTGCATGTCTGCTTTTCTCTTAGTCAGGTCAGTAATTTGTTGATTTATACCTAAAATAGCTTTTTCATTAGCTATCTCCTCATTTTTCATTCTAGCTAAATCATTTTCAATGTTTTGTTCCTGTTGTTTTTGATCTATCATGCCTTTTAATGCAGCTTTACGTGCCGCATTCGCAGCAGCTTCTACTTCAGAATTTTTGATAGTCTGACCAGTTTTCATCGCTGCAAACTTAGCAGTAGCTTTTGCCGCTTCTCCTGCTCTGGTAACTTCGTCTGCTTGATCTTGTGACAATGTATATTCTTTATCACCTAGTTTAAACTTCTCACGAAGGCTTACTATTCCTTGTGCATTTAGCTTATTTATTACTTTAGTTTGTTCATCTAGTGCTTTAGCTTGGGTTACCATCCCTTGTGCTTCAGCTAAAGTTACCCCGAATTGTTTTGCAATCAAAGCCACCCCTTGAGGATGGTTTGCAAGCTTTAGTATTTGCTTGTTCATCGAATTGATACCGACAGTAGTACCACTTAACATTTCCTGAAGAAGCATCATTTTAGAATACTGACCCATGTTTTTATCATTCAAAATACTTTGAACTTCTTTTGTCAAACCGGGCTTGGCGGCTTCTAATTCAGAACCAAATTGAGATACGAACTGTTCTGGGGATATCTCAGCTATCTGGCTGTATATATCTTGAGCAGAAAAAACCTTCATCCATTCAGGTGCTTTTCCTGTAACAGCTTCAGTAAATGCTTTAGCTTTCTTACTTGCCTGTTCGTAAGAATCACCGTTAGATTGTAATTTAGAAATATTGTCTCTTAAGATACCACCCACAAATCGTTGATCAATTGCATACATGGTAGTTTGCTTAGAAATATCAAGCAATGTACTAGCTACGTCATCACCCCTAACCACGGTTCGACCAAATGCATCGTTAACTCTTTTTGTTTCTTCTCGTATGTTATTTAAACTGGCTATAGCTGATGCAGCACTACCACCAAATTTATCCATTCTGGTGCTTACAAAATCGATGGCTTCTGGAACTGAAATGCCTAATGATTTAGAAACTGTGATAGCACCCTCAGATAATGTGCCAAGAACTTCTGGCGAGCTAGTCCCGACGATCCTTGCAAATTTTGTGTACGCTTCCGTAACATGCTCAGTACTGACCCCCATTTTTTGTGCTACAGCTTCGGAGTGAGCCATAGCCGCACTTAAAGCTACAGAATTTTTTGTGAAATCCACAACACCTGTCGATAGCCCCCTGTAACTTTGGATCAGTATGTTTTGTTGAACATTTGCAGCTTTTATATGCCTTGTCAGTGCCATCCCTGCAAGACCTAGAAACCCAAACTTAGCAGCTAAATCTGTTACCCTGCTTGTTAAAACACCATAGCTTTTACCAAGTAAAGTGTTAGTTCTAAAATTCTCTAGTGCCGCAGCATATGTTTTATCTTGGGATTTTTGTTTTCTATCAATTGCATCTGTAACTTGATTATGTGCATCTTTTACAATAGCCGCAGATTTACGTTCAACTTTAGCCCATTTTTCACAATTTTCTATTTCTTTTTCAGTTGCTTCATTACCAGAATTAACTTTCTTTTCTAATTCCGCTTTAATCTTAGCGTATTGTTTTGTTACTTGGATATTTTCTTTAATAGCTTTATTTAGATTGTTTATGTTTATGATATCTTTGGCTGCTAACGGCCCCAGTTTTTTAAGGCTCGATGTCAGCTTATCTACCCCAGTAGAACTTTTAGCCGAGTTGCTTGCTAACTGTCCAAGTGCTTGTGGTGTTGTATCAGCCATCTTCTAATCCTTTTTAAGCCAAATCATCTACTTCTAAATCAACACATCGACTACCAAATTTAAAGAAACTATCCCAATCTTCTAGCTCAACATCAACAACACGTTTCCCACCGTCTAATGAATTGCCTTGGCCATCTTTTTTAGGTTCATCAATAGTAATACTTTTAATCTTTATACCCTCTTTACGCAGAATATCTCTAATCTCTTGTTCTAGTAATTTGCTATCAATGTCCAGATTAACATCTTTGAGTTTTTCCTTAATATCTGGTTTAAAATTCTCTAAACTAAAAGTAACGGCATGTTTCCTTTTGTCTGATAAATCTATCTCTTTAATAAATTCAGGATTCTCAGCAAGGAACTCGTTAAGTAGGGATACACTCTCAGGCGTTATCTCGCCTGATTCCCTTCCTTCCATTAGCTGTTCAATTAATTTTTCATTTTTCTCAAAAAGCTTTTCATTCTTTTTATACGCAGACCATTCTTTACGTAACTGCCGTTGAAGTTTCTCTTTGTTCTTTTTCTTTTCGGGATCTTCAGTCAGAAAGACATTAAACATATCAAACATCAATCCTTTAAAACCAGTAAAAGGGTTGTTCGCTTTTGTGTCTTTTTTAAGGGGTGTCTTTTCTTCTTCTATTTTCTCTTTTTCTTCTTTTCCTTCCTCACCCTCTTTTACTTCCTCGCCATCCCCTTTTTCATTGTCTATTTTTTTCTGTTCTTCTTCCTTGCGGGTTTTCTCAGAAGATTCTTCTTTCTCAACTGATTTTTTTCTTTTTTCTTCTTCGGTTTTTTTAACCCGTTCCTTGGTTATATCTTCTGTTGTTGGTTCTTTTCTGGTAGCTTTATCTGTAGCTCTTTCCTTTTTTACTTGTTTTCTCTTTTCCTTTTTAGCTAGTCTCTTTTTCCGCATTTGCTCTGGTGTTGCAGCTAAAGCCATTTTAAGGCCGTGTATTACATATCTGACCTCTGGGCATATTTTTGTAATTTTGTTCATGATGTCTATGATCTCATCTGATGAAGCATCATCACATTCTTCAACAGAACTTAACTGCTCTATGAACTCATCAATTTCATTTTCATCTAATTTTCGATTTTCAAGTTGATGGATTGCGGAATCGCTGGTTACTCTATAATCATTAAACAAACCTGCTACAATGTTATTATACACTAGCATTTCATTAGAACTAATTAATACAATTTTAAGATTATTAAACATGACCCCACCATTAGAGTTAGAATAGTTAGAAGTTCTCTACCTAACTAAAATAACCAAAATAGTAGGGGCAGGTTGGCTGATTTCTTACTTTTTTAGAACTTGGAGTTGGAGAAGATATGTATCGTTAACTTTTTCGGCTTGCTTTACTTTTATTGAATATCCGTTAATCTCAGCTTCTATAGAGTTATCCCCGTATATCAGGGTTGTTTCAACTGTCTCGTCTGTACCAGTTGTAAGAGCAATATTAACAACTATCCCGCCTTCCCACCAGCATGATGTATATTCAGGGCATCTGGAATCTGCTACTTCTTTTACCGTTAAACGATATTCGTTTTCATTTATGTTTACCTGCTCTTTTTCAGACATTTCAATTGTATAAACTGTTTTGTTGTTTTGTGTGTTTTTGATTACGTCAAAATTAGATCCGAAACATATATTGGAAATAAACATGCCAGCTAAAATTACTTTTTTCACTGATATTCTCCTATTCAAAAGTATTTACATTAGACAGCTAGGGCAATAATCTTAATGTGTTTTTTTGCATGAGTCAAATTTTAAATTTGAACATAGCTTGCTTACTTTTGGTTATTGGGGTATTCATTAACATATTTTTAAACACATTTAACAGGTAGGTGCTATGCAAGCGGTTGTTAAGTTCGATACAACAGCTTTAGATTGTTTTCAGCTAGGTATTCCACCATGTGATGGAAAAATGTTAAGTGTTCTTTCTTATTCTGTAGAGAAGTGTAAATTATTATCGTTTAAAAGATTAAACATTTTTTCAGGCTCTACTATGCGGGCATATGGTGTTGTAACAGAATTAAAATAGTGGGTTTTTGTGATTTGTTAGGTTACAAAATACAAGGATCTTTCCCCAAACTTCTAACTAAACTTATTGAGGTAGAAAAACCGAAAGGTATTGTTAGTTTTGTAGACAGGTGGTATTTTACAGAGAATATTTTGGTACGAAATGGCTTCAAGCGAGTTAATCTTACCTTGGGTTACAAATGGACGGATCTTCAAAAGGTATACAACGAGCATAGTAGCGATAGGCGGTCACATCGAATCTATGACAGTGGGCAAATAGAGTACCTTAGTATAGTAAACCAAGGGTAGTCATTTGACCCATTATCTGGCTTGTACTGCCTTGTGAAGTAGATGTTTTGAAGGTGAACAAGTTGATGTCAGTTATACGATACTGACGACCAGCCACTGTCCCAACCGGAGAATTTCTTCTCACTATAGCCATTTTAATAGCGGGCAATGTCGTAGTTAAAAACTCTTGCCATCTACCGGCTAGTTCAGATAGCCCACCTGCTTGATCGTAGTCTAACGTCACGGTTTGACCGGAAAAAGAGAAAGCCAATTCAGTCGCTAACAACCCTTGAGCCTGTAAAGCATACCAACCAGAATACAACAAATGATGTACGGTTAAAGCACTGGGCATCATGTTGTAAGAGAAAAAAGTAGTTGGGTATCCTGCGTTAACTAGCTCGGCACCACGGGAAAGGAACTCAACCAGGTCGCTATCTTCATAAGCTTGAACAACCCCTAGACGCTTTTGCAGCTTATCGATTAGCATTCGTAAGCAAGTAACCAACACTAATACTTTAGGGGTTATTACCTGCAAGTTTTGGTATATGAATTGTTGTGGCTCAACTGCGGTATTTCTGATCTTCCACAGGATCGCAAAATTGCAACATTGCTTAATAATTGATGCATCGATGTCATAGTAATAAACAATACTATCCCCATCAGGAGCCATCTTAATCCCATTGGAGAAAGTGGTAGTCATGTTATTTACTACTTTTTGATTAGCATCGTTTGCCCTGTATACATCTAAAGCCACTTCATATGGTTGTAGGGGTAGTCTTAGGATAGTCCTATATGGGTTGCCCACCAATGCAATAAACTTTTGTTCTCTTGTTTCTGAAGCGGTAATAACTGTATCTTTGATATCAAATTCTTCAACGAAATCGATTTGCCTGTTATCAACCGAAATAATAGACCATTCAATTCGCCAACGATTTTTGTCATTGGATAGAGGGGCATCAAAAGAAACGATATACTCGGCCCTGTACCTACCTGGGGTGATTTCAGGTATCCCAATACCACTTTGAACTACTTCATTGTTTATATCGTATATAACATAGGCAGGATACTTAGAAGTATCTATGGGGATCAGTGGTATCGTTTGCCCAGCATCTTCATAGAAATGGACAATAAATGTGGCAGTATCACCCCTAAGAAAAATACGATGTGTTTCGTTTTTAATACTAATGGTCGTATCTCCTACACAATATATGGCCTATTTTAAAGATAACGTTATTCAATCCTTTTAATATTTTTGATGTGTGTAGATTGATCCATATCGTAAATCTTGAGCAATTTTTTTCTTTTTAGTCATATAATCAATACACTAAAACAAAAGTTAATAAAATGTTAAAGTTTTTTATTGCTTTTTCCGATGGTACCTATAGATGGTATGTTAAGTATCTTTGAAAGGTAGCCATCAGAGAGAGAGAGAAAGAGAGGTAGCTAATGTATAACAAGGAAATGTCCATTTATAATTTGCAGAATGCGATTGAATTAACTGCTAAACTGGTTACTGTTGCGGGCACACCGTGGACAGAACAGCACTACGGTAGAATGAAAAGGGAATTAGAAGAAATATCAAAACTGGAAGATGGTGCTAATTTTTTAAGAAATCGAGTGGCGATAATCAATAAAATATATCCTACTGATTACCTAGATGGGATGTCTTTAGAAGCGTTATAATGACATTAATGTCACTATAACGCCTTAGCTTATTGTTTCTCTTTTGATGGGTTCAGATTGATAAAAGGTACTGCCCCGCCCGTATAAGTTGGCAAAACGCCATTCCACTTCTGAACAGCTTCGTATTCAATCAACTCTCTAGATAGTTGTGCTTTCTTCAGCGCAATAGCCCTAGCATCCGCTTCAGCAGCCACTATTGTTTTTTCGGCTTGTGCCCTAGCAGTTGCTACCTCGTTCTGCATACGCTGTGCGTCTTGAGTAGCTTTTATTTTAGAGTTAAGTGCATCAGTAACTTCTTTGGGGATTCTCATCTCACCGATCAGATAAATCTTATCAATTTTGATCCCAATAGGTTCAAATTCCGTTTTTACAGCCAAGGTAACTTTTTCAAGGAATTCTCTCTTTTTGGTGGCGTATGCTTCTTCCACAGAAAGATCAGATCCCAATTTGTTGACATTATCCCTAACGGAGTTTCTTAATACGATGTGTGTGATCTCATCCACACCCTTACGGTACTTTTGGAAAATATCGGCTACTTTGTTTGGGTCTAAAGAATAAGAGATACCAACATCAGTATTGATGGTCATACCTTCTCTAGTTTGGAAAGTAATTGACTCGTCTTTTGCATTTCCTTCTTCTTGGCTTTTAGTGAACGGGTAGTTCTGTTGAAACACTGGAAACAGATAAAGTTCTTCATTAAACCCTATCCAGTACCTACCGGTACCTAAAACTTCGTGATCGACCCCCTTGTTACCCCCATAGAGGTAAACCTTAATACCGACATTACCTGCTGGTACCACGCTGCAACCAGATAATGCGCCAATAGACAGTAGTGAGAACAATGAAATGGAAATCAATTTCTTTAACATTACTTAGTATCCTTCCTATTTAAAAAATACTTAACCCCGTAAACAAGACCACCGCCCAAGATTATCCACAGTAAGGACAACCCCAAGGCGAATTCGAACCAATCAGACGAGCTAATCAAAGACGGTAACAGCATACCAAATGTGAAAATCATTGCTGTGAGTAAAAAATACAGATAGATGAATTTTTTAAGTTTTTTGTTAGTCATACTAAACCTTTCTTAATCATTTAATAGATACTTATGCTTTGCTAAAAACAGATCGACATCGGAATTTGTTGTGTTGGGGGTGAATTGTGCTTTCCCTATTTTTAAGTACTTAAGTGCTGTTACTAATTCTTCTTCCCAGTATGAGGGCGATTCGTGGTAGGGGGTTTCTACCCACATGGATTGGGTTTCATCAGCATCAGCACATGTTTCAACCTTATCCTTTTTAAAGATTTTGTCATAGTTTTTGAAATAACTACTAGCTTTCGGAACAACACGTATCATTATAAAATCCCCATGTTTACGTTGTAGTTTGATTTGCTTTTTGTGTTATAATACACTTGATAGGCATTTTGAACTTTATTTATTTTGAATAGGGCTGCAAATGATTAACTACGACACTTCAGGCATAGCGTTAACACACCCAGCTTTCATAGACGTTTATTTTATTTTAAAGAAAAAATACTATGTGAAAGAGAAAAATATTTGGAAGCTAAATGTTTTGTGGATGCATAAACGTGGTGAACCTCTTGCTAAGGATAAGTTGGAAGTTACCCCCGAAAAAATGAGTGAGTTTAAAGTGTATCGAAAAGCATAGATTTGTTTATGTTTTTGACAAATATGGTTTATTATAGTAATATAATTAATGCCTTAATTTGGCATACTTCTTTCTTATATGTTATTGGGTTGATTATTTACTCTTACAGTGAAACCTTCACGTTTTGAACCCGGATCTATGCCTACGGCAATGTCCTGAGTTTTACGATCTGATGGTTCAACATTCAGTCTCACACAGTAAACACATTTCTTCCAGAAGTACGTTGCTTTCTTCTCTCTAATCCATCTCCTTGCTCTACTGGGTGTCGTAGGCATCAGTGGGTTGTTGTTACTGTCAACTACCGGAACGAACACTATAAATCTCCTTTCGAAGTTAATACATCCCTTCGCCACTGGAACACAGAGAGGTAGGAAACTAGGGAAGCATTCTCTACATCTTTTAACCTGCCACGGTTAGTGAACTCAGTTTGTGGTCGAACCACATCGGCTAGTCAATCTCTTACGTTGTAGTTAGTAAGTTGGCTTCTCCTTTGACTACAATCCCCCTTTTTTACGAGGGGGGTAATTAACTACACCAATACCCATTTGAATAGAAAAAACATAACACAAAAATGATAATTGTCAATCAATAGCTCAACAGATCAACAGATCAACAGATCAGCATATTCATCAGATTTTCATTCTTCAATTTTACTAAATTCAGAAAGGAAACAATACTCCGGTTGTATTGTTCAAACATCTTTAACGGTTTAAAATCGGTTCGATGGTACAGAAATAGCTCACGCCTAAGTTTGTTTAGTTCATTTAAAGCAGCGGCATCCCAGAAAGGGTTTTCAATATTCTTAAATCTTTTTTCAATTTCAATGTTCAGATCGATTATGTCGTAGACCTCAATCAGTTTTTTAATGGCATCAACTATAATAGTAGAGTGTATGAGACTAACAGTTTCGAACTTCAAAGTACCTAGTAACGCTGCTTCATCGTGCAGTTTTATAACTTGCATAATGGGCCTCTATTAATTTGGTTTTTGCTAGTTTTGTTTGTCCTATTATCAAATTAACCATTATATTAATAATGGACTAACTTAGGGGAACATGATGAATATAGTAGAAGCATGGCGTTCGGGAATATCTAGTATTTTTAAGAAAAATAATGGGTATGCCAATTTTGAAGAAGCCAAAGAGCTATTTGAAACAGCATATGAAAAAAACAAACTCGTCGAATTAAAAAGGGGGTTTGGTAAGAAAATTGGTAACAATACTTGGATTGTTAAACACAACAACGACAAATACTGTATCCAGTTACACAACACTCAAATCATAACTTTATTATCCACTGGCGATGTTATTCTGGATACCTCTGGGTGGAAGACCCCCCTTACCAAAGGTAGGTTAGAAACGTATGTATCTATTTCGATTTGGTCGCATAAGGGCAAGTGGTATTTTAGACCTACTTACAACTATAAAGCGGGTGATGGTGCGACCTTATTTTCTGATGGCATGGTTTTAGATAAAAAAGGTTATCCCGTAAAGTATAAAAAACTTATAGAGTACGTTGAAAAAGGTGACGCATCCCTTTCAAACAATATCCAATTTATTGAGGATCAAAAAATACTTATTAAGATAGCCCTAACTAGTAGACGGGCTGTGCTTGTTGAAGAAGCGGTTAAGAAGATAACAGATGAAAAAAGTTTGAAAAAAATATTAGTGCATGAGTTTGCTACTGATAATACTACAGATGCAACAGTAAAGGAGTGCTTAAGTAAGATTACAGATGTCGAGGAACTTTGTAAATCGATAGTAGACAAACTTGAGCAGTGGCCACATCAAACAGGTATATTGGTTAAGAAGATAAAAGATCAGAAATGGTTACAGAATTTTGTTACTAAATTAGTTGATCCTAATCCCAGTATGTCAGCGTTTTCGGCTGGTGGCAGAGAAGGATTGAAAGCAGCTTTCTCAAATATAAAGAGTCAGAAATTTTTAATAGGTGTTGCAGAAAGTATTCCTGATATAAGTGAGTTGAATGAAACGAGTACACATTTGTTGAACAGTATAAAAGATACTGGATTCGCCAAGAAATTTTTAGATACTAATATCGCAAATATACTTTTGTCTTCAGATGTAGCAATAGAGCAGATTAATAAAGTTCAAGACGATAAAGAATTTTTGATTTCTCTTTTAGATACATCAGCTAGAAATGGTACAACTAACTATATCCTTGGATGCCTTGTTAATGTACATAAGATTGGCGAGGATTTTCTTAAAAACATTTGGACAGACAAATCAAAACCGAAAGAACTTAGAAAACTAGCAGAAGATTGGTTTTTAACAATAACTGAAGACATTCCTTTTTTAAGAAAATTGGTGCTAAAAGATCCCCACCATAGAGGAGAAGCACTAGATAGGCTATATAAATTAGACCCAGAGTTCTATGAGAAAATGAAAAAGAGAGAATGGGGTGGTGAGGAGTTTAAAGAGGATCTTAAAGTGAAAGAAGAAAAGGCTGCGGATGAGCCAAAAGTTGTGCATTATAAAAAACAACTTTTAAGATTATTGTTACCGTTGGCTGTGTAGTTATTACATGGGTGGATTTGGAAGTGGCATCCAGTGGGTCGGATCAATACTTAACCCATCTCGATCAAATGTAAACGAGTATTCATTCTCATCACTATCTGTAAGCATACATTTCCCAATAACAATCCCTTGTTTTTTACTATAGAATAAAACTTGTGGCTGATCGAAATCCCATTCTTTTGTTGGTTTCTCATACGTATCTATTGGTTGCCATTTCATATCGGTGGCTATTACTTTTTTTAAGGCTTTAATTAGTTTAGGTTGCATGATTAGTTATTCCTTTATTCGATGCTACAGCCCTTTTCCAAGCTGGTATTTCTCTATTACCTATCTTGAAATATATTACACCCAAAATCTGGGGATACTCTTAATCGTACATCCAACCCAGAATCATCTAGAACAGTAACATAGATACCAGCTTTAGGATGATTATTGTGAGTATATTCATCATCGTCAATCTCTATTATACTACAATACCTATTATCATAATATCTACAATTTTTACAATGGCTATATTCCCCAATAACAGTAATATCAGTTGAATTGGTAGCAATTACTTTTTTTAATGCTTTAAGTAGTTTATTTCGCATGGTTAGTTGTTCCTTTATTTATCCAGTTTGAGTATAATAACTCGCCCCTCATCATACATAATAAGATCTGTGTACTTATTTCCGTACTTGTCTTTTAGAGCAATATCGAAGCCGTTCAATAGCTCAATATATTTATCATCAAAATTACGTAAACCATCTTGTATATCTAATTCAATTTTCATTTCAGCATACTTCCAGAATTCTTTTCCCGCTTCATATTCTTCATCTAGTCCTTCATCTTGAATTGTTTCCCATATCTCAGGGGTTATTTTTTGGTAATTCAGTTGCTCAATACTTTTAATATTGTTGATTACCCAATTAGTAATATCAGTTGAATTGGTAGCAATTACTTTTTTTAATGCTTTAAGTAGTTTATTTCGCATGGTTAGTTGTTCCTTTATTCGTTGCCACGGCTCTTTTCCAAGCTGGTATTTCTCTGTTGCCAACCAACAACGTATCTCTTTTAAACCCCAAATCTCTAGGAACTTCCCTATAAAATCTTTTCAGTTTTGATTTAGATTTAGAGTATTTCTTCTTAAAATCCTCATCGAAGATGTATATTGAGGTAACGTCTTCATTTCTAGCCATATCTATGATAGCGGACACCAACTTCTTATCCCAGTCTACGAAATGCTTTTTAAGGAATGCGCCAATGGTTTCAATTTGCTCTGGGGTAAATTCTTTCAGAACATCTTCTAGCTGGTTGCTTATTTTAATGTCGGCACTTAAAAGGTCGGTTTGAATTTCTTCAATAATCCATTTGTCGGGGAATTTATAAACTCTAGCCCATCCCAATGTTTGGCTGTGTGCTGGATGTTGTTCGGTTGTGCCTTTGTAGTATGTGGTAAAAAATGCATCTATTGTTTCGTCTGATTCAATTTCTTTTCTTAAGTTATCATCCATATTGAGTTGGACTACTATTTGCTGCTGTGATAAATCTTTTTGGGCACCTTCCCATTTGTCAAAAGATATCCAGAATTTCTCATCTGGTTCTAGTTCGTTTATCATCTCAATGATTTCATCTACACTTACTTTGTCTCTGTTTTTAAATACCTCTTTTTTTAACATCTCAGCAATTTCGGGGTAGGCTTCTTTTACGGTTTTGAAAAACACAAACCCATTTTTAGGTATCTTAGTATACTGGTCTGCTAGTTTTTTAACTGTTTCCGTTGGTGTTTCTGTGGTCTTGTCTACAGTTATCTTCCCCTCACATATGGCAGAAAAAATACTGCGATTAGCACGTAATTTATTTCTATTTATCTTTTTGTTATTATTAACAAAACAAGCATTTATTAGTGAAGTTTTAACTTTACTCAAAAGCATACCAAATCCCTATTAAGTTGACACACTTAACAAATTAATACTGTTTGCCCTATCTTTCCGTGTTAGTTTTGTACTGTATTGTTAACAGGAGAGTACTATGCATCGACTAATAGCGGCACTCAAAAAGGCTATTGTTATTTCTGATTTCAGATCAGTAAGTAGAAAATTCGCAGGACAAGGGATTGACCCCACTAGAGTCGAAACCTACTTAAAATTGTTTAGAAAACTTAAAGACCGAAACCGGATAGTTAATGAACAGCAAAGGGATGTAAATTTTTGGGGCAAGGGCAAGTTTGAAGATTTCGTAACATTCTTAAACAATCTTAGTTCACAAAAATCGAAGACAGAAGAAAAGAAATTAGTTAAAACAAGTGGAGCTACATTGGTAACTGAGAACGATGGGTGGTATGTTTACCGTATCACAACCCATGAAGCTGCGATGAAATACGGTGCTGGTACAAAGTGGTGTATTACAGAAAAAGATCCAACTAATTGGAATGACTATATTAAATACAATAACTTTTATTTCTTTATTGCGAAAGATATTATAGATGAGGAATACTATAAAATAGCATTGCAAGTGGAAGCCGGTAGTAGTTATTTTATTTATTGGGATGCTAAAGATAAGAAGATAGATCCCGATGATGTTGAGGGGTTTCATTTCCCTAGTTTTGATATCGAAGTACCGGAAACAGAAGCAACTAAAATTGTAAACAGTCTTAAAGAACATGGCATAACTAAAGAAATATCTCAATCGATAGAAAATATTTTTGGTACTTGGCCAAAACAATACATAGATTCCGAGAAATTTCTAGTGCTTGGTAAATACCCAAATTTGGGAAGCTTCGCTAAAGAAATGGGCATGAGCAGCTTACAATTCTTGCTGTTTAATTTTAAGGATGAAATGGGGAATTTACCCTTTATTATGAATAATAGAGGTACAACCTCTATTAAGGATTTCCTAGATACTAAGTTCTATAAATATTTTGGAAGCGTATTTGGGATGTTTGAAAAAGAAGACGCACAAAAATGTAGTAAGTTTTTATCCGATGTCATATCCAAAGGATTAAAAAACGGCTCGTTGATCACATACATAAGTGAGGAAAAACCAGCGGCAGGGATTGATATAAAAGATTGGTCAACTTTTAAACAAGCTTTCCCCGAATCTTTTTATATTTTAGCTGATTATGTATATGAAAATGATGCAGACACAAAAGAAATATTTCAAAATGCCATCAAAGAAGCGACCGAAATAACAACAAGAGAAGAAAGAGAAGATTTTCTACAGAACGAATTCACGGGATCTGGATCTATTCCGAGATTTTTAATCTTTTCTAAGCCAGCTAAAGTATATGATAGTGAAGTTTTTGTTGGTGTGCATGTAGAAGACCTATATGAACTAATCGGAGAAGATATGCATTTTTTTGATCACTTATACAACCGTTGCCATGAACTCGCCAGTTTTGATTATGCTATTTCAGCCCCATCACCCCGTATGGTTTTGAAGCAATTGAAGGAGAAAATTAAGTAAATTTTTTCAGTAGTCTGGTTAAAAATCCGTTGCTACTTTTATTCTCTTGTTGATTGCTTTCGAGTGCCACATCAAAATGATTAGCCATCTTGTCAACAAATATTTCTTGCAGTTCGTTCTCTATTTCTGGGTGAAGCTTTATTAAGACATCTTGAAGCGCATCAACTTTCGAATGGGTAATAAGCAGAACTATTTCTTCTTCACTTAGTTTTGTTCCCCTCATACATACCCCTCAGTAAAAAAGATTTAATTTTACCTTTTATACTATCAAAGTAAGTATGGTTATTGTTTGAGAGGGCTTTTATATTGGGGGCTTTTTCAGGGTAGACTGTAATAGCTATGGAATCGATATTGTTAGGTTTTTGGGTAACAATAACACTAGTACCTTTTTCGGTAGGCTTCACTATAACAATTTTATCCGCACATTGAATGGTTAGCGTTGAAGATATACCTATGAAATATTCTCTATTCATTTTTGACCCACGTTGTTACCTCTTTATACCCACGCAACACTAGCAGGGCTTTAACTAAAGATAAGCAAGTTGGCATGGTTTCGTATCGTTCAACCCTAGTAATAAGTTCGATATCGTCCAATGATTCTAAATCACTAGAAACTTTTTTGATTGCTTCAGCATCCAATAGCTTAATACCTTCAGACATATTTTGACCACCTTTCGGGTTAATTCATGGGATCTATTTTCAGCACAACTACCTACTTGTGATATGGTTTTTGAGAGGTATCTTAGCTAGTGTTGGGAGTATTTCTCTGTTTTTAGCTATGACTATACTTGGCAGGTATAATGATTTCGCATGGTATGTTGGCGAGTTTAGCCATTCTTCATATGGCATGTTACCTCTTAGCTTGTTGCACTTGCGGCAAGCTGTCAATAGGTTCTGCTCGGTTGATGGCCCACCCACTTCCCAGCATATGATATGATCGACTGTCATAGGTACAGCAGTAATCCCGCAGTACCGGCATGTGTAGTTATCCCTAGCATAAACTTTCCAGCTTATTCCTTGTTCAATTTGTCTGTTGCTTTTTCTAATAATAATTTTTGCAAACTTACCAGTTCGATCTTTAGCTAATATCTCGGTTTCCAGTGTGTCAGTTTGCTGTACTAATTTTTCCCATTCTTCTAATGATAGCTCCACAACAACTGGGTCTGTTTTCTTTTGGTCGGGTAGGTACATCAAATAGTCGGTAGTCTCATCTGACATAATGATACCCGCAATTTGTATCTTATGACCAATGTTTAAAATATCTAAACCTGTAAAATTGATCTGCTTCATGAGTACCCCATAGATTTGAAAAATATTTTGTATATATGTGATGGCTTAAAGACCAGAAAGATGCCCAGTTTCAAGAATTTTTAACAGTGCTTGAATATCGAGTGTTTTTAAAAACTCTATACTTTTTTGGTTATTCGGTGTGATATACTCATCGATGGTGGCCTTTTGTTGTAGGCTTCTTTCTACAAATGAGTCATATTTATTCGCAACTTTTTTAATATCCCCTATCACAGAATCTGCTTCTTTTAAAATGTCACTAAACTCCGACATGAACTGAACAGAAAGCGGTTTTAATTCATACTCTTTTTCAATATCTTTATAGGCAAGGAAAAGCACATTTAACATTCCCTTTAAATGGGATATAGAGTTATTAATTTTCCTTAGCTGGTTTGCGGTTATGTGGGTTACATTGGCAACTGTTTTAAATTTGGTGGTGATAGATTGGGCTTCGTTGACCCATTCACGCAAATCTTCAAGCACTATGTCGAAGTAAGATGTTAAAATTTCTTTTTTGGTTGACATATCAACTCCTATCTAACTAGGTATTAAGCAAATTCAATACCAAGTATATTCAATTATTTCTAATATGTTATACCTATTCGGATGTCAACATATTTTACAGTGTATAGAATATGAACAATCTAGGAAGGGAAAATATTAGGTAATGGGTACAATTTTTCTATGCTGATATTGTAGCAATCAGCTTTAAAAACAAAGTTGTTCGCAAGGTCGATATCACCCTTGCGACAGAATCTTGAATGGGTATAGAAATCTTTCTTGGGCATAAAACCAAGTATCCAGCCTTTTGACAATGTATTGGTGACTCTTGTAAACACATACCAGTCACAATTTTGCTTGGTATTGAAATCCGCAACGGAGCATTCATAAAATGGTTTAGGAACCACATCTGTTCTTTTAGTTTTTACATCTATACGTATGTAATCTAAATAGAGAAGATCATAATCGTAAGTATTGGTCATTGCAGCACCAGTATACTTAGCTACCATAGCTTCACCCAAAAACCCAGCTACGTTGCCATCGCCACGGGTTATGCTATTATAAAGTTTCCCCATTTCTTCAGCTTTTACTCTGGCAATCTCTTTCATTTGTTCCGTAATTGCCATTTCAATCATTTTTCACCTTTAGCGTTATTTTATATAAGTAACTACAGGAGTTAAAAATGCGCCCAAACAAAAGAACTTTTAAGATTTTAGCTGCTCTGAGGAAGATACTAATCCAAGCTGACTACAAAACAGTATTCAAAAAATTTGTAGATCAAGGAAATGATGAAGAAACTGTTAAGCAATACTTAACTGAGTTTAAGGAACTGAGGGATAAAAAGGATTTAGGTGAGTTTAAGGATATCGATCTGTGGGGTAAGAAATCCTTTGAGGAGTTTAAAGAGTTTGTTAAAAAATCTAAATTAGAAAAATCTAAAACGGAAGAAAAGAAAATAGAGAAATCTGAGGGTGCTGCGTTAGTTCACCAAAACAATGACTGGTCAGTATATAGAATATTTACCCACAAAGCTGCTAGGCGATATGGTGCGGGTACTAAGTGGTGTATTACAGAAGAAGATGGAACAAGATGGCGTGAGTATACAAAATACAGTGTGTTTTATTTTTTGATATCCGATAGCAGAGATAGTGAAGAAGATCCATTCTACAAAATTGCTGTTCAAGTGAATAAGCATGATGTTCTCAAGAAAACATTTTGGGATGCTAGTGATGTTTCGTACAATGCTGTTCAAATGGCTGATATTTTGCTTGAGGTATTTAAAGACAATGAAGAAATAGATAAAGTACTAGTCCCATTTGAAATGCCTAAACCAGATTGGTTAAAAGGGTTAAAAGAAAAAGGGATGACTGATTCTGTAAGAGAAGAAATCGAAGAAACTTATGGGATGACACCATTAAAGTACATACCAGAACACCAGTTTTTAGCTTTTGAAGATTATAA
>Ga0315291_10003330_pt1 | contig 20830 bp, 18 predicted proteins | sample YL17G12_20_MG_FD_203070 | JGI IMG/M metagenome (GOLD analysis project Ga0315291, IMG submission 203070) | Sediment microbial communities from Yellowstone Lake, YNP, Wyoming, USA - YL17G12_20 | ecosystem: Environmental > Aquatic > Freshwater > Lake > Sediment | place: USA: Wyoming | collected...
CCAGCGGTTTTATAATAGCCCCGAGCTTATGGTCACCAACTGATTAAATGGGCAATCCCGGTCTTGCGTTTCCTAGCCCGGCCATTTATGGCCGGGAACGGCGACCGGCTAAAACCCTTGCTGCGGCCCACGCCGCGGCGCGGGCCGCAGCGGGAGGGGGCGCGGCCCGGTCCCCCGGCGCTGAAGCGCCGGGCTATCGAAACCCAAACTCCCGATCAAATTATTTGGTTGATGACCATAAGCGCTTGGCTATCAGGCTCAACCTTAAATTAGCGCCATTCGGGTCAGACCCCAACTTCGGCGTTCGAGCTTCGTGGTTGGGCTCTGACCCCACCTGCGGCTCAGCTGCGGAGCGCGGCCAGGGCTTTGGCCGCGGCGTCCACCGAGATGACGCACGCGATTTGGTCTCCGCACATGTTCTGGACGTCCTGGAGCCAGTCCTTGAACCCGAGCAGGATGGCGATTGCAGGTTTGTTGGGGGCTTTTTTCCGGAATTCCTTCCAGTCGCCGAGATAGTTCATGGCGTTGAACCCGAGTTCCCGCCACAGACTCACCGCGGCGAACGGGACCACCGGTATGAACATCAAAGCGTCCGCGTCGGGGTCCGCGAACGCGGTCTCCACCGCCTGCTTGAAAATCCCGCTCGGGCCGACGTCCAGCGGGTTCTTGACGTTGAGATAGGAGGGCGCGATTTCCCGGATGGCTTTCAGGGTTAGTTCTGACCACTGCGCCAGCTCCAGGCCGTTTTTGTGGAGCGCGTCCGAGGCCAGCGCCCCGAGCGAGCCGGAGCTGGTGACGATGCCGACTTTATTCCCGGTCATTTTGGGCTGGGTGGAGAGCACTTTGGCGAGGTCAATCATTTCTTCGAGCGAGCCCGCGCGCACCGCTTTGGCCTGGCGGAAAGCGCCCTCGTAAATTTTGTCCTCGCCCGACATGCTCCCGGTGTGAGAAAGAGCGGCCTGTTTGCCCAGCGGACTCCGGCCGCTCTTGAGGATCACCACGGGCTTTTGGGCGCAGGCCTTCTTGAGCGCGGCCAGGAACCGCCGGCCGTCTTTCACGCCTTCCTGGTAGATCAGGATCACGCGGGTATTGTCGTCCCGGGAAAAATATTCGAGGAAATCCGCCTCGTCCAGGTCGATCTTGTTCCCGAGCGTGGCGACCTTGCTGACCTTGAGCCCGGCTTCAGGCAGGTGGTCGAGCAGGATGTTGCCGAACACCCCGCTCTGGGCGATGATCGCGGCGTGGCCGGGGACCATCCCGTGGTCCATGACCTCGATGGTGGAAAACTTGTTGGCGGTGTTGACCACTCCCACGCAGTTCGGGCCGAGCATCCGGATGCCGTAGGTTTGGGCGGCCTGGTAAACCTCGTCCTGCATCCGGCGGCCCTCATCCCCGGTCTCGGCAAAGCCCGCGCTCTCGATCACCACCGCCCGCACGCCTTTCTTGCCGAGTTCGATGATGGTCTGCTTTACGGCTCTGGCGGGGACGATGACGATGGCGAGGTCGATCTTGTCCGGTATCTCGGCGATGGAGGAATAGACTTTGCGGCCTTCAATCTCGCCGCCTTTGGGGTTGACCATGAAGGTCTTGTCCAGCCACCCGCGTTTTTTGAGAAATTTGGGAATGCCGTAGCCAAACCCCGGGGTGCGCGTGGCCCCGATCAGCGCAATCGACTCCGGCTCGAAAAACATTTTCATCAACTGCTTGGGCATTTGCCTATTCTATTGCAACTGCCTAATGGATCAAACTGGCCTTTTTTTGCGGGAAGACTTCACTGTTGACAGTTCGGGCTAAAATGTGTATTTTAAGATCAAGAAATGACACAATTTCCAAAGTTCCCCAATCCTCCTATTCTTGAGGCATTTATTGATTTGCGTTGCAGCCTTCCTCCCGATGTGGATGTTGAAAAACTCGGCACTTTTCACGAAGAGATAAAGGAAAACTTTCCAGAAAGGAAGGAACGCATAAAGTTCTCTGCCGGTTTTAAGATGAAAGGACCGGGGCTCCCGGAAGCGTTGCCGGCAACCAGCGGAGTGGATGGCTTTCAATTCCTGAACAAGGCCGAAGCCAAGGCGGTGCAAGTCAGACTGGATGGATTTTCCTTCCATAAGCTAAAACCATACGTAAACTGGGAATCGATGAGAGATGAGGCCGAAATTCTATGGCGAAAATATGTGATCCTCGCCAAACCCCGGAACGTAAACAGGATCGGGTTACGATACATTAACCAGTTAGAACTGCCGATGCCCGTCAAAGATTTCAAAGATTACATTCTTACCGTTCTTGAAATAGCTCCCAAACTTCCCCAGGGCATTTCCGAAATGTTTATGAAAATCGTAACGCATGACCCCGACTCAGGAGCGCAGGCAATTATCACAGAAGCGCTCCAGCCTGTCGATATCAAGAAAAACATTGTGCCTATAATCTTCGATATAGATTCTTTTTATATGAGAATCGAGGCTCCAACTGAGAGGACAATCTGGGATCTTCTTGAAAAATTGAGAGATTTCAAAAATAGAATTTTCTTTTTTAGCACAACGGAAAAAGCAAAGGAGCTTTTCAAATGAGATTTGAGCAAGACCAGCAAAATTTTATTTGGCAGCAAGGGCAGCCGGTTATTAATTATTTTGATCAGCAAAAATTTGAGCAGATGCTTGAACAAATTTTGTTGCCACTCCATAGACAATCGACGAACCTTTTTCTCGAATTTGATCGTTGCGCGCGCAGGTGGAAGAAAGAAACCGCATTCAAATCATCGATTTCCGACATCGCCATGAACCCTTCATACCAGCGAATTATCGGTATGGGAAAGGATGCACTGCCTTTCATTTTTAATGAATTGGAGAGAGAACCGGATGAATGGTTTTGGGCACTAATGGCGATAACCGACGAAAATCCCGTCAAGCCTGAGGAGCGAGGATACATTGATAAAATGGCAAAAGCTTGGTTACGGTGGGCCAAAGAAAAGGGGTTTGGATGATCGAGAGCGAGTTGGGGAAAATTTTTCCGAATTTAGGAGCGAATGATTACGAGGTAAAAAGCCCTCAAGCTAAAGAGTATAATTGCATTGCGTGGGCGGCAGGCGTATCGAATCGAAAATGGTGGCCCAAGCTTCATTATTGGCCTGTGGTTGAAGAAACCGAAGAAAGTGTGGAAGCTTTTGTTAGAGTTTTTGCCAAGCTTGGATATGAGCCATGTTCATCTAGTAATTTTGAAGAAGGGTTCGAGAAAGTAGCAATCTACGCAGATGAAAATAACAGAACTAAGCATATGGCTCGGCAACTTGCTTCCGGATCGTGGACCAGCAAATTGGGGTCCGAGGTCGATATTGAGCACACTTTAGACGGTCTGACAGGCAGGGAATATGGGCATGTGGCGCGGATTCTCAAACGCCCCAAAAATGTTGCTAGAAAAATGATCTAAGCAGGATCGTTTCCCCCAGAGAAACGGCAACCAATATTAGCCCCGGGGTGCGGGTGGCCCCGATCAGGGCCAGAGAACTCGGCTCAAAGAATTTTTTAAGAACATCCTTGCTCATCTCGTGGACAAGCCCTATTCTACATCAGCATTCTTATTTAAGAAACGAGGCCTTCGGTTTGGGGCCGAGGATAAATGCCGTCGCGCTCATTTCCCATTCTTCCGCCTGGTCCTGAACTGCCGAGCGGTTTGCTTGAGCGCGGCCCTTTGTCTGAGTTTCATAAGCTCGGGCGGAGACTCCTGGACTTTTTCGAGCGTATTGAAAAACCGGTCAAGCACATCGCCTTTGACCGTGGGAACAAGGAAGAGATGAGTGTGCGGTATTCGTCTTCCCCGGGCATAGATGCAGATGAAGTCACATTTAAATTGCTTCAAGATTTTTCGGGCCACGATTCTGGCGGCCTGGAAAAGGCTTTCGGTTTCTTTCTCGGTCAGGTCATGCCACCAGGGAACATGTCTCTTGGGTATGACCAGGCAATGCCCTTGGGCAAAGGGATTTATGTCCAAAATGCCCAGAGAAAGCTCGTCCTCGTAAACCTTGCAGGAATCCGCCTTGCCAGCCACGATATCGCAAAAAACACAACTTTTGGCCTTGGCCATAACTCCTCCTTCGGCGGGCGATCAGCGCGTCAGATCAGATTATCACTCTCCTGGTCAGTTCCCGGATCAGCTGGTCGGGGTCGTCGACCAGGGTTATGATCTCCAGGTCCTCGAGCGAGATTTTGTCCGCGGCCACCAGGGTTGCCTTGAACCAATCGAGCAGGGGCTTCCAGAAGCTGGAGTCGAACAGGAACACCGGGAAGGGCTTGATTTTTTTGGTCTGGATCAGGGTCATGGCCTCGGAGAGTTCGTCGAGGGTGCCGTATCCTCCGGGCATGATGATGTAGGCTTGGGCGTATTTGACGAACATGACCTTGCGCACGAAGAAGTAGCGGAAGCTCAACCGCTTGTTGGCGTAGGGGTTGGGTTTTTGCTCAAAGGGCAGTTCGATGTTCATTCCGACCGAGATTCCTCCGGCCTCGGCCGCGCCCTTGTTGGCCGCCTCCATCACGCCCCCGCCGCCGCCGGTGATCACGGCGTATCCGGCTTCCGCGCATTTGCGGGCGATCAGTTCGGTCTGTTTATACACCGGGTCCTCGGGCGTTACTCTGGCGCTCCCGAAAATACTGACTGCGGGATACACCTTGTGCAGTTCCTCAATCCCTTCCACAAATTCCGAGATGATCCGGAACAGCCTCCAGCTCTCGCCGAGTTCCCAGGTATCGATTAGATACTGCTTTTCCGTCATGGTTCCTCCGTATGCTACTTTTCCGTCCAGCGGCTCAGGCCCAGGTTGAGCTGGGCGCCGGCCAGGGCGAGGTCCGATTTTTCGAAGAAGGACCCGATCGTTCCGACCCTGCCGTTGACGCTCAGCCCCAGGTCCAGGCCGTATTTTTTGGTCAACATGATCTCGACCCCGGCGCCGGTCTTGAGCCCAACTATGTTTATGGAAGTCCAGTCGATGTCCACCTCATCCTCATCTCCCTTGGCGCGGAGCTGGCCTTCGCCCAGGCCGCCGGCCAGGTCAAAATACGGCCGCAGGGTCTTGTTGTCGTTGGCGTAGAGCCGGCCGCTGATCCAGATCATCAGCCAGTAGGCGTTGTAGTCGGCAACGCCCTTGCCGGGAAAGTCGTATTTATCCCCGCCCGCCCAGGCGCCTTCAAGAGACACGCCGTAATAGTTGGGCCAGACCTCGGCGTGCTCCGAGCGCTTGGAGCGAGTCAGGTAGTTGAAGTTCACGCTCTCGACCTGGCCGAAGTGGGTCAAAAATTGCTCGTAGCCCAGCACGGCTCCGCCAAAGTCCTTATTGCCGTAAAACAGGTCAAAGCTCGGCTCTTCCTGGGCGAACAGGTTAAAGGAAAATCCCGAAGCCATTAGCAATACCGCCAACCAAACAACTTTTCTCATCTTGTTCCTCTCTTTTCGTATTTTAAAGCAAAAACGGCTTGGAAAGAAATCAATGCCTTCCGGTCCCGATTCACGGGATCGGATGAAGGCATTTGCGCGGAGAGACCTCGGGGCCTGTCTTTTTCAACGGTGTCTGACTTTGCCGAAAAGCCTCCAGCCCCAGAGTGAAAGATTGCCACAATTAATGATATAACGGTCAAGGATTTACAGGCCTTTCGAAGAATGGTGCTTATGTTTACAAATAATATGAGACATGTCAACTCCGGACGATGGAACTGTTTCTATAGGTTTAGTGTCATAAAGCCAAGGGGTTGGCGATCAGGCTGAAATTGGATTCGAAATAGGGGACGGGGCAGGCAATGCGAAAATCAGCCGTCATATTTGCAGTAACATTGCTGGTAATGGTTTGTTCAAGCGGCTTGGGCCAAGAGACTTCATCTCCCTTGCTGGACGACCTCATCACCGAGGCTTTATCTCATAACCCGTCATTGCAGGCTGCGCGTCAGAATTTTGCGGCTGCGGGTTACCGGGTGAAGCAATCGAAGAGCATCATGCCCCCTCGGGCGGGCATTGAATTTTACATGACCCCGGCCAAGAACTTTCCCGACCCGGTCAAGGGTTCGAGGGAAAACGATTACTTCATTGAGCAGGAGCTTCCCTTTTGGGGCAGGATTTCTTCGGCCAGGGACTCCGCGCAAAACTTCGCGGGCATGACCGAGGCGCAATACCATCTGCTCGAGCGCGAGGTGATTATGCAGGTGAAGATGGCCTGGTATGATCTCTACTTCATCGGGCGCAAGATCGGGATCAACGAGGAAAACGAGAAGCTTTTGCAAAATTTTGTTGAAATTGCCCGCAGGCAATATGAACTGGGCATGGTCAACCAGGCGGATTATTTGCGGGGCCAGACCGAGTTGCTCTCGCTCCGGAAAGAGGCGCTGGCGCTTGAGCAGGAGCGGGTGGCCGCGGAGTCGAAACTGAACGCCTTGCTGGGCAGGACCAAGGGCGGCTTCGCGCCGGCCGGGAGCATCTATTCGGAAGCGCCCGAATTCACCTCCGCTGAGCTGCTTCCGCTTGTCAATGACAACAGCCCCGAGCTCAAGATGGCGCGGTACAACGTCGCCATGAACAAGGCCGAGCTGGGCATGGCCCGGGCCGATTACGCCCCGGATTTGATGCTCAAGGGCATGTATAAGGACATGGTGGACATGCCGGAGGATTTCTGGTCGCTCATGCTCGGCGTGACCGTGCCGGTGGCGCCCTGGTCCTTGAACCAGTTCTCGGGCAAGGTGAAGGAGTCCGAATACAACCTCAAACGGTCCGAGTCGGAATACTTGAGCGCGCAAAACCGTCTGGCCGCGGAGCTGTCATCCGACCTTGCCCGGATGAAGAGCGGCAAGGCGACCGCGGCGCTTTATAAAAACGACCTGGTCCCGCTCGCGGACCAGACGCTCCGCTCAACCATTTCCGCCTACCAGAACGGCAAGACCGAATTCCTCATGGTGATTGACGCCTTTCGCATGCTCCAGCAATCGCGCGCCGATTATGAAATGGCGGTCATGCAATACCTGTCCGCGCAGGCGGAGCTGGAAAAGATCACCGGCCTGAGCCTGGAGCAAATCAAGGGAGAACTGAAATGAATATGGGGCAGGGCAGGGCGGCGGGGGGAAAAATTTATATCGGCGGGCTGTTGGTCTTGGCCGTGCTCGGGTTATGGGCCGGGTGCAGTCAGCGCGGGGCTGAGCAAAAGGAGCCGGTGGCGCCGGAGCGCAAAATTCTCTATTACCGCAATCCCATGAACCCCGCAATTACTTCGCCGGCGCCGAAGAAGGACGAGATGGGCATGGATTACATCCCGGTGTATGCGGAGACGGAGCCTTCAATTAAGCCCAGCCCGAACGCGGTTTACATCAGTCCCCAATTCGTCCAGAACATGGGCGTGGTCAGCGAGGAGGTTGAGAAGCGGCCGCTGTCCCGGACGGTGCGGGCCTCGGGCGAAGTCGTTTTTGACGAGCGCAGAATTTTCACGGTCACCACCAAAGTCATGGGTTGGGTGGACAAGCTCTACGTCAATTATACCGGCGCGCTCGTGAGAAAAGGCCAGCCGCTGTTTGAACTGTATTCCCCGGACCTGGTCAGCGCGGAGAGCGAATACCTGCAATCGCTCAAATATTTGCAGGAGATGGAAACGAGCGGCTCTCCGGAGTCAATCAGGATCGGCCGGGAAATGGCGGCGAGCGCCCGGCGTCGTCTGCTCAACTGGGACATCCCGGAGAGCCAGATCGCGGCGCTGGAAAAAAGCGGGGAGGCCAAAAAGAACCTGACCTTCTATTCGCCCGACACCGGGTTCGTGATCGAGAAGGACATTCTGCAGGGCCAGCAGGTCATGCCCGGAATGCCGCTTTACAAGATCGCCAACCTCGCCGAGGTGTGGGTGATGGCCGCGATTTACCAGCACGAGTTCCCTTGGGTCAAGCTCGGCGCGGACGCGCAGGTTGAACTCTCCTACCTGCCGGGCCAAAGCTTCGCCGGGAAGGTGGCCTGGATTTCACCGACGGTGAGCCGGGAAACCAAGACCGCGCAGGTCCGGGTGCAGGTCAAAAACACTCCCGGGTTCGAACTCAGGCCCGGCATGTTCGCAACCGTGATCATCAAGTCAACTCTTCCCGAGCCCGTGACCGCGGTCCCGGACCAGGCCGTCATCCGTTCCGGCCAACGCAACGTTGCCATCATCGACCTCGGCCGCGGATACTTTGAGCCGAGGGAGGTCACGCTTGGCGTTTCCGGCGAAGGCTACGTGCAGGTGCTGAGCGGGCTTTCCGAGGGGGAGCGCATCGTGGTCTCTTCCCAGTTCCTGATCGATTCCGAGTCAAATCTCCGAACCGCGCTCCAGCAGATGGGGCATCAACACGGCGCGCCTGCACCGCCCGCACATGAAATGCCGGGCATGACGGAGCATGGGGTCAGGCCTTAACTTCGCAGTCCGAGTTTCGTTGTTAAGGCCTGACCCCGCTGGAAGTTGAAAGGCGAAAGGCTCAAATGCTGCCCAAAATCATAGAGTGGTCAATAAGAAACAAATACATGGTGATCCTCGCCACTTTGTTCCTGATCGGCGCGGGGATTTACGCGCTGGCCACCACTCCGGTTGACGCCATCCCGGACTTAAGCGACGTCCAGGTCATCATTTACACCGAGTATCCCGGCCAGTCGCCGCGCATAGTTGAAGACCAGGTGACCTATCCCCTGACCACCTCGCTGGTCTCCGTGCCCTCGTCCAAAGCGGTGCGCGGCTATTCCTTCTTCGGGTATTCGCTGGTTTACGTCATTTTCGAGGACGGCACTGACATTTACTGGGCGCGGAGCCGGGTGCTGGAATATTTGAACTACGCGCAGAAGCGGATGCCGGCGGGGGTGACGCCCTCGCTGGGCCCGGATGCCTCCGGCTTGGGCTGGGTCTATGAATACGCGCTTACTTCGGACAAACGCTCGCTCCAGGAGTTGCGCTCGCTCCAGGACTGGTTTTTGAAATATCAGTTGAGCTCGGTTCCGGGCGTGGCCGAGGTCGCGAGCATCGGCGGCTTTGTCAAGGAATACCAGGTGAACGTTGACCCGGCCCGGCTCAAGTCCTACAACATTCCGCTCGAGATGGTGGAGATGGCGGTCAAAAAGAGCAACAACGACGCGGGCGGCGAAGTCATTGAACTGGCGGAGACGGAATACATGGTGCGCGGGCTGGGATACCTCAAGTCCATTGAGGACCTCCAGCAGGTCCCGGTGATGGTGGACGAGCGGAGCGGGGTGCCGGTGCTATTGCGCGACGTCGCGGAGATAAGCACGGGCCCGCTCATGCGGCGCGGGCTTTCAGAGCTTGACGGCGAGGGCGAGGTCGCGGGCGGGATCGTGGTCATGCGCTACAACCAGAACGCGCTCAAGGTGATTGAGGGCGTGAAGGCGAAGCTCGCGGAGCTCAAGCCCCAGCTCCCGCCGGACGTGAAGATCACTCCGGTCTATGACCGCTCCGGGCTGATCAGGCGCGCCATCGCCACCCTCCGCGAAAAGCTGATCGAAGAAATCCTGATCGTGGCCCTGGTCTGCATTATTTTCCTGCTCCATTTCCGGAGCTCCATGGTCGCGGTGTTCACCCTGCCCACCGCCATATTGATCGCTTTCATCATCATGAGGTTCATCCCGGTGAACGCCAACATCATGTCGCTGGGAGGCATCGCCATCGCCATCGGCGCCATGGTGGACGCCGCGATCATCATGATCGAGAACGCGCACAAGCACCTGGAGGCTGAGAAGCAAAAGCCCGAAGCCGAGCGCCGTGACCATTGGGCGATAGTGGCCGAGGCGAGCAAGCAGGTCGGCCCGGCGCTGTTTTACTCGCTGCTGGTGATCACGGTCTCGTTTTTGCCGGTGTTTGCGCTCACCGGCCAGGCCGGCCGGCTGTTCAAGCCGCTGGCCTACACCAAGACCCTGTCCATGGCCGCGGCCGCGGCGTTGTCGATTACCATCATCCCGGTTCTGATGGGTTATTTTGTGCGCGGCAAGATTTTTTCGGAAGCTGCCAACCCGCTCAACCGCTTGATGATCCGGGCTTACCACCCGGCGATGCGGCTTGTGCTCAGGTCTAACTGGCTGGTGATCCTGGTTGCGGCGGCAATCGTGCTCATCACCATCATCCCCTATCGCCGGCTGGGCTCCGAGTTCATGCCCCCGCTCTGGGAAGGAGACCTTCTATATATGCCCACCACTTTGCCGGGAATTTCCATCACCAAGGCCCGGGAACTCTTGCAACAGACCGACAAAATCATCAAAAGCTTTCCCGAGGTGAAGACCGTGTTCGGAAAAGTCGGCCGGGCCGAGACCGCGACCGACCCCGCGGGACTGGACATGATGGAGACCATGATCGCGCTCAAGCCGCAAAGCCAGTGGCGCCAAGGCATGACAATTGAAAAGCTGAAAGAGCAACTGGACGAGGCCACCCGGTTCCCCGGCCTGAGCAACGTCTGGACCATGCCGATCAAGGCGCGGGTGGACATGCTCTCCACCGGGATCAAAACCCCGGTCGGGATCAAGGTCTCGGGAGCGGACATCGCCACGCTGGACCGGATCGGACGCGAGCTTGAGCCGGTGATCCGGTCCGTGCCCGGGACAGCCTCGGTCTTTGCCGAGCGGCAGCTGGGCGGGAACTACCTTGACATCAAGATCAACCGGGCCGAGGCCGGCCGCTACGGCCTCAACGTGGATGACATAGAAAAGGTGATCGTGCTCGCCTTGGGCGGGATGCCGCTGACCACCACGGTGGAGGGCCTGGAGCGCTACCCGGTGGCGCTCCGCTACAGCCGGGAGCTTAGGCAGGATATCGATGAGATCAAGGCGGCGCTGGTGCCCGCTCCGGGCGGGGCGCAAATACCGCTCGGGCAGGTCGCCACTGTCAGCATCAGCAAGGGGCCGATGGTGGTCCGGAGCGAGGCCACCCGGCCAACGCTCTGGGTGTATATCGACATCAAGGGCACGGACGTGGGGGGTTACGTGGCCGCGGCGCAAAAAGCGGTCAAGGAAAAAATTGTGCTCCCGGCCGGATATACGCTCTACTGGAGCGGAGAGTTCGAATACATGCAGCAGGCCTACCAAAGGCTCGCGCTCATCATTCCCCTGACCATCCTCATCATCCTGGTCATCATTTACTGGAACACCCGCTCCGCAGTCAAGACCGCCATCGTGTTCCTCGCCATACCATTTTCGCTGGTGGGAGCGGTCTGGATCCTCTACATCCTCCATTACAACATCAGCATCGCGGTCTGGGTCGGGATCATCGCGCTCGCGGGACTCGACGCCGAGACCGGGGTCGTCATGCTCCTCTATCTGGACCAGGCCCATGACCAGTTCGAAAAACAGGGACGGATGAACACCCGGGACGATTTGAAGCAGGCGATTGACTTTGGAGCAGTCCAGAGGGTCAGGCCCAAGCTCATGACCGCGTCCGTGATCATCGCCGGGCTTCTGCCCATCATGTGGAGCGCCGGGACCGGAGCCGACGTGATGAAACGCATTGCCGCGCCCATGGTCGGAGGAATCGTGACCTCCGTGATCATGGAACTCCTGGTCTATCCCGCGATTTACTACCTCTGGAAAGCGCGGAGAATGGCCAAATCGTCCAAGCTGGTATAATATAATTCGCCATGTCCGACCGAATTCCAACGGGCAGCGCCATCAGCACTGCCCGTCTCCGCAAAGAATACGACAAGGTGGTTGCGCTTTCCGCGCTTGACCTGGAGGTGCCTGCGGGGGAGATTTGCGGCCTGATCGGCCCGAACGGCGCGGGCAAGTCCACCCTGCTCAAAATCCTGGCCACGGTGATCCGGCCCGATTTCGGAAACGCGCAAGTCGCCGGGTTCGACGTCAACAACGACCCGTTGCCGGTGCGGAGGCGCGTGGGCTTCATGCCCGACTTTTTCGCGCTCTATGAAAACGTCACGGCCGAGGATTTCCTGGCCTATTTTGCGCTGGCCTACGGGGTGGCGCAGGAAAAAATCAAGGCCCGGGTGACGGAACTATTGCAAATGGTCAATCTCAGGGACAAGCGCACGGAGCTGATCTCGGGCCTTTCGCGAGGGATGAGGCAGCGGCTGGTGTTCGCGAAGACCCTGGTGCACGATCCCCAGGTCTTGCTCCTGGACGAGCCGCTCTCGGGCCTGGACCCCAGGGCGCGGATGGACATGCGCGAGGCCCTGCGCGGGCTCCAAAATTCCGGCAAGACCATCATCGTCAGTTCGCACATCCTGGCCGAGCTTTCGGACTTCTGCCGCTACGTGGTGATCCTTGAAAAAGGCGTGCTCCGCGCGAGCGGCGCGGTCGACGAGATCCTTGCCCGGCTCCACGGCGCGCTGCAGGTGCGGGTTGAAATCATCGGCGCGCGGGAAAAGGCGGTTGAGATCATCAGCCGGACGCCGGGCGTTTCCATCCAGCCGGGCGATGGCGCCATCATCAATTTCAGCCTGGCGGCGGAGCGGGCAAAGCTCGCGGAGATCAACGCGGCGCTGGTTTCCGGGGGCGTGGGCGTGGTGTCTCTGGAGGAAAAGCGGGGCGATATCGAAGACATCTACCACCAGATTTCCGGGCATGAGGTTCAGTGATGGAGCTGCGGTTTGCCATGCGACTTCCCGAGGCCTGGCGCCTGCTGCGGATCAGCTGGAAGCCGGGAAGGATGGCGGGGATCGGGCTCTTGGCCATTTCCGTGTGCCTGCTCTCGGTCGGATATATCGTCTTTTCCGCGTACCTGACTCGGGATTTTACACTGCCGTCCCTGGCAAAATTGCTTTGCGTCATCATGCTCATCTACCAGGGGCTGCTCTGGGACGTGATCCTGCCCGCGCAGGTCAGCAATTCGCTGGCGCAGGAATTTGCCGTTGGCACCTGGCAGTTCCAGCAGACCACGCCCCAGCCGGTGCGGAGACTCCTGCTGGGGAAGTTGCTGGGCGCCGGCGGAGACGTTTACCTGGCCGCGGGCATCGGCCTGCCGTTTCTGGCGCTGGGGGTTATTGCCGGGCCGTATCCGCTGCTCAACGTTTTGGGCGTGTGCCTGACCATGCTCGCGCTCAGCGCCCTGGTCTCAAGCGTGACTTTGTATTTCGCGGCCATGGCCGGGGGCCGCAAACAGGGCGGCGCGGTAACGACCGTGGTGGTCTTGGTCGTTTTGCTCTGGATGCTGGTGGGTCTGGCCGACTATGCAAAGACAAGGCCCGGATCCTTTGCCGCGCTCCACCCGCTTTTTATCATGCTGGCCATGATCAACCCCAAGTGGGCAAGCTTCGCTTTTGTCAAATTTTTCGGGTTCGCTTTCCCCATTGTCCCTTTCGCGGTGGTCTTTTACGCGGCCTGCGCCTGGTGGATTTTCACCGCCACCGAGGCCCAGCTCCGGCGCAGCATGACCATCCCCATGAGCCGGACCCCGCTGTTCGCCGCATTCATTGCGCTCGAGTTTTGCCTGATCGGTTTTTCCCACGCCGCCGCGGGAAAACCATGGTATGCAGCCTGGATTCCGATTTATATCAGCCTCAACCTTTTGCCGCTCTACTACGTCCTGCTCAACCATTCGCTGAACCTTTCGGAACTCAGGCCCTGGCTCTACCGTTTGCGCGGCCGCAAAATCTCCTGGCCGGAGCTTTTCCGGGGAGACGCCCCCGGCGTGTTTACCGTGGCGGTCCTGCTTGCCATCTTCGCGCTCGGGGCCGCGGCTTTCAACCTCCGGCTCCATGGCCAGGACATCCTTAACTGGGCCACCCGTTCGCCGCAGCTTTACCGACTTAATTCTGCGCCCCTGATCGTAATCCTGCTTTTTCTGCCCTCGGTGGTCATCGTTCTGCGCGACGCGCTTTTCTTCCAGGCCGGACAGCTTTTGTTCAAGCGCGGAAGGGAAATCGCCTTCGCCGCTTATTTGATTCTTTTCGGCGCACTGCCGGGTCTGCTCATGGTCCGAAGATTTGAAAATCCGGTTCTGGACCTCTCACCCCTGACCGCGCTCTTGTCCAGCGTCGTGATCAGGGACTGGAAGGATTACCAAGGTCTTTACATTAACTATCTCGCGGTCAACCTGGCGCTGCTCGTCCTGCTGGCGGCGATCAATTACCGCCTGCTCAGGAAAGCCCAGCAAAACCTGCCCCCTGAGCTCGTAAAATAAATCTACAGGGCAGGCGCTCCGCTCAGGGCGGGGCCGCGAATTCTTGAATCCCCGCCCAACCTGCCGGCATCAAAAAAATAGAGGGCAGGAGAGGGACCATGGGGCAGGCAATCGCGATAAGACCGGACCGCCAAATTCATCTCAAACACCACAAGCTGGCCGTGGCGGGCGCGGTAGTGGCTTCAGGCATTCTTTATTTTTATCCGTTCAGCGAAGCCGACAAGCTGGCGGTTTCCGCCAGCGCGGTGGTCGTCATTTTTCTGCTCGCGCTTTTCCTTGCGCGGCGGCCGGAATTGCGAAGCCTGCGCACCCCCGAGGAAATGGTCCGGATGGCGCGCGCGGCGTCAAGGCTTAAGGATAGCGCGGCCGCGGAAAGATATTATTGCTCCGCGGTCATGCGGCTGTTCAACGCCGGCCGCAGGCAACAGGCGCTCGACCTGTTCGAAGAATATTTCCAGAGGTACAAGAAAGTTTTCAACGCCCGAATCCAGCTTGAGATTTGCCGGGAGCTTTGCGCGAACGCCCGATACCTGGTCGCCGCCCGCGCCCTGGAGAAGCTGATTGAGGACCCGGGGGTCCGGCGCGGCAACCGGGAATTGCTGGAAAAAGCCTATCTGCAATTGGCCCGGGTTTATGCGGATAAGCTGCGGCTGCCGGGGCTCGCGTCTGAGCGATACTTTGCGCTCCTGGACAAGTTCCCGCGCAGCGTCTTTCGCGACACCGCGATCTATCAACTGCAGCTTCTGGAGCAAAAAGAGAGGGCAAGGATTCGCGGCTGAAGTTGCCCGCGCGCGAAATCTATTTGATCGGCTTAAAGGCTCCCTTTTCAATCGTGAAGAGCGTGAGGGAATGGGCGATTTCGCCGTCCGGGCTCACGGTGACCGGGCCCAGCGGGCCGGTCCAGTTGCCCGCCTCGGCGATGGCGCCGGCCAGGGATTTGCGGGAAGCGGCGCCCTTGTTCGAGATCAGGTCGATGAGCAGGGACACCGCCTCGTAGGCCTGGATATCAATCAGCGAGGGGTTTTCCCCGAAGGCCTGCTGGTATTCGAACTGGTACTTTTCAAACGCGGGGGCCTTGAGCTCGGGCGCGAACAGGTCAACCAATACCGCTTTCTCAACGTACTGGGCCCGGATCTGCTCAAAGAGCTTGGGGGAATGCCATCCGCTGGCGCCGAGCAGCTGGGTCTCGATTTTGAAATATAGCACGTGGGGCACGATCAGGTCCACGCGTTCCCAGGAATCGGGAATGAACAGCGCATCGAACTCCCAGGTTTTGCCTTTCATCAGGCTTTCGACCTGGTCTCTGAAATCGGTCTCGCCCGAGGGATAGGAAACTTTTTTTATGATGGTTCCTCCCCGGGCGACCACCTCCTTGTCAAACAAGTCCGCGAACTCGGTTCCGTATTTGTTCTCGGGGTAAAGGATCGCGAACTTTTTCAATTTTTTATCCCTGATCGCCCAGTCCAGGATTGCGCTCACCTGGCTCTGCTTGGTGAGGCAGTCGCGGAAGACGAAATTGCCGCGGTTCTTGAGTTCGCGCGAGGGGCTGAGCGCGATCATGGGCAGGCCCATCTGCTGGGCGAGGTCCGCGACCGAGGACGCGTTCAGGTTGGTGATGGGCCCGACCAGGGCGATGATGTTGTCTTCGGTGACCATTTTCTTCACGGCGTCGATCGCGGCCTGCGGGTCCGAGTCCGCGTTCGCCACCCGCAGCTCGATTTGGGACCCGCCCTCTTTCTTTTTGAAAATCCCCGCGGCCAGCAGCGCGCCCTTGAGCGCGCGCTCCCCGAAATTCTGGTACGGGCCGCTGAGCGGCAGGATCAGCCCGATCCGGCCGGACTCCACCCGGCTCAACTTATCGATCAGGTTCAAAAGAGACGCCGCCTCCTCCCGCCGCGGACTCTCCCGGTACTTGCGCAGCAACGTCTCCAACTGAGACTTGGCCTCGTCAATTCGGCTTTCCTCAAAATAACGCCGGCCCAGCGCGAAAGTCAGTTCGCTCTTGACCCAGTCCGGGCCGTCAACTTGCAGCGCCTGCTCGATTTCGGTGTCGCTCATTTTGGGAATCAGGTCCGGCAAGACGGCTTGGGCTTTCTCCGCGTCCTTGGGCTCCGCGACCATCGAGTATTGGCCCAGAAAATAAACCGCCTCCTTGTATCTCCCCAGGTTGCGGTTGGACTGGAAGAGCACGTTGGCCATTTCGGTTTTGTTCTTGGGGTCTTTGGTTCCGGGAAAAACGCCCTGCAGGCTGTCGTGCGCCTCCAGATACTTTTTCTGCGTGAAATAGATCTTGGCCATGAGCAGGCTGGCTTCTTCCCGCTCGCTTGATTCCTTGCTGACGACTATGGCCTGGCTCAACGCGCTGAGCGCCTGGTTGTAATCCTTCTTCTGGACGTAAAGCCGGCCGATGCTGAGCCAGGCCTCGCCCAGGAAACTGCTCCGGCGATGATCGTTGATGAATTCCTGGTAGCCGGCGATGGCTTCATCGGTCTTGCCCTGGGAGGCCAGTTCGCTGATCGCCCGCAACTCCTCCAGTTCCTTGCCCTTGCGCGAAAACAGCGCGGAGACGGACAAAGAGAAGACCAGCATTGCCAGAATAAGAGTTTTTCCCGACCTCTTCATAGACCCGTAATTGATATTCTTATTCAAAAAAGCTTCGGGGTCAATATCGGACGATCAAGGGTCTTGATTCGCCCGCAATTCCATCGCCGGTCGAGGCTTGAAAAAACCGGGAAACGGGTTTAAATTTTAGACACGGAAAAGGGAGGGGGAATATGATTAAATTGGCGAGAGAGATCAAAAAGGGTTATTTGCGGAGAGTGCTTTACCTGGTGCTTTTCTGCTTCAGTTATTTTGCGCTGCTGCCCCGGCTGGACGCCGCGGTTGTAACCGGCAAGGCCGTGACGCCGGAGGCGAGGGAGCAGGAAATAGCGAAAATCCAGTCGGTCCTGGAGCGAAAGGAAGTGGCGGGCCGGATGGAGTCAATGGGCGTGAGCAAGGACGAGGTTTCGAGGCGGCTGGCCATGCTCTCCGACCAGGACCTCCACAAGATCGCGCTGCAGTTTGAAAAGCTCAACCCCGGCACCGACGCCATCGGCCTCTTGATCAGCATCCTGGTGATCGTGGCGCTGGTGCTCTTGATCCTTTACCTCACCGGCCACCTCGGATACTCGGTCAAGGTCCAAAAAAAGGGCAAAGGCACCGAGCAAGCGCCCGGTCAGAAGAAAAAAGGATAATAGACAACCGGCCCCGGCCCTTTGAACCAAGGGCCGGGGCCTGCTTTGTATCCAGGCGCGAAGCGCTCTTCATTAACACCGGCTGCTGACTACCGGCGGCTTTACCGGGAAATTTCCCGCTCTGCGGGTTTGTGGTAGAATGATTGCCCGTTGCTCGATTCAAGTGATATTTAAGGAGAGTCTGATTGGACTGGAAGGCGGTTTGTCAGAGGCTGGAAGTTGACCCGGAGGCCATTTTTCCCGCGGTCGCGCAGGACCTCGCCCGGCTGGGGCTTGCGCAAAAATTCGAGATCATAGGCATGCCCGGCGGGGCGTCCAACCGCGGGTATTTGCGGGTCAATTTTGACCGCGGCGCCAAAGTCAAATCCATGGTTGTCATGGTCCTGCGCGAGCCGGACTTCAAGCAGGGGGTGGAGGAGGCGATTGAGGACGGCTTTGAGATTACGGAATTGCCATTCCTCAACGTGCTCAAGCATTTCCAGGCCGCGAAGGTTTCGGTGCCGCGTCTTCATTACTACAACCAGGACCGCGGGCTGATCTACATTGAAGACCTGGGCGACAAGCTGCTCCGGAACGCGATCATGGAATCGGACGCGAAGGGGCGGAAGAAGTGGCTGGCCAAAGCTATTGACGAACTGGTCAGGCTCCAGGTGGGCGCAGGTTCCCGAGAGGACGGGAAATTCATAGGCTTCCGCGTCAAGTTCAACCGGAAACTGCTGCGCTGGGAGCTCGAGCATTTCCGGGAATGGGCGATCGAGAAAAGGCCGGTCGAGCAACTGGATGAAAAAGAATCCGGAATGCTGGAATCCGCTTTTCAGTTGATTGAGGACGAGATGTTCGGTTCGCCCTATATCCTCTGCCACCGCGACTACCACATTGACAACCTGATGGTGGCCCGCGGCAAAATCCGCGTGATCGACTTCCAGGACGCTTTCATGGCGCCTTATCCTTACGACTTGGCCTGCCTGATGTACGACCGGGACACCTCCCAAATCCTGGGCGAGCCGCTGATCGAGGAAATCGTTAAATGCTATTTTGAAAAGATGGCCGCGGCCGGGTTCAAGCCCCTGGAGTTCAGCGACTACCGCCGGCTCTTCGACCTCTGCGTGCTCCACCGCGCCTTCAAGGTCGTGGGCCGATTCTACTACCTCGCGGTCTTCAAGAAAAAGCCGGAATACCTCAACTTCATGCCCATGGAATACGACGTGCTCGGCAAATACCTCGCCCGATTCCCGGAGTTCGCCCCGCTCAAAAAAATGCTGGCTGAGCACTTGCGGGACTTGAAATAGCTCAAATTAGTCGCGCTTCGAATTCTAAATTAGTCCGATAATTCAACTGCTTGCACCCAGGAAGATTTTATGAGCAATATATTTAGCATAATTTTCCGCAATCCCCGCACCAAGAGATTTCACGGACAAGTCAATGCCCCTGACTGCTGAGGGCTGTAAGTAAGGTTTTCAACTTTTGCCTTTAGTGTGTTTATGTTGGAGCAATCTCCGTTGTCCAGAAAATTGTTATCGATAAGAAGAATGTCGGCGCCGCCAGACCAGGGAAGACCAATAAGCACGGAAATATCCTCAATCTGGTTGCCGTTAAGCCAAAGCATGCTCAGATTCGCTAAAACGGAGAGGGTGGAAATATCAATGATTTGATTATTGTGAATTCCCAGGGCAATGAGATTGGTCAACCCGGAGAGAGCAGAGATGTCGGTGATCTGGTTCTTCTCAAGGTTAAGGTCGGTCAGATTGGTCAAGCCGGAAAGAGCGGAAATATCGCTGATCTGGTTATCCACGAGGTGCAAAGTAGAGATATCATTCAATTCAGAGATTGGCGAAATATTCTCAATCAGATTCCATGATAGAGTCAAAGAAGCAAGAGCGCTCAAGTCTGAAAGCGCGGAAATGTCGCTTATTTGATTTAAATTAAGCGAAAGATTGGTCAATTTCACCAGCCCCGAAAGCGAAGCAAGATCACTGATAAAGTTGCCGAAAAGAGCAAGCTCGGTCAGCTCTGACGCGTATTCCAGGCCGCTCAAATCAGAAATCCCAATCCCTGTCGCGGTAAGGATTGTAAGATTGCAGAAGTCAGTGTTTAAGATGGCATTGGGCGCCTTGGCAACCGCGGTTCCTACTGCGACGCCCAGGTTGGCGTCCGGGAAATTGACCCTAACAACCTCATCGATAGTGCCGTTGCAATTGTTGTCCACGGCATCGCACCCGAGTTCAGGCGCCCCGGGATGAACCGAATAGATTGAATCGTTGCAGTCAGCGCCGCCCGCGCAATACGCGCCGTAGCCGTCTCCGTCCAGATCAACGCACGTTTTATGCCCATCTCCTCCATCCCCTTCGTTTCCGCCACAAGAATAGGCCAATGAAATGATCACCACAATGACCGACAAAGTGAATCTGGATAATGCCTTCATTTGTCCTCCCCTCCTTTTTTGCTCATTTTAGTTGCTGTTAATGACAGATCCGGTCAGAAACCAATCAAATTTTTTCAGAGATCGCAATTAGCATATACTACTATTGTTATAGCATTTTGCTATTTTTGTCAACTATCGTTACCTGTTAATTAAATAGGGCCAATAGTAATATTTGGCCCATGAAAAAGGCGAGGGGTGTTAATGCGGCGATCGGGCAGAGGATAAGGGTTTTGCGGAAGCAGATGCTGCTTACGCAGGAGGAGTTGGCGGAAAGGGCGGAGATGAGCCACCAATATCTCGCGCAGGTTGAACGCGGCCAGAGGAATGCATCGGTGGCCAGCATTCAGCAGATTGCGGCTGCGCTCGGAGTTTCGCTGGAAGATATTTTCCGGTTTCCGCATAACCGGCCCCTGGCTGAAATCGATGAACAACTCGTGTCCTCGCTTACGCTCCTGCTTGCCAAGGCTTCGCCCAGATCGAAAAAGCTCGCCTTGGCAATCCTTCGGGAAATAGTTGCCTCCAAATAACTTCTCGCTACCGTGTCTTTATGGTCAAAATTTTCCTCTCTCTACGCCTCGGCGGTGAAAATCGGAATCGGGACTGAAGTCCCTCGCACATTGAAGACAAACGTAGATTCTCTGTCTTCTTTGCGTTCTTCCGCCTTCGCCAAGGCTACGGCGGACAAGTTGCGCCTGCGCGGTGAAGCTCTGCTGGCAAAAGGCAAGGAATGGGGTATAATAGCGGGGAATTTTGAAAGGGGGGCGCTATGAGTCTGGAAACCGCAAAGCGAACTCCTCTGTTCACGGCATACAAGGATTCGGGAAAAATTGTTGATTTTGCGGGCTGGGCCTTGCCCGTGACTTTCAAAGGCGTGAACGCCGAGCACCTGGCGGTGCGCGAGCGGGTGGGCCTGTTTGACACCTCGCACATGGGCGAACTCCGGGTGAAAGGCCCGGACGCCTTCAACTATTCTCAGAAAATTTTCTGCAACGACCTCTCCAAGATCCCCAACGGCAAGGCGCAATATGGCGAACTCTTGAACCCAAACGCCGGCATCATTGACGA
>Ga0315291_10003331_pt1 | contig 20828 bp, 30 predicted proteins | sample YL17G12_20_MG_FD_203070 | JGI IMG/M metagenome (GOLD analysis project Ga0315291, IMG submission 203070) | Sediment microbial communities from Yellowstone Lake, YNP, Wyoming, USA - YL17G12_20 | ecosystem: Environmental > Aquatic > Freshwater > Lake > Sediment | place: USA: Wyoming | collected...
GTGCGTACACCGTCAGTTAGAGCAAAAACCCGGTAATCCTTCGCTCCCACATCAGGCAGGTACAACATGACACTGCTGCGGTTAGCTACCACTTTTACCGGCGTCGGAAAGTCGCCAGCCTTAGTGTAAGCAAGTTCCGGTGGAGTAGGTGGTGCTGGCGTAGGGGGAGCAGGTGTTGGCGCTGGCGCTGGCGTAGGGGGAGCAGGACTGGGCGTAGGTTCCGTTTTATGTGGCGAGCAAGAAATAGCTAAGCAGAACAATAGTAGATAAGTAGGACGCATTGGTTCTCCTTTTTTTGTAACCTGATTAAATCTCTGCCGATACTTGTGTAGATTATTTTAATACACCTTACCTTATAGGAGTGCAGCATGTCCTTCATTAAAAGTCTAAAAGCAAAATATCAGGTTCTTTCTACTGACGAAGAAGATCAAGAAGACAGGTCATATGAGGATGATATTTTCTTGTCAGATACTGGTCCTTTAGGTTCGCATACGAGTGTGTCGGCTGGCGGCAAACACATAGGAAATTTTAAGAGTTATGAAGATGCAGAAAAAGCGATTGTCAATTGGATCAATAAAAATAAGTGGCAACCCAACATCTGGCAGGTGTCAGATCACGGCAATGAGCATCGCTACGAGCTAGGAAAAAAGTATCAAAAAATGATCAAAATGTAGGGACGATGAAACTTCTTGCTTGAAAGCTAAGATGTGGTTTACTCTGTTAAATAGTAAAATATACATTTTTTTTTTAAAAAGTCTCCCCTTAAGGCGGGATTTCGGAGGTATTGTGACTAAAACCAGGATCTCGCTCCCCCTTCTACCCTTACGAGACATTGTAGTTTTTCCTGGCAATGTGACCCCTTTGTTTGTGGGTAGGGAAAAGTCGATTCAGGCATTAGAAGTGGCTATGAGTGGTTCAAAAGAAATTTTTCTAACCGCGCAGACGCAACCTAAGTCTAACGATCCAACTATGGAATTACTGTACCCCAAGGGTACGATCGCTAGCATTCTTCAGATGATCCGCCTGCCTGATGGTACGGTGAAAGTTCTTGTAGAGGGTTTGCACCGAGGCAACATTTTAGGTTTCAAGCAGACTGAGGATTTTTTCTTGGTAGAGGCGGAGGTTTTAGAGGATCTAGATGCGGGATGCACTGAGGCTTTACGTAGAGCTGTGAATGAGGCTTTTAGTGTCTATGCGACACTTAGGTCTATATCCGCTGAAACTCAAACATCTTTAGCGGCTGTGGATGATTTTAAGTTAGCGGATGCTTTAGTTACGCATCTTCCGCATCTTAAATTGCTGGATAAGCAAAAAATCTTGGAGCAATTGGATCCAAGCCTACGTTTAGAAAAGATGCTTGAATTTATTGAGGGTGATCTTGAAATCGGGCGTGTAGAAAAAAAGATTAAAGCCAGGGTAAAGCAGCAGATTGAGAAGGAACAGAAGGAATACTATCTTAACGAGCAAATGGCTGCGATACAAAAAGAGTTAGGTAATAAGGATGCTGAAATTTCTGATTTAGAAGTTCTAATGAAGAAAAAGAAGTTATCTGAAGAGGCTAAAGAGAAGCTCCAGAAAGAGATTCAGAAACTTAAACGCATATCGCCTATATCTGCTGAAGCCACTGTTGTAAGAAACTATGTAGAGACCATTCTTGCCCTTCCTTGGAATGAATTGACGCCGGAAAAGAAGGACATCCAGTTTGCGCAGGATGTGTTGAATGCTGATCATTTTGGGTTGGAAAAGGTTAAGGATCGTATCCTAGAGTATCTCTCGGTTAGAACTTTAGTGGATAATATGAAGGGTCCTATTCTTTGTCTTGTAGGTCCTCCCGGCGTGGGTAAGACTTCCTTAGCTAAGAGTATCGCGGAAGCTACTGGAAGAAACTTTGTCCGCATCTCTTTAGGTGGTGTGCGGGATGAAGCCGAGATTAGGGGGCATAGGCGCACCTATGTCGGAGCTTTGCCTGGTAAAATCCTCAATGCTATAAAGAAAGCTGGAAGTATAAATCCGGTAGTGTTGCTTGATGAAATAGACAAACTCAGCCAAGATTTTAGAGGCGATCCTACCGCTGCTCTATTAGAGGTATTAGACCCTGAACAAAATTCAACTTTCGTAGATCATTATTTGGATCTTGATTTTGATTTATCTAAAGTTCTATTTGTAGCCACCGCGAACAGTCTACAGTCTGTTTCTAGACCGCTTCTTGATCGTATGGAAATCATCAAATTGGTTGGCTATACTGAAGAAGAGAAGATAGTTATTTCCACTAAGTATTTAGTGGAAAAACAACTCAAAAGTAATGGGTTAGCCAATAGTAAACTTGTATTTAGCTCGGGGGCTATTAGAGAGCTTATTCGCTATTATACTCGCGAATCTGGCGTGCGAAGTCTTGAGCGTGAAATAGGCTCTGTCTTTCGTAAGATAGCTCGTAAGCATTTAGAGACTGGAATTAAGGGGACGAAGAATCTTTCTGAAACTGTGACGGCTAAAAGTATTCAAAAATATTTAGGCGCACGCCGTTTTAGTATTGGTGTTACAAGTAAGCACCATGAGATCGGTGTTTGTACCGGACTTGCTTGGACCGAAGTGGGTGGCGAACTCTTGGTGGCTGAAGTTTCCATATTTCCAGGTAAAGGGAAATTGACCAGCACGGGGAAACTTGGTGAAGTCATGCAGGAGTCTGCCAAGGCGGCTCTTAGTTATGTGAGATCTAGGTCTAAATTCTTAGGTCTTGAAGACAGCTTCTACGAGAAGTTAGATATCCATCTACATGTTCCAGAAGGTGCGACACCTAAAGACGGACCATCAGCAGGTATAGCTATTGCTACTGCCCTAACCAGCGCTTTAATCAATCGTCCCATCAATAAGTATGTTGCCATGACCGGAGAAATTACTCTTCGCGGTCGTGTCCTACCTATCGGAGGTCTAAAAGAGAAAATCATTGCCGCACATAGGGGAGGTATTACTAAAGTCCTTATTCCTATGGAAAATGAGAAGGATTTAGAGGATTTGCCAAGGCAAATAAAAAGAGAAATTACTATTATTCCAGTAGAGCATATGGATCAAGTATTACTTCATGCGCTTGTTTGGGAAGATCCAGAGGACGCCTTATTGGAGAAGCTACGCACACTAAATAATTAGTTCGTCATCTTCCTCTTCTAGATCAACTATAAATGTCTGGTAATCATAGAGGTCCATACTCTTTATGATTCCAGACATTTCTGTTAATCCTATCATCTCCAAATGCTCAGCCACATAACGTTTATCTGCTAGCTCCTGCTCCGATAACAAACCAAGATTTCGCGAAGCTGGAGCATACTCTGCGGTAACGTCTCGACACCAGTCCTGTAATTTTTTTGCATAACTCATAAGACAGCCCTCAATTTTTTGATGAGATAATAATCTAACTGCGCGGCTTGATTTCTTGTTGCAGTAGTTTGTAAAAAAGATAAACTTATCTAAACTTTATTATTGGGAGACTTCTTTTGGCGACTGTTTACAATTTTGGTAATGATTCGATTGATAAAATGTACAAGATTTTCCGCAAAGCTGTAGAAAAAAGCGGGCTTTTTAGCGATTTGCGCAAAAAAGAATACTATGAAAAACCATCCATTAGTAAGCGTAAGAAACACCTCACCGCTATAAAACGCATGCAGAAAGATGCTCGTGAAGCTATCGAGGGTAAAGAGATTCGAGAACCAGGGCAGAGACAGCCGGTGTGAAAATCGCCATTGTGCTTGCGGAAAAACGCCATGGTGGTTATACTGCGACACCACCTAAGAAAAAATTGCTGCCTCCTCCAGGGAGATTCCTCCGGGAATCTCCCTCTGGGCAAGTCTTCTGGAGAACCCGGTTTGATCTTTCGCTACCCTGGCGCAAAATCTAAATTTTTGCCTATATTTAGGCGTGAATTCTATCCTAGCCTAAAGGATACATTCACCGATGTTTTCGTTGGTGGTGGTAGTGTTCTATTGGACGTGGCAGAACATTTCCCCGACATCAAGTTACACGCTAATGATTTGAATGAGAATATTTTTTCATTCTGGAAACTTGTATCAGGCGAGCAACCTCTAGATTCTTTTTTTCAATTACTGGACCAAAAGCCTACGATAGAGCTTTTCTATCATCTTAAAGATACCCCGCCAATTTCCTTAGAGGATTTTGCGTACAGGGGGATTTTTTTTAATCGTACTACGTTCAGTGGAATTGAAACTGCCGGTCCTATAGGCGGTCGTTTACAAAAGAGCCAATGGACGATTGACTGCCGCTACAATGCTGCGAAGTTAAAAACAGAGATTCTAAAAGCCCGTGCTTTATTAAAAGGTAGGACAGTTGTTACAAACATTAATGCATCTGTTTCTTTAGATGCATTCAATGGATTTCTCTATCTAGATCCTCCCTACTATGTGAAAGGCGATCAACTGTATCGCTACAAGATGGATAAAGAAGCACATAGCAGGTTAGCCTCGTTACTTAAATCCATCCCCTCATGGGTACTGTCCTACGACTCTTGCCCTGAGATAGAAAAGTTATACGCGGATTTTAGTATAGAATATCTCGATGCTAGGTATTCTATTAATGGTAGTAAAACTACGTGGGCAAAATCATCTGAAGTATTGATACGTCCACAAGAGGCAGACTGTAAACTACCCCGGTGCGGGGCTTGAATTCAAGTAGAAAGGAGCTTTTTGAAAAAGAATTCGAGTTAAACGGGATACTAGACTAGCTGAGATAAGGTGTTAAAACACGCCCTGAAGGGCGGGGTTTCGGAGGCAGACTATGAATAACGAGTCAATTTTACCTATTACGTCAATAGCGCAACAAATTTTAACTCTCCTGGATTCCTATAAGGGTAGGCAAATCCACCCTTATATATTTGATGAGATAAACATCGCTTTGGATAGTATCCAGGCTAGATACTATCTACCAAGTGGCTTTGAACGCCCACAGTTGTTTGTGCGAAAGCATCCCGCAGACCCAAACAGGTTAGATCTTAAATTTGGCAACTCTTCGGGATTTTTTCTTTTAGCCCTCATTGATTTGATCGCAAAAAAGAACGACGAGGACAGAGAAAGGGGGCTGGGGGGTTAATGGATTTTTCGGTCAAACCTAGTAGACTTGTCGTTTTGTCTCAAGCTGACATGGCAGCAGCTAAGCATTTTGCAGATCTGCGCACGCAGGACAGTTACCCTGATACTGGTCAAACGCAGCATTTAAATCTCTACCGGCAAATCCTGGCTGGAGCATTGGTTGAACTTGCGGCATATAGGCATTTACCACATTGCCCACCACCTGACTTAAATTACTACCCACCTAAAGATAAGTCTTGGAGATCGGACTTCACCTATGGTGAGTATGCTTTAAGCTGCAAAGGACAATGGGTGTCTGCCGCAAAACGTTTTGGTATGAGTTGGACATATCAGTATAATAGTAATGTAGGACGTAGAGATAGCGGATTAGATGCTCCTGAAGGTCTACAGATATTCGGGATAGTTAAAGATGAAGATCCTCGCTATGTAGCAATAAAAGCAATTGTCTTTTCTAAAGACATAATACCTTCTCATTTGGAACTTCCACAACTTGAACACCTACAAAAATACAAAAGGTGCATTTATTATTCCCGGCTAGACGAAAGCATTAAAAAAGGCGTAGTGAGAGATCTTAAGTTCTTGCATACACCCTAGAGTTTTTGTAACCTGAGAAGGTTATTAACCAACATCTTGAGGGAAATATATGCAAAACACTCGTGAAACACGCCCCCTACCTTTCGTTGCCCTTTTGTCGAACGATGACCGCCTAAGTATCAAAGATTCAGAGATTCCAGACACCCTGAAGCCCATGGCAGCATCTCTTGGTGTAGAGAATTTGGGGGATAATGTAAATTTCTCTCTGTCTTTGGGTAGTGTAATTTTTGATATCTACCACACACAAACGCAGTTGCCTAAGGCTCCCCTAGCTCAAGAAAGAGAAAAAGCTAAAAGACTTAAGCTCGCGGAAGAGTTTGATCGGGATGCTTTTGAAGTGCCTGAAGATATTAAGGCTCTCCTAGAGAAGACACTATCCGAAGACAGTACCTGGGAGAAAATTGCAATCTCAACTAATTACACCGTGGGAGATGAGACTAGGACAATTCAATTAAACAGTCTCGTCCTCGACCTCTTCCAGGATACGAAGAAGTCTTTGATGTCCCTCTTTTTGGATCCTCCCGCCACCGTCTAAGGTCCTTGATGTAAATATTTTTGGTACTGTTTGATATCCTCTTCGGCATAACCTGCTCGTAAGAGGATTCTTTTAGCTCTCCGCATCTCATAGCTTTCTCTTTTGGTAGGCTTTGTAGCAAGCCATAAGAGCAGGTCTAGCGCCCCATCGTAGACATCCTGCGGTTTTGTCTTTTCGGTAAGCCGTCCCTCTGGATGGAGCATTGCCATACCATGTTCCCAGTCAAAACCCATACCGATGCTGCGTACTCTGCAAGTAGCCACGGCTCCTACCGAGGGTTGGGCGAGTGGGATAACTAAATCCCAATCATCGTAGCGGTCGCCAAGAGCATTCAATACTGCTTTTAATTCTTTAAGTTTCAAAAAAACCCCCTTGTATTAGGCACCGTGGAACGTCACAAAATCTAGGGATTTAGGTGGCTTCTTAGGTGCAGTTGATTTTCTCCACGTTTCTTCTTTAGCATTTTCTAACGTGTTTAAAATGTTATCGAGAGATTTTTTCCGCCCATCCCATTTTTCTAGAGCGCCATATTTTAATCCTATCTCGAATTCCATGGCAATTTCTATAGGTAGGTGGCAACCCCAATGGGCTTCGATATAGTCTTGCATATCTTTTACAAAGCATTGACTCATCGCCGCTAAAGCGATTTTAGCATCCTCCCAAGGAACTTGCACTAAGCAGGAATCATGCACTACGTTTTCAACCAACCAACGCTCTTCAAGGTTATGATCGAAAATGTATTGAATGAAAGTGAATACCCCAATAGTACCCCCGTCAGAGGATTGCCCCTGGATAGACGTGTTCATGGCTTTACGCTCACCCTCACTCAGATGCTTCCAGGAGTCAGCAAGTTTACCCATCTCAAGGAAATGCTTTAACCTACGACGCCGACCCATAAAGGTCTCAACGTAACCCTTCTGCTTAGCAATCTCAGGGATACGCTTAAGCCACCTTTCAAGCTCAGGGAACGCAGAAAAATAACGCGCAAGTTTGTCCTCAGCCTCCTCAACAGTCCAGCCGTTATTTTCCGCCAGCGTTTTTGTAGTCATGCCAAACATTAGTCCGAACGTTATACAATTTTTAGAATAAAATCCGTTAGTTACGAATGTGTGTCGCGCGTCTTTCACTTCTATATCGTAAACTTTCACACGTTCTTTATGTAAGGTTTTTTTAACTACGGGTGTTAGATAGGCGTGAGTTTCAAGACCATAAATGCTGTATCGAGCATCATGTGTCGTCAAAGGGCGTGACGCTCTTTCATTCTTATTAGGGCATGTAAAACCTATTATCTTTGCAAATTTTATTGAATCCCCGAGCGTTATCCTTAAGGCGTAGTAGTATCCCCTAGGGTCTTGGAACTGAGTGCTAATGATGCCTAAGTTAAGCAACAGTTGTTGTATATCCTCCAGGAGTAACTTAGATGTAGATGTGGTGATTATGGTATTATGATTAACAAGGCAGTCACCCGCGTAATAGGCTCGTAAAAAATCAATCACTTCTTCTCTTTGCGAACAAAATATTATTGGCGGTACGCGCCGCGTTCCCCAGGTAGCTTTGCCCAAACTAATATCTAGGAGGAAGTTTTTTATTTGGATTGGAAGTCGGAGGATTTCCAAATCCACACCGAAGCACGAGGCTACGCCGCGCTGAAAATCTTTGAGCATTTCTAGGGATTTATCGATGCAGCCTAAGTTTTCTCCAGCGGCAAAGTGTCCTAAAATGCATGCCAGGTCTGATGACATTTGTTTAGGGAACTTTTTTAAAGTAGTTTCACGCGGAATAGCGGGGGATGTTTTAGACCAAATGTCATTTTCTCTGGAAATCACCAAGTAGTCGCCTAAGGCGATGTCTTTCATTTTCATTTCAACGAGGCGGCAGTCTTTCCAGACCAACAGTGGGTGATCTTCGTCTCCTTCAATCTGCGTGCCTAGGGCACTCTCTAAGCATATGGTCTCTTCAACCCACTTGTGATTTACCGCTACAATTTCAACTGAACCACTTATCGAGGCGGTGTTAGTTCCGAAGACTGGTTGTACCCACATGTCATCATTTAGGTCAGTAACTAAAGAAGATATAGGCAAGATGCCACGATCGGTATAAAGAAGAGAAGATCCCAGGATACATTTTGAATTCTGCCTCTGGACATCCGTTACCTTATCGGCAGGCATTCCAAACATAAGCGAAGCGGTACGACGATGAAGGTCAGCCATTAAGTTAGCTGACTGGAAATCCTCGTCAGATATATCATCATTATTACAGGCTTCCGTAATAAGCTTTGCAGAATCCTGGAAGACTTTAATGAGGTTAGTATCTTTAGCGAAAATAGCCCCCCACCTTACTTCGGCAGTTTTATAGTCCCCCTGTAAAAGGATAGTCCCTTGCGGAAAACGGTCACTGGGAGGTTCAGCTTGGAACATATTCTTTACAACTTTTGCTACCTTGCCTCTGCCGGGTAATTGTTGAAGATTGGGGCGAGAGGAGGAATTATGAACACAAATTTCAGAGGCTATAAAATTATGTTCCCCCTCCACCTCCAAATCGTATACATCTACAGGTTCCTCTAAGTATTCTAACGCGGTGACAACTTGATAAGACGGACCTAATAAGTGTTGCCCTATGTCTAATTTCCTAGCCTCAACATAAGACCCATCTACTAAGCGTACCTTATGCTCCGGGGTGACATCTAAATGCCCTCCCCCAAGCGAGAGGCTAAGCCAGCCAGTGAAGTGGATGCGAACTACGTTCTTATGTCCTGTTTTACCTGCCCACACTACCTTTCTAATTTGTAGGACCGGGAGATCGTCGTAACAATAAACAAGATCCCCCGCCATCACCTCCTCTATAGGATATGAACCTGATACACAACTTACAAGGGTGCCTTTTGCCACGCACAGACGCCCGGTATCCGTACCATGGGCATTGTAAGAAGCTCTTACTCTACTATCGACGCAATCACCGTTAGGATCCCTTAGGTACCCTTCCATACCATCTAAGTAAGCTGTTCCAAGTTTCTTGAGCTTACGGTATTCACCTTCTAGCTGAAGGGGATTTTCATTGTATAGGGGTGTTCCATCTTTTTCATCACGCCCTATTTCTTCGCCGTAATACGATAAGAAGGATTCTTTAATTTTAAAACTATCGCGGTATACTGCTGGCTTACTGTATTGTTCTAAAAATCTAGAGTTAAGGGTTGGTTCCCCTGTTTTCTTAGAGAACTTAAGGGGTGGTAGTCTAAGGTAGTCTAAATAGAATAGGCGTTGCACATCTTGTTTATTTAAATCGAGTAAGGGGATTTCGTCGCCGGATCCCCATAAGTTTGCTTCAAACTGTGATGCGTTCTTTACCTTACCGCCGATCTTATCTTTGTATACATTTCTGAATTCCAGTACCTCAGGTAAGTTTTGCATCTTATGCTCTATCTCATTCATCCTATTCCATACTGGCGAATCTTCGCTTTGTAGGTAGGACAAATGATCACTTTTAACATAGATGCCATTACATTCTAATACTGCTAGAGACACTGATGTAGGGAAGTAGTAATGCTTTACAAATTTCTTGAGTGTAGCTGTAGCATTATTAGGCTCTTGAGGTGCAAGCACTTTAATTTGGTGAAAAGCAATAGCTCTTGTTAATACGGAATCGGTACCGCCGTAAGTGTAAAGCTGATCCAGAGTCAACTCTTCTAAGGCTCCATCCCCTCTGCGGTCTAAGGCTTCTTCTTCAAAGTAGAAGTTAAAAAATTCAACACCGAAAGTCTTTAAGGAAAAAGGCGATCCAGACAAAAAGCCCTTGAGACCTTTTCTATTTTCATCCAACCAGTGCGCCGCAAGCATCGTACACCACCAGGGTACGTTCACTCTGGGGTCTCTTGGGATAATTTTAAGTAATCCCCACAAAACCCCCAAATCGAATTTGATGTTATGTCCAACAAACCAATTTATATTAGTCTCCGCTTGGGTGGCATTAAGCAGCCCATGCATCTTTTCTACAAGCTTCGCCTGTAGTTTAGGGTCGATAAACAGTGGCTTGTCCCTATGATGTATAGGGAACGAGACGCCAATACCCTCTGCATGTGAAAATTGCCAGGTGAGGAAAGCATTGTTATATCGCCTATTAAGATTTCTAGTCTCAGTATCAAAGGCAATAATGGACGGCTCTTTTAAGCCGTATCTTAAAAAGTCTAGGTACTCGAATACATCTTTAACCGTTTCTAGCTTATCAATGCGCTCTACTTTGAAACTTGCCTTTTTAGATATCTCTCCTCCGGTGAGGAAAAATTCCGAGATGATTTGTGCATCTTCTTTGAAGAGCTTATATAAAGCTGGAGTCTGCATAACAGCACCAGGACTATGCGTTATTAGTACTTTTACTTTTACTCCATCCTCGAAATGGAAATCAAAGAATTTCCCCCGCATCTTACTTATTTTATGCTCTTCCTTAGATGGAAGATCCATTTTATTAATGGCTTGAGTATATAAGGCATTAAAGACGCCTATGCCTAGGGCGACTACAAGCTTGGGTTGGTTCTGTTTGACCTCTTTAAGGAAATGAGAAAAGCATAGTTTGCTTTCAAAACTTCTAGGTTGCTTATCCCCAATATAGGCGCGAAACAGTTTGGTGATGAGGAAAGGTATTTTCTTCTGGGTAAGGACATGTGCGATCATAGCCTCTCGAAGAAGCCTACCTGCCGGATTCACAGCGGGCATGTGGAGGTCTGCTTCGTCTTCGGATACGGTATCGGTAACAAATAAGGCATGAGCCTTGCTGCTGGCGAACAGCATGCCCTGTGCTGGAATCATTTCGCAGCGGCTAAACCGGGGGCACTCGTCGTACCGGCAGACGGTTGCACGACTTTCATGGTTTTTCTTTAAATGTTCCGCATATTTCTCAGTTTTCCAGTGAGCCACTTTTAAAAATCTCCTGCGGGTGTTGCCTGAAAAGGTATCGCAGACCTGCTAGAATTTCTAGTGTTGCTTTTTAAAATCCTCTCACCTAAGATTTCTCCCAGAATCAAAAACAATTTTTTTACAGAGGTACTTGTGGAAGCGCATCGGCATCCGTATAGCAAAGAGGCAGGATATCAAATTTTAGCTGGGCAAGATGTAACGAATAAGCAATACCGTACTACGCGCTATATGCTGCTTTACAACCCTGCTCTTACAGGCGAGAAGCGAGCTGTCATTTTGACTGCCGCAGGTAAAGAGCCTACAAAATGGGAGCTTTACGCTGAAGGTAAGTCGGTGGATTTAATTCAGATGTTTGACTCTATCGATTTGAAAGTTCAATAATGGAACTTTACGAGGTCTTAAAGGCTCAATTTCAAGCACAGCAGTTAGAAAAGAATGCGGAAAGTATTCGTCTAAATAGTCCAGAGTACCGGCGTCATCAGGCATTGATAGCTGAGGACATCAAGAAAGTGGAAACAATTTTTGAAGATACTCTCTGCGATTTTTATATGGTGGAGAACATTGAAACAATGCTGCATTTCCAGGCGCTGGGGTATCCTATAGCGATGCACGCACCGAGATTTAAAATATCTCGTAAGCCTGAGACCTCGATGGAAAGAAGTGCTCGGTTTCAACGATTCGAGGAGAAAGAGAAAGCTCAAAATCCTCAAGAGGAGACGTAGGTGATACATGTTTTTGGTCCTTCGGGTTTTCAACCTACTAGCGGGATAGTGGTTGATGTGTCGCATACAGGTAAAGACGAGTTTCGTTTTTTATCCCCTCTAACTTTAGAACCTGTAGGTGGACAGGCAAAGAATCTGGAAAACCTATGGCAATTCTCGCTCTTGTATGAGGAGTATACAGATGCTGCAAGTAATCCTACTACAGCATATTACACTTGGCGCGATGCGGGTTTTTCTAAAAATCACGGCGTAAGAAATCCTTTAGGTGACAGAAAACCTTTAGGTGCTCTTTGGCATGGTAAGAAGATGGATTTAGTTTCAGCTAGACACACCATTTTAATACCTCAGTATACGGCGGCGGTATTAAATCATTGCTCGGGTCAAATCCTTAAGCTGAAGAATATGTTGGAAATCTACCAAGATATCCATTTATATGCCGATGATGGTTACGATCATTTAGCTTACGATATGACCTTAGCCGAGGTGGTTCAGAATGTGGATCGTCCGTTAAGTCATGCATTTATCCTAGCCAGTATGATCTCAGGCGAAGTTCTCTAACGGAGCGCATATATGTCTGGGCAAAATTGGAAAAATTGGTTTCCTCATTCGGAATTCCGTACACACCAAGAAGACACGCTATGTAAAATAGTGGATGCTTTTGAGCGAGTGCCTGTAGTTATTGTACGCGCTCCTTGTGGCTCGGGTAAGAGTCCTATTGCTTTAGCCATAGCGCGTTTTTATCGTAAAGCTTACATAGCTACTGTTGAGAAATCTTTACAGGATCAAATCTATAAAGATTTTTCAGCACATCTTGCTTTGCTTAAAGGTAAAAACAATTACACATGTGCTAAGTACCGAGACGACGATGGACGTAAGATATCTTGCGGTGAAGCTCCTTGCGGTTTGAATTTACCATCTAAGAAAGATATATCTAAAGAGTGTGAAGGTGAGGGTATTTGCCCTTATATCACGGCAAGAAGTGAAGCTATAAAATGCGCTCCTCTTACGTTAATGAACTACTCTAATATGCTTCTCTTCTCTTTACAGGGGATTCCCACACGAGAAATAGCTATTTATGATGAAGCTCATCGCCTTGTAGAACAACTCGACAAGTTTGCCGAAATACCTTTCACACCGAAGGTATTCCAGCCAGCTAAGAGGCTACTGTCTGCGGACGAAGAAAACCTTATAGAGAATGGTTTTCCCGATATGGCTGCGGTTGAAACTTTCTGTAAAGACTTGATTCCGCGCATTGAGAAACTCTTAAAAAGAGGTCCTATAGGGGATAAAGAGGAGATGGAGTTTGTCAAACTTCAATCTCAGGTAGATAAGATGAACTCCCTACTCCAGCATATCTATGAGGAATTGCCCTTCGTCATAAAAAAGGAAGCCCGTGGATCCATCATTGCTCCCCTGTTTGTATATCATGTGGCACCTATAGCTTTCAGACCTGGAAAACGTACATTACTAATGTCGGCAACTATTCCAGATGCTAAGAAACTTGCAAGTAGTCTGGGTATAACCGAATACGAATTTATCGATGTACCTAGTACCTTTCCGCCTGAAAACAATCCAATCATCTATATCCCAGTAGGAAGTATGTCTTATACCAAGCAGGAAGCGACTATGCCTCTTATGGTTAAGTATATAGATGCAATATTGACCAAGCATAAGAATGACAAAGGTATAATTCAAACGTATAATTATGCCATAGCAGAAAAGCTTAAAAAAGCTCTAGGCAGTAATCCTAGGTATCTATTCCATATACGAGATAGCGATAAAAACCATTTACTGCTAGAGCATTTTGAAAGCAAAGAACCCACAGTCCTTATAGGTCCCGGATTCAAAGAAGGGGTAGATCTAAAAGATGACTTAGCTCGGTTCTCTATCATAGCTAAAATGCCATGCGCAGACATGAAGGATCCAATCATAGCCACTAGGAAAGAGAGGGATCCAGAAAGCTATGATATATTGACACTAACTACACTGTTTCAAATGCTCGGACGGGTTATTAGGTCTAATAAGGACCATGCTGTGCAGTACATTCTGGATACCTATTTTATTTTCCTTTACAGAAAATATAAACACATGTTTCCTAAAGAATATAGAGATGCGATCTTAATATCCGGGTGACATCCTCCCAATCTCTTGTTAGATTCAAAATTTGAAAGGTGGAAAACATGACTTCACTAGATACGTTTAAAGAATTAGGTGCGGATTTCGGTACGAGTTTGACGGAGGCTGCTTTAAAGAAAGCGGATGTTTTGTGGTGTGCCATTAAAGATGCTGATTTGAAAGTCTTAGCAAAACAAACTTTTTACGCTTCGGCAACGGAGGCGCAGGCGCTAAAGAAGGCTTCGTTAGCAGAAGCTTCCAAGGCATGAGCATATACCCAGTCCGCCTAGCTGAATGGTTCCCGGCTAAACCCAAAGTTCATTCGTGGGCAGATGCTAGCCAGCAACTCTCTTGGCATGAGACAGCTAAATTTATCGTAGGGCAGAGCCATTGCTGTGTATGTGGGAAAAAACCTCGGTATCGTTATGCGTGGGGAATGCACGCTATCCCTTGGGGGTATGGAACGGACGGCATTTGGTGTAGCAAAAAGTGCTTAAGTAGTTAACCTAGTGCCTAAAGACCTAGTAGGAATGTAGTCTACTCGGTCTGCACATCCCCTTGTTCGGGACGAACGACAACGGCTGCTTCGCACATAATGAAATCAATCCCCTTGTTCGGGACGAACGACAACGTCTGCTCCAGTCCATCCGGCGTCACTTTCGTTTCCACCTTCCCCTGCTTGAACAGTCCCCGCTTGATCGCGTTCTTGATGTCCTGCGGCTTAATCGCCCACAGTCGGTAAAGCGTTCGCCTGTCCATCTAGACCCCCGGTAAAACTTTTTCCTAAACACTTAGGACATTTTATTGTCATGTTAAGATCCCTATGTTTGCCTACGAGCAAGGGGTCATTACCCCACCTGGCATAGCAGCAAAGACATATGTTTGTATAACCCGTATCTATCGCCATTCTGTATTCTGACATTAAAATCTCCTGAAGGTCTAATCGTGCCCTAGTCTAAAGGGTTGAACAAAAGTCTTGAGTATCCTGAAATCAACAAAGGCATCTTCCAGGTTACTGTAACCAAATTTCTTATGCTCTTGTTGGAATGGATACCAGAGTTCAACGCTGAAGGATTCGCCGGGTGGGTGGTTCCAGTAACTTAGTGTGACATTACCAAGAAGCCAACCATCAACTACCTGAGCACGGATAAGTTGTTTGTCAATACGAACTGGAGGAATACATCTGCGGATCATCCACCTAAATAGCATCTTTCGGAGTTTAAGAATCATAAGGCTCATCAAGGTCTTCATGGAGATATAGAACACCTCTATCTGTTAACTTCTGCTGGAGATCCTCTATATCATCCGATTCAATATCTTCACCCAAGTACTTAAGTAGCACATCTACGTCATCCCACACATCCCCTAGGTGGTCTGCGAGAGTAAGACTCTTAATCCAGGATAGCAAGTAGCTCTTTGAGATTGGGCTATTCATGTAGTTCCTCGCAAGGAACAAAAACTTCAGTGTCCTTGACATCGGCATTTAATACTGCTCGATGCATAATATTGTTAAATACAAAAAGATCATCCTTAAGAAGGTCTTCTACAAAGCCTTTATGTTCCTTTGTATCTCTCCAGAACGTAATAGCTACTTTAAGATCCACTATATATCTCCTTCCTCATTGTTTAACTTCTCGTAGTAGTGTGCCTCTAGTTTCATGATTCTCGCCCCAATTGACCTAGTGCAAGCCCGTCAGTGTCCCTTATGGTCGCATGTTTTATCTTCACCAGTCATTTTTAGGCTCATGCTCCAGATAGTTCTAAGTAATTAGGAATCCCAAATCTTCCGCCGCTTGAACACCGAGCTTGGAAAAGTGGTGCATGACCATGGCTTCAAATTCCATCTTCGCCTTTGTTGTCACACGTTCAGTAGCCTCAGTATACTGATCAATGTAAAAGGGCAAGTTGCTAATCATTTGCGTAGCAATCGTTTCAACTAGCCGCTCTATGAGTTCTCTATCTTTCTTTCCGACCGAAGGTCTAGCTAAAATCTCTGAGATAGTAGCTTTAGCCTCCACGATAGTCTGCCCAGCCTTGATGCTTTGATTCTTCACGTAGTCCGAAGTTCTGTCGGATTCGCTCTCTTCTTTGGGAGGACGCGGGACCTCTTTTCCATCAAAACTACGAATAGTGCAAGGCACCCCAGATCCCATGTTGAGTGAAGTGATGGCTTCAGCAAACTGAGATACACTCATCTGCACATCAATGAAGGGTGTTAGTTCCGCATGATACCAATCCTGACCCAAATCATGCTTCCTAGATCCTGGGCATATCCTTAATTGTATGTGATGACTATGTGTAACGTGGCTACCGAACAGATTGGTATTTCCACCAGTCGCCCTGGAAAAAGAAATCATCCCCCATGAAGGGTGCGTCTTATAGTCTTCGTTGCGAGCCATTTATTTCCCCATTTCTTCAACTTGGCAACTAGCCAAGCGAAAATCTTCTTTATCTTGGAATCTTTGATTTTAAGATTCCAATCTATTAAAAGTTGGACGGTGTTGATATGTTTCACTCCACATTTTGTATATGAATACCGATTCAACATACCCCCCCCGATCTTTTTTTGCGTAGAGCGATCAGATTCGCTCGGAGCAAAGTTTTTTGCAAGCAAAACTTAGCGGCATCTGTTAATATTGGACACCAATTAGACTAACACAGAAATCCCTTAAATTTTGTTAAGGATTCCTCGATGAGATTCGTATGCTTGTTATTGTTGTTACTTATCGGATGCCATAAAAAAGAAACACCACAACCCCCAGAACCTCATAATACTGATACAGATAATATCTATGGGGCGGATGTAGATCCCGCTGATTCTTATTATGTGAAAAGAAATCAAATATTTTATAAAGGTAATATCTTACAGCTTAAGGGTATTAATTGGTTTGGTTTAGAGAATTACGACACTAGGTTACATGGTCTATGGACAGGTCGTTCTATCGAAAGTTTCGTCGATCAGATCAAAGAATTAGGCTTCAATGCGATTCGTGTGCCTGTGGTTCACGAAACCTTTCTACCATTGCCGGGTTCTGACGGTTTTGCAACGCCGCTCGCGCAGCTTGAGCATCTCATAAACTATACTAGGCAAAAGGGCATGTTCGTTCTGCTTGACTTGCATAAATGCTCTAAAGAGGACACCGCAGTTAACAAGCCTGGTCCTGGCAGAGGCGTTTGCTCCACCTATACAGAAGCAAAATGGATTGACGATCTACAAATACTGGCATCTTTGGCGCTTAAAAATTCCAACGTTTTAGGGATTGATTTGTTCAACGAACCTTACGGCTTCAGTTGGTCCGACTGGCTAACCCTAGTAGAGCATGGTGCGGAAGCAGTTCTTCGGATAAATCCTAAAATTTTAATTTTTGTGGAAGGTGTACACTCTGAATCCCCAAATGGTGGTTTTAATACATTTTGGGGTGAGAACCTCTATGAGGCAGATGTAAAAATCCCAGCCATCCCAAGATCGCGGTTAGTGTATTCCCCACACATCTACGGACCTTCCGTCTATAATCAAGAATATTTCGATGCCCCCGATTTTCCTAAAAATATGCCTGCGATTTGGGACGCGCATTTTGGTAAATTGGAGGAAGATTTTTCCTTAGTAGTAGGCGAATTCGGTGGACGATATGTAGGGAAAGATAAAGTTCTATTAGATGCCTTAGTGGATTATTATCTAAGCAAAGGTATTAAGAATACCTTCTTCTGGTCTCTTAATCCTAATTCAGGTGACACCGGAGGTCTTCTAAAAGAAGACTGGCGTACCGTCGATGACGGTAAATTAGCATTAATACAAAGGCTATAACTTAATTTCGGCATCTGGTTCAGGAGCCTTAGGGGTATTAAAAATTTTATGGATAGCTAGAAGATCTTGCTTGTCCACATAATTTGATGAGGTCTGTTTTTTGATTTCGGCTTCGGGCTTATTGCGATCCATGTAAGAACGCAAAGCACTTCCCCCGTAACCCATCTTCTTCAAAAATTTAATCCTCTCTAACTCGTCCATACACTATACCTCCGCTGCGGTTTGGGACGAAATGATACTTGAAAATTTTAATTTAACCAATCTTTAATTTTGGCTTGATCAAAAACCTCTACTGGGGGTACCTTCCTCTGTAGGTCCCCAAAGTGTTATCTTTTTAAGTTGGATTTACACATGGATATTACACTCTTAGGTTCCATCAAAGAAGTCAAAGAAAAAGTCACTAAAGCACTCTACCAACTGAGTCTTAAGGAAGCCCATGATGCGGGGATATGCATCCACTGCAATAACAAAGTGAATCCTAAAATCTGGAGTGCTGCGATGCAGCGCGAGTACACTATGAGTGGCTACTGTGAGCAGTGCTGGGACTTTCTATTTTGTGACGAAAATGAAGAGCCTTAAATGTGTACTGACTACCAACTGCCATTGTTTGGACTAGTTCAAACCCCTCTAGGTCCCGGTATTCTAATAGAAGTTACCTGTCCAAATAATGGATTATACTTTAGTCCAGACTTAGCTGAGGCTACAGTTTGGTGGGGAACGGATAACGCGGTGGAAGACCCAGTTATAGGGGGTAAATGGATTAAGAGGACCTTTCCGCTAAGTTCCATCACTGAATGCTTGAGAGCCGGGGAATCGAAATGAAACTAGCCAAACTGGCAGCACGATACTTGATTCCGAAAGAAGGCACCATGCCGCAGGGTATGGGCAGCAGAGTCTCGATTCTTGCCACTATGGACAAGATCATCATAGCTTTGCAAGCGGCAACGTCTTGGCTCGCAGTCGCTGACACATACTCACAGCATCGAGACGATGAAGACCGGATCAGGGCAACGTACAAGTATGATTACCTGTTAGGTCGGGAACAATTCCGTGCTGCCTTGGTAACATTAGATAAAGAGGATTAAAATATGCAAGAATTTGCTCTAGCTCAATTTACGATCTGTTTTGTATCTGTTTTTGGTGCATTGCTTGGATTCTTTTACATCGCCGCACGATATTTATAAAAGGAAGTCTTAAATGTGTAGCTGCGATATGGGAGAGCTTCCATCATTTTTTCAAGCCGATTATATCAAGGCGAGAAAAGAGCATAACTGCTGCGAATGCCCATTCCCTATAGAAAAAGGTGAGCGCTATTTTAATGCCAGAGGCAAGTGGGATGATTTTGCCGTTTTTAAGCGCCACACCCTATGTGTCACCGCAAGTGAAATAGATGAACATTGTACTTCTGCCTTTGGCAACGTCCGAGCAGATATGATAGACTGCGAATTGGATCGGGGTCATCCAGCCAGACGTGCCTGGGGGCGACATCTTTGGCGGTTTAGAAAACACCCTAAGGCTAGAAATATGCGCCTTACTACTTTGAAGAAGTATATATGATTAGAATACAAGTTAAAGTATACGATGAGACTGGCAGAAGGCAATACGCCAATGACATTAAGATTCCTATAAACCTTGAAGAATCTCTTGAGTATGTCAAAGAAGAAAGCAAACAGCGGTTTACTGCCCTGTGCAGCCCCAGGACCGAATCCGAGGCAAAGCTGAACACCTTAAACGAGCGTTTCTTAGAGTAAGGAGAACGAATTGAGTCACGAAAACCCAGCATCAATCGTCCCTGGCAGCATGCATGTGAACCGCAAAGGCAAGAAAGTTTTTATTGAATCGGTCCATGTAGCGGCACCGTGGAGAACAAGTACAATACATCGTCCAATTGTAGGATTTGTTGAAGGCGAGGACATAACACGCACATACCTTCAAAATGGACAATGGTTTTATGAATACGATAATAAAGAGTCATCTACAGACTTGATCCGTGAGTACAAAGAGCCAGTCGTGCATGAGGCTTATGTAGTCGTTTGGAGCGATGGAATAAGAGACGCAAGATGTTCGCTAGAACTTGCGAAACATGCCGCAAGAGCCGGTAGCAATCAAGGCCGCTTAACGTGGAAGATATTCAAGCTAACCGGCTCCGAAGAATATTTAGACAATGAGGCATCGAAGTGAAAACTGCCCTATTGAGTTTTTGAAGGTCTTATGAAACAGCACCACAAAATCGTTGAAGTGTTTGAAACTCGTGGAAATTGAATAACATGGAAGAAGTTCAGGCGAAGGCTAGCCAGGATGCGCAGGAGGAAACTGCTGCCGATCCCTATGTCGTGGATTGGGACGGCAGGAGGAAAACTCCTGCCGTGGATTGGTTCGATTTAATATTGCGAAAGTCACAACCCACTATGAATATTGACTCCTGCATATTTGCCTTCTTTAACCTTGACTTGGATCCGTGCTCCAATATGAATCCATCACATAAATAGAGTTAAGCTTCTTTTAACTCTATTCTATGGCATCGACTAGTCTGCGGTACACATGTGCGTTAGGATAAAAGCACGGTGTACGGCGGATTTTTTCTTCTAGCTCAGGTAGCCCATTCATGTGTGCCCAGGCGCACCCTACCGCGCTGCTGCGACTGATACCCGCTTGGCAATGCACCACAAATTTCCTATCACGGTATTTGTCCATGAAATTAAAAATTTGTTGCGCCTGCTCCTCAGTCATCAACTGATCATATACGGATGGCTGATCAATGTCCGCAAAAAGCACTTCTAAAATATCCTCATAAAGATCCGGATACTTTAACGTAGCAAATTCGTCATCCTTAATACGCACAAGGACAGTATGAGGCTCTGGCTTATACTGTACAGCCATGCCCTCAGACAATATGAGTAGTCCGTAGTCTTCGTAAATTTGCATCCTTGCAGCGAAACTATAACGAAGTAAAGGATCTTTAGAAGTCATTAATGTTGGTGCCCTGCCTTAGCAGCTCGCATCAAGACTTTCCATTCTTTTTCGATCCAATCTATGTAATCCATAAGCACCTTGTTT
>Ga0315291_10003332_pt1 | contig 20822 bp, 24 predicted proteins | sample YL17G12_20_MG_FD_203070 | JGI IMG/M metagenome (GOLD analysis project Ga0315291, IMG submission 203070) | Sediment microbial communities from Yellowstone Lake, YNP, Wyoming, USA - YL17G12_20 | ecosystem: Environmental > Aquatic > Freshwater > Lake > Sediment | place: USA: Wyoming | collected...
CCTTTCACCACCAGTATCGGCTATCCTACCACGTGCATAACTTTTGGGTTGCTTGAACTGAGGCAGTAGAATCGTCTGCTCGCTCTTAGGTTTTGTAATACCCCGCGCAAGTAACTCTGCAGAAATGAAACCTAGTAACCACAAGAGAAGTCCTCGCTCTGTACCCCGTTTCACACTCTTCAGTGCTACTGTTGTCTTACTCCTCAGCAACTCTAACGCGGGTGTCGGTATCACACTAGTATACTTCACAACCCGTTCCATTGACTTGAAACCGCTGAGAGTTTCAATATCTGGCCGTATCTCAGGTACAATGGGTCTGCCCTTCCGCGAGAGCCAATCTAAAAGTTCCTTCACTACAAGGAGAGTAACGACCCATTTGACACCACGTGCAGCTGAATGCCCTAGTTGCTGACCTACTACCTTGGCAGTACCGACCTGTTTCGTCAGAAGCGGTTTCAGGTGCAATTGCTGCCGGGCAGCCCCTAACCTCTCGGCAAACCCAGGTGGTGGTACATCCGGGGTAAAATGGTGTAAGGTATTGCCAAGAGCGTACATTGGCATGACAGACGGTGACATACGAGGTCTACGCCGCTTGCCGATGATATAGCCCGCACCTGCAGCACCGATAGCTGCTGTCGCGACTTTTCGTTTTTTTGCTTGGCGCCATAAACCTCGTACACCTCGCTCGGTAAGTTTCCCAATACCAGCACCAATACCAATACCGTAATTAACATTTACCATTGGCTTCATTTCGTAACTCCTTTGTTTAACCCATGCAGGTCCAGGTTTTGTAGTTTTCACGTAACCTGCTTGTTTCACTTTGGACCATGCAGCAATTGCTGCTGCAACTTTCGTATTACCAGCCTCTCGATGCGTTCTATATGTACGCTCGAGTATCCTATTTACCTCAGGCGGCGCACCTTTGACAAACGGGAAGATATAGTACCCACCACCTTTAGGTTCCTTACCCTTGATAATCTTGTAAAGTTCTTCACTTGTGTACCCACCCCTACCGCCATAAACCCTCGAGAGCCATTGCATGCAGGTACGGAATGGTACATCATGTTGCTTCAACTCATCAAAGTAGGTTCTCACAAACTTTGGGTCCTCGCGGGCGTATAGTTTACTTGTCGTCATCATCTTCTTCTGGCTCCGAATGTTTAATGAGTTTTGCACCTACACCTTTGTCGAAGGTAAGTAGAGCCCCGCACGCTGGACATGCGATTACCGTACGCCGAAGCTGTTTCGGTCGCTCGAATGTTTTGCCGCAATCTGGACACTTTAGTGTTTGCATCGTTAACTCACGTACTTTTAACGCATACTTTTTTGGTTCTGGTTTGACGCTCTTATCTTTGGGTTTAGATTGTCCGGGTTTACCTTTTGTTGGTACCTGCTCCTCCGGTGGTTGCATTATCGGTTCTGGCAACTGGAGGATTTCCTCACCCTCAGAGGGGGCGCGTAACCCTGTAAATTCTCTTACTTGACGGACACTCACCGGAACACCTAGCTCTGTAGCCAACTTTGCAGTTGTTAAGAAAGATACCACATCCTCAACAGGCGACTTCTTAAAACCGAAGACAGGGTAGTACTCTTCTTTGAGTGTCGGCATGTTCAATTGCATGTCGAAACGTACTAGTGTGTGGTTGAGTGTATCATCCACAAGAAGTCGATCCTGTTCGTTTATAAGTCCAAAGACGCTTTTGTGTACTGCAGCAGCAGCGTAACTGCCAACTCCAGGCATCTCAGTCATCAACTCTTGTCCGAGTATAGTCTTAGTAATCAGCGAATCGATATAGTTTATGAACAGTGCAAACATATTACCGCTACGGTTGGTGCTCAAAAGGTCTACTACAACATCACCTTTCTTACCCGGAATCACCACAACACTATCATTTTTGAGACATGCCATTATCTCTGCCATTTTGTCAGCCATTGCCTGATTCTGCGGCCCAGTGTAAAGTACTTTGAATGGTAAACCATACCGCTCTAATTCCTTCATCATGAACTTCAGCGCCATCATTTTGAAGTAGAAATAGTGATACAATGGAGTATCTGCGAGTCCGCGTCCGTAGTAAGTATAACCACCAGTCTCGGGTTGTTTCCAGCTACCATCTGTAATGTTAAAGTGATGAGCAATAAATTTGTAAGAGGGACAGAGTTCACCGATGGTCGGTTGTTTTGGTGATAAGAGGTAAAGATTCCCTGCCTTGTCAAACTTGACACGATCTTTATTCACAGGATAGTGATTATGTACTACATATCGCCCATTACCATCAAGTTGCCAGACCAACTCATTGATCGAGAGACCGGGTAATAATGCGTCCTGGACATTATCTAACAGTTCTGCAAAACGTGGTATCTGACGTAACCTGGCTTCGCAAGCTGCTGCGACATTCTGTGCTGCGCTATCTAACTCCTTACCAGTTGGTGGGCTGATTGTCCACGGAAGACTGTTGATTGCAGCTTTTCGCACATAAAGGCAATAGAAAATCTGAGGATCGCGCATCATCTTCTCATAAATCTTGGAGTCCTTCTGCACCGCAAAGTCAGGATCATCGACTATACCCATTACTAATGTATAGAAAAGCTTGTCTAAACTCGCAAAACGTGATGTTAACGCGTAATTTGGCTGTGAAAGATAGAAACCATGCGAATTACTAATGATAGGCGTAGTAGGTTGTGCTATCCCCTCAGATCGCGCTAAGAACGCAGCATGAATTTGGCTGTACTGTTCTGTGACGTGTTGGATTTGTGGCAATTCTCGTATCATATCTACGATACTCCATAGTAATATTGAAAACTAATTATCATAATTGACGCCGGTGATACCAAGTATATCGTCTGTGGCAGTACTATATGCAGTATCGTACCGCCGAAATGTCATTGCGTATTGCAACTCTGACCAACAAGCATAACGCAAACAAGCACACGTGTCTTCATCTTCGCGTAAGGGTTCTTCGCCTACTATATCTTTTTTTGCACGATAGGACGGAACCTGGCGTAATGTTGTCTCACACTTATCTGTTATGAATAACTTACGACGGCCGAAAAGTGTTTGGACTAAAAGGATAGACTCCATCACCCGCTTCTCGGATGGTATACAATCGAAGCCAATAGAATTTCCTGCGTCGTCTTTCGCAGCCGAGAACTCAGCTCGTGAAACGGCCTCGTGGTCCGTATATACTGGTCCGAGTAAATGTGCGCCGAAGAGTTCTTGATGCTGTTTTTCACGTTCTCTTATTTGTAGGCAGTGCCATTTAATGAGTCCGTGTTTTTGAACATACTCGTCAAAGAAAACTATAGTGTCACCGTCAGTAGCATACCAAAGACAGGCCAGAGGATGCTCGAAACCGAAATCAACGACTTTACCAAAATGTGGTATACCTGTGAAAACACCCATTACCTGGTCCATACGCAATTTGTGCCCACCCTCGTCATAGGGGCGGGAGTCAAAATTAACCCAATAGGCGCCTTCGAACGCTGCGAACTCACCTAAAACGTAACGCTTATGGTAGACAGTACCGACACCAAACGATATATCCATGTCCTCGGTGAAGTGTTTTGGTAAAAACGTATTTTCATAGGACGTCGCTTGTACTAGTCTATAGGCCTCTGGGTGTTTCTTTGCCAATTCTATAAAGTAACGATAAGTCCAATGTGTAGGACCTGCTGGGTTACCTACGCCGCAACCTTTATGTATACCACCTGGGCGGCGTAGACGGCCTTGTAGCATTTTGAAAGTATCTTCTTTCACTTCACCGATCTCGTCTAAATCAAACCAGTCCAACTCAAGACCTGAAAGGCGTTCTGGACGTTCGAGCGAACGAAAGATAACCTCTGTACCATTTCTTAAAGTCAAAATGCCACGTGATTTACTATACTCCGCAATCCAACTTGGTGGGCAGATATCAAAGAATTTCTTCTGTGTTGTATCTTCAAGCATCTTGTATGTAGGTGCCCCGACCAGTCCTCGGCTAGGTTTAGCACCTCCTCCCATACGTAAAGCTTGATGGACCAACACGTGGGTTTTACCCGAGCCAAAACCACCTATGTAGGCATTATAACGCACTGTATCGCAGTTACGCATAAACACTAACTGTTTAGGGAGATACTCTAGGACAAGAGGTTCCACACTCCTGGTATGCAGCCCCAAATTTGCTCTTGCTCTTGCTAATGCAGTTGCCATTATAAGCCTATAAATCCTGCTTGTGAGACAATTTTTGCGAGCACCTGCTCTTGTCCACTTACTTCTTTGATGCACATAACGTATTCCAGGTCCTGAAGGAACGGGGAGTCTTTAGGAATTTTACCAACATAGTCACCGTCACTCGCACTGACATACTGGAAGTCAACTGGCGCCACCATATCACCTACTACTGCTTCATAAATAAACTCATTTCCTGTAAAGACCTCATATACATAACCTGCTGCGATGACCAACATGTTGATATTTGTGCCTGCCTGCAGGATGTATTCACCATTATAATTCTTGGTACGTTCAATACGTATACTATCACCGACAGTCATGCCATGACCCGTACATAGAATACCTACCGAGGTTATTAAATTAACTGCTGCATTCCCAGCATCCGGGTTGAGAGCTGGTAGTTTGTAAACAATACCAGTGACAGTTGCATCGTTCACGTACTCCCCTGTCTCGGCATTACGTAGTTCTTTGATTTTAATGATGTTATCTGTGTCTATCCACCAAATGGTACACCTCCATTTCTCTCAATTTGTAAGGCTAAACTCACTTTTCACAACTCTTGCATTTATACGTGTATTGTGAACAAAAACTGGTAAGATGCCAGAACCGCTTATCGTAAAATGTCGTGGGCGTACACGGAACACGCCCGATACCGTACTCTGTACTTCCACTTCACCTGCCAGTGCTAATTCTGCTTCTAAATCAACATTCCAAATACTGTAAGAAGCTATGGACGTCGTCAGACGTCTGGTTGGTAACATAGTCGCAGCGAAAGTACTTAGCGCATCAAAGGAACCTTCCAGCCCTTTGAAAAGCAAAACGGTACCATTTGTACCACTTTGCGTAACACTCTGCCCATTAAGACTCTTGTAAGGCGTAAGTATCCCAACCGTTCCACTTTGTACCTCTATGAGTGCAACAAAACTCTTATACCCAGTAAGGGTACCATGAACTGTACTCTGGATTTCAACACTTCCGCCTAATGTTTTAGAAAGTGTAAGCGCGCCCATGACAACACAGGCCGTAGTCACTGTCCCTGTAAATTGTGGCGCCCCTCCAAGTTCTATAACCCCCGTGGCACCACTTTGTATAGTCACAGTCCCCGCGAGACTAATGTTGGTCATTGTTAGTGCACCGGCTGTAATACTCTGGACGCTAACAATCCCTGTCAATATTTTGGAGGTCTCTATAGTACCAGATACTGTGCTCTGTATATTACTCTGCCCTGCTAGTACTTTAGTGCTTTTTACTATACCAATTACCACACCCTGAGCGTCAATCGTACCAGCAAGCAAATGTTCAGCAGCTGTAATCAGAGTACCTACTATACCACTTTGAACAGTTACCGTGCCAGCTAGCGGTTTTGTATTTTCTAGTGCTCCTACCGAAGTACTCTGTACAATACTTTGACCAGTAAGTAGCTTGGTGCACTTTAAGTTGCCTGTAACTATACCCTGTGCTGTAACTAGACCTTGAAGTAATGCTTCGCCACTAACTGCCAAACTACCAATTGCAGTACACTGGATACTACTTTGGCCAGCTAAAAACTTCGTGTTCTCTAAAGCGCCAGTTACTACAACCTGGACTGTTACCTGCCCTGATAACTGTTTAGAACCTTCTACTCCACCAGTACATACACTTTGTGTCGTAACAAGACCAACTAGATTTTTAACGGACCGGGAGTTACCAATAGTTGTTGTCAGAACATTAACTAGGCCTGCAAGCAGTTTGGTACTTCGCATAAACACAGGGGGCAATGCGGCAGTAGCAACCACAGTCCCCGCCAGTAGTTTAGAACCTTTTAATGCACCAACCGTATCACTTATAACATGTACTTCGCCTGTAAGCGCCTTTACGCTTTTCACCACCCCTGCAACACTGGATTGTACAGTGACAACGGCTTGTAATATTCTTACGCCACTAACAGTTAAAGTACCAATTGCGTTACCTTGGGTATTACTTTGTGCTGTTAGTAATTTGGAGTTTTCCAAGGTACCTATTGCCACCGCTGAGGTAGTAACAATACCAGCTAACGGTTTAGCACTTTCCAAGGTACCTACGCTTATACACTGTATGGCTATAGTACCTACCAATGATTTAACATTTAGTATAGTACCAGTCATAGCCGAAGCAACTATGCTAGTACCTACTAATGATTTTTTACTTTCCAAATGACCGTTAGTTGAAACTTGTACTATAACAGTACCAGCAAGTAACCATTCCTCGCCGCTGCCATAAATAGCATAGAAACCAGTTAATTCTTCATCCGAATCATATGATACGCCCCATGGACTTGGCAGAGTATCGACATTAGCATGGAAATCTGATTTTTCTCCTACAAGTAAACTATACAGGTAAAAGGTATTTGGACTTGTTGAATCACAATGGACCGCTATCCAATAGGTTTCACTCTCTGTAATAGGAATATTCAGTCCTGTACATCTTTTCCATCCAGCTGTTGTACCTTTTGCATTCGTCTGATCCCAACCCACGACAGCTTCAGGATTATTGTCACCGACATTGTGGTCGTAGATTGCTACTTCATAATTAGCTTCTGATGTTGCATTGTCGCACCACCAGCCAATTTCTGTGACTTTTGTAGCACCAACTGGTGCTACGTCTTTGAAAGCGAAGGCATAATGACTGATATAAAAAACAGTTCCAAATAAAGTTTTTGTTGGTGCAACCGCCACAAATCCACAGTTTATTCCTTTTGCAAGCTCAACTCCAGTTACAATAGTACCAGTTACTGATGCTGTGAGTGTGACTAGACCAACTAGTAGTTTATTACTCTCTAAGTGGCCAGTTACTGTAGAAACTACGAGTGCAGTACCTGCAAGTAGGTGCGTTTGAGCAGTTACTATTACACCTGTAATCGTGCACTGTGCTGTCACGGTCCCGGCCAAGGAGACTACCCGAGTGAGGGCCGCTGTATAAAGACGTTTAAGGTAATTTGCCACAATCAAATTTGAACCATCTGAATCGCAGGCAAAATGCCTGGCCTGTAATGGTGTACCAGCAGGCTGTTCTTCAAACCAATTGGCACCACCATCATTAGAACACCAAAGAATTTTAGTATTGTCATATAATAATACGTATGCCATCATAAAAGAGCCATCAGAATCTATATCCACATCGCCCCAATAAGCATCAACATCCCCTGATGGCCTACGTTCATCCCAACTTGAACCTCCGTTTGAAGATGTAAATAAACGACCTATATAATCACTATCTGAAATAATTAGATGTGTACCTGTATCATCGCAAGCAACACTCCACCAGTTTCCCTGTGTTTCCCCAGCAGGTTTTGTTTCTGTCCAATTTGCACCATAATCGGTAGAAATATATACTTTGTTGTCGGCAATGGCTGCTATACAGAAAGAACCGTCCGCATCGCAATCAACCGAATTCCAGTCGTGATTAACGTCACCATCTGGCAATCTTAAATCCCATGTATCTCCCCCATCATCTGATGTATAGATATGTTCGTTTGACGTTGAAACAATAATAAAAGAGCCATCATCATCGCAGGCTATACAAATCCAAGCGGCGGTAACATTTCCTTTAGGTTGTATCTCCGCCCAGTCAACACCTGAATTAACAGAACGATAAACTCGACTACCAATTGCACAGGCAAGCATGACCGAACCATCGGCGTCACAAGCAACCGAAGTCCATATTCTGTCACCTAATGCAACAACTTCCGTCCAGTTAACTCCGTAATTCGTACTGTAGAATACCCCCCCACCATCTACACAAGCAATAAGATGAGAACCATCCGAATCAGATGCTGTAAATACCCAATTCTTATCAAAATCGCCATCAGGTTTGTGCTCCTGCCAGAAATATACTTCACTGGAAAGTTTCATCGTCCCGAGAATGGAGGTAACGACGGCGGAGGTACCTACTAATAACTTACTACTCTCTAAGTGACCTGTTACTGATGCAGTAGCATTGCTTTGGCTAGCAAGATATATAGTTGGGATGCCGTTGAGATCCAATACAGTCAAACCATTTCGTATAGCGACAAAAACATAACCATTTACATATTTGATATCATCAGCTTGTTGTAAATTTACTGCATCATGAATATAACTAATAATAACAGGTAGCGCAGGATTGTTTACATCGATTACAACGACATTCTTATTAAAAAATGATGTGACCAAAACATACTTTGTTCCCGGCACGAAAACAGGGACGGCGGCGTAATTAAGAATATCGGCATCAGAGGCAGAGCCGACCACGGAAGGCGAACTCGGCGTGCTAATGTCCACAATGCTTAATTTGTCTTTGTTATAATCACAAACAAAGGCATACTGTTCATCAGTCCGCAAACATAAACCGCCTGTTGCGTCACAAGCACCTGAGCCAGCTATGCTCATGTCGGTGGGGTCGGATATATCAACCGTGAAAAACTTATCATTGCCTGCTGAACTGACGAAAAGATAAGTGCCAGCGGCATTCACCTTGCAATACTTACAGTTGTACGTGATGTTGATATTAAAGATTACATCGGCAACCGACGGGCTGCTGGGTGTCGTAATATCGATAGAAGTCACTTTGTAACTTGTCGCGGACACTACGAAGGCATAATTGCCATAAATATCTACGGAGTTTATCGTTGCTAAATTTGTGGCATCCTGCAACGATGCTACGATAGACATGTTCGTCGGGTCGGTAATATCAATGACTGTAAACCTGTTCGTTCCCGGAGAGCCTACGTAGGCGTAGTTGCCCTTAATGGCTATACCTTCGCAATTCTGAAGCCTCTGTTGCGCATCGTCAGTCAGTATTTGCCCTATGGACAGGTTCTCCGGGTCCGAAATATTTATTGAAACAAAAGCGTTGGTATCGTATGAAGTTAAAAAAGCATAATTACCGCTTATCGCAAGCCAGCCTACGGTATAAATGCCGGCATCTGTTATTGAATCAACAAATCCGAGGTAAAAAACAAAGAAACCACTCGTGGATGTTGTAGTATTTACCAGTCCGGACAATTTTTTACTGACGCTCATTACCCCTGTCGTGGCCGTTGTAGTAGTTACGGCACCAGCAAGTTTGGGTCCAAAAGTTAGCGTATCGGCAAAATTAACCCAAGCATGCGCTGTGGCTGTAGTATCACCATCACTTGCAGCCAGATCAGTGGACGTTGTCGTCTCACCGATAATCATTGTAGAATTATGAGAGCCACCACCAGTTTGAGGGTCGCCGCCTACACCTAATTCAATGACTATTCTATCACCCTGATAGACAACGAGTGCAGTTGAATTGACACTATCATACCTGCTGGCTGCGGCAGCAGCAAACTCATTGCTATCATTATTAAATGCAAACAGTGTTCCTCTATATGTCACACCATCTGATTGTACCACTCTGACAATCCAATGTAATGACAAGTTATTCTTAGTATGATCCTCGCTACATTTTATTGAACAAGTGATTGCCTGGGCAGCAATTGTTTGTGCTTCAAGAGGGTCCGATACCCACATACCAAAAGCAAAATGCTGGTCAGTAACATCAGCATTAGTAAGAGTTTTGGTCACGAAACCAGAATTGAGTTTGGTGGTAAGTGCTTTTAATTTGGATGGGGAGGCAGAAGTTTTATCATACCAAGAAGTACTCCACTCTGGTGTTTTTGGAGCTGCTCCAGACGAAGGTAGATAAAACTTTGTTGCCATATATCACTCTAATAATAGGGCAGATGCCCGTAAGGAGCCTCTGGCGTAGTCAAGCGACTGTCGTTGACATTTACATTGTTTTAACACCTAATACCTCTTTGAAATTCGTGTTGGTCAACGGTATATCGCGTTTTACCCAATAGTGACAACGTGTTGTATGTTCTGCGCTCCGGGAATGTAATCGGTACTTCCCACGTAGGTATAAGCGTTGCCAATGCTCTTCAAACTCTCTACCTGCGTCATGTACTATTATATGACGACATCGCTCGGAGGCAATTTTCATTGACCATTGACGTCCTGTACCACCAAGACCCTCACCCTCCGGTCCATCAACAAAAGCAAGGTCATATTGACCATCCGCTTCTACATCAAAGTTCTTACCATCCCATGGAAATACATGAAGGGTCTGAGGACGCGGTTTTCCATTGGCATCTAGTTGCGTTTGACACCACTCGCGGTGCTTCTCCAGGATAGATTCCGCATGCTCAGGGTTGGTCTCGAACGAGTGGACGTTAAACCGCTCAGCCATTAAGAGAGATGAAAGCCCCGTGCCAAACTCAAGAATCCTGCGAGGTTTGATGATATGGAGTAGGTCCTGGATAAATCGCCAATCTTTCATAGTAATACTCATCATACCCCATGGGATTTTGTAGCGTACATTCTCTTCGGTAAAATCATCGGTTTGGTCCCAACCTGTGTGGTCTAGTAACCCGACCTCCTTGAAATGTTCACAGCGTCGTTGAACGGTCGAGTGAATTTCAAAACCTGCAGCTTTTGCCTTTCGGCAAAAAGCAAAATCCGTTCCGTACTCTAAGACGCCATTCTCATCGAAGTTTGTATGGAAAGGTGCTTTCATCTGTGGGGACTCGAGTACCCGACGTCGAATGAGAAGACACCCAGACCCTACACAGTCAACAGGTATAAGGTCTAGGTAATCATCTATCATATTGAGATTCATCGTCGAATACCCCTCACCGCCCGGGTGATTGGTGTAGGCTGTCCAAGCTAGGAGTTGCCCCGAGCTCCGTACCTTCGCGGGGCAACCAATAATGTCCTGATTTACGTATACTAGTTCGGCCGGATTGAAGAGTGGAACGACATCATCGTCTATCATAAGCAGGAAGTCACAATCTGTTTGTAAAAACCGTAAAGTGATCAGGTTCCTGTTACTACTAATAGGATGTGACCAGGTTTCTTTAGGATCTTCCCAGATAATTTGTACGCCCTTAGTTGACTGCATCCAAGGAAGAACTTTATAACTGAATTCTCTTCTCAACCAACCTCCGTTGAGAACAGCTAAGTAAAGCTTTATAGGCTTCGCGAGAGTTTCCACAGTGTCCATAATACTTACCTCCTTCTTGTGTTATTGGTTAGTCCAATGTTATTTTGAGATCGCCGGATGCAAACTTAGCTGTATCACCCGACTGGATAGTCTTTGGTGCAGACAATTTCGCATAACAAAGCACATTACCTGCAGTGATCGCATCACAAACGGCAAAGTCTGTTACAGTACCCCAGTTAGCAGTTGCTTGCGCGAATGTAATCGGCCCGGTATTCTTTGTTGACCCTGCAGATGCTACATCCCATGTTCCACGACTCTTTCGTGCATAGGACCCACCACTCACTTGACCCGGGAGTGTCGACCCCGTGTGGGCATCTGTAATTGTGGACTTGCACAGTGCGACATAGATGTTTGCTGGCTGCGTGTAGGCACCAACTTTGAAGATGTGATCGAGAATCTCAAGTTCCAAATAGTTAGAAAATCCTGCCATGGTAGTTTCTCCTAAAATAGTTAAAATACTTTTTACTTAATCTACTATTACTATAAGTCTGCTAACGCAGACATACACACAAATGGCGGATGGGATGGCGAAGGAGGATTCGGAGGTAAGAACCACCCCATCCGCGTTTCCTGGGCAACACCCTAATCGAGAGTGATATCTATATCACCTGCAGCAAACTTAGCTGTATCATCAACACCAATTGCTTTTGGAGTTACCAGCGAACCATGACCCAACATATTACCTCCACTGAGCGCATCAAACAGCGCGAAGTGGGTTATAGTACCCCAGTTGCCAGATGCCATCACGAAAACAATATCTGCAGCATTCTCGATATGACCTACCGATGCAGCACTCCAAAGGCCTGTGGTCAGTACACGCGCATAGGCATTACCCGATGGTTCTGCAAGTCCGGCACCAGAATCCAGTGGATCTGATGTAGACAAGCCGACATACACAGTAGGTAATGCAAAAGTTGCTTTCCCGACGATGTGTTCCAATATTTTAAGTTCTGAATAATCTGAAAAGCTTCCCATGTTACTCCTTCACTTAATACGTTACGATAAGACGCTCGTTAATTTCTGTTTCGTGTAAAAAGATTGGTATGATTTCGGCTTCACTTATCATGAACCCCGGTTCATAATAGCTAAGGTCGCCACCTCCACCTGAGCCTTCACCCATAGCAACGACCTCAATGGTACCGCGTAGACTCCAGAGCATTGTAAGACCGCCGGAGGTATTGCTAGTAACAGTAACAACACCGTCCATCGGCCTTTCAGTGCCTTCACTCAACCTACCAGTGAATTCGCTCTGTCCGTGGAAAGAACCTTGTAAGTCAGTGCTAACATCTAAGTAACCAACTAGGTAACTCAGTCCATCAAAACTACCACGTAACTCACCGGGAAGGCCAAGCCAAGCATTGAAATCGCTTTGGCCGCCGAAGGAACCTCTCAGCCCTCGATCTACTACAAGTTCTGCACTGAAGTCACTTTGGCCGTCAAAACCACCATACATAACGGGGTAGCCCTCTAAACTTAGCCAACCTGTAGTATTACTCGAGGCAATGACTGCACCGTGTAAAGCACAGGGCGATAAAAGCATCCCTTGCGCTTGTATCGTACTCTGTGCCCCAATCCAGCCTCTTAAATTAGTAGGTGGAGGTAACGGCGGTGGGGTATAGTGAGTTACATCTAAACCACCCCAGAGCCAACTCTGCCCGTGGAAGTCACCAACTAAGTAAGCCGAAGTTACTGATGCGCCGGCACTTGTAATACCCTGGCCCCCAATATTGGCAAGCAACATAGGGCGGTCCCCGATGAGTTTACTTTCGCCTAACTCAAAACAGATGATGTTCGTGCGTAGATTGGATGATGAAGGTGTGAGGAGAGCAGTCAGGTTTGCGGCGTTGGCAACACTGGACTCCTCACTCATGTAATAACCTCGAAGTTGGGCACTAAGGTAAGTGGATATCATACACAGCCCTGGTATATATTCTTCACCATAATTCTGGTAGTTGATCCAACCCATGGGTGGTTCATAGGGATCAGTAAGCCACCCAGTGTCCTCGTGGCCAGGCTTATTGGACAACTGGCGAACTAGGTACCTACCTCCACTACAACCACAATGTGGGTATGTTGCATGTGCTTGTAGTTGCGCAGTATTAAATTGCTCTAGTGGAGCAGGCTCAATCATTTCACAGATCCAAGCGTATTTTACATCTTTTGTAAATGATACATTCTGCTCGGACCAATCAGCGATGAACTCTTGCCACACAGGTGGATCGATCCACGTTAACGGGTTAGTGATAGTTGCCAGTGGTTCACCTATTGGTAAACCCTCCTCGTCGAGATTGTAGAGGTGCATAGAAAGATCGGATGGGACAACATACGACACCCAAACCCAAGTTTTTGTAGTATATATTTTGTAATTTGCAGACGCTACAAAAGACATACCATGCCAGGTTTTATAGTAGTAATATGGTAGTGGGGGGGGCAGAGGCCAAAAGTAATAGACGCCGCCCATAGCCCAATTGTAAGCACCTATACAAGATTCCATCAGTACTATTGCCATAGTATTAACTCAAAGTGATACCGATCTCGCCAGCATTAAACTGCGGGATATCGTTTTCGTGGACATCCCACTCTGGGTCCAGCCCACCGTACAGTAGCAAATTACCTGCACCATAAGTCCCGGAGTCAAAAATATACCAGTTGGTAATGATACCCCAGTCACCACCTTGTGCTTGAGGAAAGACAATCCCAAGAATGTTTGTGACTTGACCACCAACAGCCCATGACCAGTAGGCACTACTCATGACCACTCGAGCGTAATTGTACTCCTCAGGTGGTTCGTAATAGATACCAGTCTCCGTCGGGATGAGTCCTATACCTATATAATTTGTAGGCATGTCGTAGGCGCTCTTCCCGAAGATGTGGTCTAGTACTTTACTCTCCGTGTAGTTTGTAGCACTCATAACTAGTCAAATATAATTACCAGGTCGTCAATATCAAATCGAAGGAGGCTATCATCTTCAACGAAAATAGTTCCTTGTGCAAAAATACCATGCATGAGGTCATTACCTTCACCATAAACACCGGAGTCCCAAAGCATGAAATACGAAATCTCCCCCCAATCACCACCATCTACTATTGGGAAGTAAATTTGTACACTATTTTTAGTTACCCCGTCTAATGCAACACTCCAATTGCTAGGAGGCGTCCCTACTCGTGTATAACCATACTGATTTGCGACTTCTCCACTATCTGTAAGGCCAAGAGCTATGTAGAGGTTAAAGGGCGCGAAGTTCTCCTTCCCAGTAAGTTTATTCAAAACCTTATTTGCAAAATAGTTAGTAAAACTCATAGTAGTACTATATTAACGTAATTTGTAACATACCTATTTTGAAACGAGCTATACTACCCTCGTCTATCTCTTTGGGAGTGGTCAACGGCCCATAGAAAAGCGGATAGCCGACAAACCCTAAGTTTGTTGTTAGTACAACATGAGTGACTGTTCCCCAGTAGGCAGTTGCTTCTGGGAATGCAATTATTTCATCGTTTGAAGTTGGATTTAGTACAACCCACTGGTCTATCGTAGTCTGAACTGGTACGTAGCCACCACCACTTACTTCAGCACCAGTGACTAAGGATGGCCCGGGGTCACCTATCCAGAGGTGCACTCTAGGAGCAGTAATTGGAAGATCCGTTTGCGTAATGCCAAAGAAATGCTGAAGGATATCAGACGCCATTGCTGTACAAAACATATATTACCTCCTTAGGGAGTAAGAAACTTAAATACTGCTAGTACTAGACCACCACTTGCAATACCACTGCCAATTGCTATTCCAATGGCTACGCAAGTAAACTTCATCAGACTCCGTCCATGTGGACAGGTCTGTATATGTATAAGAAGCACTTCACTAACAATCGCGCGAGCAATCTCGCGACAAGTATCTTTATCACCTTCCGATAATGACATTTCTGGTCTCCTAACTTAAATTTCCTCTACGGGTGTAGCTATAGGTGTAGATTCTGTTGGTGCTTTCTCCACTAACAGAATCGGTAACGGTACAGTAGAGATAGGTAAAGTTGAAATGCCTTGGACTGCTGCTAAACTATCTAGAATACGAAGTGACAGATTCCAAGAAGCAATTGCTTCTGCACCAAGAGTCTTCTGGAGCAGCCGCATTCTCATAAACTGATGCCAATTCCTATTATCCTCTGCTTGAATATTTAGGAGGTCCTGTACCGAAGCCCAACTATCATAAACACTACGTAGCACTCGGCGAGCTTCATCAGGTGAAAGTCCTCCCACTTGAAGAGCATCTAGGATTTCTTCATTCAGCTTCCCATTCGCAAGCAAACCTCCTACTTGCTTTTGTAGGTTGGGTAGTTTAGCACTTAGACTATCTTCTGCGTCCATCGGCTCTTCCTTACTAGTCCTTATCATTTTTATTATAATACCTACAGCGTAAGAGTACAAACAAATACTTTCGTGGAAAAGAAAATATTCATATCGCCCGAAAAGTAGGCAAAATTTTTTACATTACTACGTAAGCACAGGGGCAGCTCGAGTAGCAGATACAAAACGCCATCTAGCGTTTCTACTCGAGCATACCACTTACCTGTGCAATAATATAAGAAAGTACAAGCAGGTCAACATTACAGATTCCCGTCTATATACATTGGGCCTGCTTGTACAGTCAATCTAGACACTGATTGTCAATAATAGGACCAGGCAGCCTTCACTCCTGTTCTAGCCACCTGGTCCGTGAGGAGAATGTGATTCATTCTTTACTTCTTCAACTGCCTCTTTAACAAAAGTTAAATCTTCTGGGTACACTGCTATGCCGGTATACTCTTGAAAGTTATCCCAATTGTTGTCACATCTGAGGACTACGAAGATGAATTTATAATTCCAACCCTTAATACGCCCTCTTTCGGTTTCATCTCTGAATCCATGATACTCTACCCATCGTCCAATGTCTTCATACGTTAACTCATCAATAACAATCATTAGATCTCCTTAACAAAAATTAAATGAGAGCGAAGCATTTTGTGTACCGGTCTATTAGTTGCAACAACATTGAGAGGTCTGCAACAAAAGCGTAATACTCTGAAGCGAGATATAGAGGAATGATAAACCAGCGTGGCACAAAGGTGTGAACTTCGCTCTCATTATTGTAGCACTTCTATTTCTATAAAACTTACATCTCCGGTATACGGTACAATTCGAAGCCTTCATGTTCCTCTAAGAGTCGACTCCTAGGTGGTTTATGTTGACAACCTTTTGCAATGAGATCTGGACGTGAATTAGACTGTCGTGCAAGATGAACTACCATCTCATCCGGTACATCAACCCGTAAACCACAATCAAATGAATTGCACTCACAAAACATTGTTGACATTATACACCTCCTTCACTGTAAAATTCACGTGCCTCGGCAGCTAACTTACCTTCTACAGTATTTGGGTCAGGTTGTTCACAACGTGGACAAGTAGCTTTGACTCGTCCTAGTCTGCAACGTAAGAGACTATAGACATAATCCTTACAAGCTGCCTCAGACTTACTCGTTCGGCAGCCCTTCCGCAGTCTGAAACCCAGGCGGTTGTGTTTGAGTCTGTTCTTGTGTTTTGACATTTACATTCTCCTTTCTTAGTTTTGCTGTACCTGCAAGGTTAACGGGAGGACGCTCGCTAACTGTTACAGGTAGCTTTAGTACCTCATTGAGTTTTTCTACTTCACACTCAACAATAGCTTTCGTGTCGATAGTACACGAACGCGCAAGATGTGCAAATTCAGTACGTAGAGCCCAGAAGTAGTTAGCGCCTTGTAACTGAGTAATCTCTATCCAAAGTTTCATAGTTTAGTGGTCTCCTTTCTAATGTACTACACCTATTGGTTTATTAGTCCTCTCGGACATTATCTGCCCCATTGCTCTTACACTGTATCCGAAGCGACTTAGTATTCTGTTCAACGCGTCAATGAACTCTGGTTCCTCTGCAGGCAAGTAGAGCCAACTAAATGCACAACGATCTGCTAATTCTAGTAGCCCAGTCCAACACGTAGGTGTCCAAGCAGCCTCTGCTTGTACTACTTTACGCTGGTCTCTGAAGTGCAACTCCTCCTCTTTGTTGAGCTTACCTACGTACAATACAGGTCCTGAAGACCAAGCTTCCATTTCCTTCCTGCGCCCGGTTATATCAGCAAATGCTTCCCAATCTGGCGAGCCAGGCGACATATCTCGGAAGTCTTTTGGGAGTCTACGCAACAACGCTATTTGCTTCTTAAGCTTCCGTCGTAGACGATGGCCCTCGTCTTCTTCTAGTTCATGTACAATTGACATATGATGCTTCATGTGCTTCTTTGCCATCTACATTCTCCTTTCTATAGTTCTCGCAAAACTCTATTACTCGTGCGCACTGCTCGATACCGAAGTACCCTATATGGGTCTCCTCCTGTGACAGTCCCATATACACTGCGAGTGACATATATACTTGCGCTCTTACTTCCCTACCCTTGCCTCTGAAGAGCGGGTCAAAGGCAAGATGTGCTTGGTGTCTCATTTCACGTGTTGGTTCGTCAGCCGGTGTGCTAGTACCACCGGACCAGCAAGCAACTGTACATTCAGCACAGGGGCAGGCCCATCTAGTGCCAAAGCGTGTTTCGCTTGGCTCGAGCCTAACATTGTGTACTGGACACTTACGCTTTGGTCGCCACTTAGTGTGTTCACGTTTCACCATCTACATTCTCCTTTCTTGGTGTTATAGTTCTGCTCCGAAAGTTTTCACCGAAATAAACTTTCGGAGCATAGTTTTCCAAAATAGCGCGTTTTTTCCATATAAAAACCCGGATAGCATTGAATCACCCAGCCTTTTGGTGGATATCTTGAATTGACTCACCTTCTGTAAGGTCATATGTCATACGTACATACACCTATTATATACCTATACCTATATACATATATGACTCACATACTCAGGAATTATACATTGATAATAAATACTATAATATATAGTATGACCTTACAGAACGTCTAGCAATTCAAGATATCCACCAAAAGTTTTGTAACCCTTTACGATTGGTACTATCCGGGTTTTTAACCTAATAACCACGCTTTTCCTTAAAAACACGTCCTCCAAAAGGTTATTGATTGACCTTTTGGAGCAACGCGCCACTAACCTACTATTCCACAGTTGCATTCTCACAAGGTTCACCTTTCCAAGTACTACCCAAACGTACTTTGGGGTCATGACCATCATCCCAATCTATATAGAGAACCACAAGCTCATCTGTCAAACCTTGTTTCTCTACATTCTCCTTAAACTCTTTCCAAGTCATTGTTCACCTCCTTTCTCTAATGGCTTATCTCGGATTGCAGGCTTACCACCCACACCATCCACACCGTATAGCTGTGGAACCTCACTATAGTCAATTACCTCCAAATCAGTACCTTCCATACGAGCTAGCTGCTGCAATTGTTGTTGTTTGTTTGTCCATTGTAGCTCTGCAGCTATCTTGGCGGCTACACGTACGACTGGCAACAACAATTCGTTGAAGCCTTGAGCAATGGTATTAGCAAGCATCTCTGCCTCCTCTGCCCCTGTGCTTACAAGCTCCATATTCATTGCATATACTACTAGCGCGGCATGGATTACGTCCATCATACTACGCCCGCCCTCCTTGGCACAAATCTTACGCAAGAGCTCCTTAGTCTCCGGTCTTACATTAACTTGTTCTGCCATTATTTATCTCCTTAATCCCAATTCTCATTACCCGCTTCGTCATCACAAATAGCATAGATGATAATTCTCGCTTCCATCGGCAATTTATCCCAGGACTTTTTCACGCAAGCAGGCACATATTTTCTCCAATTGTGAGGGTCAGGACCGACTATTTCTTCCCAACCTGGATTCTCAATCTCCGGCAACGGGTCATAGTGTTCGGGAAGCAAAAATCCGTCTACTCGCAATTCTTCTATCAATCTATCTTCACATCTGCCATTAGTTACCTCATATAGGTTTTTGTACTTAGAACAACCAGCGAATGCCTCCTTTAACTTTTTGTTCTTGGCCGCCAGGCGTTTAATCTTATCGAGAGCTTTTTGAACACCGCAAGAGCAAAAAGGTTCCACAGGCGCTCCACCGGTCAGTAGATAACAATCCGGTGCATGGTTAAGTTTTATTTGTCCCATTAGTCACCTCCTTTTTTATTCTACCAACCCAACGTATACTCTGCTGGTGATAATTGTATATTTCGATTCTTGCATCCATTGCATCTATGAGGGGTCGCCGTGTGATACTATCGCCGCAAACACAGGCTTCCTTTTTTGCCGCGGCTTCGAGTTCTTCTGCCGTATCGAATTCCCATTCCTCATAACATATCCTGTCAACTATTTGCCTGACCGCCATTAGTTACCTCCTTTCTTACGATACACTCAAAGCCACGAGCCTGAAGCCAAGTACGTTGCTCGTCATCAAGTACATCTATATGATCTTCACTCGTATTGAGCCTCCTCATCCGCTCCTCATTAAACAGCCTTACGTTCTCCTTGAACACACTATCGGAACTCCAACCGATGGGATGCCACCAGAGTTCATCATCGAGGCGTACACAATGCCAAAAGGCCTCATAAGTACACGCCCCAATCGTAACATTTGTAAGACGTAAACGCTCCTTTACCTCTTCCTCGGTCAGCTCTACATGGGCGGTGCGATGATTTAGCTCAAATCGAAACACTAACGGCAACCCTGTATGGTTGGCAGGTGCCTCTGCATCCATACCAAGCCTACCTCGGCCTCGATACCACCTATCGTCCTTTATGGTTGGTTTCGTGCATGCCCAAGTTACGGACTCTACTACATAAGCACCGCATTCTATTAGTTTGTTGTACTTCATACCTTACAACTCCTTTCTTCATCACTTTTTCTCCACCAAAGTGATAGCGGCTACACAACAGTCTAAGGCTTTTACGTCGAATCTGCCTGGATAAACAGACTCGACAGCGTTTAGAACAATTTTAGCTTTCTCGCATGCATCCAGCAGGGCAATCCTATCTTTTCTGAGTTTGTCAATTTCGTTCATACAATGACAAATAGATAGTGCCCAAGCCTCATCAAGTAAGTCAGCTGCTATTGGTGGTTGATTAACAGCAACACGCTCTTGGGTGGTTATTAGAATATCCCCATAGTGCCCTAAACCTAAGTTTTTGACCATCACAATTAGTTTTTCTTTCTCTTCCATAGCATTCTCCTTTAGTAATTATGGTAAACTCTTCACATCATTCTCTGTCATGCTCGCACGATAGATTGCACGGTCTATCCACATTGCATACTCCCGACCCTTAAACTTATTGATTACAGCTCTGATTACATTGGCAGCACAGAAAACAGTCATCCAACGTGCATGCAGTCGATCTGCCACTTCTTCTTGCCCATTCAAATAAGCAACTCGCCAACGTGCGCTGAAGATGTCCTTGTCCTCGTGGAGGAGTTCTAATAACGCTTTAGACTCCTTAACCGACATGCACCCAGCGAGTATATCTTGTGCCCAATGACAAAAAGCTTCACTATGCTTGGAGTTTGTTTCGCCATAGATTTCTCGTGCAATACGTATAGCTTCCTCGAGGCTTTTATCAAGAGGCACAGTCGCGGG
>Ga0315291_10003333_pt1 | contig 20821 bp, 12 predicted proteins | sample YL17G12_20_MG_FD_203070 | JGI IMG/M metagenome (GOLD analysis project Ga0315291, IMG submission 203070) | Sediment microbial communities from Yellowstone Lake, YNP, Wyoming, USA - YL17G12_20 | ecosystem: Environmental > Aquatic > Freshwater > Lake > Sediment | place: USA: Wyoming | collected...
CGGTTGTTTCCGTATCGACAAAAAGAAGCATAATTCTCATTCATGTATAATCGTATTTGGTTTTACCTGAAGGATTTCAATAACCAGAATACTTTTCATAATTATTATCTCCCATAAACTCAAGGTTCACTTGTTTCAAACCCGAGCCCTGGTGAACTCATGCAAACCATTACCAAGAATATTTTCATCAATACGGCATTTTGCACTACGTTAGGATGGAGACTTCGGAATGGAAAAATCCAGACCGAATTTTCTCCTGGTCAGATATTCCGGATGGAGCAGGGAAAAGAGATCGGCAGTCTCGCCCGTAGCTTGTATCCCGAAGGAATCTTTGTTAATGAATTAAGTTCCAAGGCAGCAGCCGAGCGTACCCGGGATCTCATGAAAAACCCGAAGACCCGGGTAATATTTGAGGCCACATTTCTTGCCGGAAATTACATTGCGAAGGCCGATATCCTCATTCGGAAGGGAAAATCCTGGGAACTTATCGAAGTAAAATCCAGCATTGCAGCAAAGGAGGAATTCATCGATGACATGGCTTACACAACGCTGGTTGCACAAGCGGCAGGTTTTCACCCATCTGCGATAAGTCTCATCCTTGTCGATAAAAATTATCGTTATGGTCAGCCCATCGGGCAGCTTTTCGTAAAAACCGATTTTACAGAGCAGGTACTTGAAAAAGTTGAAAAATTCAAAACCATCGTTGAGTCTATTGACTCTGCTACCAGCACGGCTGAGGAGCCGGAACCGGAACTGACGTATAATTGCAAACAATGCGAGGAATTCGGGGAATGTCTTGGAAAAGAGATTGTATCACACATCTTTGAAATTCCAAGAATATCACAGAAGGCAGTGGAAGAACTCCTTGCCTCAGGTATCACCACCATCCATGAAATTCCTGATACTTTTTCCCTGACAGATAATCAGAAACGTGTTGTCGATTGTGTAAAATCCGGTAAGGTGCACATAGACACTGATCTTCGTAAAAAATTATCAACAATCCACTGGCCAGCATTTTACCTCGATTTTGAGACCATGATGACGGCAATCCCCCTTTGGCCGGATATTGCACCGTATGATCAGATCCCGATCCAGTATTCCCTCCATATCTGTGAGAGTTCCGGAAAGATCATCCGCCATATAGATTATCTTGCAGACCCGTGCCATGATTGTCGCCGTGAACTTGCCGATCGGCTTATTGAGGATCTCAAAGGGGAAGGATCCATCATAACTTACAGCAGCTTTGAAAAAACCACCATCACAAAACTGAGTAAAACATTTCCCGATCTTTCGGATGAGCTGCAATCCCTGAACGAGCGTATTGTTGATCTCGAACCGTGCATCAAATGCGTCAATCATCCGGAATTCTGCGGAAGAACATCCATAAAAGTTGTCCTTCCTGTGCTCGTTCCAGACCTTTCCTATGAGGGGCTGGAGATTGCAGACGGTGATGCGGCACTTGTGACGTTTGCAATGATGGCACAGGGGAAGATGGATTCCGGTGAGATGGAAAGGAAACGTGCAGCCTTACTGGAATATTGCAAGATGGATACGCTGGCGATGGTCAGGTTGCATGAAGTGTTGCATGGGTTTGTATCCCGTCGTTGATTAGACCATCCCTGAATTACCTGATTCGAAAGGAGCCGAATAAACCTACTCTCCCCCCACAAAGGGGTCACGACCTCCAAAATATCACTTATTCGCGAAAAACCAGTACTTTTTTTCTGAAAATAGCAGAGCGTGTCCCGTTTGGCTGGATTCGGCATTGTTCGGGCTCTGAATTGAACGGTAATAGATGCTTTTGGAGCGGCGATCGATTGCCGGATGGGTTGGAATAGGTGGAAAGTTAAAGGAAGGACGGTTGGGGGTCGGACATGAGAGTTCTCTTGTCGGACACCGATGTGGGAGTGGACGAGGGCAAGCTAAGCTGAGATAAGTTGAACCAAAGTTTGGGAATCGTGGCTTTTATAATTTTGCGTGATAAAGATCATTTTGAAAAAGTATAGGTTTTGAAATCCAAATTGGAAAGTGCATCAATAATTTCTGTAAAGAATTTCTCAAATGAATTTATCTGTAATTCCATAAATTCCTCAATCGCAATATATCCAGCTTGAGGATAATACTTAAAAGCACAATCAATAATTTTTTCGGTGCCATTCTCAGTTTTAACACATATTTTACTTGAGGAATAGTCAAAGCATGAAGATTTTTCCATTGCCCTTCTAATACGGGTATCGGGAACATAAGGAGGTGGAGATTCTGGAATACAAACTGGATGTACTATGATTTTTGGAATGCCATTGATAACTCGTTTTTCATATCCACATGAAGTAGACATAATTCTATAATGGACTAAATGATGTCTATACGATCGAAGTCCTTCAAGCCATTCAAGATTTTGCCTTATCTCATTAAAAATCGGTCCTTGTTTGACTCCATTTTTTGCAATTTTCATTAAAGGACTTATACTGTCACTTTTGATACCAGGCAAATGAAGGCAACATGCGACAGCGAGGAAATCAACTGAACTTTTAAGAGCTTCGAGAAACGCCGACAGTTCGTATGTATATTGATCTGCCGTCATGGAAATTGCTACCTTTGAAGTTTTGTCCTCTTTTGTACCTCGGGATAATAGTTTTTGGGCAACATCCTCATTAGTTTTGATAAAATTTTTAACATTGCTATAATGATAAATTGCCGCTCGGTATTTCCGGAATGAGTACATAAAAATAGTTTCGTAGTGCTCTTTATGATGATCGGACTTAAACATCCCGGGTGATGAAATTGGGGCACTATCAAGCTTTTCGAAATAGTTATCGAGAGTTTTAAAGATTTTTTCATCAGAAGCCATAATTCAAACCCATGAATAATATCGAATAGCAATATTATGAACCTAACTTCGCCACATTGCGATAGCTAACGCTCAATTTTTAGCACTAACTCCATTTGCCAAATCGGGTTTACCAGCAGTTTGGGGCCTCTAAAGTGCCATACTTTTTGATAAAATCACCAAAAAATGGGAGCAATTCTGGCAAATAATTGGAAATGATCCTGATTCTATACCCAAACTCAGGATAAACAATTGTAAGTGTCAAATGCATCAAATATTTTTTGAGGACTTTTAAATTTTTCACGACGGGATTCTTACACAAAAATTCTGTCAAACTGGCAAGAACTTTCGTGAGGAAAACGATCAAAACAAACCCAATAACCGCGTTATCTGACCAGTGCCGGACCGGGCGCATCTCCGCCCCTTCCTTTAGATCACGGATCAATTTCTCTGCCTTGTCACGGTCCTTGTAGGTTTTAAGGATCTTTTCCGGCTCTTCATTGACACTGGATTCGAGAATAAAGAACCCCTCAATGCCGGTAATGTAAGGATTGGGAGTTCCATCAATCGTTTTCTGAAGTTCTCCACGGACAATGATATAGCCTCCAGGTGCAACATGTTGACCGAGATCTTTTCCCTTCTTGACTTTTTTTAAGAGTTTTGAACCCTCTTCAAGGTCTTTCTCAAATTTCTTCTGTTTTGCTGCCAATTGTTCACTTTCACGACATTTGGAGAAGAAAATATACTGGTATGCTTCCCCATCAGAAACTTTAACGCACTGATATTCTTCTTCGTGAGATATGAACTGGACTTGTACACCATTCCGGAATTGTGTTATTGCTTTCAGATACGGACCTTTCTTCTTTGCTTTCAGGGTGAGATATTGGAGTTTTAAATCGAGGATCGCCATCTTGTTTGCCTTGGTATTTCCCCCACAATCAAAAAAAAGAAGACTGTTGTCAGGGAGGATCTTGGAACATAACCGAATCATCGATTTCATGTGGGTCTTGTCCTGGACGTTTCCTTTCTGGATTGTCAGCATTGTGGGGATGTTGTTGAGCCCAACGCTGATCCCGAACGTTATCTGGAGTTTCCCCGGTTGATTATCCCGGGAATAACCACGTTTTCCCAACTGACATTTGGTACCTTCAAAATACGTCGAACTAAAGTCAACAAACTGTGTTGGATCAACAAGATTTTGCACCTGAATCCATTGCTGATACAGTTCAAGAATAAACTGGTGCCTCTCTCCAATTCGCTCAAGGGTACGATACAGTGTTCTCTCAGAAATGTTATCTTCAAAACCGAGGATTTCTTGAAATTCAACCGGGGTAAAATCCAGAATCCGGTTGATGGAAACCGATTGTCCAAGTTTATTATTCATCAGCAGTTTCAATGATGGAATGAATGTACGGGCTTTGCCCATTACTGGTTCAAATATGGTTTTGAAAAAGCCGGTTTTGGAATCAATTTTATCGATTAACGCTACATTACCTATTGAGAAGGTTACGTTTTTTGGCATAAATTTAGTTAAACGTTACCTTCTCATGCTTCTTCTGGCGAGGTCAGGTTATGAAGTAAACCGTCGAGCGCTAGGTTTGGCTGGATTCAGCAAAAATCGGGCTCCGGGACATGCACTTACTGGCGCTTTTGGGAGAGTAATCGGTACCGGAAAGGGCTGGGCTACTCCGGAACCGGAATGAAGGATGGGAGTGGGAGTAAAATCAGTGAACTCTCTCTTCAGACAACGACAAGAAATCAGGCGAGGGACGAGGAAGTGGGTATTCGTGGAGGAGAACCCTCTCCCAAACTCATCGGTCTGTCTCTGCCCCTGTTCATCGAGCAGATTCCTAACGGCGCCTGGTTGAGTTCATCACGGACTGATCGCCACTGCGGCATGAACCGGTTCATCAGATCCCTGAAGCAGTCATTATGATCCGGTTCCAGCAGATGTACCATCTCATGAACAATAATATATTCAAGGCACTGAACAGGCTTCTTGGCTAATTCCAGATTCAACCAGATACGATAGGTTTTGGGATTACAACTGCCCCATTTGGTCTTCATTTTCTTTACGCCCCAATGGGCAACCTTCACGCCAATTATGGTCTCCCATCTTTCGATCAGGGACGGGATTTGCGCCTTGAGTTCCTTGCGATACCATGCATCCAGTATCTGTTCACGTTTCGCTGCGCCATAATCTTTTGGTACATAAATGTCAAGAGTGGTCTTGTTGCGTATTGCAACCCGGGATGACCCCTCGCATTCGATTATATTGAGCAGATACCGGTGCCCGAAGTAGTAATGGCTCTCGCGATACACATACTCGCGGGCTGACTGGCGTTCCTGACCCAGAAATTTATTTCTCTGCCGTTTGATCCACCCAAGTTTTGATATCACCGCCAGCCGCACCGCCTCGTCATCCACCCGGAGGGGAGCTGCGACCCGCACCCGTCCTTTGGGTGGATAAATACCCAGGTGCAGGTTCTTGATATCCTTTCGGACTACATCAACATCCAGACCGGACACAGAGATCTGGTGCATTCAGTTATACTCCGGCTGCTTTTTCACGAGCTCCAGTATGGCAGTGGTACGTTCCTCATCCTTGAGCACGTCCCGGATAGCAAAACGGACTTTTTTTGTTTTGAACGGGTTGTACTGCCATTCGTCCTGCATGCTTTCGCACACTCCCTGATTAATCTCCTGTGCAAGGGTCTCATTCTCGTCAAGATTATCGTAGAGGGCACGTTTTGCCGGAGTGTCGAGCGTTTCCGGATAGCATTTCCCGGTGGTCGGGTTCTTGATCTGACGGGTCAGAGCAACAATTTTTTCAAGGTATTTTTTGTACTCGATTGCTAGTGACTTGCGTTCCTTTATGAGAGCATCAAGGAGCTCGGACATTTTTTCATAATATTTTGGGTTGACCGGAGATTCGTCCGTGATTAACTTTCGGACATTGTTCTCGATGACTTCTGCTACCGCCTCCGGGTTCTTGCGGATACCTTCGGGTAGTGCCTTTACTGCGTCGACACCGCGCTCAACAACGAGCTGGATCAGCGACATATTATCAAATGCGGAGATCTTCTCACTCTCTTCGGCGCGAATGTACGTATCGATCAGGTGGCGCATCGCGGGCTCATACATCTTGAGGTCAATGTAATCGCCGCTGGCGAGTTTGACTTCGTTTCGCACTTTTTCGTAGTGCTCGACGTCATGCCGGATCTGTTCGGCTTCCGCTGCCGTATAACCCGCATCTGCCATTTCGTTTGCAATATTTGCATAGGCACGCAGCAGAGCAGTGGCGGATTTGTACAGCGCCAGACGCTTGGGCTCATTGTTCCTGAGTGCATTCTTATCTGCCGTATCCCTGGCGCAGAAGTATTGCAGGTATGCCGCTGTATCATAGGGCGGTTTTACTGGTTCGCAGAGCGCTTTGATTGCTTCGCGGGATTCTTCCAGATGTTCCCGGGCTTTAGTCAGACGATTACTTAACAATCCCTCGACATCTTTCTTATCATAGCCATCGAATGCTTCCGACGTGTAATCGTGAATGGACTTTTCCAGGCTCTTGAAGAGATCCATGTAGTCGATGATATATCCGTATTCCTTGTCTTCGTCATCCAGCCGGTTCACGCGACAAATTGCCTGGAACAGACCATGGTCCCGCATCTGCTTGTCGATGTAGAGGTAGGTTGCTGAAGGTGCATCAAAGCCGGTGAGGAGTTTGTCCACAACAATGAGCAGCTTCATCTGCCCCGGTTCATCGATGAATTTCTTTTTGACTTCTTCTTCGAACTTTTCTGCTTTGCTGACCGCTGTTTCAGGAGGCTGATGGAAATAATCGGCGAGCATTTTCTGGTAAATGGCATATTGCCGCAGCCGCTCGGTCATCCCTTCGCCACTTTCTTCCCCCTTAATATCCGCAGGTGATGGCTTGTAAGAGGTAACAATCGCACACTTGCCTGCGAGGTCGGTCCTGTCGAACAGTTCAAAGCACTTGCACGCTTCATAGATGCTGCTGGTGACGAGAAGTGCGTTGCCATGCCCGCTCATCAACCGGTCCCGTGTTTCCATGTCGAGCAGGATATCGGCTACTATCTTCTCAAGTCGTGACTGGCTGGAGAGGACTTTCTGCATAGTGCCCCAGCGCTTTTTGAGTCCGGCGCGGGCGATGTCATTGAGTCCACGGGTTTTGGCTTCGAACCACTGGTCGATCTTCTCCGGTGAGGTGAGGGTCTGATCGATGTCGCGGGCTTCATAGCGTAAATCGAGCACTACGCCGTCCTTGACTGCTTCGTCATATTTGTAGGTGTGGATATAGGGACCGAAGATCTCAATGCTGGTCTGCTTATCTTTCTTGAGCAGCGGTGTGCCGGTGAAACCGATGAAGGTGGCGTTGGGAAGGATCTCCTTCATGGCATCGTGCAGATCGCCCGACTGGGTACGGTGGCACTCATCGACGAATACAAAAAGGTTGCCTTTGGCTGCAAAACCAGCAGGCAGGGACTTTTGGATCTCTTCAATGAAACCGGTTATATCCGGTTCGTCGCTCTCGCTCTCTTTGCCCACGAACTTGTGAATCAGGGAGCAGATAAGCCACGGATGGGTCGCGTTCAGCCGTGTGATCAGGTCAGCACCGCTTTTCGTGCGGTAGATGTCCTCATTCACGTTCGTGAAGACTTTCTCGATCTGGTCGTCCAGCTCGGTGCGATCGGTGATGATCAGGACCCGTGAGTCCTGTACGTTCTCGCGTATCCACTTGGTGAGCCAGACCATGGTCAGGCTCTTGCCGCTCCCCTGTGTGTGCCAGATGATGCCGCCTTCGTGCCTCAGGATGAATGGCTGGGCGGCTTTGACCCCGAAGTACTGGTTGGGGCGGCAGATCTTCTTGACGCCGGCATCGAAGACGATAAAGTTGTGGATGATCTCCAGCAGCCGCTGCTTTCCGCAGACCTGCGTAAGATGCCGGTCCAGCATATTCTCAACCATGCTGTCTTCTTTCCAGGTGAGGAAATATCTCTCCTGCGTCCCGATGGTGCCGTAGCGCAATCCTTGTGTTTCATTGCCCGCTATGACGAGCTGCATGGTGGAGAAGAAGGTGCGGATGAAGCGGCTCGTCTGGTTGTCAAGATTCTGCCGGATGCCTTCACTGACGGATACCGTTGAACGTTTGAGTTCCAGCATTCCCACCGCGATACCGTTTACGTAAAGCACGATGTCGGGGCGTTTGGTGTTCTCTCCGAGGATTGTTACTTCCTGTGCTATGGCAAAGTGGTTGCGTTCAGGATTCTTCCAGTCGATGAGCCATGCGGTTTGTGTGTTCTCACCCACGGCAGTCTTTACCTTCACGCCATAGCGAAGGAGGCTGTACACATCTTTGTTGACATCATAGGAGCTGCGGCTCGGATCGCTCGCGACCCGGTTTATCTCGTAGAGGACTTTGGTGATGAACTTTTTGCTGTAACCCTGGGTGTCGTTCAAAAAGAGGCGAAGGTAGTGCTCTTCGATGTTGCGGTTGCCTTCCCGATCATGCCAGTTGCCGAGATAATCATAGCCGAGTTGCTCGCGGAAGAGGGCGATAACCCGCTCCTGTGTCTTTTTCTCGATCTGGCCAACGGTGCTCATGTCAGAACCTCAGCAGTTTGAAACACTGATCTGCAAAGACGCTCTTCTGCCCCAGCATCACCCGATAATAACTTTTCATACCAACCGTATCCTCCCGGTTAATAATTCCTGCATCATGCCCTGCTTAATGGCTTTGGTTTTGTCCCGCTTCTGTTCAAGTGCGGTGAGGTCGGCGTCCATGTCGGAGAGGATGGTGGCGATGGCGGTTTGTTCTTTCTTTTTAGGGGGAATCCGTACATCAAACAACTCAAACTGCTCGCGAGAAAGGTATGAGATTGTTGTTCCAGAAGAAAGATTATTCAACTCGTCCGCCTTGAAGGTCATATAGTAATAAAAGAATTCATTTGATGCAAGAGACGCGTCTACGACCAATCCTATAAATGTCTGATTGGAAACGAGGGGACGACCTACAATTGCGCAGTGCCCAAGATCGGCGCTACAAGACACTAATAAAGTCCCTGTTGGATATACTTTTAGGTTCATCCCTCTAACTGTTGAATCCTCCACATGCTGCCCAGACTTTGATTCGGTTAGATATTTACCGTCGAAATCCTCTATCCTACACCAAGGTATTTGCCCACTGAATATCTTCGGTTTATCACGCATCGGAACAATAAAATCCCGTACAACACTTTTTAGCTGCCGAGTCTCCCACTCCCCGCTAAATCCCGGAAGCCTTCTCTTCCCGGTGAGCAGTTCCTGCATGGCGGCCTGCTTGATATCGCGCTTCTTGGCGATGAGCTTGTCTTGCGAGGTGATGAGGGCGTCCACATCGGCGAGAGCGGTGGCGATGGCGCGTTGTTCAGGCAACGAAGGCAATGGAATTGGCATTGTCTGGAGTGCCCCTGCGTTGACGTTCTTTTGGCCTCCGCCAATTTTGTTTTGCTCAAAGAAGCACTGTCCTTTTTCGGAATTGATGTAGTAGCACAAATAGGTACTATCGATACGCATCTGATTAGGGCGAGTGATCAACGTAGTGAAACTCTGCGCAGATTTATACTTCGATGGAACAACACAAGTTGTTCCTGGGTAGCCGGTTCTTGCAGTTAAAAGATCCCCGGTTTTTAAGCGTTTATTTTTGAAAACTAACTCATATTTTGGGTCAAGGTAAAGCACATCCCCATCATCCAAATACCCCGATTTGATATTCTGGTTACGAAGTAAGACGACACCCTTGTTACGATATGCATGGGTAACTGCACTCGCAATACCCACCATGATCTTGTCGGAAAGTTCTTTCAGTGTATGTATATTCCAATCCTCCGGTATCACCCCCACTTCAGTCTGCTTATACCCCGCCTTCACTTCCATACCCGTCCCCTTATGCGATCCACTTCTTAGCGGACAAAAAGAAACTATTTCGCCCAGCTTCATTTCTAATTCCCTCGAATCCGGGGGAATTAAAACCGGGATTATTGATCTGCTCCCACACACCAAGGAACAGCACCGTGTCCTTATTTTTCACCCATTGCCCGATAAGCGCACTGCCCCCTTCGAAGTGCTTCACCATATCGGTGATCGAGATGAAATCTTCCTGCTGTTTTGAGAGAACCGTGATTTCCGTACCCTGGACCTCGATGGTCTTCTTCTTCTCTTTTGTCACGGCACAAACCCCATCCTCTTCAGGTGTTCATCCACGCGGGCAGAAAGGTCGGCAACCTCCTTGTTGAGTTCCGGCAGCGGTGTGGCGTAGCGCTCGGCAAGTTGCTTTACGCGACCGGTCAGCGCCTGCGACACGCGATCCAGTTCGGACTGCACATCAGCGGAAAGTCGTGCGAGCCATTTGTCATTCACCACCAGTACTTTGATCTCTGCCTCGGAAAGTTTTGGATATTTTGCCGCCACTTTTGTATCCAGCGCCTTCTGTGCTTCCTTCATATTCCGGCTTGCAGCGGATTCCTTTTCGATAAGTTCCAGGTAGTCTTCGAGTACCTTACGTTCGTCCGCGGAATCAGGGTCGCCCTTGATCTCCCGGAGACGTGCCGTTACTGATCCACGGGTGATCGTGCCTTTATCATTTTTCACCTCAGCAAGGAGTCCCTCTTCACCGCCATGCTCCTCGGCAATCTCCTCCATCGCTTGCGTAACAGATGCAATTCCGGCTTCTATTGCTTCAATCGCCGCTTTCTCCTCTCCAAAATAACGTGCGACCACCAACGCGGGAGGGATCAGGTCCGCCTTGAATTTCTGCTTGCCAATCACCAGATCGGCAGTCTCCCTGCTCTTCTTGTCTTTGTCCTCGATAACCGTCCGGATCCTGCTGGCATCCTTCCAGCCATCGCTGACGATCATATACACATCATCCTGCATCGTATCAGCCCAGTACGTCATCAGGTGCTGGTACACATCGTACTGATCTATGAGTGGCACCTGAGCGAAAACCGTAAGCAGGTCCTCCGAGATCATCTCAATTAAGGATTTTGGGTGGTCATCCTGCCGGATACCTTTCAGCCGATCCGTGTTTTTATCCTGCCATGTTTTGAACAATGTATGAACCTGTTGAGTAAATGCCACAAATTCCTTATGGGAAAAGATCGTGGGCTTGATCTGCGCTGACTCAAGTTTTAGCTGGCTGTATCCTGCCCGTTCCCCGGGACCAAAGAGCTTCCTCTGGAGTGCAGGGCAAACCTTCCAGTACGGTGCCAGTCCTTCAATGTCCCGGTTAGGAATACCCTTTTTCAGGTGCCCTTCGATATCCTGCAGGTCTTCAGGTTCGGTGCTGTCAATGTATCGCGGGATGTTGAGGTTGTAGTCATTCTTTGGATCAGCAATCTCGGACAGGGGCACCATCCGGGAATACTTGTCGATTTCCAGCTGTTTGTTGAAGGTATCGACGATCTTGTGTATGTCCTGGTGGCGCAGGCGGTTCTTGTTGCCATCTTTCATGAACCACTTGCTGGCATCGATCATGAAAATGCCCTTACGAGCGGCTGCATGTTCTTTATCCAGTACGATGATGCAGGCGGGAATGCCGGTACCGTAAAAGAGATTTGCCGGCAGTCCGATGATGCCCTTGATAATGCCCTTTTTGATCAGGTTCCTGCGGATATCTGCTTCAGAGTTTCCTCTGAAAAGAACCCCGTGCGGCAGGATGATCGCTCCTTTGCCGGTGCTCTTCATGGACCGGATGAGGTGTAACAAAAATGCATAATCCCCGTTCTTTGCCGGAGGCACGCCGTCCTCAAAGCGTTTGTACTCGTCCTGTGCCGGGTTAAAGCCGGTCTTCCATGCTTTATCGGAGAAGGGCGGATTGGCAACCACAAAGTCAAAGGTTTTGAGACTTTTATCCTGGGCTTTGAAGAATGGATCCACAAGAGTACTATGACCTCCCGGGGCAATTTCTGCGGTCGGGCAGTTATGCAGGATCATATTCATCTTTGCAAGCGCTGTTGTGGCACCATCTTTCTCCTGACCATAAATTGAGACATCAACCGGTGCTTCATTATATGCCTTGAGCAGTAACGAACCCGAACCGCAGGTCGGATCATAGATGGTCTGATCCGGTCGGGTGGCATGGGCAACGCCGATTACTTTTGCGATGACCCGCGAAACCTCCGCAGGGGTATAAAATTGTCCCTTGCTCTTCCCGGATTCTGTGGCGAAGTGGCGCATCAGGTACTCATAGGCATCACCCATGAGATCATCGTCTTCAGCCCGGTTGCGGCTGAAGTCAAGACCGGGATCCTGGAAAATAGCGATGAGTTTGGAGAGCCGATCAACCATCTCCTTGCCGCTGCCCAGTTTATCAGCATTATTGAAGTCGGTAGACTCGATTACGCCCTTAAGGGGTGTATTGGCATCAGCGAGTTTCCCGATGATCTTGTTTATCTTATCGCCAATATCCTTGTCTCCTTTAAGGGCAACCATATCGGTGAAGCTGCCCCCAACAGGAACATCAATGACCGCATTCGGCTGACCGGCGTACTTATCTGACACATATTTTACGAAAAGTAAAACGAGGATGTAATCTTTGTATTGGGAAGCGTCCATGCCGCCGCGTAATTCGTCGCAGCTTTTCCAGAGAGCGCTATAGAGTTCGGATTTCTTGATAGCCATGGACCACGATCCTTGTATTAGTTACATTTTGAATTTCGCACGGTTATACAATATCTCTATGCATTTGCTTACGTGGAAAGGCTCGGCACATCGTCCTCAAAAAAAAGCTCATCACACAGGGACCCTCAAATGCTCAAGACTTTAATCGATTTAATCGAGGATTTACTGGAATAAATTGAATCGAGTTAATTATCAATGAGATATCAAATACTCTCTATTAAATTATTAATTTCTAGGGATTACAATGGGAATTATTGAAGATATCAATAGATGCGTTATAGGAACCACTTATGACGAGTCGCTTTCTTCTATGTTAAAAAATGTGATGGATTCACAACTTACTGAAGATCCCGCTCCAAGAAATTATTATTACGTCACGCAAGTAACAAATCCCGCACAAACATACTTTTCGAGATTTCATCCAGATGCAAAAAGACCTCCAGAAATTGCCCGAAAACTTGCCTACGGAAAGCAATTGCATAATTTTGCAAGCATATGGTTTAAAAATCTCCCGGATTTTTATGCTGAAGAAGGTTTACTCGATGGCGCATGGGTAGGGGTTCCTGGAGTACGAGGTAAAATCGATCATCGCGTAGGTGAATCGTTACTTGAATTCAAGACAAAAGATAATCCTCCAGAAACACCCGAAGAGATAATTTCTAAATTTCCACATGACTTGGAACAGATTGCATTTTATTCCGTTATGCATCCCTCCAGCCCAAAAATTAATTACCTTGTTTTTATGCGTAGTTCATCACCTTTTGAACTTAAAGCTTTCAAAATAGAAATTAAAGACAAAGGGACGATCAAATCGATTTTAATTTCGAGAATAGATCAACTCAATAAAGCAATTGAAACGAAAAAACCCTCAAAATTAGGGAAGTGCCGTTACTTTGAAACTGGTTGTCAATACCATACTCAAAATTTCTGTTCATGCGCAGAATTACCACCACTCGATACGGCTCCCTTACAGAGATCGTTAAAAATTAATTATGATGATGACTTTACCCAGAAGTTAGTCAGTGCCAGGGATGCATCAGCAATCCCAAGTGGTTTTTGCCTGTCTACTAGGGATATTATTGTTCCAAGAAAACATTACATGGAATCAGTCTCTGGTCTGGAATCACCGTATAACAATACTGAAAATGATGAATATAAAGCATGTTTATGGGCTTCTATTGGAATATTAAAACGGCGTCAAGATATCGATTTAGTCGGAACAGAACGACGGTCAATAATTCAATCACAGCGCGATCCTCGTGCACGAATCGGATTTCGCTGGCTAAAATTGAAGAGTTCTGTTCATCCAGAAGGTGAAATTGTACCTTATATCGAAAAGGTCAGCATGACCGATGAAATGAAACATACAAAACCATCGCAATATAATCTGGCAGAGTTGGGGATAATATGTGCAATTCACGGCAAGAACAAAGGGCTGATGATTAGAGTATTTCCCAAATTGAACAAAGCGGTTCAAGTGCACCATATAACATATAAAAATCAAGACGAAATTTTTCGAATTGTAAAAACTGTTATTGATGCGACTGAGGAGGCCGAAGCAAAAAAGGATATCTCATCTCTGCCAACTTGTCCATCTTATATGAATGATGACGGGAACTGCCCGCTCATGTCACAATGTTGTGCTAAGGGTACAAAAGGTTGCAGATAATTTTTTCCGGCCGGGTGCTAGCCGGTCTGCGAGCGGTTGTGCAGCCGTGAGCCGGTGTGATATGATGAGGCAGGGGTAATAGAGGGGAGTGGAAAGCGAATAATACGCAAAGAGAGTGGGATAAAAAATGAAGACTGACAAAATGCCAAATCGGAGTTTTTTATATATTGTAAAGAAATATGGAATTATATTATGATACGCTTACCAGAGCCAGAAAAACAATTCTGGTTGGATATGAATGTCCGGTTAGCAGAATTTTGTGCCCTTCGTCTTAATGATCAGAATTTTTCAAAAAAAGTATATAGAAAACTAAAATCCACTGATCAAACATGGTATAAACTATTGATAAAAGAATTGGGTGCAGAGTATGATGGTTTATTCTCACTTCTTCAGTCACTATACCATCAAAACAAAACGCTCTTTTGTCAAATATACGCTCTAAAATTATTCTCTGATAGTATCGGAAATATCGACTTGATCATCCAAAAAGCAAAAGACGTTTTGGGGGATGAATACTCAATATATGAAGTGTTATCCGAAGATGATCCGCGAGCATTAATTTTACCGATTTTTCTTCACGATAGAGATGCAATCTTTGATTTATACTGTGACAATGTCTTAAAAAAATCCACAATTAGAACGTTTTCTTTAATATCAGGATCCTCCGGCCCAATCCACACTTCTCAAATTTCAACGGAACGCGTTCAAAGAATAATGGACGCATATCAACGAGCAAAACGGGGGGATCACAGAAGAATCGTTGTAATGTGGGTATTGTCTCAAAATGAAAAAATTAAAATTATTTTCAGGAGAGACAAACGTTCAACAACAGTAATTAAAAAGACGGCACACAATGAAGCAATAAAAACGGCAGATCAAAAAATTTTTGTTTTTACAGAAAACGGATCGAAATTATCGGCATATCTTGGACGCGAGCCTGCAAAAACACTTGAAATTGCTCAATATCTTGCCGAGAAACTTTTCGGTCAGACTATCACATTCAATGAAGAGATCATTAAGAAACCCGTTCGAGTATTGGATCGCTTCATTGATGCAATTCTACAAATAAACGATCCTAGGGTAAAACTGTTAGCAATTACAGTATTGAATGCACCCTTATCAGATCAGCCGATGATAGAGATCAGGTCAATGGGAAGAGGTCTCATTAATCAGAATATTATTGAATTAAACTCGCCATCACATGCACTTCCTTTGATAACAAATCATTCCGATCTCCAGAGTGTCACCGTTCAAATTCAAGCGCAACGGTTTAAATTACATTTTGAGGTCTACGGAGAGAATGTTGTAATAAAATGTTCCAATAAGGGATACAACTCTGAAAAAAAGAGAATCATTGAAGAGTATTTTAATTCCTTCAATATGGATGATACAAATGCAAATTCCCATTAATGTCGGATATTCAATTGAAAATACCAGTTCCGATCTTGAGGATTTAAAAGTGTTAGAACGCAAAGGCGTTGTTACACTTATAGAGAATGAATATGTTCGATGTAAAAATTGTCATAAAGGACTTATTGACATTAAATCATTCGAAGGCAATTCGATGGTTTCTTGTCCAAATTGCGATAGACAATGCGGATTAAGCACATCCAGAATGAAAAGAACTGCCATCGCTGAAATTAACTATAAAAAAATTATTTCAACATTCGATAAACTATTACAAAATACATTTGGTGAATCAAATATTCATTTTGACAAATTTGAGCGTAATTGGATAATTGAACTCGATGGGAAAAAATATCTTTTCTACATATACGGAATCTCAACTGTTGCATCATTCTTATCAATTTCAGAAAATGAAGGTGTGATTTTATATTTAGATGAGAGAACGATCCGAAGTCAAATACACGATCTCAACCAATCGAGATACCGATATGTGTTCGATCCAATTTTTACATCTCCAGAGAAGTTTAAAGCGTTCATTGATTCGTTGGCTTTCACTGAATCATTGGAATATCTAAAATTCAGAGAAAAATTCGAGGCGTTTTTGTCATCAAAAACCAATACCCAATATGAAACAGAGTTTATTCCACAATTTATTGAAGGAATTAAACTGAAGAATCGTGAATTATCCAAATTATATTCGCGTCTTCAACTCGTTGAAAACACCATCCTTAATTCAAAATATTTAAAAAAAGGGGGATCGGGTGTTGAAGATTTTCACTTAGTTAATTTAAATAAATATTTACAGGATGGATTACGGTCTGACAGAAGTGGTGAAGCAAAAAAATTTAGAAAGACACAATTTGATTTTGATGATCTTATGAGAGCAATTGGTCATGCAGATCATTTTAAAGAAACTCTTTTTTTTGTTTCAACAAATGATATCGCCCCTTCAGTATGGCAAAAGATTATGGATGAACGAACGATAGACGGGCATTTCAAATATGTGATTATTGACAAGGACCTGATGCTCATGTTGTTATATAATTTGAATCTGATCCATATGATCGATACTCCTTCTATTGAAAAATGAGGTTAAAGAATATGGTTCGTTTTTTCAATATAACGGAATTGCTATCAAATGAAACTGGGTTTTTTGAGTTTCAAAATGAAATCATTCAAGCGTCTTACAATTCGATAGGTCGATCATATTCAAGTCATCTAAATGAGGTTGCACTTGTCACGAATCTCATTGAAACATTAAATGGAATGAGTTACAACGAGAACAATTGCAATATTTTACTCTCCGCGTCAAAAATCCATGGTTCAAAGTCCTTTGTGGATTTTAATTTCAGAAATATCCAAACTTCTAAAGAGTTTGGAGATATGGTGATAATCTCTCTAATAACTAATGGAAATGAACGTCTATTTCAGCGGATATGTATAATTCAAAATAAAAAATCCTCAAATCAAAAATGGGCAATTGATCGACAGCAGTTATTTCTATTAAAAAATTTTCCACGGTTTGAAGGAAAAAGTGGGATTTTCCACGGGAAAAATGATATATTATTTCGAAATCGAAGTGGATGTCTTGGTGCTTTTGGACTACTATTTGCTCCTGGGGAAATGATGTTTATCTCAGCACCATTTGTGTCAGGATTTCTTAAGCCCAATAAGTCACTATCTGCATCTGATATCACATTCCCTCCATCACACCAACCCCAAGATTCTACCGGATATATTGGATATTTTGGGAATCCTCTTTCATATGTTGATCATGATGGGGGTATAGAAACGTCACAAAATTTTTTTTCATATATCTATTGGTTTTTTGGAAATTTCCGTTTCGGCGATGATATTTATGATTTTATCAGAGCATGGACTCAATTCAATGTCGGAGAAATCACCCTTTGGGGAGGGGGAATCGTAAATCAAGAGGTTGATTCATTCGCGAATCAACTTATCATCAGTGCAGAGCTTGGAGAGGGAATTGATTTCTCTAAAAATGAACGAAATATCGATTTGAAATTAAAAGGTGATATGGCAGTATTTTTGCTTCGTATGGATATTGGAAAGAAAGCATGAAAATTTGTATTCTAGGCATACTTCACTCTTTTTTTTAAGCCGATTCGAGTGATTTATTCTCAATTAAATCAGCCACACTAGTATAACGACAGAGTTATATTTGACAAAAAGAGTGCATCATTAATGAATTCATCTTCCTCATTTCAAGATCAAAACTCCATTGAATATATTCGAAAAAAATTATGGTGTGGACAGGAGTTCGGCCAAGTCGCGGTAATGATTGGAAGTGGTTTCAGTAGGAACGCTGAAAAAATCTCCCAAGATACACCCCCGTTTCCATTATGGAAAGATCTCTGTGACACAATACTCCGTGCAACACATTCGCAAGGATCATTATCAAAAACTGACTATGACATAAAAATCAAACAATTGTTGGGTAAAAAAGAGTCTCCAACAATTGCTCAAGAATTTCAAGATCTTTTTGGTCCTTCCGCATTAGATGAATTGTTAATTCGCACAATTCCGGATTTACATTATCTTTCGGGGCCACTTCATACTCTCATGCTCACTTTACCATGGTCGGATGTTTTTACGACGAATTATGACACGTTATTAGAGAGAACACTACCGACAGTATACGAAAAAAAATATGATGTTGTTTCAACAGTTTACGATATTCCTCAAAAAATGAAACCACGGATCGTCAAACTACATGGTAGTTTTCCGTCTCATCGACCGTTTATCATTTCAAAAAAGGAATATGATGAATACCCTAAAAAATTCGCACCATTTACAAATATTGTCAGACAATCCATCATGGAAAATACTTTTTGTTTGATTGGATTCTCTAGCGATGATCCTAACTTTTTACAATGGACTGAATGGGTTTATAAAAATCTGGGAGATTACAAACCAAACATCTATTTGTGTGGTGTACTGGATTTAACGGATGAGAAACGAAGTGATTTATTGGGAAAAAGAATAACTCCTATTGATTTTGGTCCATTATTTCCCAAAAGCGAATGGATTGATCCTGATTTACGCCATAAAAACGCTCTTGAATGGTTTGCCTTAAATCTAATGTATGGTGCACCGCCAAATCCTATGCGATGGCCAGCACCATCAGAAAAAACTCACTGGAAAGCTAGTAATCAACTAATTCCAGACATCCCCCCAGGACCTCCACGATTACCTGAAATGGGATCTTTTATACCAGAATTATATGATGATCTACCCATTGCCAAACTTGAAGAAGTATGTCAAAAATGGAAAAATCAAAGAGATTATTATCCAGGTTGGATCATAGCACCCTACGATAATCGAAAACAATTAATCGAATATACATTAAGATGGGTTGATCTATCCTTAAAAACTATAAAAAATGTTCCTGCACCTCAGAATATTGTATTACTTTATGAATTAAATTGGAGAATTGAAACCAGTCTATCACCAGTATTTAGCAACTGGGCTAAAGTGTATGAACAAATTGTTTTGTCATATAATCCTTACCCAAAATTAGTAAAAAATAAAAACAGCATTTATTCTCCTGAAAAAGAAGAGTGTAAAAAATTTGACTGGAATACAATTGGAAAAAGTTGGGTACAATTAATTTTTTCACTCATTCGAGAGGACAGATGGGATCAAAAAAACGAAAAATTTCAATTTTGGATAAAACTTCTCGAACCTGTTGTAAAATTAAACGGCGATTGGTATCTGCAATGGTACTATGAAAAATGTTTATATTCCCTATCAAGATTTGATCAAAAAAATTTACGGTTATTATTGAAAAAATGGCCAAAAACCCAATACCTACCATTTTTTGAAGTCAAACGAGCAGCCTTACTCGCCGAGCTTGGGGAATTACATGAAGCAAAGGAAATTACCGAAAAAGCGCTTAGTAATATTCGTTCCAAACATCACACAAATCCCAATAACTACCTATTTTTATCTCAAGAAGGATGGGCAATGCTGTTATTGCAATCAATTCAATCTGAGGAATTGTATCAATCTCAAAATTTTTTAGAAGCATCAAGTGTACGTAGTCAATTCAGAGACCGTTGGGATCGACTAGACACATCTAATTGTAACCCTTGGCAGGAAATTGAAAAACTTCAATTTATCTTAAAAAATAATCCTCCATCCGAATTACCTGTATGCACAACAAATATGGGATTTGACCCAGGTAAATCTACAGAAACATATCATCTACCTTCTTCATCGACACTAATCGATGTGTTCCCTGCTTTTGCGTTTGTACGCATTTTTGAAGAAGTGGGGTTGCCTGTAAACTGTGGCCATATGTCAATGTTTCATGAAGCACTTTTGAACGCATCAAAATGGATTGAACCATATTCCTCTCCATGGGCAACGAGTCTAATGATTCGAACTGGAAAAGAGAAAGAAGTTGGAGAGTTGTTTAATAGATCTCGGATTGTATTGATGACCGACGATCAGATTAACAGTCACTTTGATTTATTCATTAACTCTTTGAAACAGTCATTGGAATATGTTGGAAACTGTGACGTGCAATTTGGCAAAGAAGAATCCTTTTCAAATTTACAAATAAAGATTACTACAGAGTTATTATCTCGATTAGCATTTCGATTATCTAAAAAACAAATTGATGAATTATTAGACATCACAAATCAACTTTATTTAAGGAATCTAAAATCTCAAAATATCTCATTTAATGATTCACTGAATCATTTGTTTGAAAGAATATTTTATTCAATGAGCGATTCAGAGATTATCAAAAAACTACCGAATTTACTCAATTTACCAATACTCATTCTATTGGAAGGTCAGCATCCAGGAATGGATCATCTAGTAGACCCATTTTCGTATATTGAGTGGAATCAGGATACGATAATTCCTGAACAACTTCGTTTAAGCTTGACACCTAATATTATTCAATTACTTAAAATGGTCGAAAATTGTCAAACAAATGAAAGAGTTCGCACAATTCAACGATTATTAAAATTGTATGAGATTAAGGGATTATCTTCGATAGAAGAAAAGAGATTTGGAAAGGCGTTATGGTCAAGATGTGACCCAGCCACCGGTTTACCAACTGATACTGGTTTACTCAACGCATCGTTTTTATACCTCCCTGAAAGTAAATCGGGAGTTGCATATCAAAAATTGAAATTATATTTAACATCCATTGACATACCCAAAATTTTTACATCAACAATTTCTGCAGATGGAAAGCC